>JADMIO011606054.1_pt1 | contig 19302 bp, 15 predicted proteins | sample 8958161 | NCBI WGS metagenome assembly JADMIO01 (sample SAMN16585339, study PRJNA669376) | soil metagenome | isolation source: Crop rotation soil | place: USA: Cullars Rotation, Alabama | collected 2011
GGCCGCGACTTCAAGTCACGTGAATTCCAAGCTTCGGATCCCACTGTGCTGGAAAGGTCGTCGGCGTGGTCCTTGGTCCAGGCCGCGAGCCGCTTCAGTCCCTCGTCGTACTGGTCCTGCGGGGTGCTGTCGTCGGTGCCGTTCTTCTTCAGCTCGATCTCGCCGATCTGGACGAGCACGTTCTGGGTGTAGGCCTGCGCGTCGACCACCTCGAGGATCGCGTCCTTGGCGGCGCCGCTCACCGGGGCGAGCTGCTGCTCGGCCTCGGTCAGGTTCTTCTTGTAGTCGCCGTCCGGGGTGACGTCGTAGTCGTCGGCGAGCTGCTCGGCGACGAGCCTGTCGACCAGGGCGCTGGCCACCTGGTGGGTGATCGTGCTCAGCGGTGTGGCGGTGCCGGCCGCGGTGCCCTGGCTCGAGTTGAGCTTCTCCAGGCCCTTGCAGGAGTCGCGGCTGAGCTGGTCGACCTGACGGGTGGTGATCGTCTGGTCGCCGACCTCCGCAGCGATGCCCGGGTGGAACTGGGCGCCGGCCACCCCGCAACCGGCGAGCAGGACGACGGCGACGGGGAGGACGGGCAGGGCACGGAGCATCCGCCCGCGTCGATTCAGCACAGGCCCATTGAACACCGGACCGGCCAGCGCAGCCGACCCGGGCGGGGGTCGTCGTACCCCGCCCGGGCCGGTGGATCGTGCTGCCGACCGGGTCAGCCGGCGCGACGGGCCAGCACCCGCGCGACCCGGCGGCGCCGGGCCCGGGGCGAGAGGCCGATGGCGACCGTGCTGCCGGCCAGCGCGACCTCGGCGGCCACCGCGCCCACCTCGGGAGCGGTGATGCCGGCGCGGCTGGCGATCCGGGCGTGCTGGCGCCGGGTCAGCTGGGCCACGACGGGGTCGCCGGCCTCGCGCCGCAGGGCGCGCCAGTCGAAGGGGCGGTAGGCGCTGGCGCGGTGGTAGGCGGCGCGGACGGCGGCGCACGGCGCCTCGTCCTCGCCGAGCTCGAGCTCGTTGTCGAGGACGCCCTCGAGCGTGGTGGCGAAGCGCTGGAAGAGCGCGCGGAGCAGGGCCTCGCGCTCGGGCAGCCCGAGCGCGACCGGGTCGGCGGGCGCGGCGGCACCGGCGGCGACGGCCTCCTCGCGGGCCAGCCAGGCGTTGAGCGCGGCGGTGCGGGTGCGGTGGTCGGTCCAGCCGGTCGGGGCCTGGACCCGGTCCTCGCGGCGGTAGGAGCTGATGGGCAGAGCGGTCATGGCGTGCCTCTTCGGTGTCTCGGGAGGGAGCAGATGTCTCTGAAGAGAGCCCTGCCGCGGTCCTGATACCGCTCGGGCCGTATGACCTCACCCCGGCCGGAGCGGTACGTCATACGGACGGGGCACCCGTCTGCTCCGTCCGTATGACGTCAGCCACCGGGCGGCCACACACAAGCGACCGAGAGCCTCACGCCGAGGCCGAGGCCTCCACCGGGTCGACCACCGCGTCGAGGACGCCGTGCGCCCACTGGAGCAGGGCGATGCCGTCGAGCGGCTTGCCCATCACGCCGCCGACGTGGGGGCGCGGCACCAGGATCGTCGACACGGGGGCCTTCACGATCGACTTGGGGTAGAGCCGCTGGAGGCGTACGACGCGCGACTCGGGCAGCGTGACAGGGGCGAAGCGCACGTTCTTGCCCGCGATGGTGACCTCGCCGACCCCGGCCTGCCGGGCCCGGGCACGGAACCTCGCGACCAGCAGCAGCGAGGTCACCTCGACCGGCGGCTCGCCGTAGCGGTCCTTCAGCTCCTCGAGCAGCAGGTCGACGTCGTCGTCGCTGCGGACCTCGGCCAGGCGCTTGTACATCTCCAGCCGCAGTCGCTCGCTCGGGATGTAGTCGTGCGGCAGGTGGGCGTCGACCGGCAGCTCGATGCGGACCTCGTTGAGCTCCGGCTCGCCGTCGCCGCGGAACTCGTGCACCGCCTCGCCGACCAGCCGGACGTAGAGGTCGAACCCGACGTCGGCGATGTGACCGGACTGCTCGCCCCCGAGCAGGTTGCCGGCGCCGCGGATCTCGAGGTCCTTCATCGCGATCGCCATGCCGCCACCGAGGTCGGAGTGCTGGGCCAGCGTCGCGAGCCGCTCGTGCGCGGTCTCGGTGAGCGGCTTCTCGGCGGGGTAGAGGAAGTAGGCGTAGGCGCGCTCGCGGGACCGGCCGACCCGGCCGCGGAGCTGGTGCAGCTGGGAGAGGCCGAGGGTGTCGGCTCGCTCGATGATCATCGTGTTCGCGTTGGAGACGTCGAGGCCCGACTCGACGATGGTCGTGCAGACCAGCACGTCGAAGGTCTTCTCCCAGAAGTCGAGCATCACCTGCTCGAGCTGGTGCTCCCCCATCTGGCCGTGGGCCACCGCGACCCGCGCCTCGGGGACGAGCTCGCGGATCCTGGCGGCGGCCTTCTCGATCGACTGCACCCGGTTGTGGATGTAGAAGACCTGGCCCTCGCGCAAGAGCTCGCGGCGTACGGCGGCGGTCACCTGACGGTTCTCGTAGGCCCCGACGTAGGTCAGCACCGGGTGCCGCTCCTCGGGCGGGGTGGTGATCGTCGACATCTCGCGGATGCCGGTGATCGCCATCTCCAGGGTGCGCGGGATCGGGGTGGCGGACATGGACAGGACGTCGACCGAGGTGCGGAGCCGCTTCATCTGCTCCTTGTGCTCGACGCCGAACCGCTGCTCCTCGTCGACGATGATCAGGCCGAGGTCCTTGACCCGGATGTCCGGGTTGAGCAGCCGGTGGGTGCCGACGACGATGTCGACGGTCCCGTCGGCGAGACCGTCGACGACCGCGCGGGCCTCCTTGTCGGTCTGGAACCGGCTCAGCGCCTCGATCCGGATCGGGAAGCCGCTCATCCGCTCCTGGAACGTCGAGAGGTGCTGGGTCACCAGCAGCGTGGTCGGCACGAGCACCGCGACCTGCTTGCCGTCCTGGACGGCCTTGAACGCCGCCCGCACCGCGATCTCGGTCTTGCCGTAGCCGACGTCTCCGCAGACCAGCCGGTCCATCGGGACGGTCTTCATCATGTCGTCCTTGACCTCGTCGACCGTGGTCAGCTGGTCGGGCGTCTCGGTGAACGGGAACGCGTCCTCGAGCTCACGCTGCCAGGGGGTGTCGGGGCCGAAGGCGTGGCCCTTGGTGGCCTGCCGAGCGGCGTAGAGCTTGATCAGCTCGGCCGCGATCTGGCGCACCGCCTTGCGGGCCCGGCCCTTGCGCTTGTTCCAGTCGGCGCCGCCCAGCCGGTCGAGGCTGGGCTGCTCGCCGCCGACGTAGCGCGTCACCTGGTCGAGCGCGTCGGCGGGCACGTAGAGGCGGTCCGCCGGCCCGCCGCGCTTGCTGGCGCCGTACTCGAGGACGAGGTACTCGCGGGTCGCGCCCGCCACCTCGCGCTGCCGCATCTCGACGAACCGGCCGACGCCGTGCTGCTCGTGCACGACGTAGTCGCCGGCGGTGAGCTCGAGCGGGTCGATCTGGCGCTTGCGGCGGGCCGGCATCCGGCGCATGTCGCGGGTGGACGCGCGTTGGCCGGAGATGTCCTCGCCGGTCAACAGGACCAGCCGGTTGGTCTCGTCGACGAAGCCGTGGGTCAGCGTGCCGCAGGTGACCGTCACCACGTCTGCGGCGGGAGCGTCCTCCAGGACGTCGACCAGCCGCGCCGCGACGTCGCGCTCGCCGAGTGCCTCCACCGTGCGCTGGGCAGGGCCGTGGCCCGGGTGCACCACGACGGTGCGGAACCCCTCGGACCGCCAGCGCGCGAGGTCGGCGAACGCCCGGTCGACGTCGCCGCGATAGGCGTCGGCGGCCTGCATCGGCAGGGTGCGGGTGGGCACGCCGGCCATGCCCGTGTCGTCCGCGTCGTGGTCGGGCAGGAGCGACTCGGCGTCGTCGGCCAGCCCGAACGGGCTCACCGTCCACCAGCTCTGGCCCGCGTCGAGCGCGTGGGCTCGGACGTCGCCCAGCGCGCGGTAGGACGCGGCGCCGAGGTCGATCGGGGACTCGCCGCCGCTGGCCGCGGCCGCCCAGCTCGCGCCGAGGAACTCCTCGCTCGTCGCGACCAGGTCGTGGGCCCGGCGCCGGACCCGCTCGGGGTCGAGGACCAGCACGTGGGTGTGGGCCGGCAGCAGGTCGACCAGCAGCTCCATCTCGTCGACGAGGGCGGGGGTCAGGGCCTCCATGCCCTCGGCCGCGATGCCGGCGGCGATCTTGTCGGTGAGCTCGACCAGCTGGGGGTGCTGCTCGCCCAGCTCCCAGGCGCGCTTGCGGACCTCGTCGGTGAGCAGCAGCTCGCGGCACGGCGGCGCCCACAGCCTGTCGACCTTCTCGTGGGTGCGCTGGTCGGCCACCGCGAAGCTGCGGATCTCCTCGACGTCGTCACCCCAGAACTCCACCCGCAACGGGTGCTCCTCGGTCGGCGGGAAGACGTCGACGATGCCGCCCCGGACGGCGTACTCCCCCCGCCGCTCGACCAGGTCGACGCGGGAGTAGGCCGCATCGGCGAGCCGCTGCACGACGTCCTCCATCGGCGCGGTCTGGCCGGCCACCAGCTCGACGGGCTCGAGGTCGCCGAGCCCCTTGACCTGGGGCTGCAGCACGGAGCGGACCGGCGCGACCACGACCGCGAGCCGGCCGTGTCCCGTGTCGTCGGGGTGGGCCAGCCGGCGGAGCACGGCCAGCCGGCGGCCGACGGTGTCGCTGCGCGGGCTGAGCCGCTCGTGCGGCAAGGTCTCCCAGCTGGGGTAGAGCGCGACGGTCTCGGGGTCGACCAGCGAGCCGAGCTCCTCGACGAGGTCCTCCGCCTCGCGGGCGGTGGCGGTGACCGCCAGCACCGTGCGGCCGGCGCGGAGCAGGCCGTCGACCACGAACGGCCGGAGCGCGGCCGGACCGGTGAGATCGAGGGCGCGCACCATGCCGCCGCGGGCGTCGGCGATCGCCTCGTCGAGGGTCGGGTCGGCAAGGACGGCGTCGGCCAAACCAGGGAGTGGGGGTCCGGCGAGTGACACGAGAGGGCTCCTGGGCAGGTGGGGACAACACGGCAGCCCCCGGCCACGAAATGGCAGGGGGTGCGGTGAACCACTCTACGACCGGCCGCCGACACCTGCCCTCGCGCCGAGCTCGTTCAACTGAGCTGGTTCAACTGAGCTGGATCAACTGAGCTGGCCCAACCTGACCAGGTCTGCGCGCAGTGCGTGCGAGCGATCGCGGTGAGCGGGGTTGAACAAGACGGTCGCCAGCTCCACCAGCCGCGGGAACCTCAGGATCCGGTAGGACTGGGTGATCCGGCTCCCGCCGGCGAGCGGCTCCAGGCGGAACCGCCACTCGGTCGAGTCGGGTGGTACGCCGCCCGAGGTGCGGTAGACCAGGAGCCGCTCGGGCTCCAGCTCGATGATCGTGCACGTCCGCGACCAGCGGAGCGCGCCCGCCCTGTTGTTGCCGCGGAACCGCGCTCCCACGACGGCCTGCGAGTGTCCGTCGACCCAGCTGACGGAGTGGCACTCGTGGCTCCACTCCCCCACGCGGGTGGGGTCCGAGAGGACCGCCCAGACCTGGGCGGGCGTGGCCGCCAGGTCCACGGCCACCTCGCCCTCCCAGTCGACCTTCCACCTCGCCGGCAGGGTCATCGAGGCCACGTCCGCCTGTCGTCGACGTGCAGCGGCGGCACGGCCGCGGCCGGCGTACCGCCCCACAGGAGCGCCCGCTTGCGGCGGTAGGCGCCACCGAGCAGCTTGACGAGGACGAAGCGCGGGACCGCCGGCACCGGGCCGACCACGATCTGGGTGTGCTCCGCGTCGAGGCCGTCGATCAGCCAGTGCCCCTCGAACGCCAGCTGGGTCATGCTCCCGTGCACCATCGACTGGTGCCACTCGATCCACTCGGCGTGGCTGATGCTGGCCGAGACGACCGGCATCATCTCCAGCTCCTCGCGCGTCAGGTGTGGCACCAGAGGCTCGTCGAGGGCGGCGAGCGCCGCCAGCAGGTCGGAGTCGGGGCTCGCCGGGTCGGCCAGGTGGCGCTCGGCGGCGGCGCGGAGGCCGTCCATGGCCGGCGTGATGGTGTCGTGGTCGGCGTCCATCCGTTCGCACATGGCGGAGGCCTCCGGGTTGCGGCTCACGACCAGCGGGTAGAGCCCCTCGTCCTCGCCGGTGTGGTGGTGGTGCAGGAAGTCCATCAGCCAGATCGCGTGCTCGGCGAGGGCCTGGCGGCGCCGCGGCTCCTGCGCTGCGGGCGTACCGAGCACCAGCCGCAGCCGGACCAGGTCGCGGCGCAGAGCAGAGTGGACGATGCCCATCATCCGGGTGTCGGCGGGCATGGTCTTCGGGTCGAGCTGCGGGTCGATCTCTTGCGCGGTCATGCTGACTCCTCCGGAACGTGCGCCACGAGCCGGAGCAGGGTCTGCCCCAGCCACTGCTGGTACTGCCGCTGGGTCCACCCGGCCATCCGGATCAGGTGGAGGTAGGTCGCCGGGCTGCTGATGGCCTGGAGGCCGTCGACCAGCTCGGGGTCGGGGCGTCGACCGAGGGCCAGGGCGAGGCCGTCGCCGAACGTCGTGAGCTGCTGCTCGTGGGCGAGTCGCTTGAGCTCGGCCAGCTCGGCGTCGGCCTCGGCACCCTGGTCGAGCGCGTGGTGCAGGGCGGCCACCCGGGAGTACTGGTCGGCGATCATCGCCGCGGCCCTCCCCAGCCGGGTCTCTCGGTCACCCTCTGCGAGGGCCGCGAACTCGTGCCGCTCGGCGAGCGAGACGGGCTCGTCGTCACCGACGATCGCGACGTCCATCGCGACCTTGAGCAGCTCGCGCTTGGAGCCGACCACGCTGTAGACGGTCTCGACCGCGACGCCGGCCTCGCGGGCGATGTCGCGCACGCTGGTCGCCCACCCGCGCTCGGTGAACAGCCTGGTGGCGGCGGCGATGACCGCGAGCCTGGTGTCGGCCGCAGAGGCGCGCCGGCGGGGCGACTCGTAGGAGCGCTTCGCGGACGCCTGCGGGCTGGACACGAGAGGACTATGGAACAACCTTGAATTCAATACAAGTGCGTTCCAGTGAATCGGGTACAGGTCTGGACCAGTGGCTCAGTGAGCCCGCGGGTCCTCCACCCGTCCCACGAACAGCGGCGTGCCGTGCTCGAGCTCGTGGATGACGAACAGGAACGGCCGGTCGACCACGAACGGCACCGGCGGCGCCGCGATCCATCCGGCGCGCGGCATGAGGACCGCGGTCGCCGCGGCGGCCTCGGTGCCCTGCTCGTCCACGGCGACGAACGCCTCGTGCAGGACCTCGCTGATCTTGAGCGGCTCGTCGACGGTGAGCCCGGTGAAGTCGGCGTCGTCGGTGAACGCGGTCGGCATGCCCAGCGCCGCGAGGACCTCGCTCAGCTGGGCGCTGGCGTGCACCGTGAAGCGCGGCAGCCGCAGCTCCAGCCGCTCGTACGCCGGCGCGTCGAGCACCAGCGACCAGTCGCGCTCGGTGACCAGCGCCTCGACGTCGGGCAACCGGCCCGCGTCCGGCAGCACGATCGTCATCGCGCACGTCCCGCCGACGTAGGGCAGCCGCGCGGAGCGCCACCCGGCACCGTCGCCGACCTGGGAGCCGACGTGACCGAGCATGGTCGGCACCTGGACGACGGTGCCGTCGGCCAGGTGGAAGTCCGCATCGGCGGTCGCCGCCTCGTGGAACGGGTCCTCCCACGGGGCCTTCAAGTAGAGCGCGTCGACCAGGACCAGCAGCGTCTCCTCGTCCAGCACACCATCGGGCACGATCTCCGGGATCTGCTCGTCGGTCTGTTCCGAGGTCCACGCGTTGATGACCGCGCGGGCGGCTTCCGAGTCGGCGTAGTCGACGACGGTCAGCAGCTGGTCGAGGTCCCGCTGCCAGGTCAGCCCCTGATGACCGAAGAGCCGGTTCGCCGAGGACAGCGTCATCCACTCGCCGCCGTCGACCGGCTTCCCCGCCTCGCCCACGACCGCCTCGATCTCCTCTCGGGTCCGGCCGCGGGCGCCGTACGCCGCGAGGCTGAGCGCGACCGCGACGGAGTGGGGCGAGAGCGCGAGGTTGCCGGGCTCGGCCGCGAGAGCGGTGTAGAGGCGAGCGGCGAGGCTGGTCACCCGCGCATCATCGCGGTCAGCCCCTGGGGTCGACCACCTTGCCGAGGAAGAGCGGGGTGCCGTGCTCGAGCTCGTGGATCACGAAGACGAACGGGCGGTCGAGCACCAGCGGCGGGAACTGCGGAGGCAGGCTCGTCAGCTCCATCACCACCGCGGTCGCAGCCGCGGCCTCGGTGCCCTTCTCGTCGACGGCGATGAAGACCTGCTGCAGCACGTCCTTCACGAAGAGCGGACCCTCCTTCGTCATCCCGGAGAAGTCGGCGCGCTCGTCGTCGAAGGCGAGCCTCATACCGAGCGCCCGGAGCGCGGCGGACAGAGACGCGCCGACGCGGAACTCCCACCTCGGCAGCGTCAGGTCGGCTTCGCCAGCGAAGTCCTCGCGCGCGGTCGGCAGGCCGCCCCTCGACACCAGCGCGTCCAGGTCGGCCTCGCGCCCTTCGTCGGGAAGGACCACGGTCATCGCGAGGTCGCCGCTGTAGGACAACCGCGCCGCGCGCCAGCCGTCACCCTCGGCGTACGGAACCTGCTCCTGCCACATCATCGGCACCGACGCGGTCTCTCCTGAGCCGAGATGGAACTCCCGATCCTCGGTGTCGTGCTCGTCGAACGGCTTCCACCAGGACGCCTTGAAGTACAGCGCGTTCACCAGCACCGGCCGGGTGTACTCGTCCAGCACGTCGGCGGGCACGATCTCGGGGATCCGGTCGTGCGTTTGCTCGGCCGTCCAGCCGTTGATGGCGGTCCGGGCGCGCTCGGTGTCCTCGGCGTAGTCGACCTCGCGCACGCCGGCGCCGAAGCTGGCGGCGACCGCGTCCAGGAACGCCGGCTCCCAGTTGAAGTCCGCCTGGCCGAACAACTGGTTGGCCGAGTCGAGGAGCACCTCGTCGCTCCTGGTGTGCGGCACCGGGCCGGCCAGCGACTCGACGTACGCCGTGAGCGCGTTGAGCCCCTCGTCGAGCGAGGGGACGTCCTGCCCGGACAGCACCTCGAGCATCTCGTCGCGAGTGGAGCCGGCAGCGCCGTTGACCGTCATCCCGAGCGCGACGGCGGCGGAGTACGGCGACAGCGCCACGTTGCCGGAGCCCCTGACGAGCTGTCCGTAGAGCCCGCCGCCGAGGGCGAGGACCGACGCGGCACCGATGCCGATCGCCGCAGGATCGGCCGCATGGCGGGTCACGTCGGACGAGACCAGCCGCATCCTTGCGGCGGCATCCTTCGGTCTCGGCTCACCCTCCTCCGTGCACCCCGCGAACATCCCGGGCGCCGCGACCACCAGGCCGCCCAGCATTCCGGCGCGCACCAGCTCCCGCCGACTCAGCATGCCCAGTCGGACGTCCCCCACGTCAGCGCGGTTCCGCGACCTGCATCGCGGCGACCTCCGCCTCGGACCGCAGGACGCAGAACTGGTTGCCCTCGGGGTCGGCGAAGACCACCCAGCCGGTGCCGGGGCCGTGCTCGCCACGGTGGTCGGCGATCTCGGTCGCCCCATGGGAGCGCACCCACTCGACCTCCTCGTCACGGCTGCGCTCCCGCGGCCGCAGGTCGAGGTGGATCCTCTTCTCGGGCAGGTCCTCGTCCGGCACCTCGATGAACAGCAGCTGGTGACCGCTCTCGGGGTCGCGGATCATGCACTCCTCGTGCCCGGGGAGGTTGGGATCGCCCTCGAGGTCGACGTAGCCGAGCACGGGCTTCCACCACTCCGAGAGCTCGTAGACGTGGTGGCAGTCGACCGTGGTGTGCGAGATGTACGACGTCATGCCGCCACCCTGCCGACGGACGGAGCGGGCCACAACCGACTTCACGCGCCCTCGCCTGCACCCGGTCCAGGGGGGTTCACCGGGCGTCGTACCCAATATCGGCCATAGCCCGGACAAACGCCCGAAGGGCTTGACCGCTGCGCGTGTAGTGGGTGCTGGAGCGGACAGCCGTGGCGTTGGGGGATGACCACGGAGGTCCGCTCCACCACATTTCCGTCGGACTTCCGTCGGGTGTCCGTCGGGCCTCGGAAGGCACCCTTCCCCAGTGTTGAGTAACTGGACGCCACGCCTCGGTCGACTCGCACTGGCCGGTCCAACCTGACGGGGTCGGGTCCGACGGGCCCACCACAGCCGTTCAAGTCGCCCGGGGGGGCTCAATGAAGGTCGCGGTCTTCGGCCTGGGATATGTCGGTGCGGTCACCGCAGCCGGCCTCGCACACAGTGGACACACGGTCATCGGTGTCGACGTCGACGACGCGAAGGTCGCGGCGATCAACGCCGGTGAGAGCCCGGTCGTCGAGCCGGGGATCATCGACCTCATCCGCAACAGCGTCGAGAGCGGCCGCCTGTGCGCGACGACCTCGGCGTCCGAGGCGATCGAGCACGCCGACCTCTCGCTCATCTGCGTCGGTACGCCGTCCGGCAGCCACGGCAGCACCGACCTCTCCTACATCGAGAAGGTCGTGGCCGAGATCCGGGAGGCGATGACGCGCGTCGCGCCTCCGGCGAGTGGCTTCCACGCCGTGGTGGTCCGCAGCACGGTCCCGCCCGGCACGGTCGACCGCGTGGTCGCCCCCGTGTTCGTCGAGCCGGTGCCCGGCTGGGAGGTCGGGGCAGCGATGTGCCCCGAGTTCCTTCGCGAGGGCGTCAGCGTCAAGGACTTCTTCGGCCCGCCGTTCGTCGTCGTCGGCACCGCCTCCGAGAAGGCGCGGGCCACGGTCGCGGAGCTCTTCGGCTTCCTCGACCTCGAGACCAGGCAGGTCGCGACGTCGACCGCCGAGTCGCTGAAGTACGCCTGCAACGCCTTCCACGCGACCAAGGTGTCCTTCGCCAACGAGCTGTCCCGGGTCTTCCGTGGCTTCGGCGTCGACTCGCGCGAGGTGATGGAGATCTTCTGCGAGGACACCAAGCTCAACATCGCCTCGACCTACCTCCGGCCCGGCTTCGCCTACGGAGGCAGCTGCCTGCCGAAGGACCTGCGGTCCCTGCAGCACATGGCTCGGATGAACGGCGTCGACGCGCCCCTCCTCGCTGGGACTTCCCTGACCAACGAGCTGGTGGTGCGAGACATCGTCGAGCGGGTGATCGCCACCGGCCGGCGCCACGTCGCGCTGATCGGGCTGAGCTTCAAGGCCGACACCGACGACCTCCGCGAGAGCCCGAACGTCGAGCTCGCCGAGCGGCTCCTCGGCAAGGGCTTCGAGGTCCGCATCTACGACCCGATCATCAACCCCGACCGGCTGGTGGGAGCCAACCTGCGCCACGTGCAGGCGCGGCTCCCCCACCTCAACCGGCTGCTCGCGCGCACGCCGGAGGAGGCCCTCGAGGGGGCCGAGGTGGTGCTGGTCTCCGCGTCGTCCGAGGGCGTCACCGACGCGCTCCGGGCCGCGGCTCCGGCCCACGTCATCGACCTGTCCGGCCGGCTCGACGCCGAGGTCGAGGAGATGGCCGGCTACAGCGGAGTGGGCTGGTGACCGCAGCACCGCGCGTCCTGGTCATCGTCCAGAACCTGCCCGTCCCCTTCGACCGGCGGGTCTGGCTCGAGTGCCGCACGCTGCGCGACGCCGGCTACGACGTCACCGTCATCTGCCCGCGCGGCAAGGAGACCGGCGCCTACCAGGTCGTGGACGGCGTGACGATCCACGGTTACCGGCCCTACGCGCCCGGCGGCAGCGCGATCGGGTTCGTGATCGAGTACGCCTACTCCTTCCTGGCCACCATGCGACTGGCACTGAAGGCGCGCCGGAGCGGGCCGTTCGACGTCATCCAGGCCTGCAACCCGCCGGACATCTTCTGGCCGCTGGCTCGGTGGTTCCGCGCCCGTGACGGCTCGAAGTTCGTGTTCGACCACCACGACCTGTGCCCCGAGCTCTACCGGTCCCGCTTCGCCGACGGGTCCAGGCTGGCCCTGAAGGGGCTGGAGCTGCTGGAGCGGGCGACGTTCCGCACCGCGGACCGGGTGACCTCGACCAACGAGTCCTACCGCGCCATCGCGATGCGCCGCGGGAGCAAGGCGGCCGACCACGTCTCCGTCGTCCGGACCGGGCCGGACCCCTCCGTGATGAAGCCGGGCGAGCCGGTGCCGTCGGAGCGGCGCGGGCGTGCCCACCTCGTCGCCTACCTGGGGGTGATGGGACCGCAGGACGGCGTCGACGTCGTGCTCGCGGCGGCCAGCCGGATCGTGCACACGTTCGGCCGGACCGACATCTCGTTCACGCTGATGGGCGCCGGCGACTGCCACGCCGCTCTGGTCGCCGAGCGGGACCGGCTCGGCCTGCAGGACTACGTCGAGCTGCCGGGCCGGGTGCCCGACGCCTACGTCGCGGACGTGCTGTCGACCGCCGACGTCGGCCTGTCGCCGGACCCGCTCAACCCCCTCAACGACGTGTCCACCATGAACAAGACGATGGAGTACATGGCCTTCGGGCTGCCGGTCGTCGCCTTCGACCTGGTCGAGACCCGGGTGTCGGCGCAGGACGCGGCGGTGTACGCCGACCCGGCGTCCGGTCCGAAGGGGTTCGCCGAGACGCTCGTGCGCCTGCTTGACGACCCGGCGGCCCGGACCCTGATGGGCAAGCTCGGTCGGGAGCGGGTCGAGGACGAGCTCGCCTGGGAGCACCAGGCGCCGGCGTACCTCGCCGTGTTCGACGAGCTGACCGGGCGCACCACCGCGAGGTCCCCGGAGCGTCAGCGAGAGGAAGCACGATGAAGGTCGTTCTGTTCTGCGGCGGGCTCGGCATGAGGATGCGGGCCGACAACCAGTCGCTGCCCAAGCCGATGATGCCGATCGGCAGCCGGCCGGTGCTGTGGCACATCATGAGGTACTTCGCGCACTTCGGTCACACCGAGTTCATCCTCTGCCTCGGCCACGGCGCCGACGCGGTGAAGGACTACTTCCTCGACTACCGCGAGACCGCGTCGAACGACTTCGTCCTCACCAAGGGCGGCCAGCACGTCGACATGCTGAGCACCGACATCAGCGACTGGACCATCACCTTCATCGACACCGGCGTCGACACCCCCATCGGCGAGCGGCTGCGCCGGGTGCGTCCCTACCTCGAGGGCGACGAGTACTTCCTGGCCAACTACGGCGACGTCCTCACCGACGTCCCGATGAACGACCTCATCGACCAGTTCACCGAGACCGACGCCGTGGCCCAGTTCATCGCCGTCAAGCCCGGCAACTCCTTCCACGTCGTCGAGACCGACGACGACGGCCGGGTCACCGACCTGGTGCCCTCCGACGACCTGCCGTTCCGGATCAACGGCGGCTACTTCGTGCTGCGCCAGGGCATCTTCGACTACCTCGACGAGGGCGACGACCTGGTGATGGACGGCTGCGTGAAGGCGGCCCGCGACGGGCGGACCCGTGCGGTCTCCTACGACGGCTTCTGGGCGCCGATGGACACCCTCAAGGAGCGCGCGCACCTGGAGGACCTCTACCGCCGCGGCTGCAGCCCCTGGGCGCTGTGGCGCGACCAGCCCAGCCCGGGCGGCGCGCCGATCATCCCGGTCGACGCGGCGCACCCGGCCTGAGAGGGCCGTACCGACCGTTGCCATGAGTCCCCGAGCCAGCGTGGTCATCCCCGCGCACAACGAGGAGAGCGTGCTGGCCCGCGGGCTGACCACGCTGCTGCGCGACGCCGAGCCCGGTGAGCTCGACGTCATCGTGGTCGCCAACGCGTGCACCGACTCGACGGCCGAGGTCGCACGGGGCTGCGGCGTGCGCGTCATCGAGACCAGCACTCCCGGCAAGACCAACGCGCTCCGGCTCGGCGACGCGGCCGCGTCGGCGTTCCCCCGGCTGTACGCGGACGCGGACATCGACCTGACCGCCGAGTCGGTCCGGGTCCTCGTGGACACTCTGGCCCGGCCCGGCGTGCTCGCGACGTCGCCCGTCCCGCACTACGACCTCTCCGGGGCCCGGTCCTCGGCCAAGCGCCTGCACAAGGTGCACGAGCTCCTGATGAGCGACCGGCGCGGCCTGGCGGGAGCCGGTGTCTACTGCCTCAACGAGGCCGGTCACGCCAGGGTCGCACCGTTCCCCGACGTCATCTCCGACGACGGCTTCGTGCACCGCAGCTTCGAGCCCGGCGAACGCGTGGTGTCCACCGGCGCGTCCAGCGTGGTCCGGCCCACGACGACCTTCGGCGCGAGCCTGCGCCGCCGTGTGCGAGTCCGGCAGGGCAACCAGCAGCTCGACGCCCTGGGGCTCCCCCGGCCGGAGGGCCGGCTGCGGGCCCGCTCGCTGGTCGGTCTCCTGCGCAACCGGCGCATCACGCCGCTCGACGCGGGCTGGTACCTCGTGCTGCTGGGTGCCGATCGCGTCCAGGTCCGGTGGCAGCGCCTGCGCGGTGCCGAGGTGTCCTGGGGCACCGACGTGTCGAGCCGGCAAGCCGTGGCGAAGCCGCTGGAGGGCCGCTGACGTGCAGCTCATCACCCACCGCGAGCTCACCGCCCGGTCCGGCGGCACCGGGGCCGGGACCGAGACCTCGGGACTGCCGCAGTGGCACCGCGACCAGGACGCCCTGCTGCTGGCCGCCTCGGCCCGCCGGCACGAGCGCGACCTGTCGCCGGCCGAGGTCGGGAGACTGCTCCGCGACGACCCCTCCGCGCTGGCAGAGGTGCTGCCGACGTTCGCGGCAGCCGGGTCCACCCCGTCCGGCGGGACGAGCGTGGCGACCGACTACCTCGGCTTCCGTCACGTCTTCCACGGGCAGCGGGACGGACGGGCGATCGTCTCCACCTCGAGCCGGGCCTGCGCCGTCGAGCTGGGCGCCGAGCTGGACCTCGACGCGGTCGCGGTCCAGAGCTCGCTCGGCTGGCAGCTCGGTCAGCGCACCCTCTTCGAAGGGGTCGCCAAGCTCGCGCCCGGTCAGATCGCGACGCTGGACAACGGCGCCGTCACCCTCTCCTCCTTCACCCGACCCGCCACCGCGGAGCGGCTGGACCTCGACCAGGCCGCCCGCACCGCCGCCGACGTCCTGCGGACCCACCTGACGGTGTACCTCGACGACCATCCCGATGCGGGGCTCCAGCTGACCGGCGGGCAGGACTCACGCCTGCTGCTGAGCGCGATCCCCCGGGCCCGGCGGCGAGGGCTGCGCGTGGTCACCCTGGGCCGGGCCGGCGAGGCCGACGTCGACATCGCGGCAGAGCTCGCCGCCCGCTACGGCATGCGTCACGAGCTCCTCTCGCTCTCGGGCCTGGAGGTGCTCGACCCGGCCGAGGCGTACGCGCTGTGCCTGGACGCGGCGCGGCGCCTGGACTACACGGCCGACCCGATCGCCCACGCGGCGCTCACCTTCGCCGAGGCGCGCTCGGAGCCGGGACCCCGCCTCTCCGGACTGGGTGGCGAGGTGGCCCGCGGGTTCTACTACCTCGGCCCGCCCACGAAGGCTCCCGTCACCCGGACCCGGGCCGAGCGGCTCGCCCGGTGGCGGATGTTCGTCAACGAGGCCGTCCCCGCCGAGGCGCTCGACCCCTCCTTCGCGCGGTGGGCCCGCGACTTCGCCACGCAGGAGGTCGTGCGCGTCCTCACCGAGACCGGCCGTCCGTGGATGGCGGCCACCGACGACCTCTACCTCCACCACCGGATGCAGCGGTGGGGCGGCGTGACCGAGACCGCGGTCTGCCTGGACCGCGAGGTCGTCAACCCGATGCTCGACGACCGCTTCATCTCGATCGCCACGGCGCTCGACCCGCTCGACAAGCGGAACTCGCGGTTCCTGAGCCGGCTCCAGCTCGAGCTGGACCCGGAGCTCGGCGCCGTCCCGCTCGACGGCCGGCCGGCGCCCGCGGCGTACGCACACCGCTCGTTGCAGAACTCCGCCCGGCAGTCCGCCGCCACCTTCCAGAAGGCCAGCCGCAAGGTGCTGCAGCGGCTCCAGGGCCAGACCAGGCCGCCGGCGGGTGGCGAGGTCCTGGCGGCCAAGGTCCTCGACCACTGGCGGGACGACCCTGCGATCCTCGAGCCGCTCGGGAAGCTCGGCGTCTTCGCGCCCAGCTGGCTCGAGGCGCTCGTGAAGGGCGAGGCGACCCCGCCCTCGAGCGGGGTCGCCCTGGTGGTCAACCTGATGGGCGCCCTCGAGCGACCCTGACCGGTCCGTCTGTGTGACCGTCAGTTGGCCGGCGCCACGGCCGTCCCGTCGTCCCACGTGTTGCCGGTCCAGACGTTGCCGGCCCCGCTCTTGTTGAAGTTCGTGACCGGTCCGTACGAGCTGCACTTGCGGTTGGAGCCGCGCTGGAACACGTTGTTGGTGAACTTCTGGTTGGTGCCGTTGGTCGGGTCGCCCGAGTAGGGCTTGCCGCTGGTCGAGCCGCCGTAGGCGCAGAACGCGCTGCCGGGGCTGGCCACGAACAGGTTGCCGTCCACCGTGTTGTTCTTGATGGGGGCGAAGTCGGCGTAGCCGGTGAGGTCCGCGGAGCAGCCGATCTCACCGTTGACGAACGGCCCGGTGTAGGAGCAGTGCAGCGAGTTGTGCCGCAGCGTCAGCCCCTGCTCCTCGCGCACCGACGAGGCGTGCACCTCGTTGCTGGCGTCGGGCCACAGGTTGGTGCCGTGGAAGTAGCTGTCCTCGATCAGGCAGCTGGACTCGCAGTAGGCCGCGCGGTTGGAGTTGATGATCTCGGTGCGCTGGATGGTGAAGTTGGAGCCGGTGACCCCGCAGTCGGTGGTGGCGTTGCCGGTGTCGCCGCAGGCGTACTTGCCGGCGGGGCACGAGCCGTTGCTGCATGCGGGGTACTGCACGCCGCTGTCGATGAAGGAGTCCTGCACGGTGAACGGTGCGGCTCCGCCGGACTGCACGATGCCGCCGTTGAGGTAGGAGTTCTTCAGCACGAAGCCACCGGCAGTGCCGGTCACGTTGATGGTGCGGCAGTTGACCACCTTGGAGTCGATGACCACGTTGGCCGACTTGATCGTGCAGGAGCCGGTGTAGGTCGGCATGCTGCTGGCCGGAGCGTTCGGGCCGGTGTTGGCCAGGCCGGGGAAGCAGTCGCCCCTGCCGTCGGGCCCACCGGGCACGTGTGCCGTCGTGGTGTCGCAGGGGCCCGAGCCGCCTCCGCCGGCCGCACCGACCCTCAGGGTCCGCATCTTCGAGCGGGCCTTGGCGAGCAGCGCGTTGCCCATAAAGGTCGCGCGCACGTGGTAGACGCCTCGCGGCAGCTTCGGCAGCCGCACCACTGCCTTGCCGTGGGCCAGCTTGGCGCCGACCAGCCGGGTCTTGCTGCCGCCCTTGATCACGAGCCTGACCCGCCCCGTGCCGAAGCTCGCCGACCGCGGCGCGCCCCGGTCCTGCGAGCGCGCGCTGTGCAGGCTCAGGGCGACCTTGGCCTGGGTCCGCTGGCCGGGCGCGACGTTGTGCTTCGCGAGCTTCATGAACACCTGGGGTGTCCGTGCGGCTCGGCTCGCCTCGCCGGCGGGGGCGGCCGAGGAGGGGGAGCTCTGGATGGATCCCTGCAGGGGCAGGACGACCAGCAACAGCAGAGCGAGGAGGTTCAGGGCACGGCGGGGTATGGGGATGTTGGGGGACATGGGTTCCTACCTTGGCGACTCCAGCGGGCATCAGCCACTCGGCGTCATCCACATTAGGTAAGAGAGCGGGGATTCGCCCCCAGGTTCACCGAATCGGTCAACGGCGCGTCGGCCACGCCGATCACCACGTCGCCGCCCTGGTTCCCGCCCGGAGACCACCACGCCCAGCGCGACCAGCGCGACCGGGCAGCCGTGCCCATCGCCGACCAGGACTTGTGGCGCTGGAAGGGCAGGTCGAAGACCGCGGCGAACAGCCGCGACGCCAGCAGCGACAGCGGCAGCGCGACGGCGAGCATCACGAGCAGCGCGTCGAGGCCCGAGCCCAGCCGCGGCCGCACCCACAGCACGGACACGGCGACCACGATCGGGGCGTGGATCAGGTAGAGGGAGTAGGAGAATCCCCCGAGACTGCGCAGCGGAGCGACGTCCAGGGTGCCGCTCAGTCGACGGGCCCGTCCGGCACCGATCGCGGCAAGCAGGAGAGTCATCGCGGGCAGCACCGACAGGTCGACCCAGAAGTAGTGCTCGACGGTCCAGACCGAGCCCGTGCTGGCGATCAGCGCGACCGGCGGCACCGCCGCGGCCGCGGCCAGCCAGAGCAGCGGCAGCCGGCGCCAGCGCTCGTCGGCGACCATGCCCGCTGCGACGACGCCGGCCGCGAACCCGACGGCCAGCTGCGGGGTGAACCTCGTGAACAGGTCGATCACGGGCACCGTCGGCGCGAAGGTCCCGATGACCAGGACCGGGATGCTGACCGCGACCAGCATCAGCGCCATGCCCGTCCGGCGGACGAGCAGGAGCAGGAGCGGCAGCACGACGTAGAGCTGGGCCTCGATGGCGATCGACCAGAAGGCGCCGTTGGGGCTGGGGGCGCCGGTGACGTCCTGGAGCAGCAGTCCGAAGACCACCGCCGACCGGGCGGTCGGCTCACCCTCGCCCGGCTGCGGGACGAAGACCCAGGCCATGACGATGCTGAAGACGAGCGCAGGCCAGTACGCCGAGAGGATGCGCCAGGCGCGGCGATGGGCGTAGCGCCCCAGGCCGTCCAGCCGCCACCCGTGGCGCACCGGCGCGACGGCGAGCGAGAAGCCCGACAGCACGATGAACACGACCACCGCGAGGTGTCCGTAGATCATCCAGCCGGCCCACCAGGGTCCGGTCATCCGCGGGTAGCCCGGGAAGGCGGCCAGGAAGCAGTGGTGGACCACGACGAAGAGCGCGGCCAGGCCGCGGATCCCGTCGAGGCCGACGATGCGCCCGCCGGTCGGCGCGCGCAGGGCGTGCCGGCCCCCGGTGCCGGTCTCGCGGCCGGTCTCGCGGCCGGTCTCGCGGCCGGTCTCGCGGCCCGTCTCGTGGCCCGTCTCGTGGCCGGTCTCGAGGCCGGACGCGACGCCGGCCGTGGCGGTCACCGGGCCCCGCTCGGGGACAGGCCCACCGGCCGGCCGGCCAGCCGCTCGAGCTTCGCGACACCGCGCCGCGCCTTGATCCGCTTGCCGCGCCCGTAGAACTTCAGGATCTCGGCTCGTGCCTGCCGGCGCTGCCCCGGGTCGAGCGAGGACCGCGCGACCCAGCGGGACAGCTCCTGGCACTGCAGCAGGACCCGGACGTGCCGGTGCCAACCCGGAACGCCGAGCAGGCCCGCCAGCGACGACGCCGTGCCCTCGTGGCGGGCCC
>JADMIO011298088.1_pt1 | contig 19301 bp, 19 predicted proteins | sample 8958161 | NCBI WGS metagenome assembly JADMIO01 (sample SAMN16585339, study PRJNA669376) | soil metagenome | isolation source: Crop rotation soil | place: USA: Cullars Rotation, Alabama | collected 2011
CACCTCGCGGCGTGGGAGGTCGTCGACTACGCGAGCGCCGGCAAGCCGGACGCGCCGAGCGGGACGGCGCGGGAGCTCGCCGAGCGGCTCGGCGCCGTGGGGACGCCGGCCGCCGCCGTGCCGGTCGACGAGGTGCTCGGCCCGCGCGCGGCGCGCGGCGCGACGATCGCCGGCACGCAGGTGCATTCCGTCCGGCTGCCGAGCTTCGTCGTCTCGACGGAGAGTCGTCTTCGCGGCGCCCGGCGAGCGGCTGTCGATTCGCCACGACGCGGGCGAGAGCCCCGCCCCGTACGTCGCCGGAACGCTGCTCGCGATCCGTGCGGTTCCCGGCCGCGTCGGCCTCACGCGCGGGCTCGACCGGCTCCTCCCCCTGTAGGGTCGCGTCCCGATGGCCGACCGCAGGCGTGGGATCGCGCTGCAGCCCGGTGAGGGGACCGCCGTCGGCAACCCCCGTCGGAGGAGCGCTCACATTCAAGGTTCGAGGCGAGGACACCGACGGTCTCCTCACGGCGTTCGAGAGCGTCGCCGCGCCGGGCGAAGGGCCGCCGCTTCACGCCCACGCCAACGAGGACGAGGTCTGGTACGCGCTCGAAGGCACGTTCAGGGTGCGGCTCGACGATGACGTGCGGGAGGCACCGGCGGGAACGTTCGTCTTCATCCCGCGCGGCGTCGTTCACACGTGGCAGAACGTCGCCGGCACCCCGGGGCGCGTCCTGGTCGTCTTCACGCCGGCGGGGTTCGAGCACTTCTTCGAGCGCTTCGCACACGAGGCGGGCGACGCGCCGGCGGAGGCGTTCCGCCGCATCGGCGGCGAGATCGGGATGCGCGTCGTCGGGCCGCCGCTCCGCCAATCGCACCCGCTGCCGGCTGCCGCGGGGACCGCAACAAACGAGACCTGACCCCGGTGTTGCGGACCCGCGGCGCCTCAGCCGGCGACGCGGGCGGGGCAGGCGATGAGGTCGCGCGCCTCGTCGATCGTCGCCACGCGGCGGCCGAGCGTGCGCACGAGGTCGGCGGTGTCGGCGACGAGCTCGGCGTTCGACGCCGCGAGGACGCCGCGGCGGAGGTAGACGCCGTCCTCGAAGCCGACGCGGATCCCACCGGCGCCGCGAAGCACCGCAAGCGCGAGCATGCGCCGCTGGTGACGGCCGACCGCTGTGATCGACCAGTGCGTGCCCGGCGGCAACGGGCGGAGCATCGCGTCGAGCGCCTCCGGTGACGCGTCGACGCCGCCGGGGACGCCGAAGACGACGTTCGCGCGCAGCGGCGCAGGCAGCTCGCCGCGCTCGAACATCCGCACGCCCGCGACCACGTGGCCGACGTCGAACATCTCCGCCTCGAGCCCGATCCCGAGCTCACCCGCACGCGCGATCACGCGCCGCGCGTCGGCCGGCACCGTCACGAACGGGTCCTCGCCGAAATTCATCGAGCCCGTCTCGACGCCGGCGAGGTCGGGCTCCGCCTCGAGCCCCGTCATCCGGTCCTCCATCGGCATCCACACCGCCCCGCCCGTGGAGACCATCGTCACGATCGGCGAGCGCTCGCGGATGCGCTCGATCGCCTCGACGAACAGCTCGCGGCGGCTGCTCGGCGAACCGTCGTCCTCGCGCACGTGCAGATGGCACACCGACGCGCCCGCCTCCGTGCACGCGAGCACGTCGGCCGCGATTTCTGCGGGCGTGTGCGGCAGCGCCGGGTTGTCCGCCCGCGTCACCTCCGCCCCGGTCGGCGCCACCGTCAGCACGACCGGCAGCTCGTCCCACGAGCGCGCGGTCACAGCGTCAGCGCGGTCCAGGCCTCGCGGCGGCCGGGCACGTCGTAGCCGAACGCGTCCGGGTCGGAGCCGAGCTCCTCCGCGAGCTCGAGCGCGATCCGCTGCACGAGCACCGTCAGCGGGAAGATCGACAGCGCCTCGCCGAGCGACGTCTCCGCGAACCGGTGCACCCGGGTGCCGCACGCCTCCGCCGCGCCGGCGACCGCCGCCAACCGTTCCGCGCCGGGCCCGCCGCCGTCGAGGCAGACGAGCGTGTCCCGCCCGTCGATCGCGACCGACGGCCCGTGGAAGAACTGCTCGACCGACAGCCCCTCGGTCGCGACCTGCGAGGTCTCGCGCACCTTCAGCGCGCCCTCGGCCGCCGTCCACTGGTTCGGGCCCGCACCGGTGAGCTCGAGCAGCCGCATCGGCGACTCCACCCCCAGCTCCCGCTCGAGCGCCGCCTCGACCGCCGCGGGCAGCTCCTCGAGCCCGTCGAGCGGCGCGCCGAGGGCGCGCGCGAGCTGCGCGACGCGGAGCAGCGCCCCGAGATGGCTGGCGGTGAAGGCCGAGCTGCGCTCCTGGTCGACGGTCTCGATGTCGACGCCGGGCGAGCCGCGGCCGCCGATCACGACCACCGGCCCCGGTTCGCCCTGACGAAGCTGGTGAAGGACGTCCGACGAGAACCGCTTCGTGTTCCGGTGGCTGAGAACGAGCACGCCGTCGCCGGCACGCAGCGACAACCCGTACAACGCCGCATCCATCGCCTGCACCGCGATCGCGTCGACGCCCGCCTCGCGCAGCAGCCACACCGCGTGGTTCGCCGCATGCCAGCTCGTGCCGGTGCCGACCGCGACGACCCGCCGACCTCCCAGCCGTTCGGCGTGCCGCTCGACCGCCTCGGCGTCGGCCAGGATCGCACGCAGATCGTCCGGCTGCCGCCAGATCGTCTGGCGCATGACGCTCGTCACTTCGTCGACCCGGCCGGCTGCTCGGTCGGCACGTCGCGGCGGGACGGGCCCCGGCGGGGCAGCTGCCAGTCGAGCGGCCACGCCAGCTCACGCCCGCCGGACAATCCGCGCGGCCGGAGCATCAGCACCACCAGGAACGCGCCGGCGAGCACGAGGTTCGCGGTGCCGGACGGGACGGTGCTGACCGTGCCACTGAAGCCGTCCACCTCCCACCGGTTGAAGAACGTGTAGACGATCGTGACGAAGTAGCAGCCGACGACCGCGCCGGTGACGCTGCCCATCCCGCCGATCACGAGCATTGCGATCGGGAGGATCACGAGGTCGATCCCGTTCGTGTTGATGTAGAAGTCGCCCGGGCTGAAGGTGACGTACCAGTGGCCGTAGAGCGCGCCTGCGGCGCCGGCGACGAAGCCGGAGATGATCCACGCGATCGCGCGCTCGCGGGCGACGCGGATCCCGACCGACTTCGCCGCGCGGACGTTCTCGCGCGTGGCACGCAGCCGTAACCCGAACCGCGATTGCTTGAACGCATATGCGAGCGCGAGGAAGATCAACGACCAGACGAGCAGCGACACGAACGTCGTTGTCAGCGGGACGCCGATCAGCGTGCTCGTCCCACGGGTGATCGACGTCGTCTGGACGTTGAAGACGTTGTCCATCACGAGCAGCGCCAGCGTGGCGATCCCGGCGCCGACACCGGTGAGGCGCGCGATCGGCGGCGCGAAGAGGGCCGCGACGACGGTGGCGAAGCCGGCGCCCGCGAGGATCGCCTCGACCGAGCTCAGCTGCGCCGGGAAGATCCACGACGACAGCCAGTGCGGCATCGTCAGGAACTGGAACGTCTTCTGCTCCGGCGGGATCGTCAGCAGCGCCGAGAAGTAGGCGCCCATCGCCACGAAGGTGGCGTGCCCGAACGAGAGCACGCCCGAGTTACCGCTGAAGATCTGCAGCGCGAGCACGATCATCAGGTTGAGGAACATGCGCACGCCGTAGGCCTCGTACGTGATGCCACCGAACGCGTCGACGAGCGCCCACGTGACGACCAGGAGGGTCGCCAGCGCGAAGGGTGGCCATAGCCGGCGCCCGTACAGCGCCACCGCCGCAGCGTTCGTCCTCACGCCGGCGCCCGCTGAACGTCGGGGCGGTTGCGCAGCCGGTTCCACCATGCGCGGGCGACGTGCCCGCGGATCGCGATCAGGCCGTTCGGCTGGAAGACGAGAATCGCGATCACGGCCGCGAAGGCGAAGAGCTGGAAGTGGTTGTTGATGCTGAGCGGCAGCGTCGCCTGCAGCACGTTCAGCACGACGCCGAGCACGAAGCCGCCGAGCGCCGCGCCGGCGAGGCTGCCGAGCCCACCGATGACGCCGCCGACGAAGGCGATCAGCAGCGGTCCCTGGCCGATGTCGGGCGCGATCGCTCCGGAGCGGAACGTGAACAGCAGCGCCACGGCGCTCGCGAGCAGCCCGGTGATGCCGAAGGCGGCGGAGATCACCCAGTTCGCCCGTACGCCGACGAGCTGCGCCATCCGAAAGTCCTCCGTCGACGCGCGCAGCTGGACGCCGAGCGACGTCCGCTTGATCAGCACGACCATCCCGAGGAGCAGGAGCGCGGTGACGATCCACGTGACGATCTCGAGCTTCGACAGCAGCACGCCGCCGACGTCGAACTGCTGCGTCAGCCACGGATAGGGCTCCACCCCTTTCTGCGGCCCGGTGCCGACGGTCATCCAGCCGAGCGCCTCCAGCCCGTAGCTGACGGCAAACGACGTGATCAACAGGACCACGGGCTCCGCCCTCCGCAACGGACGGAACGCGATCAGCTCCATCAAGAGCGAAAGCGCAGTGACGATGATGATCGTCATCACCACCATCGCGAGCCACCCCCAGCTGCGCGTGTAGAACATCACGTAGGCGCCGGCCATGATCAGCTCGCCGTAGGCGAAGTTCATCAGCCCCATGACGCCGAACAGGAGCGACAGCGAGAGCGAGATCAGCGCGAAGAAGCTGCCGTAGTAGATCGAGTCGGTCGCGTACTGCGCGAAGTTCGACACGGTCGCGAGCAGCATCACACCCCCATCCCGATGTAGTCGGTCTCGAAGTCGGCCCGCTTCGCGAGCTCCTCCGCCGTCCCGTGGAACTCGATCCGGCCGCCGGAGCGCATCACGTACGTGTGGTCGGCGATCTCGACAGTGCGGGCTGCGTTCTGCTCGACGAGGAGCATCGTCACGCCGTCCTTGCGCAACTCCTCGAGGATCTCGAAGACGCGGTCGACCATCAGCGGCGCGAGCCCGAGCGTCGGCTCGTCGAGGAGAAGCAGCCGGGGGCGGGAGAGCAGCGCCCGGGCAATCGCGAGCTGCTGCTGCTCACCGCCTGACAGCTTCGCGCCCGACTTCGACCAGTCGCGCCGGAGCACGGGGAACCGCTCGAGCATCCGCTCGATGTCCTCGTCGACCCGACGCCGGTCGCGACGCGACGAGGCGCCGATCTTCAGGTTCTCGCCGACGCTCAGCCGGCCGAAGATCCGGCGCCCCTCCGGAACGAGCGCGACGCCGGCGCGAAGCACGGCGTCGGGCGAGCGGCCGACGAGGTCCTTGTCGCCGAGCAGGATCTGTCCGCGCGCCGGCCTGATCGAGCCGGTGATCGTCAGCAGCGTCGTCGTCTTGCCGGCGCCGTTGTGCCCGACGAGGCCGACGAGCTCGCCCTCCCCCACCTCGAGCGTCAGGCCCTGGACGGCGCGGACGCGGCCGTAGTTCACGGAGAGGTCAGTTATCTTCAGCATGCTGGTGCGCCTCCGCGATCTGGGCGCCGCGCTGGCCAAGGTACGCGGCGATCACCTGCTTGTTCCGGCGGATCTCCTCAGGCGTGCCGACGGCGATCGACTTGCCGTAGTCGAGCACCTGGATCCGCTCGCAGACGCGGAAGATGATCCGCATGTCGTGCTCGACGAGGAGCACGCCGCAGCCGAGGTCGTTGCGGATGCCCGCGATCGTCTCGGCGAGCTGAAGGCTCTCCTCGTCGTCGAGCCCGGCTGCCGGCTCGTCGAGGAGCAGGAACCGGGGCGCAGACGCAACGGCGCGGGCGATGCCGACGCGCCGCTCCTCGCCGTGCGGGAGCGCTGAGGCCCGCAGCGTTGCGAGGTGGCGCAGGTCAAGCTTCTCGAGCAGCTCGAGCGCCCGCTCGCGTGCGCCGCGCCGCGACAGCCCGGCACCGAGCGCGCCCAGTTCGACGTTCTCGAAGACCGACAGCGCCGGGAACGTCGCCACGTCCTGGAACGTCCGGACGAGCCCGCTCTTCGCCAGCCGTTCCGGCTTCCAGTCCGTGACGACGAGGCCGCCGAGCAGGACGCGCCCGGCGGTCAGGTGGACGAAGCTCGAAACCGCGTTCATGAAGGTGGTCTTCCCGGCGCCGTTCGGCCCGATCAGGCCCATGATCTGTCCGCGCTCGAGCGTGAGGTCGACGCCGTCGACGGCCCGGACGCCTTCGAAGTGGACGTGGATTCCCTCCGCGACCAGCTTCTCGCCGTCCGCGCCGCCGACAACCGTCGTCATCTCAGCTCAGCTGGTGCTCGCCGGCTTCCCCGAGCAGGGGCTGCCGTCTCCGATGTTCGGAACCGACTGCACCTTCCAGCTGTCGATCTGCTTGTCCTTTCCGTTCGTGAACTGCTCGATCGAGTACGCCGCCGGCTGCGGCCGGTGGCACTTGTCCGTGAACTTCATCGTGCTGCCGAAGTACGAGACGGACACGCCGCCGCCGAAGAGCGCCGCCGCGATCTTCTCGCCGTCCGTCGAGTTCGCCTTCTTGATCGCGCCGACGAGCGCGTCTGCCAGCGCGTAACCCGGCAGCGCGTAGTGGTTCCCGAGCGGCGTGTGATACGCGGCCTGGAACTGCTTCGCGATCGTGCGCACGAGCGGCGTCTGCGTGCCCGAGCAGTACGTCGGCAGGCACGCGAAACCCTCCGCGTAGAAGTTCGAGACCTTGCCCGCGACCTGCGTGACGAGGACACCGTTCACCGACGCGTTCGTCGTGATCGGCGTGTTCACGCCTGCGGCGCGGATCGCCTTGATCAGCTGCGATCCGTACGGCTGCCAGGAACCGTCGAAGATCGCGTCGCAGCCCTTCACCTTCCCGCGCAGGCGGGTGATCTGCGAGCTCAGGTCGAGGTTCGAGGCACCGACGAAGGAGTCCTCGCCACAGATCGTGCCGCCGAGCTGGGTGAAGCGTGCCTTGAAGTAGTCGGCGGTCGCCTTCGAGTACTCGAGCGAGTTGTCCTTGAAGACGTACACGCGCTTCCAGGCCGCCTTCTTCGCATGCATCCATTCCGCCATCGCCGAGCCCTCGGTGTCCGAGCCGAGCCCCATCGAGCCGCCGTACGGGCCGACGATCGCAGGTGTCGCGACCTTCGGCGAAGAGGCGCACAGCGCGATCCCCGGCACCTTGTGCCCACGCGCAGCGTTGATCGCCGGGAACGAGAAGTCGAAGTCGCAGGTCGCGATGATCGCGACGGCGCCCTTCGAGATCAGCTCGTTCGCGTTCGCAGCCGCGGTCGGCTTGTCCGACTTCGTGTCGATCCACTCGACCTTGATCTGCTTCCCGAGCACGCCGCCGGCCTTGTTGATCTGGTTGATGCGCATCTGGAACAGCTGGCCGGACTGGAGGTCGTACGGGGCGAGAATCCCCGTCTTCGCGGCCGAGATGCCGATCAAGATGGTGTCTGCGTTGCTCTTGCCGAGCGCAGTGCCGAGGGTCAGGCCTGCGCTCAGCGCCAGGAGCGTGACGACGGCCCCGGCGATCGCGAATCGCTTCCTCATGTGCCCTCCCTTTCATGGCCACGCCACCGCGCGGCCGTAGGTCTCCGTGCGCCGATGCTAAGAGAACCCGGCCGACATTCCAAGTTAAGTCCCCGGACGGCCGCCTTCCCGCTACTGGGCCCCCCAGCCGCCGTCGACGAGGATGCTCTCGCCGTGGATGTACCGCGCAGCGTCCGAGGCGAGGAAGACGGCGACGGGAGCGATGTCCTCGACCACGCCGACGCGGCCGTACGGGGTGCGCTCGAGCATCGCGCGGTTGTACTCCTCCGACTCGAACAGGTGCGCGTTCATCGGCGTGTGGATGTTCCCCGGCGCGATCGCATTCACCCGAATACCGGCCGGCGCGAGCTCCATCGCGAGCGACTTCGTGATCAGCTCGACGGCGCCCTTGGTGCCGCAATAGGCGGTCGAGTTCGGGAAGCCGACCTGGCCGGCAATCGAGGAGACGAAGATCACCGAGCCGTCGGGCGCCAGGTGCGGCAGCGCAGTCTGCGTCAGCGCGTACGGGGCCCGGACGTTGACGCGGAACTGCGCGTCGAAGTCCGAGAGCGGTGCCTCGGCGAACGGCTTCGGCCAGAAGATCCCCGCCGAGTGGACGATCACGTTCAGGGCGCCGAAGGCGTCCAGCGTCTCGGCGACGATGCGCGCGGGCGCGTCGTCGTCCGCGAGATCGGCGACGACGAGGTGGTGCTCTCCGAGCCCGTTCGCCACCTCTTGCAGCCGGTCGCCGTCCCTGGCCGTCAGGACGACGCGGGCGCCCGCCTGCGACATCGCCTCCGCAACGGCGGCGCCGATGCCGGAGCTGGCACCGGTGACGACGGCGACGCGCCCGTCGAGGGCGAACCCCGGGAACGAGGTCATCCGCCGCCCCGGAGCCGGGCGGTCTCGCGCACGTCGACCTCGAGCGTGTCGTCGATCGCCGTCGACGAGAAGGCGACGCCGTACACGTCGCGGGCGCGGTCGAGGCTGACGAAGCCGGAGAGGACGTCCGCCCGCACCCGTTCGGGCTCCCGCGCCAGCGGGTCGCCGTAGCCGCCGCCGCCGCTGAGCAGATGGCCGAGCAGCTCGCCGGGCTCGAGCACCACCTGCGCGATCGGATGGAGCTCGTGCTCCGCGCCGCCGGCGTCCAGCTTGAAGGCGATCGACGCAGCCGCAGCGCCGCCGCCGCAGGTGCCGCGCGGCGGGTGGTGGAAGCCGTCGGTGACGTACGCGGCGGTCATCGGGTCGCGCTTCGGACCGTAAAGCACGCGCGTACCGGGTGCGCCGCGCCTGCGCCCGGCGCCTTCCGAGTCGGCTCTGACGCGGACCTCCTTGATCCGGATCGGGTACTTCTGCTCGTCGATCTCGACGCTGTCCCGGAACATCAGCCCGTTCGTGACCGAGTTGCCGTAGGTCACCCAGCCGTCGTGCTCCGGTCCCGCCGGCCCACCCTGCGAGCCGAGGAACTTCTGGTTCACGTACGGGCTCGAGTCCTTCCGCCAGTCGGTACCCGAGACGACGGCGAAGCCGGGGCCGATCCCGCAGGCGCCCTCGGCGAGGCCGTAGCCCTCCCAGGCGTCGGCAATCGTCCGCTGCGTCGTCACCACCAGCCGCTCGCCGACGTTCGTCGTCGCCACCGAGCACGAGTGCGGGAACCGTGGGATCCCGACGACGCAGTTCTCGCGCAGCTTCACGCGCACGCGGCGAAAGGTGCCGGCGTTGTGGGGAATGTCGGGGTCGATCGAGTTGAAGATCCCGGTCATGCAGTTGTTCAGCGCACACGTCCTCGACTCGTTGAGGCCCGCGGGCAGGCAGTCGATGTTGTCGGTCAGGTCCGCCTCGATCGTCCCTGCGGCCGGGTCGATCGTGATCTTGACGCGGATCGGGATGCCGTCCGGCGCGGGCCCGAACGGATCGTGCATGCCGTCGCCGACGATCGTGCCGCCGGGCATGGTCGCGATCACGTGCGCGATGCGCCGCTCCGAGTAGTCGAACCACTCCTCGACGAAGTCCGACAGCATCGCCGCGCCGTATTTCGCGCACAGCTCCTTCAGGCGCGCCTCGCCGATCCGCGCCGCGCCCAGCATCGCCAGGTAGTCGCCGTACCACTGATCCGGAACGCGGATGCGCCGGCGGCACATGCGGATCACGTCGTCGACGTCGCGGTAGCCCTGCTGGACGCGCACCGCCGGGAAGATCAGGCTGCCCTCCTCGTAGACGTCGCGGGCGTAGGGCATGTACGTCGTCGGCTGCGCGTTGCCGCAGTCCGCCTGGTGCGCCTTCGCCGCGGCGGTGAAGACATGACGGCCCTCCCAGAACACCGGCACGAGGATCACGTGGTCTGCCGGATGGGTGTTGCCGAGGTAGGGGTCGTTGTGGAGGAAGGCGTCGCCCTCCTCGAGCTCGGGGTGCAGCTCGGTCATCGCCTCGGCCAGGAACTCCATCCCGATCACGTGCACCGGCAGCCCCTCCGCCGATGCGAGCAGGCGATTGTCCGCGGTGATCAGCGCGCACGAGAAGTCGCGCGCCATGTTCAACACCGCCGACCGGCCGGTGCGCAGGAGCGTGTTCTCCATCTCGCGCACGATCGAGTCGAGCCGGTTCGCGATCACCGCGAGCGACACGGGGTCGAACGAGCTCACCGGGCGAGCGCCTCCTCCGGCTCGGCTCGAGGCGCGGCGGTGTCGGCCGCCACCTCGAGGACGTAGTTCCCAAGCGGCGTCACGACCGCCGACGAGCCCGGGTAGACGACGACGGTGGTCGTCGGCTCGCGGATGATCGCGGGCCCGTCGATCCGCGCCCCGACACCGAGCGCGCCGCCGTCGTAGCGGGCGACGGGGCCGAGGCCCGTCTCCGCGAAGTAGGCGTCGGCGGTCGCGGGCGCGGATGTGCCGGCGTCGGCGGTGTCTCGCGGCCGCACCGCGGGCTTCGCGAGCTCCGCCGTCGCCCGCACCTTCCACAGCAAGCACTCGAGGTACTGGCCCGGCTCCCGCACCGCGAAGATGCGCTCGTGCGTCGCATGGAAGGCCTCCTCGAGCGCGCGCACGTCGTCGTCGGACTCGAGCCTCGCCGGCACAGGCACGTCGAGCTCCCACACCTGCGCCCGGTACCGCGCCTCGACCAGGAACTCCTTGCGAGTGTCGACGATCGGCAGCCCCGAGAGCCCGCCCAGGAACGCGTCCGCCTCCCGCTCGACGGTCGCGAGCGCGTCGTTGACGTCGGCCCGGTCGAGCGCGCGCGTCTCCGCATACCTACTCTTCGAGAACTCGGAGACGACGTCGGCGAACAGGGCGCCGCACGACGAGAGCGCGCTCGCGGTCGCTGGCAGCAGGACGCGAGGGCAGCCGAGCTCGCGTGCGATCGGGACGATGTTCAGCCCGGACGCCCCGCCGCCGGCGACGACCGCGACCTCGCGCGGATCGATCCCGCGCGCGATCGTCAGCTCGCGGATCGCGCCGACGATGTTCTCGGACGCGATCGTCAGCGCCGCGTACGCCGCCTCGTGCACGTCCATTCCGAGCGGCGCAGCGAGCGTCCGCTCGATCACCTCGTGCGCGGCCGCCGTATCGAGCCGGAGCCGGCCGCCGAGGAAGTAGGCCGGGTCGATCCACCCGAGGACGACGGCGGCATCCGTGATCGTCGCCTCCTCTCCGCCGCGGCCGTAGCAGGCAGGGCCGGGGTCGGCGCCTGCGCTCTGCGGGCCGACGCGGACGAGCCCGCCCGGATCGATCCAGACGATCGAGCCGCCGCCGGCGCCGATCGACTTCACGTCGACGGCGCGGATGCCGGTGATGTGCCCTGTCCAGCGGCCGCCGAGCCACGTCTCCGACGCGAAGTTGATCGCGCCGCCGGAGACGAGGCCGACGTCGAACGTGGTCCCGCCCGTGTCGCAGACGATCAGGTCGTCGGCGGCGAGCCCGTCCTCAGCCCGGGCGTACGTCAGCGCCGCCACCGGCGCCATCGACGGCCCGGAGCCGACGGAGTAGATCGGCCGCTCGACCACCTCCTGTGGCCGCCAGGCGCCGCCGAACGACGTGGCGACGAAGATGTGCCCGCGCAAGCCGGCGGCGCGCAGGTCGCGCTCGAGCGTCTGCAGGTACTCCTGCATCACCGGCTTCAGCGAGGCGTCGATCGCGGTCGACGACGCCCGCCGGTACTCGCGCACGATCGGGTTCAGCCGGTGCGATAGCGTGAACGGCAAGCCGGGCCGCCGCTCGGCGAGGAGCTCGCCGATGCGGAGCTCGTGCGCGGGGTTGACGATCGACCACAGCAGGCAGACGGCGACCGCCTCCACCCCGAGCGCGTCGGCCCCGTCGATCGCAGCGAGGACGCTCGCCTCGTCGAGCGGAACGAACACGTCGCCTTCCGAGTCGATCCGCTCCCGGATCTCGAACGTGAGGTGACGCGGCACGTACGGCGGCTGGTAGTCGAGCTGGCGGAACGGCTCGAGCTTGCCCCCCTCCCGCAGGAGGAGGACGTCGGGGAAGCCCTCGGTGGTGAAGAACGCGGTCCGCGCGGTCTTCCCCTCCACGATCGCGTTCGTCGCTCGCGTCGTCCCGTAGGTGAAGACGTCCGTCTGCGCGAGCAGCTCGGCGACGGTCGTGCCGAGATCCGGCTCGAGCCCCGACAGCGCCTCCTCGATGCTCTGGAACGCCCGCCCCAGATCGGTCGGTGCCTTCGCCAGGTGGAGGACGCCGTCGGGATCGGCGACGACGACGTCGGTGAAGGTCCCGCCGGTGTCAACCGAGATCCGAAACCCCACCGGCGGAAGGTAAATCACATCGAGGCCGCTCGTGCTCGATAATCGCCCCTCGATGCCGGACCGGGTCGATCTCAACGCGGACATGGGCGAGTCGTACGGGCGCTGGACGCTCGGCGACGACGCGGCGCTGATGCCGCACCTGACCTCGGCCAACATCGCGTGCGGATTCCACGGGGGCGATCCCCACGTGATGCGGCAGACGGTCGCACTCGCGCTCGAGCACGGCGTCGGCATCGGCGCGCACGTCTCGTTCCCCGACTTGATCGGCTTCGGCCGGCGGCGCATGGCGATGACGGCGGACGAGGTGGCGGACTACATCGTGTACCAGGCGGGAGCGGTGAGGGCGTTCGCGGAGGCGGCAGGCGGCCGGCTCCAGCACGTGAAGCCGCACGGTGCGCTGTACACGACGATCGTCGACAGCCCGGAGCTCGCCGAGGCGGCTGCGCGCGCGGTCGCGAGCCTGGGCGCGGATGTGATCCTGCTGATGCCGCCGGCGGTCGCAGCCGCGGCAGCGGATGCCGGCGTGCCGTTCGTCCCCGAGGGCTACGTCGATCTCGACTACGACGCGGAGGGCAAGATCGTGATCGAGCGCGCGAAGAAGACGCGCGATCCGCAGGAGATGGGCCAACGCGCCGTGCGGCTGATCCGCGACCGGCGGGTCCGCACCACCGACGGCGGCGAGCTCGAGCTCCACGTGCAGAGCATCTGCGTCCACGGCGACGCTCCGAATGCGCCCGACATCGCGCGCGCGATCCGTGCGGCGCTCGAGGGCAGCGGCGTCGAGCTCGCATCGCTCGCCGACCTGCACGCGGTCACGCGATGAGCACCGTCTCGTCGGCGGTGATCGCGCGCCAGGACGCGCAGGGCGACGGCAAGCCGAGTGTCACCTACCGCTACGCCGGCGACCGAGGCGTCCTGATCGAGTACGGCGAGATGGTCTTCGACCTCGCGCTGAACTTCTTCGTGCTCGCGGCCGGGGATGCGCTCGCCGCCGCGCCGCCCGAGGGCTTGATCGAGACAGCGCCGGGGCTCAGGTCGATGCTCGTCAGCTACGACCCCGAGACGATCTCGACCGCCGATCTGATCGACCACCTCCAGGGCCTGCACGACGACCTTCGGCCCGAGCGCGGGATCACCATCTCGAGCCGCCTCGTCTACCTTCCCGTCGCCTTCGACGACTCGCAGTCGCGCGCGGCGGTCGCGCGGTACATCCATTCGATCCGGAAGGACGCGCCGAACGCCGAGGGCGGCACGAACATCGATTACGTCGTGCGCTACAACGGCCTGCGCAACCGCGACGAGCTGTACGAGACGGTGCTCGGCACCGAGCAGTGGACGGCGTTCATCGGCTTCTTCCCGGGGCTGCCGTTCATGTTCCCGCTCGACCCGCGCGACGCGATCTTCGTGCCGAAGTACAACCCGACGCGGACGTGGACGGCGGAGGGCGCGCTCGGCATCGGCGGCCCCTGCTACGCGATCTATCCCGTCGAGTCGGCGGGCGGCTACCAGCTGATCGGACGCACGCTGCCGATCTACGACGTCAGGGCGCGGAACGAGGTGTTCCGCGAGAACCCGCTGCTGCTGCGCGCCGGCGACCGGATCAAGTTCGACCGGGTCGAGGAGGACGAGCTGATGGCGCAGTTCGAGGGCGTCCACGGGGACACGTACCGCTACCGGATCGAGGACTCGCCGTTCGACGTCGGCGCGTACCTCGAGTTCGCGGCGTCCGTGAGCGAGGAGGCGGCAGAGCGGAATCGCAGGCGGGAGGAGGCCGCCGCCGCAACCCCGGTGCCATGAGATCGGCAGCGGTGCTCGAGGCCGGGATCCAGACGACGATCCAGGACTATCCCGGGCGGCGCGGGATGCAGGCACAGGGGTTCTTCCCCGCGGGGCCGATGGATCACTTCGCGCTGCGCGCCGCGAACCTGCTCGTCGGGAACCCGGAGTCGGCGGCGGCGCTCGAGATCACGCTCGGCGGCTTCGGGCTGCGGCTCGACGTCGAGGCCACCGTCGCGGTGTGCGGCGCGGATGCCGACGTGACCGCGGACGGAACGGCGCTCGTGACGTGGGAGAGCCGTCGCCTGCCCGCCGGCACCGTCATCCGCATCGGTGTCGCTCCCGGGCCGGGATTTCGCATGTACCTGGCGATCGACGGCGGTTTCGACGTCCCCAGTCTCTTCGGCTCGCGCGCGACGTACACGATGGGCGCGCTCGGCGGGCTCGACGGCCGCCCCCTCCAGGCCGGCGACCGGCTGCCGCTCGGCGCCGCCGGCGCGGACGGTGACGGCGGCGGGCGGCGGTTCCGCGCCGACGCGAAACCCGCGTACGCGCGGACGTGGGAGGTGCGCGCGATGCGCGGGCCCCAGGCGGCGCCCGACTTCCTGACCGAGAACGACATGCAGACGCTGTTCGGCCGCGACTGGCCGGTCGACCGCAACTCCAACCGCACGGGCGTGCGGCTCGAGTCGCACCGGTTCGAGTGGGCCCGCCAGAGCGGCGGCATCGCCGGCGGTCACCCGTCGAACATCCTCGACAACAGCTATCCGGTCGGCGCGGTGAACGTGAACGGCGACCTGCCCGTGATCCTCGGCCCCGACGGCCCGACCGCGGGCGGGTTCGTCGTCGCCGCGACGGTGATCCACGCCGACTTCTGGAAGATCGGCCAGTTCCGCCCGGTCGGCGACGCCGTTCGCTTCCGCGAGGTGTCGATCGACGAGGCGATCGAGGCCGACCGCGAGGTGAACGCCACCCTCGGCCCCGATAGCCTGGAGCCCGCGTGAGCCGTGGCCGTTCTGTCGCGGTGGCTGGCACCCAGGCCGGGGTCGCCTGCACGGGACGTGCCCGGACGGCGGAGGCCGTGAGCGGGCGGTTTTTCCGCACCTTGCAGTCCCGTTGCACTTCCGTCACCCTCGCCTGGCACCGAGACATGTCTCCGGAGGACACGTCCGCGTGAGCGAGACGATCAAGACGCCGCTGCCGGGAACGTTCTACCGGCGGCCGTCGCCGGACGCGGATGCGTACGTCGAGGAGGGCGACACGGTCGCGGAGGGCGACGTCGTCGGGCTGATCGAGATCATGAAGACGTTCAACGAGATCCGCAGCGACGCGGCCGGCGTGATCGCGCGGTTCCTCGTCGAGAACGAAGAGCTCGTCGACGCGGGTCAGGACATCATCGCGCTCGAGCCCGGCTGATCCGCGTTGGAGAAGGTCCTCGTCGCCAACCGCGGAGAGATCGCGCTCCGCATCATCCGCGCATGCGACGAGCTCGGTCTGCGAACCGTCGCCGTCTACTCGAGCGCCGACGACGACGCGCTGCACGTCAGGCAGGCCGGCGAGTCGGAATGGATCGGCCCGCCGCGTGCGCTCGACAGCTACCTGAACATCGAGGCGGTCGTGGATGCCGCCCGGCGCTCCGGCGCCGACGCGGTCCATCCCGGGTACGGCTTCCTGGCCGAGAACGCCGCGTTCGCACACGCCTGCCGCGACGCCGGCCTCACGTTCGTCGGCCCGAGCCCGGAGGCGATCGAGGCGATGGGCGACAAGGCGAAGGCGCGCGAGCTCGCGCGCTCCGTCGAGGTGCCGACGATCCCGGGCTCGCACGGTGCGCTGACCGTCGAGGAGGCGTTCGAGCTCGCGGAGGCCGTCGGCTACCCGGTGCTGATCAAGGCGGCGGCGGGCGGCGGCGGCCGCGGGATCCGGACCGCAGCCGGTCCAGACGAGCTCCAGTCGGTCTTCCAGCAGGCCGCGGTCGAGGCGGCCGCCGCGTTCGGCGACGGCTCGCTGTACGTGGAGAAGCTCCTCGCCCCGGCGCGGCACGTCGAGGTGCAGCTCCTCGGCGACGCGCACGGACACGTCGTCCACGTCTTCGAGCGCGAGTGCTCGCTGCAGCGGCGCCGGCAGAAGCTGGTCGAGGAGTCACCCTCCCCCGCGCTCGACGACTCGACCCGCGCGGAGATGGCCGCAGCCGCCGTGCGCATCGCACACGCCGTCGGATACGAGAGCGCCGGCACGGTCGAGTTCCTACTCGACGAGAGCCGTGCCTTCTACTTCATCGAGATGAACACGCGCATTCAGGTCGAGCACCCGGTGACCGAGATGGTGACCGGGATCGATCTCGTCCAGGAACAGCTGCGGATCGCCGATCGCCAACCATTGTCGATCGCGCAGGACGACGTCGCGCTGCGCGGAGCGGCGATCGAGGTGCGGGTGAACGCCGAGGACCCGGCGCAGGGCTTCATGCCCTCGCCGGGCGAGATCACCGCGTTCGGGCCGCCGCAGGGCGATCACATCCGGGTCGACACCGCCGCGTTCGCGGGCTACCGCGTGCCCCCGTTCTACGACTCGCTGATCGCGAAGGTGATCGTGTGGGGCGAGGACCGCGACGCCGCGCTTGCGCGCGCAGAGGAGGCGCTCCGCAGCTTTCGGGTCGACGGGATCGCGACCACGATCCCGTTCGCGCTCGAGCTCCTTGCCGACCCATCCGTTCGCGCCGGCGACTACGACATCGCGCTCGTCGAGCAGCGGCTCGCCGAGTCGGGCAGGATCCGCACGTGAGCGCCGGCGAGAAGCTCGACTTCGGCTCGGTCGACTGGGCCGACGACCAGGCCGACATCCGTTCGCGGGCAGCGCAGGCGCTCGGCTCGCGGTGGGCGATCGTCGAGTACGGCCCGGACGCGAGGCGCGACGAGTGGTGCACCGACGGCCACCGCGGCTACGTGGTCGCCGGCCGGATCGAGTACGAGTTCGACAACGGCGCCGACCCGCTGCGCGTCGACGAGGGGCAGGGCTTCTACCTCGCCGCCGGCACGGGCCACAGGGGTCGGAATCCCGGCAGCTCCGTCGCCCGCCTCTTCCTGATCGACGACCCGTCGTGAGGGACTTCCTCGTCGGCAGCTGGATCCCGCCGACGATGGCCTACGTCGTGCTGCTCGGCATCTCGGGCGTCACCGCGAAGCTCGCGTTGCGCACGATCTCGTGGCAGCAGCTCCTGCTCTGGGTGCCGCTGATGTACATCGGGTTCTGCGTCGCGTTCATCCTGATCAACGGCACCTCGTTCCCGCTCGGCGTCGGCGGCGCGTGGGCGGCCGCGACCGCGTTCGGAGCGTCAGCGTCGCTCGTGCTCTTCCTCTACGCGCTGACGAAGGGCCCGGCAAGCCAGGTGACGCCGGCCAGCTCGGCGTATCCGATCGTGACCGTGATCGGGTCGGCGCTGTTCCTCGCCGAGAAGCTCACGTGGATTCGCGGCATCGGCACCGCGCTCGTCGTTCTCGGCGTCGTGCTCCTCTCGCGATGACGGCGTTCAGCCTGGAGGGCAGGGTTGCCGTCGTCACGGGCGCAGCCTCCGGGATCGGCGCCGCCACCGCGCGGATCTTCGCGGAGGCGGGCGCGGACATCGCCGCGGGCTGGTACCCGGCCGATCCGCACGACGTGGAGCCGACGCGGCATGCCGTCGAGGCGGCGGGCCGGCGCTGCCTCATCGTCGAGGTCGACGTGTCGTCGACCGAGTCGGTCGGCGCGCTCGTCGCACGCGCGGTCGACGAGCTCGGTCGCGTGGACATCGTCGTCGCGAACGCGGCGATCGCGCGCGACGTGCCGACTCCGGAGCTCGACGACGAGCGCTGGTGGGGGCTGATCGAGGTTGACCTCGGTGGCGTCTTCCGTTGCTTTCGCGCCGCGATCCCGCACATGATCGACGCCGGCTGGGGACGACTGCTCGCGACGAGCTCCATCGCCGGCGCATACCAGGGCTGGGCGCAGCACGCGCACTACACCACCGCGAAGGCCGGCATCGTCGGGCTCGTGCGCACGCTCGCGGTCGAGCTCGGGCCGCACGGCATCACCGCGAATGCGATCGCGCCCGGCGTGATCGAGACGCCGCAGAGCCTCGACCCGGTCAACTCGCTGGGCCCCGAAGGCGTCCGCGAGTTCGCCGGCCGCGTGCCGGTTCGTCGAAACGGGCAGCCGGAGGACATCGCCAACACGTTCCTGTTCCTCGCGAGCGAGGAGGCGTCGTTCCTCACCGGCCAGGTGCTCCTCGTCGACGGGGGCGTGTCGCTGTCGCTTACCTGACGGCGCCGTCGGCGTCAGCGAGAGAGTTCATCTCACCGTGAGCGAGTGGTGGCGCCCCGCGGTCCTCTACCAGATCTACCCGCGCTCGTTCGCGGACGCGAACGGCGACGGGGTGGGCGATCTCGCCGGGATCGCGGCGAGGCTCGACTACGTCGCGCAACTCGGCGTCGACGCGATCTGGCTGTCGCCGGTGTACCGCTCGCCGATGGCCGACTTCGGCTACGACGTCAGCGACCACACCGACGTCGATCCCGTCTTCGGCGACCTCGACGACTTCGACCTGATGCTCGCCGAGGCGCATAGCCGCGGGCTGAAGGTGCTCGTCGACTGGGTCCCGAACCACACGAGCTCCGAGCACCCGTGGTTCCGCGAGGCCCGCGCGTCGCGCGACTCGCCGAAGCGCGACTGGTACATCTGGCGCGACGGGCGCGACGGCGGCCCGCCGAACAACTGGCTGTCGGCGTTCGGCGGCCCCGCGTGGACGCGGGACGAGGCGACCGCCCAGTGGTACCTGCACCTGTTCCTTCCGGAGCAGCCCGACCTGAACTGGTCGAACCCGGAGGTGGCGGCGGCGATGCACGACGTCCTGCGCTTCTGGCTCGACCGCGGGGTCGACGGCTTCCGCGCCGACGTCGTCCACCTGATCGGCAAGGACGAGTCGCTCCCGGATCAGCCGGACGACGTCGCGCACCTCGACGTCGTCGGGCGCTACGACAACCCGCGCACACACGAGCTGCTCCGCGGTGTGCGCCGAGTGCTCGACGACTACGGCTCCGACCGCGTGATCGTCGGGGAGGTATCGCTGCTGTCGCCGCAGCAACTCGCGCCCTACTACGGCGACGGCGACGAGCTGCACATGGTGTTCAACTTCAACCTGATGCACGTGCCGTGGTCGGCCGACGCCTTCGCGGCCGCGGCGTCGGCGGCCGAAGCGGACTTCACGGCGCCGTGGACGTGGCC
>JADMIO012610816.1_pt1 | contig 19295 bp, 15 predicted proteins | sample 8958161 | NCBI WGS metagenome assembly JADMIO01 (sample SAMN16585339, study PRJNA669376) | soil metagenome | isolation source: Crop rotation soil | place: USA: Cullars Rotation, Alabama | collected 2011
TACAACGCGTTGCAGACGAGCCTCACCCTGCGCCAGCAGCGAGGCTTCACGGCGATGGTCAATTACACCTGGTCGCACTCGCTGGATAACGCGTCGGACGGGCAGGATTACGTCGCCAACGCGACGCAGCCGGACAACAGCCATCGCCCGGATTTGGAGCGCGCCAACTCGAACTTCGACGTGCGCCAACGCTTCGTCGCGACGGTCAGCTACGAAGTCCCGAACCTCTTCAAATCGCACCCGCGCTTTGGCAACGGCTGGCAGCTCAACGCGATTATGACCCTGCGTTCGGGCAGCCCCTTCAACGTCAATCTCTTCGACGACTATAACGGGACGGGCGAGTTCTTCCCGCGCCCGGACCTCGTCGGCGACCCGTATGCAGGCACCAGCTGGCCCGACCGCTTCCTCAACCTGGAGGCCTTCCGTGTGCCGTGCACGCTCGACCCGGCGGGCACTGGCAGCGCGGGCGATTGCATCGCCGGCACGCAGCACTTCGGCAGCCTCGGGCGCAACTCGCTACGCGGCCCCGGCTACAGCAACTTCGATTTTTCGATCTTCAAGACGACGCCCATCACCGAGCGCGTCAAGCTCCAATTGAGAGCGGAGGTCTTCAATCTCTTCAATCACCCGAACTTCGCCTCGCCGCTCCTGCCGGGCTTCGCGGCCGACGCCAGCTTCAACGGCATCGACCCCGTCACCGGACGCGGCATAGGCTTTCTCCCCATCACCGTCACCCCCGACGTCGGCATCGGCAACCCCTTCCTCGGCGGCGGCGGCTCGCGCAACATACAGTTCGCGGCAAAGCTGACGTTTTGAGATTTTAGAAGAGATAAAAAAAGCACGGCCACTTCAACTGAGAAGTGGCCGTGCTTTTTTGTAAAGCTTTCAGCCGCGCTTGCGTGAGCGATGCTTATATTCCCACAGGCACTCATCGCACTATGACTGGAGCCCATTCCAACGCGAACGGTTGCGGCTGAATTCGGCATTGAGCCGAAAATCTTTGCACCTTCTGCACCATGTCGTCCCCTCCGGCCCGATCTTCCGTTTGGCGATGCCACCGCCCCGGTAGTTATGCGGGATATTACAGCGCCTGTGCGAGAAGGCGATGTTGTCCAGCGACCAGAAAAGCTCGATGCTGATTCCCTCCCAGGGCTGTTTATGCTCGACGGTCAACTCATCCACGCTCTCGATCTTCTGACGACAGCTGAAGCAAAAATTCTCGCCCAGCTTTTCGAGCAGGTGAAACATAATCATCTTGCGCAGACGATTGCTGGCCGTCCCGTTAGGCATACCCAAAAAGGCACTCTTACGAGCATTGCTGTCTCGCATCGCGTGTCTCCTCTTTTGTCGTTGGGCGAGGGGCTGGAAGGGGTTTCTAGCGCTAGCGGGGCTCGAACCCGCGGTCTCCGCCTTGAGAGGGCGGCGTGTTAACCAACTACACCATAGCGCCTCAAACTTTTGAGGCGAGGATTATAGAATCAGCCCTCTGTGATTGGCAAGCGGGCCTTACCCTTAGTCGTCGCCGAGGAATGAGGCGACGGCGGCGGTGTCGATGACAAGGGGGCGGCCGCGCTCGTAATGGACGAGGCCGAGGCTGCGCAGGCGGCCCATGACGAGCGTGACGTGCTGGCGGCTCATCGCGGCGAGGCGTGCTAAATCCTGATGGCTGATGGGGAGGACGACCAGTGTCTCCTGAGGCTTCGTGGCCCCTCTGCCCTGCGCCAGAGCCAGATTGAGCAGCAGGCGGCCGAGGCGCTGGTCGGCGCGGCGCGCGCCGAGGATTTCGATGCGCTGCTCGGCGTCGGCCAGGCGGATGCAGAAGGTAAAGACGACTGCGGTCAGGAGGTCGCGGTCGCTCTGGACATAGCTCATAAAATCCGCCAGCTCAATTTCGACGACTTCGCTCCGGCCGAGGGCGGTCGCCGTCGTCCTTCTTAATTTCGTCGGCCCGCCGCAGAAACAGAGCTCGCCGAACGGCTCGCCCGCCCGGATCAGGCGCAGCAAGACCTCGTGCCCTTCGGCGTCCGTGGCGACGACGGCGATGCGACCCGACCGCAGCAGGTAGATGCGGTCGGAGCGATCATCCGGCAGCCAGACGTTCTCGTGGCGGCGATAGCTGCGCGGCTCTCCGAGCGTTGCATCCTCAGGCAGGTGGTCTATCGTGAGCTCGGTCAGGGCGCGACAGGCGCCGTGCTCTCCGTTTGGAAATTCCGGACGATAGCGTTTCATTGCCAGCAGGGTAACATGTCGAGCTTGTCATCGGGGTGACAATCTTTCAGTTGAGAGCCGTGCTATAAGAGCGCTTCCCCATAGAAGCCCCGCAAGCCTTAATGACCGACAAACGTACCTGGGAGGGTGTACATGAGAGATTTCGCCGCCCGTCTATCTCTTCGTTCCGGAAGATTCCGGACGCTGCTGCTGACCATCATCGCCGTGAGCTGCCTGTTTGCTCCGGCACAGACTCTGGCGCATAAGACAAGTGTTTCAGGCTCTCAGCGGGCGCAGACAGAGGGCGCGGATGAGCTGCTGCCGCCGAGCAAGTTCGTCTTGCAGAGCGCGATGCAGGTGAACCTGACGAAACGCTTTGCGCGCCTCCCGTTGCATAAAGGATTTTATAACGGGCAGAGCGTGTGGTATGTCCTAACGGATGTCTCGGATCAGGGGCTGGCGCAGCAGCTCGGTCTGAACTTCGCGCCGAAGCTCAGCAATGCCTCGAACGGATGTCCGGGCTGTGTGCAGGAGCTACCGATTCCGGCGAACATTCTGTACGCCTCGCGCGTGGACTTTAAGGGCAGCCCGGACTTCAGCCCGACGCGCGTCGTCGTGCCCGGCCCGGCCGGTTTCCCGCTTCTGACGGCGAGGCCCGGAGCACGGGCGGGTCTCTTCTACACGCCTTACGTGCAGGTCGGCAGGCAGGCCGGAGCGCTCTCGCGCATCGTCTATAACGCGCCCATCGTGGCGACGGGCGATGGCCCCTTTGACGTGGTGACGCACGCCAACACGCACGACCGTGTTTTAGCCATCGATACCGTCAACATGACTGTGGACCTGCTCTTCATACAGGCTTTTTCGGCGGGCAAAGAGGTCATCTATCTCTCCTTCGACTCGTCTTCGGAAGAGGCAGCGGTGCTTGAGCGCAGCACTTTCACGCCCGTGCTGGAACTGCTCAGTTTTCCCAACGGGGCTTTCAGGCAGGACGGGACGCGCGCCGCGATCTTCGCCTTCGCCAACGGTCAGACCGGGCCGATGAGCCCGCCCGCGCAGGGCTTGAATCATCTGGTCATTGACGGGCGCGCGGTGGATGATGCGAGCCTCGGCAATACTGCGCTGCAACAGGCTCTGCGCAACGGAGGCGATGCGCGCAATGTGCTGGATGTCTTTCCGACGATGATCGATCCGCGATTCAGGCTCGAATACAGTCCCGCGTGGGACTTGCACCTGACCGTGTGGAGCCAGGCCGCCGTCGCTTCCGGAATCAACGTCGCGCAGACCGACAGCAATGTTATCCGCACGCTGGGGACGCAATGGACGGTCGGCTCACCCGGCGGCTTCGAGCTGCGGTCTGCCAACATCGAAGTCAACTGTCCGGTCGTGGCTTTCGTCAACGACCCGCCGCTCGCGCCGGTCGTGCCCTCGCCGATACAACTGCCGCTTCCTTTCCATCCCTGAAGTGAGAAAGAATTTCCCCAAAGGCGCAAAGAAGACGAGCTGAACGTTTTCTTTGCGCCTTTGCGCCTTTGCGGGAGACATTATTTCCGCCACCCTTTTACCTTTGCTATACTTGATACGGATGTCGCACAGTGCTCCCCGCTTAACTTTTTAAGAACGGAAGAACTGCCGGAAGATATGTCAGAACTCATCACCGACCGCGACGCAGCCGAACCCGTCAACACAAACATCAAGCTGGGCATTGAGGGATTTACTTATCAGGACCTCTACCGCCCTGCGCGTCTCGGCGAGCTGGCCGCAGCTTTTTACGCGGAGCTGGAGACGGCCGATGCGTCTCTGCATCAAGCCTTGACGGAATACCTCGCGGCGCGCGGCGCGGGCTATGAGCAGAAGCGGGAATCAGAAATTCTGATCGCCGCCGCCCCGCATCTCTCACGCTTTGTGGCGCGGCTCTTCGAGGTCGAACGAGAGCGCGAGCGACAGGTCGAGAGCGTCAGGTCGCAGGACCCCATCTGGGCCTTCAAGTTCTTCATCGCACGGCGCGCGCTGAAAAAGTTCACAGCCGAGGAGGCCGCGCGGCTGGATGCGGAAAAGCTGGACGCTGACTTGCAGGAGTTGCGACGCACTTCTTTCCCAGAAACCCTCGCGGATGATGTGGAGCTGGGCGTGGCGCGCATGACCGTGCGGCTGCTGGAGCTGGAAAAGGAGCTGAAGGAGACTGCGCGCGCGGACGAATCGGTCGCCGAAAACCTGAAGCTCGTGGAGGCCTGGGCGGCGGCCCATGCGACGCAAGCTGAGGCGCGCGCGCGTGTGCGCGGGTGGGCCAGTTTTCATTTCCCGCACCAGCTCGATTACGAGCACCTGGTGCAGATCGAGCGCCCGCGCGCGGACGTGCCGGAGCTGATGCGTGGGCTCGATGAGAATCTGCGGCGGCGCGACGGCTTCGGCCTCACAGACCCGCGCGCGACGAAGCGCGAGGTGCTGGACGAGGTGGATTACTGTCTCTACTGTCACGAGCGCAGCAAGGATTCCTGCTCGAAGGGCTTGCACGAGCGCGACGGCAGCGTGAAGCGCAACCCGCTCGGCATCAAGCTCGAAGGCTGCCCGCTGGATGAGAAGATCTCAGAGATGCACGTGCTCAAGAAGCGTGGCGACTCCATCGCCGCGCTCGCGCTCGTGATGATCGACAACCCTATGTGTCCGGGCACAGGGCATCGCATCTGCAATGACTGTATGAAGTCCTGCATCTTTCAGAAGCAGGAGCCGGTCAACATCCCGCAGGCCGAGACGGGAATTTTGACGGACGTGCTCGAATTGCCTTACGGCTTTGAGATCTATTCGCTGCTCACGCGCTGGAACCCGCTCAACGCGAAGCGCCCGCACGCGCTGCCCTACAACGGTCGGAACGTGCTGGTCGTCGGCCTCGGCCCGGCGGGCTACACCCTGGCGCATTATCTCTTGAACGAGGGCTTCGGCGTGGTCGGGATCGACGGCCTCAAGATCGAGCCGCTGACAGGGATGCTGACCGGAGACAGCGGCGGGCATGTGCCGTCGCCCGTGCGCGACGTGCGCGAGATCGAGACGCCTTTGGACGAGCGCGTGCTGGCGGGCTTCGGCGGCGTCTCGGAGTACGGCATCACCGTGCGCTGGGACAAAAACTTTCTGACGCTCATACACCTCACGCTCGCCCGGCGCGAGAGGTTTCGCTTCTACGGCGGCGTGCGCTTCGGCGGGACGCTCAACATCGAGGACGCGTGAGAGCTCGGCTTCGATCACATCGCGATCGCGACCGGAGCGGGCAAACCCACCATCGTCCAGATGAAGAACAACCTCATGCGCGGCATTCGCAAGGCTTCGGATTTTCTGATGGCGTTGCAGCTCACAGGAGCCTTCAAACGCGATGCGTTCGCCAACCTGCAAGTGCGTCTGCCGGCCATCGTCATCGGCGGCGGCCTGACCGCGATCGACACCGCGACGGAGCTCTTCGCCTACTATCCGGTGCAGGTCGAAAAGATGCTCGAACGTCACGAAGAGCTGGTCGCGGAGTTCGGCGAAGAGGAGGTGTGGAAGCGTTTCGACGCGGAAGAGCGCGCCGCGTATGAAGAGTTTCTCTCGCACGGCGCGAGCGTGCGTGCGGAGCGCGAGCGTGCGCTTGCGGCCGGGGCGCTTCCGAACTTTATCCCGCTCGTGCGCGGGTGGGGCGGCGTCTCCATCGTCTATCGCAAGCGCCTACAGGATTCTCCGGCCTATCGCCTGAACCACGAAGAGGTCGTCAAGTCGCTCGAAGAGGGCATCAGCTACGTCGAGAACATGAGCCCGCACGAGGCCGTCGCGGACGAGCACGGCGCGGTCAAGGAATTGATCTTCGAGCGCGTGACGCTCGAAGCGGAGACGGGCAAGTGGCGCAGCTCCGGAGAGCTGTTGACCTTTCCCGCGCGCACGGTCTGCGTCGCCGCCGGGACGAGCCCGAACATCATCTATGAGAAGGAACGTCCGGGCACTTTTCAGCTGGACGAGTGGGGACAGTTCTTCGCGCCGCACAGGGTCGAAGCGAACGGCGACGGACGCCTGCACGCAGTCCCTGCGCAGAAGGGCGAGCGTGCCTTCTTCACCTCGTATGAAAAGGACGGGCGCTTTATCTCTTATTACGGCGACAATCATCCGGTTTATGCGGGCAACGTCGTCAAGGCGATGGCTTCGGCCAAAGACGGTTACGAGCACGTGACGGCGCTCTTCGCGGACGAACTGTCGCGGCTTGATCCTCTCTCGCAGGAGCAGCGCGACGAAGGGTTCACGCGGCTCGTGGATTATCTGGACGACCAGTTCACGGCGCGCGTCGTGCGCGTCGAGCGTCTGACCGAAACCATCGTCGATGTCATCGTGCGTGCTCCGCTTCAGGCGCGCAAGTTTCATCCGGGGCAGTTCTATCGCTTGCAGAATTACGAGACGGACGCGCGCGTCGTGCACGGCACGAAGCTGATGATGGAGGGCATCGCCCTGACCGGCGCGTGGGTGGATGTCGAGCAAGGATTGCTGAGCCTGATCGTGCTGGAGATGGGAGTCTCTTCGCGTCTCTGCGCGACCTTGCAGCCGGGGCAGCAGGTCGTCGTGATGGGGCCGACCGGGACGCCGACCGAGATTCCCGAAAATGAGACGGTGCTGCTCGCGGGCGGGGGATTGGGCAACGCCGTGCTCTTCTCCATCGCCAGGGCTCTGCGCGAGAAGCGCAATCGCGTCGTCTACTTCGCCGGATACAAGCGCGGCGAAGACCTCTTCAAGCGCGAAGAGATAGAGGCCGCGACCGATCAGGTCATCTGGGCGACCGACACGGGCGCGACGGTCGAGCCGCGCCGCCCGCAGGACACGCACTTTCGCGGCAACATCGTGCAGGCCATGCTGGCCTACGCCGAAGGCGAGCTGGGCGAGCCGCTCTTTCGTCTGACGGACGTAGACCGCATCATCGCCATCGGCTCAGACCGCATGATGAGCGCGGTCAAGGACGCGCGCCACGCAGTGCTCGCGCCGCACCTCAAGCCGCAGCACACAGGCATCGGCTCGATCAACAGCCCGATGCAGTGCATGATGAAAGAGGTCTGCGCGCAATGTCTCCAACGCCACGTCGACCCCAAGACCGGCGCGGAGTCCTTCGTCTTCTCCTGCTTCAACCAGGACCAGCTGCTCGACGAAGTCGACTTCCGCAACCTCAACTCGCGCCTCCGCGCCAACACAGTGCAGGAGAAGCTGTCGAACCTCTGGCTGGATAAGTTGTTCAGGGAGATGAAGAAAATTTAGCCACGGATTCACGCGGATACACACAGATGAAGAATCGTTTTATCCGAATATTATTGGAGGAATAATGAGAAGATTTTTAGTCGTCTGTTTAATGCTCGCTGCGCTGGTCGCGCAGCTTCCGGCGGGTTACGCGCAGCAGCGGCGTGGCGGGAAGGGTGCGACGGCTACTGCCGCGGTCTCTTCATCGCGGAGCGCGGCCGAGGGGATCACGGCGGAGCAGCTCAAAGAGTATCTGTACTTCGTCGCGTCGGACGAGATGGAGGGACGCGACACGCCTTCGCGCGGGTTGAACACGGTGGCGAAGTTCATCGCGACGCTGCTCGCGCGCTGGGGCGTGAAGCCTGCGGGCGACGACGGCACATACTTTCAGAAAATCGCGCTCCGGCGCGCGCGCCTCGATCCGGCGCAGACGCATGTCGAGCTGAACGGGCAGAGCTACGCATACGGCGATGACTTCCTCGCCATTCCGCGTTCGGGCACAGCAACTGCGCAGCTCGTCTTCGTCGGTCACGGTTGGCTGATGAAGAAGAAGAACGTGGATGCTTATCAGGGCGTCGACGTGAGGAACAAGATCGTCGTCGTCGCGGGCAATCTGCCGAAGGGCCTGAGCCCGAACGACCCGTCGAACGGCCAGCGCGGCGTGGACTGGATGGAGCCTGCCGAGTACGCGCAGAAGATGGGCGCGCTCGCGTTGGTCGAGGTGCCGGATTTTCAGACGCTCGCCGCGTGGGACCGCATCCGCCGCAACCAGCAGGCGGGCGGCGTCGTCACCGTCACGCGCTTGCAGGAACAGGAGGGCGCACAGCTCCCGCAGCTGGTGCTCTCGCCGCGCCTCGCAGCCTTTCTCTTTCAGGGCGAGAAGCACAGCGCGACAGAGATCTCGCAGAGCATGAGCGGCGGCGAGCCGGTCGCGCCCTTCGAGCTGAATCCGGTCAAGAAGCTGAGCTTCACCATCTCCGGCCAGGACGAATCGCTTGCGACGCAGAACGTCGTCGGCATCATCGAAGGCTCCGACCCCGTCTTGAAGAACGAGTACGTCGCCGTCGGCGCTCACTACGACCACGTCGGGACCGGACAGCCCGGCAGCGGCAGCCGTTTCCCCTCACGCGACGGCAACAAGACCGACCTCATCTGGAACGGCGCGGACGATGACGGCTCCGGCACGGTCTCCGTCCTCTCGATGGCCGAAGCGCTCTCGCATGCGTCGCGCAGGCCCAAGCGCTCGGTGCTCTTCGTCTGGCACTGCGGCGAAGAGAAGGACTTGTGGGGCTCCGACTATTTCACGCGCTTTCCGACCGTGCCTCTGCAAAGCATCACCGCGCAGTTCAACATCGACATGATCGGCCGGAGCAAGAAGGAGGGCGACACCAACCCTGCGAATAAATCGCTGAGCGGGCCGAACGAGATCTACGTCATCGGCTCGAAGATGATGAGCACGGAGCTGGGCGAGATCAGCGAACGGATCAACCAGTCCTATCTCAACCTGAGCTTCAACTACACCTACGATGACCCGAAAGACCCGAACCGCTTCTTCTTTCGCTCCGACCACTACAACTACGCGGCGCACGGCATCCCGATCATCTTCTACTTCGACGGCGTGCACGAGGACTATCACCGCCCCGGCGACGAGCCGCAGAAGATAGATTACGACAAGATGCAAAGGGTCGCGCGCACGATCTTCATCACGCTCTACGAGACAGCAGACCTCAAGACGCGTCCCGTCGTGGACAAAAAGCTGCCGTCCGAATTGACGAACTGAGCCTCTTTATTTTCGCGGCGGCAGCATCTCGGCCAGCGTCTCGAACGAGTCGTGGACGGGAGGATAGGACTCTGCCAGGGCCGCGTCGGAGCCGTTCGCGGCATCCTGCTTGAACTTCGCCAGCGCGTCGCCGAAGAGCTTCAACTCCTTTTCAAAAGCGGCAGTGTCTTTGACCCCTGCGGGCACGCCGAGCTTGAGGATGGCTTCGCCGCGCGAGGTCAGCTCGCCCGCGCGTGCGCGCATCGTTTTGAAATCCTTGTTGGGAAAGACTTCGTGCTGGAAGTCGTGCAGCACTTCGTGGAATTCGTTGTACTCCCTGACGCTGAAGTGCTCTCCGGCGCGGCCATAAACGGAAGTGACGAGGAGCATTGCGGACGCGAGCATGAGTGCGGACAACAGTCTCAAGCGATTTGTCATTTAAAATCCTTTCCAGGCAAAGATAGCAGTCCGTCAGTTTAGCTATTTCGCGCGTTTTAGCAACTCACGAGCGGCGGTGAGGCGGCGATAGGCTTCGGCGCGCGTGAGGCCGAGTTCGCGCGCGGCCTTCTTCAGCGCCGCACGCTGATCGAGCCCTTCGGCTTCGAGCGCGGCGACGCGGCTTGCGATGTCCGGCGCTGCTTCGCTTTCCGCGACGACGCCGATGCTCGTCCGGTCTATGACCAGCACCAGCTCGCCGCGCGGCTGCGTCTCGGCGGAATCGAAACGCTCAGCCAGCTCGCTCAAGCGCCCGCGCAAAACCTCTTCATGGAGCTTGGTCAATTCTCTGGCGACGGCCGCCTCACGCTCGCCCAGAATTTCGCGCGCGTCGCGGAGCGCCTGCGTGATGCGGTGCGGTGCTTCGTAAAAGATGAGCGTCGCCGGAATGGCTCGCATGTCTTCGAGGCGTGCGCGACGCTGAGCCGCGCGCGCGGGCAGAAAGCCGCCGAAGAAGAACTGGTCGGTCGGAAGCCCTGAAGCGATGAGGGCCGCGACGAAGGCCGTCGCGCCGGGCACAGGGACGACACGCGCGCCAATCTCTCTCGCAGCATTCACGAGACGAAAGCCCGGATCGCTGATGCCGGGCGTGCCCGCGTCCGAGACGAGCGCGATGCCCGCTCCGGTTTCGAGCAATCGTCCAAGCTCCGGCGCTCGCTCGCGCTCGTTATGCTCGTGATAGCTCAAGAGCTTCGTCTTGATGCCGTAATGGTTGAGGAGCGCGCCCGTGTGGCGCGTGTCTTCGCAGGCGATGAGGTCAACTTCCCTGAGCACGCGCAAAGCACGCTCGGTGATGTCCAACAGATTGCCGATGGGCGTCGCCACCAGATAGAGCGTGCCTGCCATGCGCAGGATTGTAAGCGATTATGCGCCCTGAGTCTTTCTTTGTTTGCGCCTTTGCGTGAAACGTTGTGGGTTCACGCAAAGGCGCAAAGGGAAGATGAAAGCTCGCCTTAGTAGTTGCTGCGGCGGTTGTTGCGGCGGCGATAGTCGTAGTCGTCGCGGCGACGGTTATCGTTGTTGTAATAACGGTCGTCGAAATCAGACCAGTTGAAGCCGTAGACGTTCGCGATCAGGTTCAGCTCCTGGCGGATGCGTGCCCAGTCGTTGCTGATGCGTCCGTCCGAGAGGCGCACGCGCTGCATGAAGCGGTCGATCTGCGAGCCGAGTTGCAGGACGCGGCGAGCTTCGCCGGAGCTGCGATTGAGATTGCGCCCGTCGTCGGCGCTGTCCTTCAACGAATCGGCCGCGTTGCGAAAATCTCTGGCGACCTCGTTGATCCGGTCTTCACGGCGACTGTCGTCATAGCGGCTACTGTCGAGCGCGCTGTCCACGTGGCGCTGAAAATCACGGCTCAGGTCTTTGAGACGGCGCGTGCTGTCGCGCAGGCGGCGCTGGTCGTAATTGCCATATCGATTGTCGCGACGATTGCTGTCGTTGTAAGTTCCGTAACCGCCTTGTGCTGCCGCGAGCGCGGGTAGAGAGAGAGCTATCAGGGCTGCTGCGAAAAGAGTAGGGATAAGTGTACGTCTGTTAGTCATCGAATTTCTCTCCTCGAAAGTTTCTGTCGCCGCGAGAGCTGGGATGCACGGCGTTCGTTGGAAAGCAGCGATGGCAAGCACTATGCCGCGTGCCTCTTGAAGGTCAGGAGAAGCGCCGGACTGGATGACGTAAGTTCTTGAGAGAAAAAGATTCTTGGAAAATTTATGTGAGGATGAAGCGCGTGGCTTGAGCCGTTAACCGCGCTGTCCCAAAACGTGCAGCCGGTATCGCATATCGTGAGCTACTGCTCACACATCAAGCCAGACAGGCCAGCAGGTGCTCGCGCAGTCGCGCTTCGTGAAGCGGCGTGCGTGCGCCCGTCCGGTCGAGGATGAACCATCCGGGCGTGCCGTCCTTCTCGCGTACCAGCAGCAGCTCTTCGTCCGGCGGACGCCTCCCGAAGTGTGCGATGCGTCCGCAGGCGAGCCCGCCGCCGCGCACGAAACCGTCGCGCGGCTCGCGCGGCCAACCCGCCTCGATGATGAGCGCGCGGACGCCCGCGCGAAACGTGACCCGCGTCCCGACCATCGTCGCGCTGCCGACGCTGAAGCGATGGCCTTCGTCCTTCTCGATCCGGACGCTCGCGCCCCTCCGGTTGGCCTCGCCCGCGAGCACGGTCAGCGTCGACAGCAACCACTCCACGCCCGTCGCGCGCATCAGGTCATTCGACGCACGCAGGGCGATGTACTCCGCCACGTCGCCGCGCCCCTGCGCCCGCGCCCGCCGCTCCGCCTCAGCCAATGCCAGCGCCCATGCTTCATCAAGTTCGCTCACGATTCAAGAATAAAGGGGAAGAGAAGAAAGCGAAAGGCCGGATCAATTGTATTTAAAGATGGAATAGAATAGGGCGAGAAAGCAGGACTTAAATCCATATGGACAAATCAAATCTCTCACCTGTTAATCTTTGAATATTTGCGTGTGCAATGGCTATGCCCACACTTGTAAGATTCATATGTTTCATTGCAGATTTATCCCATACTTCAAACAGCTTTGCCATTGCTGGACTGATTTGTAGTACAAAGTCGCGTATTTCAGAGATGGGCATTAACTTTGAATTTTGCAAAATCTTTAATTTATCACCTATAACATCGTCAACATTGACATCTTTGCAAAGTCCAGCAATAGTTTCGTCATCCATACCTCTAGCTTGAAAAAGAGAAGCGTCATGCAGGCAGAGGATAATTAGTGTTGACCACTTTTCACGTGGCAGGCCTGTTGCCTTTAATTCTTCTTCATTAAAACCTTTGCAAAATAGTGCTGGATAATGTTTTAGGAAAATATCGCTAATATCTCTTGAACTAATAGTTATTGTACCGCAACTGGCAAACTCGAGATGTTGATATAAAGACATTTTTTCACTTATTGATGGAATGAAGGGAATGAAGAAAGTATCAAAGTATTTTCGCAAGGAATCAATATTGATAAGTGAGTTGTTCTTTGTATATACAAGAAGAAAAATCACTGATAAGACATCAATCTGGCTTTGCGTCAATTTCGGTGCGACGGTAAGGGCTTCATTCAAAACTATTTGTTGCAAGTTTCGTTCAACTATTTTGGTTCGATCAATTAAAAGCCTTACAAGAAGTTCCCCTAAATCATTATCTCCCGTACGAGCATATTCTTTTTGTGCTGTAAATATTGAATATTGAAAATCAGGATTCTCTGCTTCTGGAATTTCTGTGTTTCCTTCTTCTGCAACTTTCTCAAAATAAGAATTAAGAAAAGCTTCGGCTCGGGATTGAGCAACTTCAGCCGCTATACTTCTTAATCTATAGAAATTTGCGTTAAATACATCCATTGCAACTTGTCGAGCTTCAGTAAAACTTAGACCAATGGTTATATCTCGTCCTTGTATATTAACGGACTCATCGCCGCCGCTTTGAGATTGTTTATCGCTTACCATGAAACTTCCTTTTTGTTTCGCCACTAATATTAATATCGCCTGCACTTTGAATATTAGTAGAGTTCGCACCAGAGTGTTGACTTTGGGTTCCGCTAGATTTTCGTCGTACAACCAAGGTGGCTATCCAAGTAATGATAGCTACACCTATACCACTGAAAACCCATTGTTTATTTTCTAATAACCATCTCAACATAAGCTCACAGAAACTCCTTTAACTTGCTTCTAATTTGTTGCGTGCAATCTTAATATATTGACATTCAATACTGAAGGCTTATATCTTCGCCCGCGCGTCTCAAATACTTCAGTGCTGCACCTCTCGATGCAGGCTGTTTCAACTCACAACCGATAACCCACGTAAGGAGACACTATGCGAAAAACTCTGCTCACTATTATCCTCTGCGCGCTGTCGTTTGCGGCGGGCACGTACCTGACCGGCACACATGCCGCATCAACGATCGAAGACCCGGCTTTTGAGGGCGACGTGAAGGCGAGCTATGCCGTCATTCAAAACGGCGTGACGTTGCAGACGTTGGACAATAATGATGACCCGAATGCGACCGTCTCGGTCACTGTGTCGTTGGCCTCGACCAGTTTTGGAGGTCTGGACGGCGGGCGCACGTACAAGCTCCTGCTGATTCCGGGCGACGAGCGGTAAGAGAAAACGTTTTCACGCCAGGGCGCAAAGACGCAAAGGAAAGCACTCAAGCTCTTCTTTGCGTCTTTGCGCCCTGGCGTGAGATGATGCCGCGCGAAAAGCTCCCCGAAAATTTGTCGGTCTGTCGAGGCGATGTATGAAAGCTATCAGGAAGAGTCAGGGCTTGAGGGGCGCCGGGTTCGTGCTGGCGCTGGTGTTGTCGGCTTATACGGGCGCGGCCTTCTTCGGCCATTCGTCGGCGCAGCAGGCGCAGCCCGCGGGCGAGCCGGATAACGAGTATCTGGTGAGCGGCGTCCTCTGGACGCAGACCGCCGCGGAGTTTCGCGCGCTCGCGTACCAGTCTTTCAATCTGGCGCGTTTGCGGTTCGACATGGATGCGAAGAGCATGAAGAAGAGCAAGCTCAAGCGCGCGGTCGTGGTGGATGTGGACGATACTGTGATGGACAACAGCCGCTATGAAGCCTCGCTTATCCTGAAGCACCGCAATCACGCTGGGCAGCTCTTCACGGACTGGTGCATGCTGCGAGACGCCGGAGCAGTCCCCGGCGCAGTCGACTTTCTGAAGTACGTCTCGTCCAAAGGCGCGCGCGTCTTCTACGTCTCGAACCGCAGCCAGGCGGAGAAGGGGTGCACCGGCGACAACCTGCGCAAGCTAGGCTTCCCGGATGTCTCGGACGAAACCTTATTGTTCCGGCAAGACACTTCGAGCAAAGAGCCACGCCGCCAGCAGATCGCGGAGAAGCATCGCATCGTGCTCCTCGTCGGCGATAACCTGAACGACCTGACCAACGTCTTTGAGAAAAAATCCGTGGCCGAAAGATTTGCTGCGGTGGATCAGCTCAAAAACGAGTTCGGGACGCGCTTCATCGTCATTCCGAACGCGATGTACGGCGATTGGGAGGGAGCCGTTTACGAGTACAACTACGGCCTCTCCGATCAGGCGAAGGCCGAGAAGCGTCGCAGCGCGCTCAGGGGATTTTGATAGCACGGCCTCATGATAAAAGCACGCCGCACACTACTGCTCGCGCTCGTTGTCCTGTGTGCTCTGGCGGGCGGGCTCCTCTTCCGCCCGGCGCGGGCGCAGCGTGCGGCGCGAGTACGTCCACAGAATGCGCGGACGCGGCTCGTGCTGCTCATCGTCGTAGACCAGTTCCGTTACGATTACCTCGAACGCTTCGGCGACCTCTTTGCGGCGCACGGCTTCCGGCGGCTGATGCGTGACGGCGCGTCGTGGGCCGAGACCAATTACGATCACACGCCGACCTACACCGCGCCCGGCCACGCGACGCTGATGACCGGCACCTGGCCGAGCGAGAACGGCATCGTCGCCAACAACTGGTTCGAGCGCGAGACGGGCCAGCGCGTTTCGAGCGTGACGGACAACGAGACTTTGCTGCTCGGAGGCAATCCGGGCGAGAAGGGCTCCAGCCCGCGCCGCCTGCTCTGCTCGACGCTCGGCGACGAGCTGCGCCTGGCGACGAACGACCGCTCAAAGGTCATCGGCATCTCCATCAAAAATCGCTCGGCCATCCTGCCCGCAGGCCGCCATGCCAACGCGGCCTACTGGTTCAGCCTCACCACGGGCAACATGGTTTCGAGCACCTACTACTTCAAGAGCCTGCCCGCGTGGGTCGAGCGCTTCAATGCGACGCGCCGGGCCGACAAATTTTACGGCGCGCGTTGGGATCGCCTGCTGCCCGAAAGCGTTTATCTGAAGCGCGCAGGCGCGGACGCTCCGGCGTGGGAAGACATAGACACGGCGAAGGACACGAACACTTTTCCGCACATCATCACGGGCGGAGCGAGCCGTGCGCAGGACAGGGCCTTCTACAAGGCTCTGGATTACACGCCGTTCTCGAACGACCTGCTCGTCGCATTTGCCAGAGAGACGCTGGAGCAGGAAGCGCTCGGCGCGGACGACGAGACGGATCTGTTGTCGGTCAGCTTTTCCGCCAACGATTACGTCGGCCATCGCTTCGGGCCGTACAGTCAGGAGGCGATGGACATGACGCTGCGCGTGGATCGCCAGATCGCGCAGCTGCTCGAAGCTGTGGAGGCGCGTGTCGGTTTAGAGCACACGCTCGTCGTCTTCACGGCCGACCACGGCGTCGCGCCGATCCCGGAACAGGCCGCCGCCCTCAAGCTTCCGGGGCGACGCCTGAAGAAAGATGACGTGCTCGGCGCGATCCGTGCCGCCATCAAAGAGCGTTACGGTCGCACAGGCCGCACGGACGATTACATAGGGAGATTCAGTTACCTGAACACGGAGCTGGACGGCTTCATCAACAGCAATCTCTATTTCAATCTGGCCGCACTGAAGCGCGACGGGATCGAGCTCGAAGAGATCGCACACGTCGCCGGGGACGCGGCGCTGACGGTCGCGGGCACGGCCAGATATTTCACGCGCGCGCAGCTCATGGCGGGAGCCATTCCGCCTGCGGATGCTATCGCTCGCCGCGTGCTGCACGGCTTTCATCCAAACAGGAGCGGCGACCTCCTGATTCTCTACCAGCCTTACAGCATTCTCTTCGGCGACCCGGACGACCCGACGGATGCGCGCGACGCGGCCACGCACGGCTCGCCCTACTCTTACGACACGCACGTCCCTTTGATTATCATGGGCAACGGTCTGAAGAGCGGACGCTACATAGAAGCAGCCACGCCCGCGGACATCGCGCCGACGCTCGCCAGCCTGCTCAATGTGCAGTCGCCGAGCAACGCGACCGGGCGCGTGCTCATTGAGGCTTTGAAGATTCCCTGACAGGTAAGCTTATCCGTGATGAAACTCAGTTTGCCTTTTCTGGCGTGCGCCATCATGCTGCTGCTCTGCGGTCGCGCGTTCGCCTGTAGCTGTGCCGGCAGGCCTTCAGTTTGTCAGGCGTACGCGGGCGCGGACGCAGTCTTCATCGGCTCCGTGGAGAGGGTCGAGCAGGCTCCGCCGGTAAAAGATGAGGACGGTCGGACTTTCTCCGGCGGCCACTTCGCGCACGTGCAGGTCGAGAAGCTGTTCAAGGGCAGCGCGGGCGCGTCGGTCGTCTTCCGTTCCTACGGCACGTCCTGCGACGTACGTTATGAAGCGGGACAGCGCTGGCTCTTTTACGCGCACTATGACAGAGAGAAAAAGTTCTGGATCATCAAGGCCTGTGGCCGCAGCACGCACGTCGAAGCTGGCGCAGACGATCTGCTCTACCTGCAGGGCTTGCCCGCCAGCGCGGAGCGGACGCGGCTCTCCGGCAAGCTCGTGGATTATAACGGGGCTCCGCTGGCCGGGATCAAAGTGAAGCTGGCCGCCGGGAAAAAGAGCTACGAGGTCTTCACGGACAGGAACGGGGTCTACGAGATGTACGGCCTGCCGCCCGGCAGTTATCTCGTCAAACCGGAGTTGCCGCCGGGCAGAACTCCTTTCTTCAAGACCTCTGCGGGCATCGGCACAGCCGTCGAGCTGCCCGCCAGAGGCTGTGCGGGGCTGGACTTTTATTACAGCGCGGACAGCAGCGTCAGCGGAAAAGTTCTGGGCCCGGATGGGCGCGCCTTGAACAAGGTCTGTCTGGGCCTCGTGCCGAAGGACGACAGGACGCCGCCCACACACGTCTTTGACTGTACGGATGAAGAGGGGCGCTACACGATCGACGAAGTTCCGCCCGGCGAATATCTCATCGTCTTCAACGACGACGATGAGGTCAGCAGCGACGAGCCGTTTCCCAAAGGCTACTATCCGGGCGTCTTCGAGCGAGAGAAGGCGACGCCCATCACGCTGAGCGCGGGCGAGAAGCTGGAAGATCACGACATCCGCATCCCCGCGCAGGAGCCGCGCCGGACGCTGCAGGGAGTTCTGCTCTTTGAGGACGGACGCCCGGCGGCGAACGCGTTCGTCGAGTTCAAAGCAGAGTCCGCGCAGGCCGGCTACAGCGGCGAGGTTCATGTGACGACCGACGCGCAGGGCCGTTTCTCGTTAAGTGTGCTGCAGGGCTTGAAGGGCCTGCTGCGCGGCTTCATGTTCACGTACTCCGGCGAATTCGTTAATTGCCCGAAGCTTGATAAGCTCATCAAAGAACAGAACGGGCGCGCGCTGGATGTCGGGACCAAACCCGTCCCGCTGGAGATCACGACGGACGTGCAGGACCTCCGGCTCGTCTTTCCGTTTCCGGCCTGCGCCAAAGCTAAAATAGAATAGAAGTCCATGGCTCAACTCTTATCATGAACATAAAAATAACTCTGATCTGCCTGCTCCTTATTTTCGCAACACACACGGCCGCGCTCGCGCAGAAGAAACGTCCGGAGAGCGGCGCGGCGGCCTCCGTGCTGAGGAATGACAAGGACGAGGTTGACGCGGCGGCGGCGCTCGCACCGGCCGAGCGCATACAGAAGCTGAAGGCGTTCATCGCCGCGCATCCGCGCTCCAATCAGAAGCAGCGCGCGCAGGAATTGATCGTGGTGGCGCACGCCATGCTCGGCGACGAGAAGCTTCAGGCGGGCGATGCTGCGGGCGGCAAGGAGCAGTTTCTACAGGCGCTGGCTGAGCTTCCACAGACCATTTCCGACAAGCTCTTTGACGGCGTCGTCTCAAAGATCCCGGGCAATCTTTTCGTGCGCGGCGAGCGCGCGGCCTCCATCGAGACGGCGCGCGCGATCGAAGAGCGGGTCAAAGATAATGCGTTCCGGCTGCTCGCGCTGTCGGCCTTTTACATCGGCATCGAAGCGCCGGAGGATGCGCTGCGTCTGGCGGAGCAGGCGATCAAGCTCGCGCCGGAAGAGTCTGCTGCGTATCAGGCGCGCGCGGCGGCGCACCGCATCGCGCTCCGGCTCGAAGAGTCCGCGGCTGATTACGCACGCGCGCTGGAGCTGGCTCCGACCTCAGACTTCGCGCGCCGCAGTCTGGCCGAGATGCGCCGCGCGACCGGCAAGACCGAAGAGGCGCTGGCGCTCTATCGCGAGCTCTTGAAGGCCAACGCGGCGGACGAGTTCGCGCGCGTCGGGCTCGTCGTCTCGCTCTTTGAGCTGGGGCAGAAGGAAGAGGCCGAGCGCGAGCTGGCGGCGGCTTTGAAAGAGATGCCGAACAGCCTCGCGCTTTTGACGGGCGCAGCCTACTGGTTCGCCGCGCATAACGAGAGCGCGCGGGCCATCGAGCTGGCGCGGAAAGCAGTCGAGCTGGAACCGCGTTATACGTGGGGACACATCGCGCTCGCGCGCGGCCTGCTCGCGCAGAAGCGTCCGCTGGAAGCCGAGCGGGCGCTGCTCTTAGCGCGCCAGTACGGGCGTTTCCCGACGCTCGATTATGAGCTGGCTTCAGTGCTCGCGGCGGCCGGGCTCTACGGCGAAGCGGTCGGCGCGCTCGCCCCCTCTTTCACCATTAAGGACGATCAGATCGAGACCTCTCTCGCGGGACGCACGCCCGCACACGCAGGCAGCTTTACGGAGCTGCTCGCGCCCGAACGCCGCGCGAGCATCTTCTTTCCAGCACATTGGGATCCTAAGCTTAGAATTCCACGTGGACAAGTTGT
>JADMIO010806548.1_pt1 | contig 19294 bp, 16 predicted proteins | sample 8958161 | NCBI WGS metagenome assembly JADMIO01 (sample SAMN16585339, study PRJNA669376) | soil metagenome | isolation source: Crop rotation soil | place: USA: Cullars Rotation, Alabama | collected 2011
GCCGCGACTTCAAGTCACGTGAATTCCAAGCTTCGGATCCCACTGTGCTGGAAAGCGAGGGTGGCCACGGTGGTGGGCTGAGAAAAATCGGCGCAGGAGCGCTGATCGGCGGTGCCGCAGGAAACGCGGGAGCCGGTGCTGCGGTGGGAAGCGCCGTGGTGCTCCTGCAAGGGGGAAGGGATCTCTCGATTCCTCCGGGCACCCTCATGGAGTTTCGCATGACCCAGCCCGCGACGTTGCAATAGAGCATGTGCCTCCCGTTTCGGGTTCGTCGCCGGATCGCGCGCCTTCGGGAGAACCTGTGGCTCGTGCCGTTGCTGTTTTCGATCGGCGGCGTGCTCGTGCAGCGCGCGATGGTGGCCATTGATCAGAGCGGCCTCGAGCTCGTCCAGCCCTTCGCGCAGGAAACGGCGATTCAGCTCCTCGCGGCGGTCATCAGCGCTCTCGTCGGCTTCATCGGATTCATCCTCACGATCGTGACGCTTGCGATCCAGCTCACGGCCGGACAGCTCTCCTTTCGTCTCCTTCCGCTGTGGTATCGCGAGACCGCGTTGAAGACCGTTCTCGGGCTCTTCAGTGGAACTCTGACGTACTCGTTCACGACGCTTGGCCGAATGCGCGCGGGCTTCGTTCCTGCGCTCGCCACCCTCGTGGCCGGCGGGCTCGGGTTACTCAGCATCGTCGCGTTCCTCAGCTTCGTGAGCGGCTTCACCCGCACGATCGCGCCGGCAGGTATTGGCGCGAAGATCCTACGCGCGGCCTACGATCTCATGCCCCGCGCTTATCCCGAGCCCTACCGCGAAGACGTGGCGACCACGGACGCCGAGATCTCGGAGGTCCTGGACACGACCGGGCCCGCATCCTTCGTCACTCACCGAGGCGGGGCCGGCTGCGTCCTTGCGGCGATCGATGTCGAGGGTCTGGTCGACGCCGCGGTGGCGGGGGACTGCGCCATCGTCGTGCCCCATCCCGTTGGAACCTTCGTGCCCAGCCGAGGCCGGATCCTCGAAATCCACGGGGCGCGCGAACCGCTCCCGCGGAGGCTTCAGGACTGCCTCGCGCTCCGTCTCGACCCGACGTTCATGGATGATCCGTATTTCGCGCTTCGCCTGTTGGTCGACATCGCGCTTCGCTCTCTCGGAGTGGGGGACCCATCGACCGCCGTCCGAATGGTCGATCTCATCGAAGACCTGATTTTTCAGCTATCCGAGCGCGATCTGCGGGTCGTTCATCGTGATGCGTCGGGGCGTCCTCGGCTCGTCGTCACTCAGAGGACGTGGCGGGAGTACGTGACCATCGGCTTCATGGAGATCTCGCAAGCAACGTGGACGGTCGACGTTCGTTCGCTCATGGTCGCCACGCATGTGCGCGACACACTCGCTCGGCTCGCGGCGCGTGTCAGCCCGGGGCGCCGGAGGGAAGTCGAAGATGCGAAGCGAGCAGCCGAGGACATGATCGCCGAGAACGCGCCGGAAGGAATCATGCGCTTGCGCGAGTGAGCTCGGTATCTCGCTTGCAATGAATCGACGCGACCCGGAAGGAGGTCTCGATGTTAAGATTCATTCCTGCCGCACTCGCGTCGATCGTCGTGCTCGGCGGCTTTGCGTGCAGCTCATCACAGAAGCAGGCGCCGCAATCGCCGACCCAAACGACGTCGGCGGAGGTGTCCGCACCCCCGAAGACCGAAACGATGACCGCGGGCGACGTTTTCGCGGTTCTTCGCAACATCCACAGGGCCGAGATCGACAAGGGAAAGCTCGCTCAGAAAAAGGCGACCGATCCGCGGGTGAAGGCCTTCGCGGACGAGGTGGTCAAAGATCATGAGGCGCGGATCCAGAAAGACGAGCAGCTCATGAAGGCGCTCAACATCAGCCCGCGCGACAACAAGGTTTCGGACGAGATCAAGAACAGCGCGGACAAACGAAACGCGGACCTCGGCACGATGTCCGGTGCCGGTTTCGACAAGGCGTACATCGAGGATCAGGTGAGCTACTACCGCGCGGTGCTCGATACGTTCGACGACACGCTCATTCCGAATGCGCGCGATCCGCAGATCAAGTCCGACCTCGTCGACCTGAGGGCCCGGGCAAATCGCCATCTCCGCGAAGCTCAGGATCTCCGGATGTCGCTTGCAGCGCAGGCTCCGGCGACCTCGACCCAAACGCCCTGACGAGCCCCGGACGAAAAGAAATCGATCAATCGGTTGATCGATCCACCCTCTTCCGATCCACTATGAAGTGGTGCAAGCCTCTCGCTCTCGCGCGAGCCTCCTCGGGGCCGTTCTCCTGGGGTGCTCCGTCGCGGCGGTGAGCTGCGGCGCGCGGACTCCGCTCCAGCTCGGTGACACTCAGGGCGACACGCACGTCGTTTCGTGTACGCCGGGTACGGTGGCTCTCACGCGAGCCATCCCGGCGGTCATGTTCGTCATCGATCGCTCGGGGTCGATGGCGGAAAATCTCAGCAACGGCACGACCAGCCGATGGGACATCCTCACGAACGCGTTCGCGGAGGTTCTTCCTCCGGTCGACGCGACGATGGAAATCGGGGCTCTCCTTTATCCCACCGGCACGACCGGGCGAGGTCCGCTGACGTGCGCGGTTCCAAGCAACGTGAACATCACGCCTGCGGTCGGGCAGGTTGGCTCGCTCCTCTCGCTCCTTCAGAAGAGCGCGCCCGGCGGAGGAACGCCTACGGCTGATGCCCTCGACGTCGCCGCCAGGCTCGTGCTCGGAGTTCGGGCGGCAACGTCCGCGCGCACGCTCGTGCTCGCGACCGACGGTGCACCGAACTGCAACATCGCCCTCGATCCTCGGAGCTGCACCTGCGCGCAGCCGGGCATGGGCTGTCAAAACCGAGCGCAGCAGTGCCTCGACGACACGCGCACGGTCGATCGCATCGCGGCCTACGAGGCCCAGGGTCTGCCGACCTACGTGATCGGAATTCAGAACGCCGGGGACACCGAGTTCGTCGACGTCCTCAACCGCATGGCCGACGCCGGCGGACGCGCGCACGTAGGATCGTCGCAGCACTATTACCTCGCGAGCTCGGCCGCCGAATTCAATGCGGCGCTCGTGGCCATCCGCGATCAAGTGGGCACGTGCACGTACCTCACGACGTCCGTGCCCGACCAAAGCGGTACCATCACCGTCACCTTTCAAGGTCAGGTCATTCCGTACGATCCCTCGGGAATGCAAGGGTGGACGTGGGGCAACAAGGACAACGGCGAGATCATCTTCCACGGCGCGGCATGCACGAACGCGGGGCTCGACGTTAGCGTGATGCCCTCCGCCGAGGTCCACTGCGCCAGCGAAGAAGACGCATCGACCAGCCCGTGATTCCCGTGGGTGAGTGTGCGCAAAGGATTGTAACGAAGTGTGAAGATCGGAATGGATCGTGCGCGTCGCACGCTCGTACTCATGAGCGCGACCAAAAGAGGTCGCATCGAAGGAGAGCTTGAGATGAAGCGCGTTGAAGCAGTCATGATTCCCGGCCCCACGGCGACCTCGAGCGGCGTTTTTCCGTCCGCGCGGCAGCGCCCGGAAGATCCTGTTTCGGCAGTGATCAGGTCATTCCAGGAATCGTCGACCGCGATCGCCTTGGTCACGGCAAAATCGAGCCCGCTCGCGTCGCGGGTGGTGTGGGTCAATGCCGCCTTCACCGAGCTGACGGGGTATGCGTCGGAGGAGATCCTCGGACGACCGGGAATTCTCCTCGGCGGCGCCCGTCTCGATCTGCGTCACCTTCGCGAGCTCGAGGCCTTGAGCGGCAAGCCCGCGGACGAGCCTTGGGTGCTCGTCACCACGAAAGAACGCCCTGACCGCACGCGGTTCGACGTCGAGGTAACGATCAGCGCTGTCCGCGATCCCGAAGACGAGATCACGCACTACCTGGTCGCGCAGCGCGAGATCTTCTGAGCGTTGTCGAACGATCTCAGAGGCAGTTTGCGAGGTCGTCGTAGGCAGATTTCGTAGAGCCGGGGAGCACGCGCTGAATGGCAGGCGTGGCTCCCGGCGCGAGGAGAAAGGTCGTGAGCGCATTCGCCGTACCGGTGACGGGGAGCGTGCACTTGGCTGCCTTCGGGTGAACGGTGATCGCGCCGGTCTTGCTGTCGAGATCGTTGTAGCTTCCGCCGAAGAGCCATTTGCACGAGCGAAGCGTGCCCGTCGTGGCGCGCACCGAGCACGAGAGACGGAGCGCTTGGAGGTTCGAGTAGTCGCCCTCGCAGAAGGTGTCGCCGCAGACGTCGTTGAAGTTGCCCTGGAGCGTCTGCTCTGCGGAGAAGTACGCGTCTTGATCGACGGCGGGCGAATCGGGCGCGAGCGAGTACGTCGTGCCGGTGCCCTGCGAGATGGGAGTGTCGCCGATGGGATGCTGGAAGCAGTCCCCGAGCACGTCGTAGAGCGTGACCGTCGTGCCGGGGAGCACGCGGCGAATGGAGGGATTGCCGGCGCTCGCTGCATCGGTCGCACCGAGGAGCGTGAGGAGGGCACGTGCGCTCGTCTTCGGAGCGACGCGGCACTGGAAGCTGGCGACGCTAGCCTCGACCGTCCCCGTGCCGCCGTTCACGAGCGTGCTCGATCCCGTGAAGGACCACACGCATTCGTGAAGAGAGCCGCGCGCGCTCGTCACCGAGCAGTCGAGTCCGAGCGACGTGAGATTCGAATAGTCGCCGCCGCAGAAGGTATCGCCGCAGACGTTGTTGAACTCGCCGTCGATCTTTTTCAGCATGGCGCCCCACGCGTTCTGGTCGGCGGGAGCCTTCCAGTAATCGAGCGCGCGGACGTACGACGTCGCCGTCACTTCTTCGGAGCTCGCGTCGGAGTCTTCGACGTGGCCGATGCAGGCAGAGAGGGCAAACGCAGCGAACGAAAGAAGGACAGGGCGCTTCATTCTGCCGCGCGTGTAAGCATATGTCGTACCTAGAATCTGGTAAGTAATATCAATGGCTTACATGGTGGATCGGGCACCGTAACCCCCGATGAGGTGGATCGATCGATCCACGGCTCGGTCCCCCCGCGGGGCTACGCCGTATGGCGGCAATGCAACGTTTTGTGAGTGTTCTTGGTACATTCGCGAAGACCCCGGTTCGACTTCCCGGCGCCTCCTGCATGCCCAAGAACGACCCGTTCGGAATCATCGGCACGACCCAGGCTGGGACGTACCACGTCGAGCGCATGGTGGCCGAAGGCGGCTGGGGTGTCGTGTACCGCGCGTACCACGGAGCCTTCCACGCCCCGGTCGCGCTCAAGCTCTTGAAGCTCCCCGAGGGACTCTCCGAGGCGGAGCAAAAAGAGGTACTCGAAAAATTCCGGGCAGAGGCCGAGGTCATGTTCCGTCTCTCGTCGAGCATCGCCGCCGTCGTGCGACCGCTCCACGTCGGCGTCATCTCCACCGAGACCGGCGCATTCGTGCCGTTCATGGCGCTCGAATGGATCGAGGGGGAATCGCTCGAGGCGATCGTGGCGAAGCGCGCCGCCCGTGGGGATCCGCCGTACTCCATCGACGAAGCCTTTCGCGTGGTGCAGCCCGTTGCCCGAGCCCTTGCGCGCGCCCATCACTTCAAGGGACCGGACGGTCCACTCTGCATCGCGCACTGCGACGTGAAGCCGGAGAACATTTTGCTCGCGCTCGTCAACGACGAGAAGACCACCAAGATCCTCGATTTCGGGATCGCTCAGGTTCGCAGCACGACCTCGCAAATTCTCGATCGAAAGCCGAACGCGAAGCCCGGCGTGATGACCTTCTCTCCATCGTACGCGGCGCCCGAGCAGTGGAATCCGCAGCGCTACGGCGCGATGGGACCTTGGACGGACGTATGGGGTCTCGCGCTCACGTTGTCCGAGCTCATGGCCGGGCACACGCTCATCCAAGGTGATTTCTCGAAGATGAAGGCGATGGCCACCGATCCCGCGCGACGGCCCACGCCACGCACCGAGGGCATCTTCGTCTCGGATGCGGTGGAGGCCGTATTTCAGCGTGCGCTCGCCGTCGATCCGACCGCTCGCCACCCGGACGTGAAGGTCTTCTGGCGCGATCTCGAGACCGCGCTCGGTTTCGAGCAAACGGGACCCATGCAGAGCATCCGTCCTTCGGCGCCCGCGCCCGCCGAGAAGCCGCCGGTCATCAAAGGGGTAGGTGGGCTCGACATCGACTGGAAGGCGATCGAAGGTCGCCCGCAATCCATTCGGCCACGCTCCCATCATCCGCCGGTCGTCGTTCAATCCGAGCCGCGACTCCCCGAGCCCGCGCCCGAGCCCAGCGTCGCCGCGCGACTCGGCCAACGCTTTTTTCTTCCGAGTGCGATCGCCATTCTGGGCATCGTTCTCTCCATCGCCGACATGGCGTGGGCAGACGCAGGGAACGAAGCCCTCAGCGCAGGACCGGTGCTTTTTGCTTGGGTGGGGCGGGGGCTGGCCGTGCTCGGAACGCTCTTCTTCTTGTGGCGGCTGATTGCCGCCTCCGACGCGGAAGACGCGGGTTAACTCTTTTCGCGTGCGGAGAGAGAGAGCTCGCGGAGCGCCCGCGGAATCGCCTCGCGCATGAGCGCGAGATCGCGCATGTGCTCGGCGTCGCCGAGAAGCCCGATGCCGATCCTTCCGTCGTAACTGAGGAGCGCGATGCCGAGGCTTTGGTTCGGTGCGAGCGGAACGCACGGATAACAGCCCGCGAGCTTCTTCCCGAGGAAATACAGGGGAAATTGCGGTCCCGGAACGTTCGTGACCACCAGGTTGAGGAAACGCGAGCGGCGCATCACGAGACGCGAGGCCTGGGCGATCAACGTTGGCGGAGCGAACTCGCCGAGGCGCGAGAGAGCGAGCGCGCCCATCGCTTGATGACTGTCCTTGAGCCCGCGCATCTCGGCGGTGACTCTGTGGAGGCGCTGCACGTCGTCCGATTCGGAGACGGGGAGCTCGCAAAAAATCGCCGTCACTTGGTTGCCGAACGTCCCGCGCGCTTCCGGCGAACGCACGCTGACCGGCACCATGACCCGCAAATCCGTGAGCTCGTCCCCGCGCGCGATGAAGAGCTCCCTTAGCGCGCCCGCCACGACGGCGAGGATCACGTCGTTCACCGTTCCGCCGAGCGCCGCGCGCACGCTCTTCACCTCCGAGAGCTGGAGATCCTGCATCTCCCAGCGGCGGTGCGGCGAGAGCGGGCGGTTCAGCGACGACTCGGGCGCTTGTCCCATTTGCGCCATGCCGAGAAGGGGCTTCACGCCGCCGAGGACCTCGAGCACGAGCTTTCTTCCTTCGGTCGACGGCTCGATCGCCTCGCGCGCGAGATCGATCGGATGGCGTACTTGATCGCGAACCGCGGAGGTCATGAGCTGGGCGCGCGATGGCGCTGGGCGCGGCGTCCAAGGCGCGGGCTCCGGTCGCTCTACGCGTGGCTCGGCATCGAGGAGGACGGTGGCGAGATCGACCCCGGAAACGCCGTCGATCATGCAGTGGTGCGTCTTGCTGAGGATCGCGAAGCGGTTTCCGACGAGACCTTCGATCAGCCACAATTCCCAGAGCGGCTTGTCGCGATCGAGGCGCTGCGCGAAGAGCCTTCCGGCGAGCTTTTTCAGCTGCTCGTCGTCACCGGGCGCGGGCAGGGCGGTGTGACGCACGTGGTATTCGAGGTCGAGGTCGGACTCGTCGATCCATACGGGACGCCCCACGCCGAACGGGACGAGCGCGAGTCGCTGGCGGTAACGAGGCACGCGGTCGAGGCGCGATGCGATGAGGCTCACCATGTCCGCGTACGACGGGGCACTGCCCTCGAAGACGGCGACCGCGCCGACGTGCATGTGGGCCGTTCGATCCTCGAGGTAGAGGAACGTCGCGTCGAGGTTGGAGAGTCGCTCGGACCAGGCCATTCTTCAGTCTTACACCACCCGAGCCGCCGGCTCCGGGGCTTCCGTTTTTGTGCGCTCCGGGCCGCAACCTATTTTGGGCTGGCGCGTAGTCCTGTCGTGAGGAATGGAAAAATGAGCATGCGAGCCCTCGTTCCCTTGGCGTTCATGGCGCTTTTTTCGGCGTGCCACACGGAATCGACGAATGCGTCGAGCGCCGTCGCGCCTTCAGGCACGAAGGATCTCGGCCCAAAGGAGACCGACATGAGCAAACCCGTTACACCCGCGGAGCTCGAGGCCCGAAAAGCGCGTCTCACTCCGGAGCAATTTCAAGTCACGCAGAAAGAGGGAACGGAGCCGCCGTTTCGCAACGCGTATTGGGACAACCACGCGCCCGGCATCTACGTCGACATCGTCTCCGGCGAGCCGCTCTTTTCCTCGAAAGAAAAATTCGAGTCGGGCACCGGCTGGCCGAGCTTCTGGGCGCCTCTCGACAAGGCCAACGTGCGCACCCGCGAGGACACCTCGCTGATGATGGCGCGAAACGAGGTGCGATCGCAGCGGGCCGATTCGCATCTCGGGCACGTCTTCGATGACGGTCCCGCGCCCACCGGGCTCCGCTACTGCATCAACTCCGCTTCGCTGCGCTTCGTGCCCGCAGAGCGCCTGACGCTCGAGGGCTACGGCCAGTACGCGAAGCTCTTCCCGGACGTGAAGCAGGTCGAAGAGCCTCGAGCCCCCTGACGACGCTTCGCCGAAAGCTTCGGCTGAGGTCTCGTTGAAACTGAGCGGTGGTCTGCGCGGCAGCTGCGATCACCAGGGGAACGTAGCGACGCCATTTCGCGAGCGTGGTCATGGTCAGGCGGGGATCGATGCCCAGGATGGCTCGCTTGTTCCGTCTGAAGCGAACGATCGTGAAATTGCCTTCCTTGAACGCTGAAGTGGTCTAACACCAGGTCATGCGGAGTCGCCCTTGACCGTCAGCGCTGCGGAGCGTCGTATTTTGGAATCGCTCCCTCATCTCGTCTGGACGACGCTTCCGGACGGCAGGAGCGATTATTTCAGCACGCGCTGGCTCGAGTACACCGGGATGGACGTCTCCGGAAACGCGACCGCTTGGACCCTCGTCCACCCCGACGACACGGCTCGCTGTGCAGCAACCTGGAACGCTTCGTTCGCGAGTGGGGCGCCGTACGAAATCGAGTATCGCCTTCGCCGCAAGGACGGAGTCTACCGCTGGCACCTCGGCCTCGCGCACGCCGTTCGCGCCGACGACGGAACCATCGCGCAGTGGATTGGGACGTCGACCGACATCGAAGACCAAAAGAGCGCGGAGGAACGCGAGCGGTTCCTCGCGGCCACGAGCCTGCTCTTCGGGGCGTCGCTCGATTACACGGCTACGCTCACCGGCATCGTCACCGCTGCCGTGCCGCACATGGCAGAGCTTTGCGTGATCGATCTCATCGAGGAGGATGCCTCCGCCGACACTCATCAGGAGCTCACGCTCGCGGCCCTCGTCCACGTGGATCCCGAAAAGACCGAGCTCGCAAAAGAGTACCGCCGGCGCTTTCCGGCCACGCTGAACGATCCGACCGGTCCGGCTGCGGCGATTCGCACGCGCCAGCCGCAGCTGCATGCAGAGGTATCGGAGCTTAGTCGTGCGAACCCCGAACGAAAGGCGCTCATCGACGAGATCGGCGTCACCTCGACGCTCATCGCCCCGCTCATCATTCGCGGCAAAGCGATCGGCACGATGGCCTTCGCGCGCGGGCCTTCGCGTCGCCCGTTCGAGCCGGCCGATGTCGACGTCGCCATGGACGTAGCGCGGCGCGCTGCGATCTCGATCGACAACGCGCGTCTCTACCAGAAGGCACTCGACGAAGAGGCCCGCCTGCACATCGCGATGGACGCGGGAGGCATGGGCTCGTGGGAATGGGAGCTCCGCGGCGGCCGACTCATCTGGTCTCCCAGCCTCGAAAGAATTCACGGCATCCCGGTGGGTAGCTTCGGCGGGGCCTTCGAGGATTACGAGCGCGGCATCCACCCGGACGATCGCGCGCGGGTGGTCGTTCAGATCCAAGCCGCCCTGGCTCGGCATGAAGAGCTTCGGATTTCGTACCGGATCCTCCGGCCCGACGGCGCCGTGCGCTCGATCGAAGCATCCGGAAGGCTCGTCCTCGACGGGCGCGGTGAGCCCTGGCGCGTGCTCGGCGTCTGCATCGATGTTACCGATCGCAAGGCCGCGGAAGACCTTCGCGAGCGTGAAGGTGCCAAGCGAGATTTCATTGCCGAGGCGGCCGCTGCGCTTTCGTCGTCTCTCGACTACCGAACGACGCTCGCCGCTGTCGTGCGACTTGCCGTGCCCCGCCTCGCCGATTGGTGCTCGGTGAACGTCGTCAGCGATGACGCCGCTCCCGATCACGTGGCGGTCGCCCACGTGGATCCCGCCAAGGTCGCGATGGCGGAAGAGCTCGTGAAGCGTTACCCGCCGAATCCCGCCGCGACCTCCGGCTTGCCGAACGTGCTGCGAACCGGCCGTTCCGAGCTCTATTCCGAAATCACGCAAGCCATGCTCGAGGCCGGCGCCGTCGATGCCGAGCACCTCCGCATCCTTCGCGAGCTACGGCTCGAATCCGCGATGGTCGTTCCTCTCGTCGCGCGCGGGCGCGTGCTCGGGGCCATGACCTTCGTCTTCGCGCAGTCGGGTCGCCGCTTCACGAAGGACGATCTCGCGTTTGCGGAAGATGTCGCTCGCCGCGCGGCAACGGCGATGGACAACGCGCGTCTCTATGCTTCGGAGCGAAAGGCCAGGCGCCACGCCGATGAGGCCAACCGCGCAAAAGACGAGTTCCTCGCGACCGTCTCCCACGAGCTCCGGACGCCGTTGAACGCGATGCTCGGCTGGACGCGCATGCTCCGTACGGGCGATCTCTCGCGCGACAAGCACGAGCGCGCCCTCGAGGTCATCGAACGCAACACGCTCTCACAGGCGCAGCTCGTCGAAGATCTGCTCGACATCGCCCGCATCAACAGCGGCAAGCTGCGGCTCCACGTGCAGTCGGTCGCGGTCCTGAAGGTCATCGAGCAGGCCGTCGATTCTCTGCGGCTGGCGATGGACGCAAAGAGCATTCATCTGGAAATGAAGCTAGATCCGCACGTTGGAGAGATCTTCGGCGACACGACGCGTCTCCAGCAGGTGGTCTGGAACCTGCTCAGCAACGCCATCAAGTTCACCCCGAAGGGCGGCAGGATCGAGATCGTCCTCGAACGCGACGAATCGAACGTGGTGCTCGCCGTCATCGACGATGGACGCGGAATCAGCCCGGCGTTCCTGCCCCATGTGTTCGAGCGTTTCCGCCAAGCCGAAGGCGGGATCACGCGCGCGCACGGCGGCCTCGGTCTCGGCCTCGCGATCTCGCGGCACCTCGTCGAGCTTCACGGCGGCACGATCGACGTGCAGAGCGATGGCGAGGGGAAGGGGTCCACCTTCAGAGCCGTCTTCCCGATTTCGCATCAGCACGAGCGCGAGGAAATCACCGGCCGCACACGAGCAACGGACGCGACGTTCCAGCCTTCGAAGGTGCTCGAAGGCTTGCGGATCCTCGTCGTCGACGACGAAGCGGACACCCGCGATCTCCTCGTGCTCATTCTCGAAGGATCTGGCGCCATCGTCACCAGCGCTCACTCGCTCGCGAGCGCGCTCGAGGCCTTCGCGCGGCAGCGGCCGGACGTCCTCCTCTCCGACATCGCGATGCCCGACGGCGACGGCTACGAGCTCATCGAGAGCATCCGCAAGCTTCCGCCCGAACGGGGTGGCTCCGTCCCCGCCGCGGCGGTCACGGCGTACGCGCGCGCGGAGGATCGGCGTCGCGCGCTCAACGCCGGATTCTTGATGCACGTGCCGAAGCCCGTCGAGCCCGGGGAGCTCGTCGCCGTCGTCGCGAACCTCGCTCGGTTTTCCCGATTGTAGACGTACACGGTAAATATTGATGAAATAGCGGCCGAAAAGCGCTGGACAGATCAGATATACGATGTAAATAACCGGCCATGCGCAACCTGCTCCGCTTGGCACCGGTCTCCCTCGCCACCGTCGTCGCCGTGTTCGGTTGTTCCTCCGGGAAGGGCGCGCCTGCTCCCATGCCCGCCGCGAAGATTGCCTGCGCGGCCACGCCGCTCGCGGACATCGGAACCGATTTTTTCACCGACATCTCGGTCGCGAGCGGGATCCAGAAGAACAACTTCGTCCCGAGCCCGGCCACCCCGATCCCCATCAACGACCACAGCCGGCTCGCCTTCGCGGACATCGACGGTGACGGCTTCGACGACATCGTTGCCCACAGCTTGTATCCGAATGCGCTCAAGGGGATCCCGTTCGAGCATCTCGTCTTTCTCAACAACCACGACAAGACCTTCCGCGATTTTTCGGACGAGTCCGGCCTTCGCGGCGTGCAGGCGGCGTTCTTCACGTTCGGCGACGTCGACAACGACGGAGATCAGGACTGCTTCGCCGGGCTCGACATCGCCCTCGCCGGTGAGACGTCGTCCTTGTGGCTCAACGACGGCAAGGGTCACTTCACGAAGAAGGTGGGCTCGGGGCTCGAGAAGGCCGTGCTCTCCGCGAACGGAGTCTTCGCCGATTTCAACGGCGACGCCATTCTCGATCTCTATTCGGGCAACGGCGGAACCTCCGATGCGGTCGCCGATCAGCTCTTTTTCGGCGTCGGCGACGGCACCTTCACGCTCACCAAGAACCTCGGACTTCAGGCCCTCCAGCCCACGAACGGCGTGGTCGCGTGCGACTACGACAACGACGGCGACCAGGACATCTTCGTCTCGCACTATGGCGTCAGCATCGAGCTCGGCTGGAAGACGCTCTGGCAGAACGACGGAAGCGGCGTCTTCACGAACGTCGCAAAATCCAGCGGTTTTCACGCGCTCGCCACGGGCAACTACTACCTCGAGAGCACCGGAAACGGACGCATGACCCAGCCCGGGGACCCCGCCGCCTACGTGGGCTCGAACGGCTTCGGCATCGACTGCCAGGACATCGACGGTGATGGCCAGATGGACGTCTGGCTCGCGACGATCTCCCATCCCGTCGACAGCGACGAGTCTCGAAAGTGGAGCGATCCGTCGCAGCTGCTCCTCAACAAGGGCGGCTCGTTCTCGAACGTGTTTCTCGATCGCGGTCTCCCTTTCAACGAAGGCGACATCGACGCCGCCGCGGTGGACTTCGACAACGACGGTCGCATCGATCTCTCGGTCACCCGCGATAGCAAGTACGAGCCGAACTACTCGACGCCCGATCAAATGAGCTGGTTCGGCCTCATGCATCAAGGCGCGGACGGCATGTTCACGAGCGTCGGTCTCACCAGCGGCATCAACGATCCGACGGGCACGGGCAACAAGGTGAAGGCCAAGGCCGGGCAGAACCTCGGATGGTCGGACATCGACGGCGACGGCGATCTCGATCTGCTCGTCGGCGGCCGCGACGACGACGGGAAGGGGCGCGCGAACTTCCTCTTCGAGAACACCATCGGCCAGAAGAACGGCTGGCTCGGAGTGCGTCTCCGCGGCGACGGCGTGAAGATCAACCGCGATGCGCTCGGCGCGCGGGTCACGCTGTCGATCGGCGATACGCGTCTCGTTCGCGAGGTGAAATCGAGCCGCGGCACCTACAGCTCCGCGGACTCCCGCGCGCTCGTCTTCGGCCTCGGAGAAAAAGGCTGCACCGGCACGACGTCCGCCGTGAGCATGGACGTGCGCTGGCCGAACGGCGAAACCAAGCACTACGACGCCGGGACCTTCGCGCTGAACCACTATCTGACCGTCGATTACGAAAGCGGGTTGACACCTAGTAACTAAGTTACTAAGTAACGGGGATGCACCTGGCGGACACCGTTTACCGAGAGCTCGCCACCGAAATCGTTCGCGGCTCCGTGCTCCCTGGCTCGGCACTTCCTGCCGAGCGCGTTCTCAGCGAACGCTTCGGCGTCTCGAAGCTCCTCGTGCGCACGGCCATTCACCGCCTCGAGGAGGCCGGCCTCGTCGAGGTTCGTCAGGGCGGCGCCACCCGCGTGCTCGATCCTCGAGAGAGCGCGAGCCTTCGCGTGATCGAGCTCTTCTACCAGCTTGCGCCCACCGGAGGCGCCGCACGCGATCTCGCGAACGAGGTCCTCGAGAAGCAGTTCACGCAAGGGATGTCGCTCGTCGAGGTCTACGCGCGTCGCGCTTCCTCCGCGGATGGCAAAGCGCTGGTCGCCCTCGTCGAAGATGCGACGGCGGCCCGCAAGGACGAACACGCGCTCCACGAGCTCGAGACGCGTTTCTGGACGGCGGTGGCCCACGGTGGCGGAAACCGCATCCTCTCGGCCGAAGTACGCTGGTGGTACCTCGAGCTCGAGGCCCGTCCCGCGCTGCCGAAAGAGCCGCCCGTTTTGCAGCGCTACGCGTTCTACCGCGAGCTTGCCCGCCGCCTCCACGAAGGCGATGGAGCCCTCGCGTTCTACGTCGGCGCACTCACCCCGGGTATGAAAGCCCTCTTCGACTCCAAGAAAGAGCGACGCTCATGAAGACCCTCGAACGCATGTCCGGTCTCTCTGCTCTTGCCGCCGTGTGCGTGCTTGCGGCCATCGCTGCTCTCGCAGGCGGCTGCGCTCCGACGATGTCCTCGCCGGCCGAATACGCCGACCAGCCGATCTCCGCGGAGGCAGGAAAAGAGTACTTCCAGCACCTCGGCGGTGGGGATCCGTACGCCACCGGCATCGCGTATCCGATCTTCCTCGCCTTCATGGAGAGCTATCCCCAAGAGCTCGGGCGCGATTGGAACGAGTTCGCAGAAAAATTCGGCTTCATTCCCGATCCCGAGGCGAAGGGCGATCCGAAGGTCGTCCCCATCGGGTTTCATCTCGTGACCGATCCGAACTCCGGCGTTCCCTGGCTCGTGGCCAATTGCCAGATGTGCCACGCCGAGCGGCTGCGTCTCGAGTCGGGCGACGTCATCGTCCCGGGCCTCGGCAACAAGCGCGTTAGACCGCACGCGTATGCGAACGCGCTCATGCGCATCGGCAACGACCCCAAGCTCGATGCCGATCGCATCCAGCAGATCGCCACGCGCCGCGCGAAGGAGTGGAGCGTTCCCTGGCTCGAGCCCGTGCGCGCTCCGATCGTCAACGCCACGATCACCGCCTTCAAGGCCGCGTGCGCAAAGCGGGCAGGGAAGATCAAGCGCTTCGACGTCGCGCTTCCCGGGCGCATGGCCACGATCGAAGCTTTTCAGATCGCGCTCGATGGCTACCGCGCGCGGCCGCTCCCCGTGCAAGAGGCCATCGGCTGGAGCAAGGTGCCGGACGTTCGCGGCTTTCCCTTTCGCGACACGTTCTCGTACGACGCTTCGGGCTACGGCAGTCCGCAAGCGCTCGTCCTCGAGGCCGACTTTCTCTTTGGCGCGCGTCCCGAGTGGTACGTCTCGCATCCCCACGTCGCGACCAGCATGTACATGTACCTGCGGAGCTTCAGCCGAAAGCTGCCGTACCCGAAGGCGATCGACGGTGAGCTCGCCGCGCACGGAAAAACGCTCTTCGAGGCGAGCTGCGCGAAGTGCCACGGCTTCTACGTCGATCACGGCAACGGAGAGATGCGGGTCAGCTACCGCGAACGCGTCATCCCCATCGAGCAAGTGGGCACCGACTCCGCGCGCCTCGATGCCGTGACCCCGGCCTTCGTGCAGGCAGCCAACGAATTTCCGCTCACCCGTGGTTACACGCGCGTGCGCAACAGCGGCGGCTACGTGCCCCCGGTGCTGCTCGATTTGTGGGCTCGCGGCATCTTCGGGCACGCAGGTCAGTGGCCGAGCCTCGAGGCGCTCGCCACTCCGCCCGAAGAGAGGCCGCGGCATTTCATCGTCGACACGAACGGCCTGTACGATCTCGAGCGCGTCGGCGTTCGCTACGAGATCCAAGCCGCGGGAGCCACGCGCGCGCTGAAATCCGGGGAGTATGCGTACGACGGCGACAAGGTCGGCTACCGCGTCGAAGGGCACCCGTTTCTCTCGCACCTTGCTCCACCCGATCGCAAAGCGGTCATCGAATACCTGAAGACGCTCTGATGAAAACGCTCCTTCTCCTTCTCGGCCTCATCGCGACGGTCTCGTGCTCGTCGTCGTCCGGTGGCGATCCAAGCCCCGCGGCGTCCAACATCGTCTTCACGATGAACGCGATGGTTCCCGCAAGCGGCGAGCTTTATCAGTGCCAGCTCGTGCGCATGCCCGACGCACCAGGAGACATTTTCATCGGCGGCGGCGATTACGAGACGACGGTCGGAACGCACCATTTTCTGCTCTTTCGCACGTCGCTCGCCACCGCGGGCACGATGCCTCTCGACACGCCCATCGACTGCTTCGAAGGCGAAGGCGTGATGAAATACGAGCGCGGCTACGTCTCGGGCGGGCAGCTTCCGAAAGAGAGCGCAAATTTCCCGAGCGGGTATGCACTCCCTTTTCACGGCGGTGACATCCTCCTCATGCAGGCGCATTTTCTCAACCCGAGCGCGCAGCCCGTCGCCGCGAGCGTGAAGGTCGAGCTCCGCCCGGTGCCGGCCTCTTCGGTCACGAGCCACGTGGGGACGTTTCGCTTCTACGATCCGTACATCTACGTGCCGCCGCGGAGCGCTGCGACGGCCGCCATGCGCTGCCACCTCCACAACGACGTCACGTTGATCAGCGCGGGCTCGCACATGCACAAGCGCGGCGTCGAATACAAAGCCTTCGCCGACAAAGCCGGCGAGCCCGAAGCCGATGCACCGTTTTTCACCACGACCGACTGGCAGCATCCGCCGTATTTCAAGGGGCCGCTCGCGCTCAGCAAGGGCTCGGACATCCGCTTCGAGTGTCACTACCAGAACGACTCCGACAGCACCTTCATCCAGGGGCTCAGCGCCGAGACCAACGAGATGTGCATGTTCAGCGCGTTCTATGCGCCGGCGCAGGACGACGACGAGGACAACTGCGTCTCGATGGACGAGCACGGCACCGGCGCAAGCAGCTGCGCCCAGACATCGTCGTGCCTCGAGCTGTGCCCCGCCTCCTCCCGGCCCGATTTTTCGCAGGGCTCCGCGGCCGTCGGCGAGTGCTGGCAGAAGTGCATTGCCGCTTCGTGCCCGAACGTCACCGGGGCCTTATTTCCACAGCTGACGTGCATGCAGGACAAATGCCCGACGGAGTGCGCGAGCGCCGGCGTGGCCTGCTCCGCCTGCGCGGTCGCGAATTGCAAATCTCAAGTGGACGCCTGCCAGGCGCTCGCCTGCTCGAACTGAACCAAAAAAGGACCACCCATGAAGCTCTCCCTGATCCTCGCCTCGCTCTTGGTCACCCTTGCAGCTTGCGGCGGCGCGAGCGATCCGCTCATCACCTCCGACTCCGACGGCGGCGCGGGCGCGGGCGACTCCGGCGCGAACGATGCTCGAGCGACGTCCGATGCCAAGGCCGACGCCGCTCCATCCGACGGCAGCGCGGGCACCGACGGCGGCGACACTCGGATCGATCCGATCGTCGTGGGCCACAGCTGGACGTACGACGTCACCGTGCTCGGGACCTATCCGATCTGCACGTCGGGCTCGCACGACGGGGTCGTTCTCGGCGAAATGATGCTCGACGGAAAGAACGCCTTTCAAGTGCAGTCGTTCTGTCCGGGCCTCGGCACCGTGAGCTACGCGGTCAGCGGCGACGTCGTGCAATACGATTACATGAGCACGTGGGTGCTCGCCCTCGATGCACCGGTGACCGAGGGCCATATGTGGACGAACGGCGTCGACACGTTCACCTGGCATTCGATGGGAAGCGTCACGGTTCCCGCGGGCACCTACGCGGACTGCTGGAAGGCGACGCAAAACGTCGGCTACGAGGCGTACACCGTCTTTTGCCGCGGCGTCGGCCCGGTGCACTGGTACACGAACAATGCCGGAAACGGCTACGAAGCGATCCTCACCGCGAAGAATTTCTGATCACAAAACGCCAGAAGGAGCAGCCCGCGTGAGCTGCTCCTCCATGACGTGTCGGCTACGAATCAGGGCTGATTTTGATTCTGCTCGTTGTGCTCGGTGTCGGGCTTGGTCGTCGACGGACCGCCCTTGTTCTCCGGCGGCGTGATGACGATCTCCACGCGCCGGTTGTTCGCGCGACCTTCGGGCGTCGCATTCGACGCCACCGGATGCTCCTCGCCCATGCCCTTCGTGGTAATGCGATCGGCCGGCACGCCGTTTTCGACGAGCACGTCTTTCACCGCATCTGCGCGCTTCTGCGAGAGCTCCTCGTTCAGCGACGACGGCCCGGTCGAGTCGGTGAAGCCTTCGACGAGGATCTTGCGCTCGGGAGCCATCTGCGCGACCTCCTTCGCCACCTCGGTGAGGCGCGAACGTGAGCTCGGCAAGATGTTCGCCTTGCCCGACGGGAAGAAGACGCTCCCGCCAAGGGTGATCACCAGGCCGCGTGACTCCGATTTCACGTTGCCCATGTTCTTGAGCGCGTTCTCGGCGTCGCGAGCGCGGCGCTCTTCCTCTTCACGATGAGCTCGCTCTTGCGCGAGCTGCTGCTGCGTTTGTCCGAGCTCCGCAGACGTGAGCTGTGCTTGCTGCGCCTGCGCTTGCTGGAGGGCAGTGGCCGCCGCTGCTTCTTGTCGCGACGCAATCTGAGCTTGCGCGCGTGCCTCGGCCACCTGCGTTCGACGAATCGCGGCGTACGAGATGGCTCTCGTCTGCTCGCTGTCACCGCTCACGTCGAAGGCGTGCTCGGCCACATTGAGCATCTCTCGTGCGCCGCGGAGGTCGGTCGGATCGTAAGTGGCCGCTGGCCCGTGCGACGCACGATCGTACGCGCTGCGTGCGGCCTGAAGCTCACCGGGAGGACTGTGCGAGCACGCGCCCAGGCCGACGGCGGCGGCCAAGAGCGAGATCGGAACGAGACCTCTGACGAAAAAAGAATACGTGCTCATCACTGTGCTCCCGGTTTGGGCGCCGGCGCTTGGGCGGGCGTTCGAAGTGCCGCGTTTGCGGCGCCGATGGCCTTTTGGGCCGACTCCTCGGCTATTTGTTGTTTCGCGATCGCGGTTGCGACGTCGGCGTCGCCCTTTGCACGCAAGAGCGTGAGGTCGGCCTTCCGATTGTCGCCGGAGCTCTGGAGCGCACGTGCTTGCGTCAGTTGCTCCTCAGCGAGGCGAAGATGAAGCTGCGCTTGGGGGTTCGTCTGTGCGGCGAGCTCGTGCGCCGTACGGATCGAAGCCATTGTCTCGGCCATGCGCTGCGTCGGCTCCGGATAGCTTGCCCCGCATCCAAGAGTCGCGCCTGTCAGCAGGGCCGCCGTGATCACCAGAGTCAATGAAACAGATCGTTTACGCATGGGTTCCTCTCCGCTTTCCAGCACATTGGGATCCTAAGCTTAGAATTCCACGTGGACAAGTTGTCGCG
>JADMIO010970578.1_pt1 | contig 19293 bp, 16 predicted proteins | sample 8958161 | NCBI WGS metagenome assembly JADMIO01 (sample SAMN16585339, study PRJNA669376) | soil metagenome | isolation source: Crop rotation soil | place: USA: Cullars Rotation, Alabama | collected 2011
GCCGCGACTTCAAGTCACGTGAATTCCAAGCTTCGGATCCCACTGTGCTGGAAAGATGGGTCAGCACGTTGACCGACACTCCCGACGGATGGAGCATCGCTACACCACCGAATTCGTCCTCTTGGAACTGGTGGACTCGGCGGAACTTCAGCACTCGCTCCCACCAGATTGCCGTCCGCGATGGGTCTGTGACAGTGAGCTCGACGTGGGAGATTCCGGTGAAGCGCGGCATGGCTCGACCTCCCATGAGATGTCGTACGAAGCGACATGCGACAGATCGAACGGTAACAGCGGCGAAATCCCACCACCGGAGGGACGAGGACGCCGTCCCACACCATCATCGGGTCGTAGCCTCCCTTCGGATGGGGACCCATGAGAACACGGCGTCGGCGATGGCCTTCTACACGCTCATGTTCAACGACTCCCGACCCGCGGAGGCGATCGAGCGGTTCGCCGGAGACGACTACCGGCAACACAATCCCGGCGTCGGCGACGGCAAGCAGGCCTTCATCGACTACTTCGAGCAGATGGCGGTGGAGTACCCGGGGAAGCGCGTCGAGTTCAAGCGAACTGTCGCTGAGGGGGATCTCGTCGTCCTGCACTGCTTCCAACACTGGCCCGGCGACCGGGACTACGCGGGAATCGACATCTTCCGCTTCGACGCCAACGGGAAGATCGTCGAGCACTGGGACGTGCTGCAGGTGATCCCCGACGCGTCAGCCAACGACAACGGCATGTTCTGATGCCTGAAATCCGCATGCTGAGACGCTGACGGTGTCTCGAATGGCCTTCGCGCACAGGACCGGGTCATCGAGTTCGGGAGGTGACCCACGTCGGCGAGCTCGCGGTATGCCCGGCGGGACGGCGACACCGCGTCCGGGACCCTGAACGCAGAGGTCGCTCCGGCTCGGCGGCAGCTCTGGGTCTCAGCCGCCGTCGTCGTCGGCTGCCTGCTGCTGTTCATCGCGATCGCCGAGGACCTTTTCGACGGAGGGGGCCTCATCGCGCACGACGATCAGGTGTTGAGCTGGTTCGTCGGGCATCGTACGGACGCGCTCGTCAGTGCCGCGCGCGTGGTCGGTGTCTTGGCCGGCTTCGTCTCACTGTTCATCGCCAGCTTGCTGCTGGGTTTCTGGCTGTGGCGCCGAAGCCGCCTCGTCATCGCTGGGGCTCCGACGGTCGCATTGTCGATCGGCGGGCTGGCGTCAACGATTGCGAAGGAAGTCTTCGATCGTCCGCGGCCGTCGGTCACGTTTCACGAGACGACCGTGACGTTGGCGGCGTTCCCCTCGGGCCACGCGACCGACGCCGCCGCGTTCTCTCTCGCTGCCGCGCTCACCGTTGGGTTGGTCGTGACGCGACGGCGACGCGCTCAACTGCTGTTGGTGGTGCTGGCGGAGACATCAGCGGCATGTGTCGGTGTCAGTCGGCTCATCCTCGGAGTTCATTGGCTCTCCGACGTCGTCGCGGGCTGGGCACTCGGGACCGCAGCGGCGGTCGCTGTCGTCTCACTCGTCTGGTACTTGACGACGCGGACGACTCGGGCCCCCCAACCAGAACCCGCCGTCGATCAGCGCAGCCCTACGTAGCACCCACGCCGATGACGAATCTCACGAATGTGGCTCGCTTGGTGTTGTTCTGAGCTTCGTCTAACCAGCACCCCGGGATGATCCACCTGTGGCGCAATGGAGGACCGAGGGGATGGCGCTCTGCATCGTCCTTGCCGGCACTGCCACCGCGCTCGTGGTGCACGGCATCGCCGGCTCCGTCGCCGGATTGATCGTGACCGCCGTCGCTCTCGTCCTTGCCCGTGATGCAAAGGACCAAGTTCCGAAGGGTTTCGGCGCGGTCGTCTGCGCGCTCGCTGCGATGGCATTGCTGCGTGCGCCGATCGGTTCGCAGGACTTGTGGTCGTACGCGTTCTCGGGGCGTGCACTGGCGGTCCATCACCTCAACCCCTACCGCACGGCCCCGAACGCGCTGCCTCGTGACTTCGCGTCCGTTCGTGCCGGTTGGAAGGGAACCCCCGCCGTGTACGGGCCGTTGTTCACCGCGATCGAAGCTGTGATCGCCTGGGTCGCTGGGGGGTCTGCGCTGCTGCTCCGCTTGGGGTTCCAGATGCTGGCGGCGTGCTCAGTGCTGTGGTCGCTGCGGCAGGTCATTCGATTCGGTTCTCCCGGATGCGCAGTGCTGCTCGGTCTCCAACCGCTGGTGTGGATCAGCGTGGTCAACGGTGGCCACATCGATGCGGTGGTCGCCGCGTTCATCGTCGCTGCGGTGGTGTCGATGCGCGCCGAACGGTCCGTGAGAGTGATCGTGTTCGTCTCCGCCGCTGTGCTGATCAAGTCGGTCGCCGTAATGGCGATCGCACCGTTGGCTGTCGCGTTCGCGATGCGGCGCCGGTGGAACCTTGCGGTGGGCGTGGCGTTCGTCCCGCTTGCCGCGATGGCGGTGGGTGAGATCGCGATCCGAGGCTCGTTCTTGAACGGGCTCCGGGCGACCGGCGCCCGCGTCTCGGCGGCGTCGGTCTGGCGACCAGTCCATGCCCTGATGTCGGTTCCATCTGGGCGGATCGGGTCAGTCGGACTCCTCGCTGTTGGTGCGCTGATGGGTCTGGTCCTGTTGATGGGACAGCGCCGCGACCGTCGCCTGCGTCCGGGGGTGGGAGCGTCGCTCGCGACGTTGCCGATGGCGGCGGCGTACGTGTTGCCGTGGTACGCGATGTGTGGGATAGGAGTCCTGGCTGTCGAGGGCGAGGCGGCGCTGGCGGCGCTGCTGACGTTGCGGGGCGCGACCTTGGCGGCGACGTATTCGGCGACGGGTCCGGGGTTGGCCATGGTGTTTCGTGGCGTGGTGGCCGCGGTGACGCCGCTGGTGCTGCTCGTGATGTTCGTCCGGCTGGTCTGCCGGCGAGCGCCGACGCGACCAGCGCCGCCGGATGTCGTCGACCTCACCGTGTTCTCGCGATCGTTCGAACACGTTCTTGAGTGAGACGGCGAGGCGTTCGGGGATGAAATGGCCAAGGAGGGGTGTGGTTCGGTGGTCCATCACGAAGTCGAGGACCGCGTGGTTCGTCATCCGGTCCACCAGTTGGCGGTGTAGAAGTCGAGGTAGGTGGCGAGGTGACGTCGCCAGTAGGCCCGGTTGTGTCCTCCAGGCGACGTGACCAGGGTGGTGATCACCCGCGCGTGATCGAGTGCGCGTGCCAGGACGATGACGCGTTCCTTCAGCGGATCGTCCAAGCCCACGTCCAGCCAGACCCGCGGACGCGACGAGGCGAGCCCGGACGTCAACCGCGTGGTGTCGGTGGGTACCGCAGCGCTGTGGCCGCCGACCGCCGCGAACCGTTCGCGTGCGGCCGCCTCGAGGGCGGCCACGCCTCCACGTGAAATTCCCCCGATCGATCTGTGCCCGGCATCGTGGGTGACACGGAGGTGTCCTTCGATCCACGGCAGAACCGAGTCGATCAGGTCAGTGGCCTCGAACTCGCTGGAGACGTCGCCGAATCTGGGCGTCGCAATCACGAACGGCGGCGACTCACCAACGCTCATGAGCCGATCGGCCGTCGTGAAGAGGCCGAGGTCATCCCATTGTGTGTCGTCGGCGCCGGCGCCGTGGATGAGGATGAGCAGCGGGAAACGCCCGGTCGGGTTCTGGTCGTAGCAGGGTGGCAGGTGGACGCGGAGCTGACCGGCGCGAAGACGGGTTCGGACCTCGCGGCCGTGGGCGCGACAGGTCCGCACCGAGGCGATCGTCGTCGTGTCTGCGGCGTGCGGCCGGTCCGGCACGCAGGATGTCGCGAGCACGGTCGCCATCAGGAGTTGGGTTGAACGGGACCGATGTGATGGTCCTTCGTGACCCGGATCGCTGCGGCGCCGCAGAACGTGTCGCACCGTTCGATCCTGCGCCCCCAGGTGTTCGGACAGGCTTGGCGGCGCGTTAGGTGAGGGTCAATCGTGGATGAGGAGGGTGGCTCAAGCGTCGCGGGTCATCATTCGCCAGGCCCCGAGGATCGTCCATCCGACGAGCCAGGCGACGATGACGAACACTGCGACGCGGGTGGACTCGGGCAGGAGCTCTGAGTTGACGCCGCCGTCCCCGCCGCCACCGCCGAGGACGGGGAGTCCGTTCGGCGCGAGACGCGCGGTGGCGAGGCCGACCACGGCTCGCTGGAGGTTGGAGAAGTGCGGGATCCGGGCGCGGGACATGATCGGGGTCAGGACCACCTCGAGCACGATCATCGTGAGGACCGCGACGGTCCGTTGGCCGATGAGCGAGCCGAGTCCGAGGCCAACGATGAACCCGATCACCGCTTCGAGCTCGAGCCAGAGTCCGGTCTTGACCATGAGGGAGGTCGACGGCGCCAGGAACTGCTGCGCGTAGTCGCGGTAGTTCATGTCGGCGACCAGACGGGCCGCCCGGCGGATCTGCTCGTCGCTGGCCCGCACGCGGCCGCTGTCGCGGGGGGCCCGTTTGACGAAGTCGCCTCGCGGCCCCGGGCAGTCCACCGACTCGATGACTGGGGCGAGCGGCGAGTCGGGGCCAAGGCGGATGTTGAAGTTGCAGACGACCGTCTTGGCGTGATCGGCGGCCCAGTTCTCGAGGGCGGGGCGGGACAGGTCGCCGGGCACGGCGATGCCGTTGATGTCAAGAGTTCTCGGCGCTGCCAGCGAACAGACCAGACAGACGATGGCGAAACCGGTTGCGACGAGGGGCACGATGATCGCGAGTCCGGCCGGGATGCGGGCCAGGTAGAGCGCGAGGCGTGAACGACCGGTGATGACGTGGTGCCGGAACATGCCCTCGGTCAGGTCGATCGAGCCCGCGGTTGCTCCGAGCGCGGCGGCGACGATGAACCCGAACACGTAGAGCACGCCCGAGACCATCGCGACGTAGATGTTGTAGCCGCCCGCCGGTCCGTAGGTCGTTGGGGCGACGGCGTGCAGGAGGAGACGAATCGCGAGGAACACCGCTGGAATGCCGACGGTGACCAGCAGGAGCGTGATCATCAGGCCGCGTCGTTTGCGCAGTTCGGTGAACCGGTTCGCGCACATCGCGAACGTGGGGATTGCTGATCCCCGGCTGTCGGGCGGATCGGCGGCCACCCGGGGCGCGTCCTCCATCTCCGGTCGTTCGATCGCCGTCGTCATACCGAATCCAACCGACTCGTCACCTGGAGGAACCACGATTCGAGCGACGCCTGAACCTCCTCGAGCCGATACAGGGAGATGCCGCCGCGGACCAGGAGGCGGGCGATCTCCGCGACGACGTCGCGGGACGTGCCGGCGGCGAGCGTGACGTCGAAGCCTGTGGAAGTCAGCGCGACCTGTGCGAACGCCGGGCCGTCGAGGAGCGCGCGGGCCCGATCGGGGTCGGAGCACTCGACGTGCACGATCATCGAGGTCCCCGCGAGGAGGTCCGCGATCGATCCCTGCCGCACGACCTTGCCGCGATCCACGATCGCGACGGCATCGCAGGTCCGTTGCACCTCGTCGAGCAGGTGGGACGACAGCATCACCGTCCGGCCTTCGGCGACGAGGGAGAGGATCATCTCTCGCATGTCCTGCATGCCCGCGGGGTCGAGGCCGTTCATCGGCTCGTCCAGGATGAGCAATTGCGGGTCGCCGATCAGGCATGCGGCGACCCCGAGGCGTTGACGCATGCCCATCGAGTACTTCGAAACCCGGTCGTCCGCGCGGTGGGCCATCCCGACGCGCTCGAGCGATGCGCCGACCCGGTCGCGGGAGGCGGATTCGCGGCTGCTGGCGAGGAGTTGCAGGTTCTCCCGGCCGGTCAGATGCGGATGGAAGCGGGGCTCGTCCACGATCGCCCCAACCCTGGCCAGGGCACGGTCGCGGTGGCGTGGGACCACGTGTCCCAGCAATGACATCGTGCCGGCGTCCGCCCGGGTCAAGCCGAGCAGCACCCGGATCAAGGTCGTCTTCCCGGCGCCGTTGGGTCCGAGATAGCCGAACGCGCACCCGCGTGGCACGAGCAATTCGACGCCGTCCACAGCCGTGTTGGAACCGAACCGCTTGGTCAATCCGTGCGTCTCGACCGCCCATTCACCAGAGCGTCGCGTCGCCTCGACGACGCTCATGTTCCTCTGGCCTTCACATCGTTGAGCATTGCGCCTCCGAGCAGTGCGGGGACATCGGGGATCACCCTGATTCCACCCTGACCCGACGTCGGTGACGGAGCGCTTCGATGATGAGGGGAATGAGCGAGAGTGCGACGACGGCGAGCGTTGCGAGTTCGATGTGGTTGCGAACCGCGTCGATCTGTCCGAATTCGTAGCCGAGCAGCGTGAGGCCCAGCGCCCATGCAGCCGCGCCGATGATGTTGTAGCGAACGAATGTGGGATATCGCATCCTCATCACCCCAGCCATCACCGGGGCGAAGGTGCGAACGACGGGAACGAACCGGGCGAGCACGATCGCCCTCGGGCCGTGTCGATCGATGAAGCCCGACGCGCGGTCGACGTTGGCGGGCTTGAACAGCTTCGACGATGGTCGGTCGCGGAGTCGGGGACCGACTCGTCGACCGAATGCGTAGCCGACCTGGTCGCCGGCGATGGCGGCGACGAGGACTCCGATCAACAGCACGGGCAGATCGAGCTGGATGTTGACCCGCTTGGCCAGGACCCCCGCGGCGACGGCACCGGCCGTGAAGAGCAGCGAGTCACCGGGTAGGAAGAACCCGAACAGGAGGCCGGACTCGGCGAAGACGATCGCGAAGGTTCCCCACATCCCGAACGTCTCGATGAGATGCTCCGGGCTGATGCTCAACCCCAGCATGTCGATCGGCGAGGGTCGCCGATGCCGGTCATGCGGGCGCTGGCTCCTCGGCTTGTCGGCGTTGCTCGACGGTGAAGTAAGCGACGAGGCCGACGATGCAGGTGAGGAAGATTCCAGAAACCAGGTTGGTGCCGAGGCCGAGGCCTCCCTCGCTGCGCGGCGCGGTCAGGTAGTCGCCGATCGACGCGCCGAGGGGTCGAGTGAGGACGTAGGCCATCCAGAACGCGGCGATCTCGCCGAGGCCCAACGCGAGTCGAGCGATCACGACGAGCCCGATCGCCCCGCCGAACAACAGGATCGACTTCCAGTAGCCGAGGTTCAGCTGTTCGGAGATCAGGTCGCCCGCCGCGGTGCCGAGGGCGAACGTGAAGAGGATGGCCGACCAGTAGAACGCTTCGCGTCGGGTCGTCACGATCGTGTGGATCGACAGCGTTCGCTCGCTCGCGTACCAGGCGCCGAACGTCGCGATCATCGCGACGAAGAACACGGCAGTCGAGACGTACAGACTGACGCCGATGTTGTCGGTCAGGTTGTCCGTGATGAGCGTGCCGACGACGCTGATGAACACGACGGTGAGCCAGTACACGCCGGGCACGTAGCGCCGTAGCCGGAACTGCCACACGAGCACAGCAACGAAGAGACCTGACATCAACAGCGTCGTGTTGGTCAGGCCCAGACCGAGGTTGCCCGACAGGTAGTCGGCGGCCGTCTCACCGACGGTGGTGGCCATGATCTTGATCAGCCAGAAGAAGATCGTGACCTCGGGAACCTTGTTCAGCATCTGTCGGCCGGTGAGGGCGCGGGTATCGGTCGTCATTGGTGCACTCCGTGGGACTGTTCGGGTGGACCGTACGGAGCGCCGGTTCTGCGTCGGCTCAGACGAAGGTTCGGTGGGGGTAAAACTGCCGCTACTTCGCCTGCACCACGAAGAAGTCCCGCCAGTCAGGGGCGAGGAACCGGTCCGGCGGCCGGTTCATCGAGGGGAGGAGGCGGGTGCCGAACAGCCGACCGCCGGCGTGACGGAACCAGTTGAAGGTGACGACCTGGTTGTGGATGTCGAGCTCCATTGCTCGCACCGCACCGGCGTCGACGAGCGCCGCGGCGAGCTGGGTGATGCGCATCTCTCGTCCCGCCGCGTAGATGAGTCGGCCTTGCGCATCAATTCCCAGGCCTGACCGCCACGTGTACTGGAGCTGCGAGTTGAAGGTCCCCCACTTGTGGGTTCGATCGGTCAACAGGTCCGGCACCGCTCTGCCGCGGTCGACGATGAGCGCGAGGTTCTGTCGAACACTGACGAGGTCGGGGCTCATGTGCGTGTCCCGGCCCCACTGATCGATGGTGACGTGACCATCGCGATGGATGTCGACCGATGCCTGCCCGTCCTCGAGCGGGTGACCGGCGCTACGTCCTTCTGTCCAGACTCCGCCGGTGATGTGCTTCATCTTGAACCCGGCGTTGAACGCCGCGACGAGACGAGGCCGCTCTGCGACCGGGATGCCGCCGCCCCATTGGAACAGACCGCCCGGTTCGCGGAGCCCCGGCACGTACACGGTTCGAACGGCGCGCTGATCGATGCGCACCAGCCCGACAGCGACCGAAGGGAACACGGGGTCAGGGATGACGAAGCTCTGCTGGATCGCGGCCGGCTGAACCGCAAGTCCTCCGACGTCCTGCCATCCGGCACCGCCGGGCAGGGTCGTGGTGGTCGAGGCTGCGGACGGGACGGGCTCGGATGGCGGGCGCGCAGCGACGGTCGGGGGAAGGTCGCCGCGAGAGGGTCGGTTGCCGGTCGGTTTGGTGCGCGTGTAGTACCAGTTCTCGATCCGGTTGACGATGGACTCGAAGCCGTGATCGCGTAACCAGTCGACCGACCGGACGGCCAGCGGCTCACTCCCTGGAGCCGTGAGGTAGCCGACGTACGACCACGCGGCGGGAAGCACGGCGACCACGACGACGATCGCGATCCGCCGTCGGCGACGCCGACGTTGCGCGCGGCTCCGCACCTTTCGGCGGCGTCCGGGATTGGCGGAATCGGTGGGGTGCGGCACCGGTGCCGTCGGAGATGCGTCGATCACCGCGGGCATGGGTCGACCGTACGGAAGCGCGGGTTGGTTGCAGCCTTGGCCAGGGTCAGCGGAAGGTGAAGGTTGCGGTCAGGCTCAGATCGCGCCCGCGGCGATCAATCCGACGGCAGTGATCGCGGCGGCGACGCGGTACCAACCGAAGACGGTGAGGGCGTGCCCTTCGAGATAGCGGATCAGCCATCGCACCGCGACCAACGCCGAGAGGAACGCAACGATGAAGCCGAGCGCCGGGGTTGCGATCCCGAACGTGTCGACCAGTTCGCGGCCGTGCTTCATGAGATCGAGGACCGACGCCGCGGTCAGAGTGACGGCACCCAAGAGGAAGCTGTACTCGACGGCGGCGGGGAGAGCGACGCCGACGAGGACGGCGGCGACGATCGTGACCAGGCTGCGGCTGACGCCGGGCCAGAGTGCGAGCGCCTGCGCGCAGCCGATGATCAGGGCGACCCGCGGCGTGAGGTTGTCGGTCCGGATCGCGCCGCCCCGGTTGGCGAGCGCACGTCCCCAGACGATCAGGGCGACGCCACCGACCGTCCAGGCGAGGACGACAGGCCAGACGCCGAACAAGTGGTCCTTGATCGGTCCCTCCAGCGCGAGACCGACGATCGCGGCGGGGGCGAATCCGATCAACACGTTGATGAGGAGTCGCCGACCGAAGTCGTCTCGCCCGAAGAGACCGTTCACCATCCGGACGATGTGTCCGCGATACACGGCGATCACCGCGAGGATCGCGCCCATCTGCACTGCGATCGTGAACGTGTCGGCCGCGGCCTTGTCCACGCCGGTCCCGACTCCGAGGAGGCGTTCGACGACCATGAGATGGCCCGTCGACGAGATCGGGAGGAACTCCGTCAATCCCTCGACGACTCCGAGGATCACCGCGTCGACAGAACTGAGGCCATGGTGCACTGGGGCGACCGTAGGGAGGAGACCCTTCGAACGACATCTCCGGAGGGTTAGAAGCAGGTGAAGACCCAGGTTGACCAGGGGCGCGCGGGGTCATCTCCTCCTACCTTGTGCCTGTGAGCCAGACGCACCTGCTCCTGGTAGAGGACGACCGAGGCATCGGCGCTGGGCTCACCCGAGCACTCGATTCGTCCGGCTACCGGACGACCTGGGTCACCACAGCTCGCGAGGCCCTGGCGATCACCGAGCAGCCGGCGCTCGTTCTTCTGGATCTCGGCCTGCCCGACAGCGACGGACTCGAGGTCGCCCGGCGGCTCCGAGCCCGCTGGGACTCGCTCCCGGTCATGATGGTCACAGCGCGAACGGAGGAGATGGACATCGTCGTCGGCCTCGACGGGGGCGCCGTCGACTACATCGGGAAGCCGTTCCGACTCGCGGAACTCCTCGCCCGTGTGCGCGCGCAGCTGCGCGACCGCCCGGGGTACGAGGATCCCGACGACCTCGTTGACGGCAACATCAGGGTCGACGTCGGCGCCCGACGGCTCTACGTCTCGGGCGAGGAGACCGACGTTCGGACCAAGGAGTTCGACCTCCTCGTCGAGTTGCTGACCCATCGCGGTCGAGTGGTCACTCGCGAGGACCTGATGGCTCGCGTGTGGGACGAGCACTGGTTCGGCTCCACCAAGACCCTGGACGTTCACGTCTCATCGCTTCGACGCCGCTTGGGCGAGAAACCGGGATCGGTCAGCCGCATCACCTCGCTCCGGGGTGTGGGCTATCGCTGGGACTCCGTCGAAACGCACCCGTGAGCATGCGCCGGCGAATCCTCACCGCCATCGTCGGATCGGTCCTCGTCGCCGTCGTCATCCTCTCGGTTCCCCTCGCGCTCATCAACGGCGAGCGGGAGCGCGAGAAGGCGATACGCGAACTGGAGCGCACCGCGTTGCGCACACAGGCGATGCTCGAGCCTGCCGATCTGACGTTGTCGGACGCGGTCGACATCCCTGCGACCGAAGGGAACATCAACATCGGCGTCTACGACACGGCCGGGCGGCGAGTCGCCGGGCGGGGTCCCGCTCGCATCGAACGTCTCGTCGCCAAGGGCGACTCTGGCACCCACAGCGGCGTGATCGGTGGCGCGCGCGTGCTGGGACTACCGGTGATCTCCGATGAGGAACGCACCGCGACGATCCGAGTTGCGGAGCCCGCGTCGGAGGCCCAGCGGACGATCGACCACGACCTCCTCGTGCTGATCGGCATCGACGCCGCGGCAGTCGCGGTCGCCGCCGCGATCGGGGCATGGCTCGCGGCCCGGTTGACCCGACCGTTGCAGCGGATCCGCGACGACGCGGTCCGCCTCGGAGACGGCGACTTCACCATCACACCACGGCCGTCCGGCATCCCCGAGCTCGACGACACCGCAGTCGCGCTCGCCGACACGGCAGCCCGACTCGACGCAACGCTCGCACGGGAACGAGCCTTCTCAGCTGACGCATCGCATCAACTCCGGACGCCATTGGCCAGCATTCGCGTCAACGCAGAGGCGGAGCTCGTCGCCCCCCGCGACGATCCGACGCTGCTGATCGGCGACATCCTCATGGATGTGGATCGCCTCGACGCCACCATCGACACGTTGTTGGCCGTCGCCCGAGACCGCTCCCGACCCGCGACGCCTGTGGCACTCGCCGAACTCACTGAGGAGGTTCGCTGCCGTTGGCAACGACGCCTCCAGGAAGCGCACCGGGACCTCCGAGTCGAAGTGGACTCTCCGTCGACATTTCCGATGAATCGGGCAGTGGTCGAACAGGTCCTCGACATCCTCATCGCGAACGCCGTCGAGCACGGGACCGGACGCATCACGCTGCGCGTCAGCGAGGACGCGTCCGAGCACCTCAACCTCACCGTCAGCGACGACGGAACCCTCAACCGTCCACTCGAGTCGCTCTTCACCCGCGGCGACTCCCATGCCGGTGGAAATGGGCTCGGCCTCGCGATCGCGCAATCGCTGACCGAGGCCGACGGCGGACGACTCCTCCTCGTGTCGGAGGAACCCACGTCGTTTCGCATGATCCTTCCCGGCCAGCATGCGTCGGGCACCGCGACCTCGTCGGCTTCAGAGTGAACGAGCGATGGATCCTCTCAGCCTCCAACCGTTCGACGTCGAGCGTGATGCGCTCTCCGGCGACTAGGTCAACGATCAACTGGTCGGCGAGGCAGTCCGATCGTGAATCGGGCGCCCCCTCTCGGACTGGCGTCCAGTGCGATCGAGCCGCCGAGATCGATGACAGCATCTCGCGCGATGGCGAGGCCAAGGCCGGCACCGCCTTGTGGTCGCGCTCGGTGGGCGTCAAGGCGGACGAACGGCTGGAAGACGCGCTCGCGGTCCTGCTCCGGAATTCCAGGACCGTCGTCGTCGATGACGATGGCGACCGTTTCGTTGTCCTCGAGGATCGACAGATCCACCCGATCGTTGGCGTGTCGGACCGCGTTCTCGAGCAGGTTCGAGAGAACCCGTTGCAGCTTCGACGCGTTCGATTCGATGAGGGGATCGGCGAGGGGCTCGGCGAGGTGGATCATCGACCGGTCAGCGGACGCGATGTCGCTGAGTGCCCGACGGACGACGGTTGCCACCGCGACGGGTGCGATGGTCTCCGCTGAGCCTGGATGGTCGGATTGCGCGATGAGCAGGAGATCCGCGACCAGTCGCGCCATGCGCGAATTCTGCGCGGCGACGTCCTCGGCGACGTCAGGCCAGTCGGTGCGGTCCGGGTAGCGACGGGCGACGTCGAGTGCGGTCGCGACGTTGGCGACCGGGGTCCTGAGCTCGTGGGAAGCATCGGCGACGAATCGCCGCTGCCGCTCGGCTGAGCGTTGCAGGCGTTCGAGCATTGAATTCAGCGTGTGCGCGAGCCGTCCGATCTCATCTTTGGTCGACGGTTCCTGAACCCGCGAGTCGAGGTTCCGAGCGGTGATCTGTTCGACTTCGAGCCGCATCCGCTCGACAGGTCGAAGTGATCGACCCACGAGCCACCAGGTCGTCGCGGCCACCAGGGCCAGGAGGGCCGGGAGTGCGATCAGGAGCGCCGTGTCGACCGCTTCGAGGGTGCGTTCGGACTCTGCCAAGGAGGTGAGGACGATCACGGTCACGTGTCGACCACCCACGACCGCCGGCCGAGACTCCACGAACCAGGGACCACCGCGTATCTGCCGGTGGAATCCGACGCCGCGGTCGATGTGCTCGTGGAGGTCGCCGTCGTGGTCCAGCTCGACCCCCGCGTCGGCGAGCTGCTCGCTCGCGGTGATCGGGCGGCCGCTCTCGACGACCTGGACGAGTGTGAGTCGCGGTGCGTCAGCGGGTGGAAGGGGATTCGGCAGTCGGCCAGACGATCCGATCCGCTCGATCCAGGCCACCTGAGGAACAGCCGGGCCGCGAACGGCTCGTTCGCCGCTCACCTCGAGCACGGCGTGGAATGCGATCCCGCCAAGCGTGATCGCCACGCCGCCCGCGATGACTGCCACCAACGTGATCCGCACACGCGTCGGACCAAGAATGCGGCGGACTCGTTCGCGGATCATGCCGGTCCATGACTGAACCGGTACCCGACGCCGCGCACCGTCTCCAGTGAACTCACACCGAACGGGACGTCGATCTTTCTTCGCAGGTAGCTGACGTACACCTCGACAGCGTTGTGCGAGACGTCCGTGTCCTGCTCCCACACGTGGTCCAGCAGTTCGGTCTTGCTCACAACGTCGCCCCGCCGGTGCAGTAGATACTCGAGGAGCGCGAACTCCTTGGCCGTGAGTTCGATCTCCACGTCGCCCCGGAACACGCGATGGGCGGGGACATCCACGATCAGGTCGCCCGCACGCAGGACAGACGACGAGTGGCCGCCAGCGCGTCGAGTCACCGCACGGACCCGCGCGAGCAGCACCTCGAAAGCAAACGGCTTCGTGACGTAGTCGTCGACGCCGCTGTCAAGTGCGTCCGCCTGATCGAGGACACCGTCGACGGCCGTCAGCATCACGATGGGTGTCGCGCGGCCCGCCTCGCGGAGGTGTCTCGCGACCGTGAAGCCATTGAGGCCGGGCAGCATCACGTCGAGTACGACTGCGTCGAAATCGAACTCGGTCGCCATCCACAAGGCAACCTCTCCGTTCTCGGCGACCTCGACGACGTAGCCCTCCGCCTCGAACCCCCGACGCAGCGAGGCCGACATCGAGCGTTCATCTTCGACCACGAGGATTCGCACGACGGCTCCACTTCGCGCTCCCGAAGCCCGGAACCTACCCATCGGCGGCTGAGACTGAGCTGAGAAGTTGCGGACTCAGTGCGAGCGCTCTCAGCGGATCCTCAGCGTGTCGTTCGTACTGTCGAGGTTCCCGGCGGAGTGAACGCGTCCGCCCGAGACTCCGCAGGAGAGCCAGGTGACCGACGACGAAGAGCGCCCTGAGCCCATCGAGACCGTGTCCGGTGAGGGCGCGGATCCGTCACTGCCGGATGGCCCGCGGGCCGCTCCGAATCCGATGTCTCGATTCAGTCGGCGGTCGAAGTGGTGGGCGGCGGCCGCCGTCGTGATTGCAGTCCTGCTCATCGGGGGTGTCGCGGTCGCGGCGGCGGTGGAGTTCGGCGATCGCCACGAGGGACGAGCCGACGAGGGACGGGGCGAGGGCGGCCACAACGGTGAGTGCCGGAACGGCAGGGGCGATGATGACGACGGTCACGGCGACAACAGGTCCTGCGTCGCCGCCGCCGCGTCCGGCGGCGTCGCGGCGACATCGGATCCAAACGGTCCGGTCGTGATCGAGCCGTCGACGCCAGGGGGCGAGCGCACGGTCGTGTGGCCGGACGGCCGAGTCGTGACGATCCCGGCATCCGGCTCGACAGCGACGACGCCCGGTTCTTCGACCACCACGACAACGACCACGCCGTGACGTGACGGCTCGCCTCCGCGTCTGGACGGGGCCGCAACCCTTCGCCCCTGCGGCCCGAGGCAGGGAGGATCTCACCTTCGGCTAACCGTCCCAAGAGCATGCCCAGACCTCGACATCGACATGCTGTTCGGGTGCCCGCAGCTCTGAGAGGAGCAGCGTCCGATGTTCCGGCTCACTAGGCGCTCCGTTCGCGCCCACTGGCGTCGGTTCACGATGACGACGCTCGCCGTGGTGCTCGGCGTTGCCTTCGTCGTCGGCTCGTTCGTTCTCACCGACAGTCTCGCGGCCTCGATCAACCAACTCCTGGCCGACTCGACGGGTCACATCGACTTCGTGGTCCGCGCCACGGCAAACGAGGGTGGCGATCCGCTTGAGAGCGGCCCCTTGGGTGGAGGACGAACATCCATCTCCATCGCCCTGGTCGATCAGATCGACGCGGTCCGTGGGGTCGTGGCGGCCGACCCCACCGTGTTCGGCGAGGCGCGACTGCTCGACAAGGCGGGCAACGCGTCGAACTTCGATTTCGCGGCGCTGACGAACTGGCCCATCCATCCGGACATGAGCGCCGAGCGGCTGATCCACGGACGCGCCCCCCGGGGCGACGGGGAGGCTGTCATCGACACCACGACCGCTGGTGATCGAGGGCTGGGTCTCGGAAGCCGCGTTCGGGTCGCGACCCACCAGGGTGTGGTCAGCGCGAGGGTCGTCGGACTCGCGCAACGCGGCGCCGGCAACCTCGGCATCGCCGGCCAGATCCTGGCCTTCACGACCCCGCGCGCCGCCACGCTCGCCGGGACACCGGGACGCGTCGGAACGATCAGCGTTCGGACCAGCGGTGACCACGAGACGGTGCGCCGACGCCTCGAACAGGTGATCGGAACCCGGGGTGTCGTGCTGAGTGCCGATGCGCTGCTCGCGGACGCTCGAGCCCGGATCGAGGAACAGCTCACAACCTTCAACGGCCTGATGCTGGGGTTCGCCAGCGTGACGCTGTTCGTCAGCGCATTCCTCATCTGGAACACGTTCTCGATCGTCGTGGCCCAGCGGCGCCGCGAACTGGCGCTACTGCGGGCAGTGGGCGCATCGCGCCATCAGGTCTCGCGATCGATCGCCGGCGAAGGTCTGTTCGTCGGGCTCACCTCATCGGGCGTCGGGATCGCGCTCGGGGTGGTGATCGCCATCCTGCTCCGAAAGCTGCTGGCCACCCTGGGAGCCGCCCTACCGTCCGGCGCGCTGGTCCTCGCTCCCCGAACGGTTGTGCTCGCGCTGCTGATCGGTGTCGGCGTCACCCTCCTGGCAGTGATCGGTCCCGCCCGCAGAACCAATCGGATACCACCGGTCGCCGCCATGCAGACGGCCGCGCTCCCACCGCCACGAGGAAGCACGGTCGCGGCCGGGATCGGCGCCGGCCTCGTCGTGGTCGGTGCCGTCGTCACAACCACAGGTGTCGTCTCCAGTGCATTCTCGACCGGTCGGCGCGAGACGTTCATCGGGGTCGGCGCACTCGTCGCGGTGGTCGGGGTGACGATGCTCTCAGCCCGTCTCGCCCCGTCCATCGTTCACGTGATCGGCGCGCCCATCCGCCGCTTGGGCACGACCGCAACATCACTCGCGTCACAGAACGCTGTACGCGACCCGCGTCGGTCAGCGTCGACCGCGGCCGCGCTGATGATCGGCCTCTCGCTCGTCGCCGCGACACTGGTCATCGGCGAATCAGTCAAGACTGCCTTCGGCGGTGCATTGAGAGCCTCGCTCCGCACTGACATCGTCGTCAGCGCTGGTGAGATCGTCCCGTTTGACGCCCGCACAGTCTCCGCCGTCCGCCGCGCACCAGGCGTTCGCGAGTCGACACCGCTCAACTTCACTCGAGCGAACCTGGCGCACTCCACCGACGAGCACGCCCGCATGGGCATCACGACCGGGTCCATCACCGCAATCCGACGCCACATCGATCCGGCTTTCCTGACCGGCACATGGCCAACGAGCGCCAACCAGGTCGCGATCGCTCAAGCGTTCGCCGACGAACAGCACCTCAAGAAGGGATCAGAGGTCCCCATCACCGCCGACAACGGCGACCGAACGTTCACGGTTGTCGGCGTCTACCAGCGCGACGAGCTCCTCGACGACGCTGTCGCTGATACATCGGCCGTTCAACGCCTCGATGGTGTTCCGACCGCCACTGAAGTGATCCTGGTGTCGGCGCCGACGACGACGCGGACCCTCACCGCGCTCAAACGGGCCGCTGCGCCCATCCCCAACTCCACGGCACAGACCGCCGATTCCTACGTGGCGAGCCAGGTCGGGGTGCTCGACATCGTGTTGGGCATCGTCGACGTCCTCCTTCTCGTCGCCGTGCTGATCGCCGCGATCGGGATCGCGAACACCTTGGCCCTGTCAGTCGTTGAACGAACTCGAGAGCTCGGACTGCTGCGCGCTGTCGGGATGGCTCGCCGACAGATGAAGCGCATGGTTCGCGTCGAAGGGGTCCTCGTTGCCCTGCTCGGCGGTGTCCTCGGCCTTGCCCTCGGGATCGGATTCGGGACCGCGGCGACCATCGCGCTCCCCTCGAACACCGCGCAGCTGACCTATCCGCCTCTCCGGCTGGCCGTCCTGTTCGTCGTCGCCGGGATACTCGGCGTCGCCGCCTCGACGTTCCCCGCCCGTCGGGCCGGACGCCTCAACGTGCTCGACGCGATCGCCGAGCCGTGACCGCAGCCACGTCGCCCCCGGGCGCCGTCGGCCGACAGTCCTCAGGCCACCCGCCGCCGTCCGCCGACAGTGCGGACGCGACCGTCAACGGGCCGAGCATCCGTCGAGCGGCCTGGCAGCGATGGGCCCTGCCGGCGTTGCTCGTGATCACGGTGGCGGGCCGCGGCGCCTACGTCCTGTACCTCGCGCACACCCATGGCATCACCACCAGCGTCGGCGACACCCCGTCCTACCTCGGGCCGGCCAGCCAGCTGCTGCACCACGCCCGTTTCGACGCGGCGACACTCCCCCATCGACCCGAGTTCCTCCGCACCCCGGGCTACCCGATGTTCATCGCGCTGATCTGGGCTGCAACCGGCTCCTCGAACACCGCGGTCCTACTGGCTCAGGTCGGGCTGAGCGCGGTCACGATGTACCTCGCGTGGAAGCTGGGGTGTCGGATGTGGTCCTCCTGGGTCGGCGTCGCTGCGGCCGGGCTCACCGCCGTCGAGCCGCTCCAGAACGCGACGACGGCAGTGCTGCTCACCGAATGCCTGACCGCGTTCCTGCTGATGTCGATCGCGTACGTCGGCTACCGCGCCCTCAGTGACACGGCGACCAGGGCGCGGCACTGGGCGCTCCTCGGGTCCCTTGTCGCGATCGCGGCGCTGGTGCGGCCCGTCCTCTACTACCTGCCGCTCGGGCTTGTGATACTGGCCTCTGTGTCGCATCGACGGCGGCGTACCCCCGTCCGCGACGTCGCGAGCTCACTCGCCGCTCTCGTCGCGCCAGTGGCCGTGATCATCGGTGGGTGGCAGCTCCGGAACCACGCACGCGTCGGTTCGTGGCGATTCAGCGGCATCGAGGCGAAGAACCTCTACCGCTTCCGTGCCGCCGGTGTCGTCGCTCGCCACTCGCACCTCACATTGAGATCCGCTCAACGGATCTTGAGCACACGCTTCGGGCCGCTCGGGTCACAACGCCAAGGGCCGTACTACGACCGCATGTATCGGACCGGTCTCAACATCGTGACCTCACACCCGCTGGACGCCGCGGCGGGTTTCGCGAGCGGGCTCGGGAACGAGCTGTTCAGCGTGCAGGACCGGTTCTTCGACTACCTGCGGATCGGCCATCCCGGCGACGCCCTCCGTGCGACCGCGGTCGGAGTTCTGATCGCGTGCTACGCGGCGTGCGTCGCAGGACTCATCGTCGTTGTCCGGCGGCGCGAGAAACTCATCGCGCATGCGTGGGTGAGCGGGATCGCCATCTATGTGCTGATCGCGTCGGCCGGTCCCGAGGCCGCAGGCGGCCGCGGCGAGCGGTTCCGCGCGCCGGTGATGCCGATCGTGATGTTGTACACAGCGTTCGGGCTTTCTCTCCTCGTCGCGCGGCGGGCGGGCCGAGCCAGAGCAGCCCTGCCTCCCGGATCCGTGACACCCGCCGAGCCCAAGTCGCCGATGTCGTTCAGACCACCAGTACGAGTTCGCTGCATTCTCCCGCTGATGCTGATCGCTGCCGGGTTGTCGTCGTGCTCGACCACGACGTCACCACGCCGATCCGCGGCGAGGCCAGCTCACGCAACGGCGACCGCGCCGGGGCCACCTGAGTCCAGCGCCTCGGCATCGAGCACGGCGGATGGCCCGGAGCCTCGGTCGGGACCGTGCGGGTCGACAGCGTCGCCGCCGACCACCTACCGCCACATCGTCGTCGTCATGAACGAGAACCGAACGTGGTCGGCCGTCGGGGGGGTCGGGTTCAACGACGAGGCGATGCCCTACCTCAGAGCACTGGCTTCGAGCTGCACCGTCTTCGCTGACTGGACCGAGACCAACTTTCCAGCACATTGGGATCCTAAGCTTAGAATTCCACGTGGACAAGTTGTCGCG
>JADMIO010909325.1_pt1 | contig 19292 bp, 15 predicted proteins | sample 8958161 | NCBI WGS metagenome assembly JADMIO01 (sample SAMN16585339, study PRJNA669376) | soil metagenome | isolation source: Crop rotation soil | place: USA: Cullars Rotation, Alabama | collected 2011
AGCGAATACGTTATGAACGCTAGCACGAATACGCGGCAAAACCCAATGGTCCGGGTTCCGCTTCATTGATTAGGCACCCTACGCGACGATTGAAGTTCAAACAAGTTATTTTGGGGTCTTTCGGACCTATCTCAGGACCTTTCCACAAGTTAATTTGGCTGCCACCCGCTGCTTCCGCCTCGCAAGCCGTCAACTCGTCGGGACCAGCATAAAGATTGGTTTTTTGCGCCTTCAATCCGTCAGTTCGATTCGTCAATCGCGTTCTTCAACCCGTCAACCTGGCTCACACCAAAAACACCTTCCCTGCCCCACCATCCACCCTCACTCGCTGGCCGTTCTTCAGTTTCGACAACGATTCCCTCACCGACATCACCGCCGGTATTTTCATCTCGCGCGCCGTCACTGCGCCGTGCGATAACGGCCCACCACTCTCCGTCACCACTGCGACCGCGCTATAAAATAGCGGCGTCCAGGTCGGGTTGGTCGTGCGCGCCACCAATACAGATCCCTTCGGAAAGCGGGCAAAATCCTCTTCATTTAACACCAGCCACACTGCACCTTCCGCGACTCCAGTACTGCCGGCTAATCCGCTGAGAGACGATGCACCATCCGGTTCCGCCTCACCACCACTTGCACCGATTGTCCACACCGGTTTGCGCGCTTTGTCGGCGAGGTACGCTGTTTTTTGTTGTCGAACCGCTTCGCCAAATTTCACCCATCCGACGTCACTGTTCTCATCGAGCGCCTCGTCAATCTGCTTCCACCGCGCAAAGAAAATATCCAGCGGTTCCGTCAGAATTTTCTTTGCGACAAGCCTTCCACCCATTTCCCGCAAGCCTCGTCGCAAGGGCAGCGCCAGCCGGGTCGTCTGGTAATGCTCCATGTCGTCCAGGCTGGTGTAGACCCGCGCCAGCCGCAGGACCTCGTGAAAGAAATAATGCAAATCGTCCGGCAACTTGCGGAACAGTTCGGTTTCGGCCTGCTGCGCGCAGCGCTTCAAATCGTGCTCCTTTTGCGCCGGAGTGCGGTCGATCGGCGATTGCACGATTAGCCGGATGTTGTCCAACACCACCCAGGGCACTTCCAGCCAGGTGGCATGGTACATGTCGAAATCCATCTCGCGATGCCCGTGATCTCGCAGGAATTTTTGCAAGCGTGTTTGAAACGCAGGGAATTTATCCAAGAGCTTTTCATCGACAATTTCCCGCGACGCGCGCTTCAGCAACAGCGCCTCCAACTCCGGCACTTCCCGCACCATCCTCGCCATCTCGTACAATTCCTTGTTGATCGTGCCGGTTTTGGTTTCGCAAAACGCCATCAGCCCATCGAACAACCGGTTTGCATCCGCGCCGCACACCATCTGCAGCAATCGATGCAGCATGTGATGAAGCATCGCGTGGGTGATCGAGATGGCGATGTTCGGTTGAAAATATTGCGCGCCAGTTTCGTTTATGCGCAGCACATACTCCCAAACTTCGCGCATCGATTTTCCTTCCAGCGGCTCTGCCATGAAACCGCCGATGCGCGTGAGGTAAAAGTCCAATTCCCGATTCCAAATCAATGGCAGCTCCTGCACCCACGCAAATTCTTCGCGCAAGCGCGGAATGAGCGCTTTCAATTCATCTGGCGAACGCACCACAAACGGCGCGCGCTTCAGATAAAGGTCCACCACGTTTTGATTTCCGTAGATGTAATGGTCGATCATCCCGAACCATTTGCCGTGATAGGCGGGAAATCCCATCAAATGAAACGAGTACACGAGCGAACGATGAAACCCGTTATCCACGAAATCCCACGTCAGAGGCGCGATGACGTTCGGAAAGCGCTCTGCCGATTCATCTCTCGTCCAGCGCGCCGGGATTGCGGTGATCGGACGCGACTGCAGCAGGTGCAATTTCCCTTCGGCAAATCCCCATTCAATGTCCTGCGGAAAGCGAAAGCTCTGCTCCACTTTGAGCAGCAAGTCTGTTAACTCAGCCAACTGCGTTTCATCCAAACAAGCCTGGTTTGCCTCCGCCTCCGCCAGCACTACTTCCCCGGTGCCGCCCGCAATCGAAACCACTTTGTGTTCTTTCTTTGCGATTACCGCGCAGCGCACCGTGCGCTTCGCCTTATCGATTTCAAAATGGTCCACGCAGCCATCGCCACTCACCACGGATTCGCCCAGCCCATAATTCGCATCGATCACCATCTCGCTCAAATCGCCGCCGACGGGATTAACACTGAAGCCCACACCCGCCACGTCACACTGAACCATTCGCTGGACGACGACCGCCATCGCCGCTTGCGAGTGATCGAATTTCTGCTGGTGGCGATAGGCAACCGCGCGATCATGCCAGAGCGAAAGGAAGCAGTCTTTGATGCGCGCCAGGATTTGTTCGACTCCAATGGTATTCAAAAAAGTATCGTGTTGCCCTGCAAAGGCTGCATTCGCCAGGTCCTCCATTGTTGACGAGGAGCGCACTGAGTATGCCTGTGCCGACGCGTGCTTGCTCAATTGTTCAGAGATTTCAGTCACGAGTTCCGACGGCAGCGGCAGATCTTTCAGCGCAGCACGCAGTCGATCGCTTTCTTCGCGCAACGCCGCGGAATCGTGGAATGACAGTTGCGGCACCTTCGCCAGGATGTTCGGGTTGCCCACCAGAAAATCACGGTAAGCGCTGGCCGTGACCACAAAGCCAGCTGGCACATTGAAACCACGTTGGGTAAGTGCCGATAAATTCGCCCCTTTTCCGCCCGTGCGTTCCACCGCAACTGCAGCAGGATCATCAAACGTGAGCAGGTATTTCATACGTCGCGCGTTCATACAAGTTGACCAGCCAAAACACCGTTGCCGTCAGGCCAAAGCCGCAAATGAGATCGATAAAATAATGATATCGCAGGTAAATCGTCGAAACCCAGAGCACGATGCAAGGGATCAGCCACCACTTAAACCGAGTAGGCCGATGCGTGCGATCAAAAAACAATAGGAAGCTCGTCACTCCACAATGCAGGCTTGGGAAAACGTCCACGCGATTGGAGCCGCGCATTACAATCCAATCGCTAAATTGCGTCACCCAGCCGCCGGTGAGCGCCTTGTGAAATTGATCATCCATTGCCAGGTAAGGTCCCAACGCTGGTACAAGCGAATAGCCGATCAACCCGATGCCGTAGATCGTGAATAACCCCGAGCAAAATCGCTTGAGCACTTGAAGATCGCCGAGAAAATAGATCACCATACTCACAAACAGATAAGGCATGAACAAGGCATAGCAGCAGCTCATCACCTCTGTGAGCACTGGATTCACGAACGGTTCAAGTCGCAAGCTGAGGTTCCCGCCAATCAATGCGTGGTCGACCATCTGCAACGCGGCATCTTCCAATTGTGGATGAACCGCCGGAACCGCCGTGCGCGATACGGCATAAAACACATTCATCGCCAGCGGATAAAACATCAGGCGCAGCCGCCAGTTAAAGTCAGTTTCTTCCCCGAGGCAGCGTACAATCAAAATAACATTGAGCGCGATAAATCCAAAGTAGACCAGCGTGTCGTGCCCGAAGAATCCTTGCACTGGAAGCAGACGCGCCCACATCAAAACAAAATAAACGCCAAAAGCCATTTCGTGCGGCAACAGCGGCCAACGGGATTTCATAGTTCTTTGAGCAATCTTTCGTGAAACGCCATCATGCCAAGACGGAGTTGAGGGAAACGTAAGCCATTGTGTACGGCTACTGCCACCTTCTTGAGCCGATAATAACCTTTGAGAGCCAGCGTTGTAATTCCAGCGTAGGCCACAATCCAAAGCGCTTTACCCATGAGTAGCAATGCCAGTGAGATTGCGAAGACCCACATCACAAGCAGCGGGATTCCAACCAGAACGCGCCAGAGAGAAATCACATTTCGATCATCCGCCAGCTTCCAACTCGCAAGCGCGGCAATCAAAATCGGCGGAAGATTCAGCAGCGCTCCGACCGCCACGATGGGTGCCAGTAATGCCAGGACCAGTGCATAGAGGATCATTGGCCCTTTGGGAAAGAGCGGCACGCCCTGGTGAAGGAGCAACCCCTCGGCCTCCTCCCGCAAGTCAAACTGCGCGGGATTAATCCCTCCCGGCATGCCGCTCTCAAGCCGCTTCAACGATTCAAAGTACGAACGCCCTGTCCCAAGCGTCGATGCGTACGCGAGTTGTTCGATTTCCCTCTGGATCTCGGGCGTCGCCACATTAATGCCGACCGTCTCCAGCGCGATTTGTATGCGGCGCTTGATCTCCTTGAGTTTGCCGAATTCACTCAAGTCTTCCGGCAAGACTGTGGAAATAGCCTCACCGACGACGACTTCCACCTTGCTGCGAAACGCCCACGCGCGCTCGTAGTGAATGCCAACAGGCACCACCATGATCGGTGTTTGGGATTTCGAGAGATATTCGAGAAGCAACTGCGCCGCGCCGCTCTTGAAGGGAAGATGCCGTGGCCCCAGCGAGCTGGTTCCTTCAGGAAATACAAACAACTCACCGCCATCGCCCAAGTGCTCCACACATTGGCGCATCGCCAGCGCATTGACGCTTCGATCACCCTCATCCTTGCTCCGCACCACTTCAATCCCATCGAAAAAAATCCGGCCCAGCGGATTGGCCCGAAGTTGCGTGGAGATCAGGAACGTCGCCCGCGGAAGTACTGCATGGTAAATGAACCCGTCCACCGCCCCATTGCGATGCAGCCCAAGATAAAAGACCGGCCCGGACTTGGGTAGCCGCTCTGGATGAATCACCGTGATGCGTTCAAAGTAAACCCAGTTACAAAACGCATGAAATACCCGATACCAGAGTCTAGCCAACAAACGTCGATTTCCTCCCAACGCTGGGACAACGTCTCCCTCTCCCCGGGGGAGAGGGCCGGGGTGAGGGTTAGCGTAACACTCAGCATTCCCCGACTGTACCGTTCCGCCAGAGGGTGAGGGAGAACGATCGATCTTACTTTGAGATTCGCTACGGCACTCACCTTGATTGTTTGCAAATTCACGCGCCTCCCCAGCCGCGGTCGACTGGGAGGCGCAAGGAACTCGATTCACTCCCTCCTTGTTCGGGAATTTGATGGCAACGTGCGAGTTCACTGAGGCGCACCGTAGTGCACCTCAAGCCTCCACATGTAATCGTAAAAAATTCCCCCACTATCGATTAAATCGATTGAGTCGGCTAAAACTTCACTGTCGCCCCAAGCTGAAAGTTGATCCCAGCGGCCGGATTATACGCCGGCACTCCACCACCAGACGTGGGAAACAAAACATAACGCCGATCGGCAAGATTGTTGATCGCACCGAACACTGTGTAGTCCTTCCATGTGTAGCTCAACTTGGTGTTGACGACGGTGTACTGGTTTCGCGCAAGCACATTGTTCAAGTCGTTGAACGCGACTTGCCCTGTCACCCACACACCTTCAATGGTCCACGTCAGTCCTTTAACCGGATAAAAACTCACGCCGCCGTTCACTTGCCACTCCGGCACGAGCGGCAGGCGATTGCCATCATACGGTCCGCCATCAAGGCGTGAATCACTCCAGGCAGTATTGACAAAGAGCTCGGCTTCGCGACAAGGACGCGAACGCAGCGACAATTCAACACCTTGCTTTGTGCTGTCGAAATTCACGTTTTGTCCGAAAGGTGGAGCAGCAGGATCGAAAACAATATCATCGGTCACCTTGCTGTAATAGTAAGCAAGGCTGCCTCCAAGCCACTTCCACTTGTCGGTACGGAGGCCGATTTCGACCGTGCGCGATTGGATAGGCTTGATATTCGGATTCGGAAAGAACAGCACGCTCGTGAACGTCGGATCAAGATTCACAGCGCTGATATCATTGCCGCTGGGCAAGCGATAAGCCTGGGACAGCGAAATCCACGATTCGGTCTTGTCCGCAACCTGGAAGTTGAGCGCCGCCTTCGGGCTCCACACGCTTGCGCTCTTGGGTTGCGAAAAATTGTAGCCAAAAGGTCCGGGCACAAACGCCAACACATCCCACTCGCGATAATCGTAACGCGTGCCCAGCGTGAGGTTGAGTTTCTCGGTGATATCGAATGAATCCTGGATGAACGCGCCAGCGCTCCAGTAATCAACAGTGGAAATGCCGAACGCCGAAGTCAGTCGATAATCCTGCAGCGTCGCTTCGCTGCCAATCGTCAACGTATTCTCGCGCTTGGCGATTTCAGACTTGTGCGTGGCCTGCAGCGTACCCGAAAGATTTGGCTGCGTAGTGTTCGCCACGCCGAAGCCACTGGAACTAACCGTCGTATACGTTTGCCCGGAAACCGTCGCGAGCACGGACCAATTATTTTGGAGGGTCTTATTGTAATCGAGCCCGTAGCGGTTTAGCTCGCTCTCGAAGATAAACGGCCCCGTCGCACCGAGTTGCCGCGGATTGGAGTCGTATTGCGCCTGCGTGAGATTACTCGGATTTTCGGTGTGCTCGTCGTGATGGTGATAGTTGAACGTGAATTTCCCAAACGAGGTGTCGATTGATGGCTTTGCAATGGCCGTCCAACCGCGATAGTTGCTACCCGGCCGCCAGCCAGACCATTCCTGCCGATCACCACTAAACGCGTAACTGAATTGGTTAGTCGTGCCAGTGAGTTCGGCATGCCCAGAGTAATAACCAAGATTACCACCCGCACCGGTCGCGGAAAAATTGTACGGCTGAGCGCTGCCTTTCTTCGTAATGATATTGATCACCCCACCAATCGCCCCTTCGCCATAAGTCGTCGAAGCTCCGCCCCGAATGATTTCGATGCGTTCGATGTTCGCCAGCGGAATGGAGTTGAAGAGGAAAGGCAGCGAACTTTCACCCGCGTCATTCATGCGCACGCCGTCGACGAGGAACAACGCGCCGGATTTTTCACCGTAACCGCGAAAGCTCACATTGCCGAATTGGCCGAAGCCCACCGTATCGAGCGACGAAATTCCCACCTGTTGTTGAAGCAGCTCAGGCAATGAAAACGCGGGTGAGGCCGCGATTTGCTCCTTGGTCACCACCGTGACATTGCCCGGATATTTCGAGATGGGAATAGTATCATCGGGCAAGCGCGCCGCAGTGACGCTCACTTCCGGCAGGCGATTGGTGACGACGAAGCTATCCTGGGCAAGGACAGTGAGGGTGGGAACGAACAGCAGACCGGCGAGGGTCTGCAACGAAACAGAATATCGGAACATGTATCTGGTCTTTCTAATTCCGCATCAAGCGGAGGGTTTAACTGGGAGACCAGAGGGAGGCTGAAAGACAAAAACCTTCAGACTCCGCAAAACGGGGAATGAAGGCATTCAACGAACCGCACTGAAATTCGTTCAGCGCGCTGGCCTCATCCTTCTCTTGTCGGAGAAGTCGGCCCCGCCGGGCGGGACCTGACGAGCACAATCAAACCGGTATCCTGACTTCGGGCTTGAGCCTCACTCCCGCCTTCCCGGCCGTTAGGCTAGTGGCATTGGGAGATCGTTGCCCGTTACAGTGGCGCAACCGTCCCCGGATTTCACGGGGTTCCCTGACGTTTGATTGCAACTGACTTTCAAAGAACGGTGGAGTGATAGGCGCTGGCGTGGACTTTGCCAAGGGGAAATTTCGAGCCTAGGCTCAAAGCTCAGAGTTCATACGAAGTCCAAACCCCAATTTGAAACGTTGCGCAAATTCACGCGAGACCGGATCGCAGGCTTCAGCCTGCCTCAATTTGAGATCACTCAGAATGCTTTGAACATTTCCAAGCAGTTCAATTCGCCACGTTGAAGCAGCGTGAACGCTGCGATCCCATCACAGCGTGTAAAACTGCGCCCTGATTTCCTTCTCGTCACAATGTAAGATTGCCAGGCTTCGCTCCAAACTAAAGCGCGGCTTGCCCGCGTAGCCTGGATTGAAATAAAGCGTGCGGCCTATCACCTGGTTGTACGGCTTGTGCGTGTGGCCGAAAACCACGACGTCCGGATTCACTCGCGCTATGCGCCCGGCGATTTCCTCCGCGGGCTTGGGCATGCTCACGATGTGGTGAACGAGGAATTTTCGCCCCGCGAGATCGATGATTTCCGTCTCGCGAAAATCCATCCCAAAATCGTTGTTCCCCAATACGGCAGTGACCGGCGCAATTTGTTCCAACTCGACGATGATTTCTCCAGTCCCGATATCGCCGCCATGCAGGATGTGCTCCACGCCATCGAACAATTTGGGAACGCGTGGATCGAAATAACCGTGCGTGTCGGAAATAACGCCGATTTTCATTGCAGTGGCTTACTTCCCCTCTTCTCGCGTTGGCACCGGCGCGGGGATTTCCTTCTCCAACAAATCGAGCAGCGATTCAATTTGTTTCTCGCTCAATGGCCCGCCCTTCGACGCTGCAAAAGCAGGCATTAATGATCCTTCCTTGCCAAACTTGATCCATTGAGTCCAATAGGCGCGATCCTTCGTCGCCTTTACGTGTCGCAAATCCGGCACCATGCTGGCGCGGTGCTCGGCCTCGTGGCAAATGCCGCAGGACGCGAGATAGAGCGTGCGTCCCGTCTTCTCCACGGCTGGAGTAACATGGCATTGGGCGCATTCCCCGCGAAAGACTGCCTGTCGATTCGCCTGGGCGATGACCACATTATTCATGCGCCCGCGATTTTCGCCTCCAGCCTTAATTATAGTTCCCCCGATACTGACCTTGGTTAACAAAATCTGCGGACCGGCAGAGGTCTCCACGAGAATGCTCTTCGTCAATTCGCCGCTCTTGCCGCGCAAATCGACTTCGGCCTTCAATTCACCGACCATGCCGGGATCAATCATCCATGGAGTCGACGGAAGTTTGACAACCGTGCATCCGCATGACGGTTTGGCCGTTAGAATCGCAACAGCCTTTTCGCCAACGTTGGTGACCGCAAACGTAAAGACCACATTGGTTTCGCCCGGTTTGGATACGATCTCCTTCATCCGTGCATCCCAGGCAAGCGCTTGCTCTGCGGCACGCGCGACACCAACTGTCGCCACAAAGACAGTCGCGATAACAACCACGCCGATCCGAACTGAACTAAACAAATTCAATATGCCGATCATTACCACAGATGTGGAGAAGAGCCAAGCGCGTTGGTTATTTATCCGACCTGGGTTTCAGCTTCACCATCGTGGCTCCCCATCCACCATAAAGCTGGCTGGCTTCGGCAAACGAATCCACCTCCGGCAAACGTGCGAGCAACGCCAGCACGCCTCGTTTAAGTGCGCCCGTGCCCTTTCCGTGAATGACGCGCACTTCGAGAATTCCCTTTTCACGGCAGGCTTCGAAATAGTCCGGGATCAAATCGCCAATATCCTCGGGTTTGAACGTGTGCAGATCGAGCACGCCATCAATCGGCATCGGCACGGGTTCATTGGGATCATTCTCGGAATGGCTCGGCATCGTCATCGGACCGCAGAACTCCAGCTCTGCGTGTTTTGTTGGTCCTGTTAGTTGCTTGTCAACTCGCAGAGCTGGAGCTCTGCGGTCCGTCTACTTTACTTGCGGCGGCACGTTGCCATAGGCCCACGGCGCTTTGAATGGTGGTGGCTTGGGAGGCGTCGGGACTGCGCCGGGCGTCAACGAATTTGCCAATTCGATGCCAACGTTAGCCATCTGGCGGCCACCCGTGACTTCAAGATTGCTGTAGCTGGTAAGCCGTGTCTCATAGCCACCGCCATGCGGGCCGAAGGCTTCTTCCGTGGGCACATAGCCGACGCAGCCGTTGGCCAGCTCGACCGGATAGGTGAACGGAAACTTGCTGCCGGCTTTGATGTCCAAACCGTATTGAACGAAATACTCGGCGGGATTGGTGACAAAGACAGCAGGGCCAACCTGGATCGCCTGCACTTCGACTTCCGCCACTGGTTCGCGGGCTATGATGGCGTCCAGCATCACGGTCTCCTTCGCAAAGGTCCATTCCGTGGCTCCTACGACTTTTGGATCCTTCTGTACGAGGTCCATTGCTGCCTTCAAATTCTCAGCACTAGGAACACGGCGTTTGATCTTCAATACCTTGGACTTGGCATCGAGCGGAACTTCATTTCCCGGTTCGACACTCAGCAAGACTTTCACTGCTTCTGCGCCTACGCGCCCACCGACGAAGTGTGCCCACTTCTCTGGGGTCGGATTTTCGTAAGGACTCAGGTTATCGACTTGAGTGACATCGCCACATGCGCCCTGCAAAAACACGACGGGCACGTCAGCTCCCATCGCGCCGCGAATGGTTTTCTCAAGGTAATAAATCCAATTAGCAGAAATGCCGCCAGGGCTGGTGGTGGCATGGCACGCGTAATTGACAATGCAGCCAAGTAATTTCCCGCTCTTGTCCCATGCGCCAATCACGCCGACTTGCGGGTCAATCGGGCCGGCGTATTCGAGAATATCCGGATTGCCTTTGCCGGGATGGCTAAAGCTCAGGCCGTTCTTCATTCGCAGGCGGCGATTGTAGGCAACTTTGTTTTCCAAACCCGAACCAAATCCGCACTTAGCCTCAACTCGTTCGCGATCCGCTGTTACCACGGCATCCACAATCTGTGCCTGTACGTGCTTCAAAAATCCGGCATCAGCGCAGGATGATTTGTCGTAAGCTAATCGTTTGACGAGTTCAGACGCGTGATCGTACTCGCCCGGTTGCACCATTCCGACCGGGCCGGAAGAATGCGAGTGTGACGCACCAACCAGAATGGCACCGGGAGCGATGCCGCATTTCTTGTGAATTTCTTCACGCGCGGCCAACACCAGTGCGCGCGGAATCATCAAGGTATCGGTGCCGACCAGCGCAACGCGCGTCTTGCCGTCATCGAACACCGCGGCGCGGACTTTACAGGGATCGTGCAGTCTGGCGTGAATCGCTTTTCCGTAGCCACCGGGCTGTTCCATGCCTACGTCAGGAGTGATGTCGCGGTCGGCAAAGCCGGCTTTAAGGATTGAATTCGAAACGGTTGATTTGTTCTGTGCCAGCGCGAACGGCGCAGCGCCCATGACAGCAAGGGCGAGAGCGCTGAGTCGCATGAATTCACGACGGGATTGCATAAGTCAAATTTGAGCAAGTGCACCTCGACGGTCAAGTGCAGGCTGCCCTACACTTTCGCGCCACTAACCACACGACTCGGTATTCCAAATATGAAATTGGGGCCGCTCAATTTGACGTCGGTCAATCCGGCCTGCCTCAATACTTCCGCATACTCATTGGCGTGGCGGATATCCACGATCACTACTCGCCCAGCAGGTTTCAAAACGCGCTCGATTTCCCGCAACGCTTTCTCGCGTTCGGCACGTTCGTAGAGGTTATGCAGAGCCCAGCTTGAAACGACGACATCGAAGGCATTTGCTTCAAACGGCAGTCCACGCGCGTCGCCAGTCTTGATTTCGATGCGATCGAGAACACCCTCCGCAAGAGCGTTCGAGCGAGTCGTATCCAGACTGTTGCCAGACTGATCCTCAGTACTCCAGAGGTCGATGCCCACCGCGCGTCCCGTTTTGAGCCGTTTCGCGGCGCCGATCAGCATCAAACCGCGACCGCAACCAACATCCAGCACGTGCTCATCGCCACGCCACGCAATGGTATCAAGCAATCGCTCACGCAGCCGAATCTTGAGCACACGACTGCCGAAGATCATCCAAACGCCAGTTGCCAGCCAAGAGACGCCGCCAAAAATGCCGGTACCAATGAGCAGCCCCAACCCTACCGACTTCGGCCCGTAAACGAGCTTTAGAATGAGACCCGCGACGATGCCGACGACACCAATGATAATGAAACGACGCACCACATCCGGTGCATCGATGCCATAGTCAGCTTTAGAATTTCCAGTAGAGGCTTGTATATTGAGACGGTATCAGGGCCTGTCCAAAAGCGTCGAGAGAAAGACTTCGAATGCATTTGAGAAATCACTGGCAGGAATATTGAAATGCGATTTCAATTCTCACATGGCGCGTGAGTATCAATTGCCAGCGTTCAAGCCTCCGGTGCAGTTGCAAATCGACTACGCCCGGGAGTTGAACGAGCAGCAGTATGCAGCGGTCACGGCGTTGCCGGGGCCGTCGCTAGTCATTGCAGGCGCTGGCGCAGGGAAAACGCGCACGCTGACGTATCGCGTGGCTTATTTAATGGAGCACGGCGTACCGGCAGACCGGATCTTACTGCTCACGTTTACCAACAAGGCGGCCAAGGAAATGATGCGGCGCGTAGGCGATTTACTGGGCAACGATGTATCGAATTTGTGGGGAGGGACCTTTCATTCTGTGGGCAATCGCATCCTGCGCCGACATGCGGATCGGCTGGGTTATCGCCAGGATTTCACGATTCTCGATCGTGAGGATGCCAAGGACTTGCTCACTGCGTGCATTGATGAGGCGAATATCGATGTGGGCAAGACGCGTTTTCCGAAAGCCGATGTGCTCGGCGACATGTTTTCGCTGGCGGTAAACAAGCAATTGCCGATTCGCAAGATACTCGAGGAAGAATACGATTATTTTGAAGAATTGGTCGAACAGGTGGAAGACATCGAGAAGCGATACGCCAATCGCAAGCGCAAAGCCGGGGTGATGGACTTCGATGATTTGCTCGTGTTGTGGCTGAAACTCCTGCGTGAACACTCGGACGTTTGCGAGCTTTACCAGCGGCGCTTTCAATTCGTGCTTGTGGACGAGTACCAGGATACAAACAAGCTCCAGAGCGACGTCATCGATTTGATCAGCGCACGGCACCAGCATGTGATGGTAGTGGGAGACGATTCGCAAAGCATCTATTCGTGGCGCGGGGCGAACTTCAAAAACATCATGGACTTCCCGAAGCGGTATGAGGGGGCAAAAATTTACAAGATTGAGGTTAACTACCGCAGCACACCGGAGATACTGTCCCTCGCAAATGCGGCAATCGCCGCAAACATTGATCAGTTTCCCAAAGAACTGGTTGCTGTCCGCAAATCAGGAATGAGGCCAGCGCTCGTTCCTTGCGGGGATGGACGCGAGCAGGCGGCCTTCGTGGCGCATCGCGCGCTGGAATTGCGCGACGAAGGGATCAACCTAAACGAAATGGCGGTGCTCTATCGTTCGCATTTCCATGCGATGGAACTTCAGATGGAACTGACGCGGCGCAACATCCCCTTCTCCATCACCAGCGGCATTCGGTTTTTTGAGCAGGCGCACGTGAAAGATGTCGCTGCCTATCTGAAGCTCGTTTGCAATCCGATGGATGAACTGGCGTTCAAGCGATTGGTGCGCATGATGCCGGGTGTGGGAGGCAAAGCAGCGGATAAGCTATGGAGTACTTTTAGCGCCTTGTGCAGCGCCAAGCTTTCCGCGTTGCCCGTGGAACAAACGCCGTCGCTTCCGGAAAATGAAGATGAGGACCCGGATTGGAATGTCACGCTGCCAACGGTAAAACTTGCACCTCTTTTGCAAACCTGCGCGGCGGCCGCCCCGAAGAAAACTGCTGTGGCATGGGCACAATTCACTGCCACGATTTCGCAACTCGAAGCCGACGATATTCGCAGCCATACTGACCGGATGATCCGCCTTGTCATTGAGGCAGGATACCAGGATTACCTGAAGGCTGAGTATCCCAACTATCGTCAGCGCATGGAGGACATCGAACAACTCGCTGAGTTTTCGAATCAATTTGAAACCGTAGACGAATTTCTCAGCCAGCTTGCGCTCTTGACGAATGTGGAAGCCGAGGAGACCCCCGCGAGCAATGACGACGAACAAATTCGCCTATCCACGATTCACCAGGCCAAAGGCCTCGAGTTCAAAGTGGTGTTCGTTATCATGCTGTGCGACGGCATGTTCCCCTCATCGCGCTCAGTGGACTCAGGGGACTTGAATGCAGAGGAAGAAGAGCGTCGTCTTTTCTATGTGGCCATTACGCGCGCGAAGGATGAGTTGTACCTGAGCTATCCGCTGATCCGTATGACTGCAGGATATGCGGGTGATCCGATGCAGCATCCTTCGCGATTCCTGAGCGAATTGCCCAAGGAATTGTTGGAAGAATGGAATTTACGACCGTTCAATCCTTATGGTTGAGGCTGGTCCGGATTGATGGAGGAATGACTTAAGGCGTTACCTCACAACAACGACGAACCGCCACACTGGAAGGATTTAACAATGATCGAGAAAATAATCCTCATCTCGCTCACGAATACTTGACCAGCGCCAGTAAATTAAGTAAGTTCCTACCGCGGTTAAGTCTTACAAGTCCCGTTGAGTCGGAATCCCGACAAAGCAAGAAGGTAAGATTGGTTCTCGATTCAGGTCACCATATCACGAGACGCATCAAATGGTAATTCGGCGCTCGGATAGCAGAAAAACAGTATTCAGCACACGACGGTAAAATGACTATTTAGTGAGTTACAACATTGCATGAGGTCCGGGCGCGAACTCATCCTGGCGACACAGGTGTATGCGCGGGACAATTCTTTTAAGAGTTGGTGGCATATTCTATCCACGAGTTGCCTCCTCATCGCTGCAGTGGCGGGCACCTCAACTCATTTTCACACACTCACGCGAATCATTTGCAGTGTGCTTACGGGTCTGCTCACACTTCGTCTTTTTGTCATCTATCACGACCAACAGCATCACGCGATTCTGCCGCGATCACGCCTGGCGGAACTTTACATGAAGATCTTTGGGATCCTCACGCTAAGCCCAAGTACTATTTGGCGGAGTTCGCACAACCATCATCACAACCATAACTCCAAACTGCGTGGATCGCATATCGGGTCGTTCCCGATCATGACGAAGACCCATTTCCTCAGAACCACGCCGGGGAAACGCTTCAGATACCTTTTCATGCGGCACCCGTTAACGATCCTGTTTGGTTACATCTTTGTTTTTCTCCATGGCATGTGCCTGCTCCCTTTTTACAATGAACCTCGAAAACACTTCGAATGCCTCGTGGCCGTGTTTGTTCATATTATCATCGGAGTAGGAATAACCTATTTCTTTGGCTGGCAAGCCTTGTTGCTCACGCAGACTTTGCCCTGTTTTATTGCCTTTGCCATTGGTTCGTATCTGTTCTACGCGCAACACAATTTCCCAGGTGTTTCATTCAACGACAACGCCGGCTGGACTTACGAGAAGGCAGCCCTCGAATCCTCCAGCTTCATGTGCACCAATCCGATCATGGCATGGTTTACGGCGAACATCGGTTATCATCACATTCATCATTTGAACTCGCGCATCCCGTTTTACCGCCTCCCGGAAGTGTTGAAAGAGATGCCAGAGTTGCGTACACCCAAAAAGACTTCTTTGCATCCGTTGGAAATCATCCGCTGCCTGCGCCTCAAAGTGTGGGATGTCGATGCCCAGCGAATGGTCAGTTTGAAAGGACTCTAATCGCCTATGACATTTACTGTTGCCCAGGTCGCGGAACAACTCCGCGGTGAAGTTATCGGCGATGGTTCAATTTCACTAACGGGAATGGCTCCGGCAGATTGTGCGCGCCCAGGTGATCTCACATTTGCAGAAAAGGAATCGTATTTTGCCGCCGCCGAAGCGAGCCAGGCCTCCGCCATTTTGATTTCAGGATCGTTTACTTCAGCAAAAAAAACGCTCATTCGTGTGGCGAATCCACGAATTGCGATGGCGCGAGTGTTGCCTTATTTTTTCCCGCCAAAAAGGCGGCCTGCTGGCATTCACCCCAGCGCGCTCATCGCTCCCACGGCAAAAATCGACTCCACGGCTCACATCGGACCCAACTGCGTGATCGAAGACAACGTCCAAATCGGCGCAAGAACCGTCCTGACGGCTGGGAATCACATCGGTGAAGGCAGCCAGATCGGCGCTGATACGACTTTGTTTCCCAATGTGGTGATTTACACCCAATGCGAGATTGGCAATCGCGTCTCGATTCACGCTGGGACAGTCATCGGGTCGGACGGTTATGGTTACGTACTCGATGAAGGGAGTCATCGAAAGGTGCTGCAGATCGGCAACGTGATTGTTCAAGACGACGTGGAGATTGGCGCAAATGCGGCAGTTGATCGTGGAGCACTCGGATCAACAATTATCGGGCGTGGTACAAAGATTGATAACCTCGTACACGTCGCGCACAACGTGGTAATGGGCCAGCACTGCCTTGTGATGGGCCAGGCGGGTTTTGCCGGCAGCACACATCTGGGGAATTATTGCATCGTGGCCGCGCAGGCCGGGATAGCAGGGCACTTGAAACTGGGTAACCAGTCCATTGTAGGTGCCAAGTCAGGCGTGATGCGGGACGTCGCCGAAAAAGAGATGGTGCTGGGCATCCCGGCCGCTCCGGACAAGCAGGCCAAGCGCCAGTGGATCGGCGTGCAGCAATTGCCGGATATGATCAAGCGCCTGCGCGACCTGGAGAAGAAAGTCGAAGAGCTGAGCGGGCGGGGAAATGGGCCCTAGAAAGCAGGAGCGAACCTAAGGCTTTCCGACGAGTTCAGACATTCGCACCTTTAGGAATTAACCGCTCTGAACGAAGTTTCTTAAGCTCATCGATAATCGGCTTCCAATACAAACGATCCAATCTCTGCAGCCGATTCATTTCCCCGTGCATGACGGAGAGCAATTCGTCTTCAGTTTTTGAATCAAGCTCATGGTTAATGATTCTTGTGCTTGATGCGCCCCTTAGTGGCTAAAAATTTCCGTCCCGTTTGCGCTTTCCCATTCGGCTGACAAATTTTCGCACGATTTTGCCTGGATGTTGCTATTTAACTTTATCACTACGCGCCGATTTTGCACCCTCCAAAACTCTTGCAGCCGCATCCCTGACCTGTTTTCGCGGGTGCTCCCTGAGTTTGGAAAGTGTGGTGGCCGCCGATTCCGAAGAGACAGCCATTTCGCCAAGGAGCTTGGTGGTTAAACCCACAGCCAGCCAGTCAGCCTTTGGATCATCCAGCGTTTGCGTAATAAATGAAATGAGAACCGGGCCCTCGTTGGTGTCAATTCTCCAGATTGAAAATGCCGCCTCAAATTTAACCCGGTCATTCGTTGAAGTACCCCCCTTTAGGCAGTCCTTGAGAGCCGGAATCGCTGTCTTTGCAGCCGGCCCCATGCTGCCCAATGCCATCACAGCGGATTCTCTGACGCCGGAGTCTTCGTCCGAAGTAAGTGCAATAAGATTTGGGATTGCTGCCGTGGCTTGATCCCCATAATCGCTCAAATGTGCGGCGGCCTTTTCTCTGAAGAGCGCTGTGGGATCTTTCAGCAGTCCGATTAATGGCGTCACCATCACCTTTGGCGGAGGATTTAGGGCTCGTAAATCATCGAAAAGGACCCGGCGATAGGGATAGTTATTATTCTCCACATCGCAAGCCTCCAACAAAAGCTGGGGAACGACCCGCTGCCCAACGGCTTCTCTAATTTTTGGATCGCAGAATGATACGATCCACCTAGCTGTCTCGTGTATGTTCTCAATCGAATCCGGCTTCGGTAAAATCTCCTGGAATCGTTCCGGAACGCTCGAACCAATCTCACCAAATATTCTTTTTGCGACAGTCTTCCGGGTTTCAAATGCGTCAACTAGAACAGGTATAAGGGCCTGGTTGTAATTAGACATACCCTTACAAGCCGTAAGATACGAGGCAATGTCTGTGGTGTGAGTTTTGTGCACACACTCAATAAAATCGCGATACGGTCCTTCACTTGGATGAGCCTTCCTCCACATCAATACGGCAAACAAAACCGCAGCCACTGCCAAAATCAGCACCGCAATTCTTTTCCGCTGACTCATTTTGTTGCAGCCTTTTCGTCAAAGGCGCTCAGTGGTTTCCACTCAATAATAATAATATCAGGAAGAACCTCGGAGTGTTTATCCGAATGACTACCCAACTGTTCAAGAAGCCATTCGATCCAGCGTCGGTGTCTCGTGGCTGGATTCTTCCTCGCCTCTCGCAAGGCCACTGCGACCAAGTCGGGCTGTCTTAGCGCAATGCCCCATAATGCCTCAGCTGCAAATTCCTCATTCTTCTCTTTTTGCATCATTGTAATCAACTCCGCCACAATCTGATGAGCTGCTTCGCCGTCGAGATAGGTTGAGGCGTATTGAGCCTGGCCGCGAATTTCATCGGCGGGACTGACCTTAACAGGACACCAAGTCAAACGGTCCGACCAGTCACTACACCACTGCCTTACTGAAGAATCCGGAGTCTTGATCCTGCTCATGAAGTATGGGACCGCATTTGTTCCCATGCTGCGAATCGCTTTTTTGGCTTGATCCTTGCGCTTCAGAAACTCGTCCGGTGACAACCCGTTTGGCCTAAGGTCAACCATCCACTCGCTCAATTTCCTTCCTTGATACTCCGGCTCGCGCTCGTGCGCCATAACGCCCACAAGGACGGCGACTGTTGCTACGGCCACTATCACCGCCATTATTCTTTTGCGCGGATTCATGCAGCCGGCTTGTTCGGCATCATGGCTTAACCTTCGGTGTAATGATCTCACCGACCTCTACCTGTTTAAATTTGGAATAATCCGTAAAAATGCCACACGCAAGAACCGAGAGAACGCCAACCACCTGTGCAACGATGACCAGAAATGGCGGAAACGCCTCCCAAAACAACGCAAGAAATAGGAACGTGCAAATGATAACGGCTGCGACTGCGCTGGCGCGCCGCTCAACAGTCGAAAGCTGTCGCGTGCGAATGTCATGTCGAACAAGCACGATCGCCGGAAAGACGACAAAAATTGCGAAAGTGTAAAATGCCAGCCAGAACGCAAAGAGGAATCCTGCGAAGAGCAGCCAGGAAATCACCAATCTTGTTCTGAGATATTTCATACGCCTCAATTCGCCCAATTAACGGTAATGAGCCATTCACAACCAATCACGTCAACCTGGAAACCGTTCCCAAGGCAGGGCTCGTCCACTCCGTGCGCGCCGCTCCTCATCTTCGTTCCGTTCTTCGTTACCTTTGTTAGCTTCTGTTAAAAATCCGATTCTGCTTTTCGTGCCATTTACGCTTTCGTGGCTAAAAATTCCGGTCCGTTTTCGCGTCAATGGCGTAATTCGCGTAAAACCTCTTCCATGATTTGCTCACAAAGTTTGCCGAGCCTCACCAGGCCGCGCGGCCCACCATCATCCAACCGCCCCAAAATATGAGTACGGCCCCGGCGAAGCGTCCCAGTAAGTGACCGCGAGGGACCACCTTCTCGATCAAGACCAGCGCGGTGATTGCTGCGATCCAAAGTATGTTCATCACGCCAAGCACAAAGAGCAGCGCCATCAAGATCCAGCAGCATCCCGCGCAATAGGCGCCATGTTTTACGCCCATCCCAAACGCCCCGCGCCAGCCCTCGCGCCAGCCGCTTAACAAAAACTCGAGCGGTGAACGGCAGTGGGCCAGACAGG
>JADMIO010930505.1_pt1 | contig 19292 bp, 14 predicted proteins | sample 8958161 | NCBI WGS metagenome assembly JADMIO01 (sample SAMN16585339, study PRJNA669376) | soil metagenome | isolation source: Crop rotation soil | place: USA: Cullars Rotation, Alabama | collected 2011
AGCCACCTTCCGCCACGCCGTCGATCTCGCGAACACCCAGCACCTGCGCCAGGTGCGGCTCTCCGCGCTGCTGGCGCTCGGCGAAGTGCAGATCGTCCGCCATCGCACCGACGAGGCGCTCCATACGCTCGAGGCGCTGAACGTGGTCGCGCCCGAGGCGCCCCCGGTGCGATTCCTGCGCGCGTCCTATGCGTCCCAGGTGGGAGACGACAAGAAGGCGATAGCCGAGTTGCTGCTGGTGCTGCAGGAAGAGCCGGACAATCTGCCGGCCCGGCGCCTGCTCGGTCTCACGTATGCGAGGACGAGCCAATGGAACATGGCGGAGAGCCATCTCGCCAACGTCGCTGCCAGGAGTCCCGCCGATGAAGACGTGCGCGCGACGCTCGCCGTAGTCCGCGCCCAGCAGAGCGCCGGGACCGACAGCGGTGCGCTCACAGGGGTCGCGCGCAACCAGCCACCGGCGCAGCGCAAGCGCTCGCTGACCCTGGCGGCCGCCCAGGAGCTCGCTTATGGCAGGCCCCTGGAAGCGCTCGATTACTTCCGCACGGCGGAAACCGAGTTTCCCCAAGACGTGCAGCTGGCGCTCGGCACGGCGCTCTCCCTGATCAACAGCGGACAGTACGACAAGGCCATCGCCAAGCTGCAGTCCATCTCGGCTCCCGAAACCGAGCCCACGCGCAATGCGATGCTGATCTCGGCGTACCTGCGCAAGGGCGACAAAACGCAGGCGCAGGCGCGCGCAACGGAGCTCACGGCGAAGTATCCCGGGCAGGCCTGGTCCCATGATCTCCTTGCCGCCGCGCTTCTCGCGAGCGGCAAGACGGCCGAGGCGCGGGCCGCGCTGCGCCAGGCGCTCGCGGTGGACGCCGGTGATACCTTCGCGCTCGGAGGCCTGGTGCCGCTGGAGCTCGAGGCGGACGACGTCGCGGCCGCCGAGGCGCTGCTCTCCAAGGCGCCGGGCCAATCTCCGCAGGTGCAGGTGCTGCAGGGCATGGTGGCACTGCGCAAGGGCGACATCAGGTCCGCAAGGAGTCTCGGCGGGTCGGCGCTGAAGCAGGATCCGCGCAACGCCGATGCTCACAACCTGCTGGGGCTCGCGCAAGCCGCGGCCGGCGCCCCGGTCGCCGCGGTCGGGCACTTCGAGACCGCCCAGATACTGTCGCCGCAAGTCTCCATCTACCCGCTGAACCTCGCGACGGCCTACCTCGCCGCCGGACAGGTGGAAGCGGCGAAGGAAGCGGCGGCGCAGGCGCGCGGGCTCCATGCGAATCCGGACGGCCTGGCCCAGCTGGACTTTCACCTGGCACTGGCCGCCAGGGATTTCGCGGCGGCGAAGAAACAGCTCGCGAGCGTGACCCCGCAGGATCCGCAGTCCGTGACACGGCTGCTGCTCGCAGCGGAGCTGAGCCAGGCGCAGGGCGACCAGAAGGGCGCGGCTGACGCCTTGTCGGGCGCCTTCGCGCGCAAGCCGGACAAGGCCCTGGCCATCAAGACCGCGCTCGCCCGCCAAGCCGCCGGCCAGGCGGATGCGAAGGCGCCGCTCGAGGAGTGGCGTCAGCGCGCCGGCGCGGATGCCGACATCGTCTTCACCAGCGGCAGCATCGATTATGCCGCCGGCAATCGCGCGGCCGCGAAGAAGCAGTTCGAGGAGGCGGTCCGCATCGATCCGGAGCACGCGCAGGCGCTCAACAACCTCGCCTGGATCTACAACGAGGAACACGACCGGCGGGCACTCGATTTCGCCGAGCGCGCCCTGCGGGCCGCGCCCGAGGAGCCGGCGATACTCGACACCGTCGGCTGGATCCGGCTCGGCGCCGGCAAGGGCGCCGCGGCGCTCGAGGCGCTCACGCGGGCCGCAGCCGCGGACCCTGGCAATCCCGAGATCCGTTATCACCTGGCGGTGGCACTCGCACGCAACGAGCGCGCACCGGAGGCGCGGCAGTTGCTGGAGGCTCTCCTGAGCTCGCCGCAGCCATTCCCTAGCCGCGACGCCGCGACTGCCGAGCTCGCCCGCCTCGGCCGCGGATAAGGCCGGTCACATCGGGGTCACAACCCTCCGGGGACCGCCCAAATGGGGCGCTCTCGGGTTCTCCGTGGCGTGAGCGTCACAACGAACGACTTGCGGAATGTTCGAGAAAATCGCGCTGAATTATGTCGTGTTGCCGTGGTGTCACACCGTCGCGCGAGTATATTTGACACCAAGGCATCAGCCTTCCAATAACAAGTAAGAACAATTCGGGGACAGACACATGAAGAACATCACGCGCAGCTTTGCCGTGTCCGCAGCGATCCTCGCAGGCGGCTTGGCCCAAGCGACCGTCATCGACTCATCGACCAACAATCCGTTGAACTTCACCTGGTCGTTCAACACGGGCTCGAGCACGCTCACGGGCTTCGGTTCAATGACCCTCTCGGGCTTCAACTCGAGCTCGCTCACGATCGCGACGTCGCTGACCAATACCTCGTCGATCGGCGGCCAGGGTGGCGAGCGGCTGACGTCGTTCGGCATCGGCATCGAGCCCGACGCGACCGGCGTCAGCTTCAGCGACGCGGCCGACGGCGGCATGGTCGATGCCACGCTCAACACCGGCGGCAACACCTCCATCCCGAGCCTGCACGACGTGATCGAGGTCTGCGCCTACGGCGGCAACAACTGCTCGGGCGGCTCCAATGGCGGCATCTTCGGCGCTGGCGGCAGCGACAGCTTCACGATGACGCTGGCGGGCACCTGGGGCAGCTCGGTCGACATCGACCCGATCGGCTTCAAGTACCAGACGGGCTATGGCTCATTCGAGTTCACGACGAACTCGAGCTCGAGCACGAGCACGAGCACGACGACCAGCACCAGCAGCTCCAGCACCAGCACGAGCAGCAGCGGTAGCACCACCAGCAGCGGCAGCACGACCAGCAGCGGCAGCACGACCAGCTCCAGCAGCACCAGCAGCTCCAGCACGAGCAGCAACGGTGGCGGCAGCACGACGAGCACCAGCTCCAGCGGCGTGCCGGAGCCCAGCACCAGCTCGATGGCGTTGCTCGGCCTGGTCCTGCTTGGCCTCGGCCTCCGTAGCAGCCGGAGCGTGAAGCAGAGCTGATCCAGCACCTGAGATCCTGTTCCCCGGAAGAGCCCCGCTTCACAGCGGGGCTTTTCTTTTGGGGCTAAGCTTTGTGCGATGAGCCGCCCGCTGCCGTGGAACCCGTCCCCTGCTGCCCTAGGCCATGCGGGACTCCTCGAGCGCCTCAAGCGCGCGCTCGCCGCGATCTGCCTCGTGGCACTGTTCTCCGGGCTCTATGCGCTCGCTCCACACAACCGCCAGCTGCTGGAAGGGATCTACGGATCGGTCGCCTTCAACTTCACGGGCGCGGAGTTCCTCTTCTGGGCTGCTGTCGCCTACTCCGGCACGCTGCTCGTCTACCATCTGCTCGCACCCGACCTCGGGCTCACCAAGTCCGTGCGGGTGTTCCAGGTCGTATGGAGCTTCCTCCTCGCACCCATGGCAGTCGCGCGGCGCGGGCTCGAGCGCGCCGATCGCGTAGCTCTCCTGGCGACCCTGCTCAAGGGATTCTTCGCGCCCATGATGGTGATGTGGCTGATGACTTCCTGCGTGGCGGCGGTGGCCCACGGCTCGACCATGACAAGCGAGCTCGGGCTCGGCACGAGCTTCCTCACGCTCTTCAACCGGGACGGCTTCTGGATCCTCATGAAGACGATCTTCTTCGTGGATCTGCTGATCTTCACCGTCGGTTACCTGGTCGAGGTTCCGAGGCTCGGGAACGAGATCCGGTCTGTGGATCCCACCTTGCTCGGCTGGGCGGCGGCGCTGTTGTGCTATCCACCGTTCAACAGCTTCACCAGCAGGTTCCTGAGCTCCCAGGTGAGTGACTTCCCGCAGTTCGACAATCCCACGGTGCACATCGCCCTGAACGCGCTGATGCTGGCGCTCATGGCGATCTACGCGTCTGCTTCCGTCGCACTCGGTCTCAAGGCGAGCAACCTCACGCATCGGGGTGTCATTGCGCGTGGCCCGTACGCCGTCGTTCGGCATCCTGCCTACGTGTGCAAGAACATGGCGTGGTGGATCGGGTCAGTGCCCGCCGTCTCGCTGGCGTTCAACCGCGGATTCGCGGCGGGGATGCTCGCCGTAGCCTCGGTGGCCGGCTGGAGCATGCTCTACGCCTTGCGCGCGCTCACCGAGGAGAACCACCTGCGCGGCGTCGACGGGGAATACGCCGCGTACGCGGCGAAGGTGCGCTACCGCTTCCTTCCCGGAATCTACTGAGCGGCCGTGGCGGTGTGCAGCGCCTGCATGATGGGCGCCGCCATGTCCGCCGAGAACCGATCGAGCAACTCCGCATCCCGCCGCGCGCCCCCCTCATCGTGCCCCGTGTAGATCACGATCAGCGCCGAATAGTCCGGCCGCTGCAGCAGGCGTGAACGCGCGAGCAGCGCTTTCGCCACGCCCGCGCTTGGCGTATGGCGGCCGTCGACCCAGTACCACGCGCGCGCGGTGAGCTGCTGGCCCGCTGCGACCAGGTCCGCGGTGTTCACGGCGATCACGTCATCGCCCCAGCGGACCTCTGCCCGGCCGGAGCCTGTCTGCTTCCAGGTCTTGTCATCCGTCACCACGAGATCGTTGCGGTACTCGATCAGCTCGTGCCCGCGCGACTGGCCGGCGTAGAACGCCAGAAAGATCCCGACCGTACCGTCTCCGTGCGCGAACCACTGCTGCAGTTGGCTGCGCGACCCCTCGAAATGGGGCGTCCATATCGGAGAGATCGGGGGCGCCTCGTGCCAGCCTGCCGTGGGCGCGATCGACGCGAGAGGGCGCGCCCTGCCCGCCTCCGGACGAGCATCGATCGCGGCAGTGAGTGGGCGCCAGACGAAGGCGGCAATCATGACCGCGCCGGCCGCGAGCGCCACGCGGGTGGCGCCGGAGCCCGCGGTTGCCGGGGTCAGCGAGGCCCCGGCAGGGGTCCGGTCCGGGCCGACGTTCGCGTCGCGCCAGAACGAGCCGATCCAGAACATGAGAAGCATCACGATGCCGAAGAACACCCAGCCGTAGATGAAGTGATCCACGCCGGTCGCCAAGCGATTGTTCGTCAGATGTCCGAGCATCACGATGATGTAGGCGCGCAACCAGTTGGCCACGATGGGCACGACGATCGATGCGCCGAGAAAGACCAGGCGCTTGCGCAGCGACCGGTAACAGAAATGCGCGTACAGGGTGCCCACCATGACCGAGGCGATCAGGTAGCGGATGCCGCTGCAGGCGTCGACGACCGACCAGCGGCCGGAAGGGATGATGAGATCGTTGCCCTCGCGGAACACCGGGACGCGGGAAGCCTCGAGGGCGAGCAGCGTGAAGTCTGCCGTGCGGTCGATCAGCCACGGGACGAGGAACTCGCCGAGCGGCACGGCGAAGGCGAGGAACGCCAGTGCAAAGGCGATCTCGCCGCAGATCGCCAAGCCGAGCACCGTGAGCGCGGCGCCGAGCATCATGAGATACAGCGAGAACTGCGCGAGCGCCGTGACGCCGGCGAGGCTGCCGAGCATCCATGCCGCTCCGCCCGCCGCGACCAGGCCGACGGCAGGCCAGAACGGTGCCGGGGTGAGCGACCCGAGCTCGCGCCTGTGTTGCCAGATGAGCCACAACGCGATGGGCACGACGAGGTAACCGTGGGCGAACGTGGGCGAGCGCCGCCAGATGGCCTCGATCGAGGCGAGCGTGGGCCAATACACGGCTGCAAGCGCCCCGAACAGGAGCAGCGCGAGCAATCCCGCATGCGTTCGGGGGGACCGGCGCTCGACGTCGCCTGGCGTGACGGGGTGCGTCGCGGTGTTCATGCAGCGGGAACAGTAGTCTATAGGGACGTGATAAGCAGGTATTTGATTTTTTTCCGTAGTTTTGAAAGATTCCACACGTGATCACGAGCAATTACCCGGATCTCGCCCTTGCCGAGCTCGAGGTGACCCCCGTGGGGGGCCACGACTATTCCCAGCAGGTACTGCGGACCGATGCCGCCGGCATGCCGCTCGAGTGGATCGACTACCGGGAGGCGGTCCGGCTCTATTACATGGAACAGGTTGCCTATACCTGCGGCTCCCTCCTGTACACCGTGTTTGGCGGATTCAGCGCGCGGACCGGTGCGCGCAGCATCGTCGAGGTCAATTCCATCGTCGCCACGGTTGGCCGCACGCCGGGAATCGCCGAGCTGCGCGACGGTTATATCCCCCCGCTCAACAACAAGACTCTGTTCCGCCGGGACGCCAATCTTTGCCTCTATTGCGGCGAGCGCTTCATGTCCCGGGATCTCACGCGCGATCACGTGACGCCGCTCAGCAAGGGCGGCACGGACTCGTGGACGAACGTCGTGACGGCATGCCGGCGCTGTAACAACCACAAGGGCGGGCGCAGGCCCGAGCACTCGGGCATGCAGCTCATCGCGGTGCCATTCACGCCGACCTACGCCGAGTACATCTATCTCAAGGGCCGTCGCGTGCTGGCCGATCAGATGGAGTTCCTCCTCGCGCACATTCCCCGGAGCAGCCCCCTGCACGCGCGGCTCAGCACCTCGCTCCGCTCCGGCGAGCACCACGTCCGCACGTTCCACGACTAGACGGTCGCGTTGGCATGGTCTACCTGATCGATGCCAGCGTGTTCGTCTTCAAAGCCTGGCACTCGATCCCCGCGGACATGATCGACCGCGAGCGCAATCCGATGAACGCGCTCTACGGCTTCTGCCGCTTCCTGGGCGATTTCCTCGAGGCAATGAAGCCGGACTACGTCGCCGTCGCCTTCGACGAGAATCGCAGCGATACCTGCGTGCGCACGGCGATCTTTCCCGAGTACAAGGCCAACCGGGAGCCGCCGCCCCCGGAGCTCAAGCTGCAGTTCGCGCTCTGCCGGAAGGCCGCGCGGGCGCTAGGCCTCGCCGACTGCGCCGACGAGCGTTTCGAGGCGGATGACCTGATCGCCGCGGCGGCGGCGCAGATGCGGCGCTCGAACCACCAGGTGACGATCCTTTCGCGCGACAAGGACCTGGCGCAGGTCCTGCAGCCCGGCGACGTGATGTGGGACTATCCCTCGGGCCGGCGCGTCGCCTATCACGAGGTGCCGCAGGTCTATGGGGTGCGCGCCGAGCAGATCGCCGATTTCCTCGCGCTGACGGGAGACTCGGTCGACAACATCCGCGGCGTGCGCGGGATCGGTCCGAAGACCGCCTCGGCCCTGCTGCGCACCTTCGGCAGCTTGGACTCGATCTATGAGAACCTCGACGGCGTCGGGCGCATGAACATCCGCGCCGCGGCTGGCCTGCCCGCGCGCCTGCGCGAGTACCGCGCCGACGTCGACCTGGCGCGCCGGCTCACCACCGTGCGCTACGACGCACCGGCTTGCGCCGATGCGACGCTGCTCGCGCGCCGCAGGCCCGATCTCCCCGGCCTCACCGCGCTCTATGACGGCGCAGGCTTCGGCGAAGGCCTGAGACGGCAGGCGCGCCGGATCGCCGGCGTCGCGTGACATAACCCCGCTTTAACCCCTTTCAGCTCCGGCGGACGTTTACAGCTCCAGAGAGCCGCAGTGCGCGGCCCAGGAGCATCCGCCATGAGAACGCCAATTACTTCATTCGCCCTGACTTCTGGCCTGGCCGTCCTGATCATTCAGCTCACGACGGCGGGCTGCGTGTCCAAGCCCGACAATGCACCGGTCGCGGCGACGCGGAAACCGGAGCCGCCGACGGTCGAGGTGGAGATCAAGCCTCCGGAGGAGGCGAAGGAGCGCCCGCCACCGCCGCAGGTGGAAGAGGTCGTCGTCACATCACAACGCAGGCAGTCCGAAGAGAAGCTGCGGGGCGTGCCATTGGCGATCACGGCATTCGACGCCGCGTCGATCCAGGCTACGGCGGCCTGCTGCCCATCCGCGGTGGTCCCGTACCCATACTTTCCCCAGGATCGCGAGCAATACCAGCACTTCGATGAGAACCCGGTGAAGCTCGCGCGTGAGCAGCCCGTGTCGACGTTCAGCATCGACGTCGACACCGGGTCGTATTCCAACGTGCGCCGCTTCCTGAATGCAGGCACGCTGCCGCCGAAAGACGCGGTGCGCGTGGAGGAACTCGTCAACTACTTCCCATACGACTATCCCGCGCCCGTGACGCGCGAGCGGCCGTTCGCGGTCGCGACCGCGCTCGCGCCCGCGCCCTGGAACTCCGACAAGCTGCTGCTGCGGATCGGCATCAAGGGTTACGAGATTGCGGCGCAGGAGCGCGCGCCCGCGAACCTCGTGTTCCTCATCGACGTCTCGGGCTCCATGCAGCCCGAGAACAAGCTGCCGCTCCTCAAGCGCTCGCTCCGCCTGCTCGCGAACCAGCTGCGCGCCTCGGATCGCGTCGCGATGGTCGTCTACGCGGGCGCGGCGGGCGCCGTGCTGCCACCCACGTCCGGCGATCACCATGCCGAGATCATCGCCGCGCTCGATCGGCTCGAGGCCGGCGGCAGCACGAATGGCGGCGACGGCATCCGCCTCGCCTACGATTTCGCGCGCCAATCCTTCATCAAGGGCGCCGTGAACCGCGTGCTGCTCGCGACCGACGGCGACTTCAACGTCGGCACGGTGAGCTTCCAGGCGCTCGTCGGGCTCGTCGAGCGCGAGCGTGACAGCGGCATCGCCTTGACCACGCTCGGATTTGGCGAGGGCAATTACAACGATCAGCTGCTCGAGCGGCTCGCCGATGCGGGCAATGGCAATTACGCCTACATCGACACGCTGAACGAGGGGCGCAAGGTGCTCGTGGAGCAGGTCTCCGGCACGCTGCAGACGATCGCGAAAGACGTGAAGATCCAGGTCGAGTTCAACCCGGCGCTCGTCGCCGAGTATCGCCTGATCGGCTACGAGAACAGGACCCTGCGGCGGGAAGACTTCAACAACGACCGCGTGGACGCCGGCGAGATCGGCGCCGGCCACAGCGTCACGGCCTTGTACGAGCTCGCACTCGCCGGCAGCCCCGCTGCGCTCGTCGACCCATTGCGTTACGGCGAGGCGCAGCCGGCGCCCACCGGCCACGACGGCGAGCTCGCCTACGTGCGCCTGCGCTACAAGGCCCCGGATGGCGACAAGAGCCAGCTGATCGAGCAGGCCGTGAGGCGAGGCGACACGACGAGTCTCGACGCCGCTTCTCCCGAGCTGCGTTTCGCCGCCGCCGTCGCAGCCTTCGGCCAGCGACTGCGCGGCGGCGATTTCATCGGCGATTTCACCTATGCGCAGATCGCACGGCTCGCCGCGGAAGCCCGCGGCAGGGACGCCGATGGCTACCGTGGCGAGTTCCTGTCGCTCGTGAAGCTTGCGGACAGCCTCGTTGTACGCCCGGAGCCGGTCGCGGAGAGGCCGGCCCGCCATTGACCCGTTCCGGCACCTGGCCGGCTGGCATATGCTGCCGGCCATGGTGCCGGAGCCGGACGACATCAGCCTCATGCTGCGCTATCGCGCCGGGGACGTGAGCGCGTTCGAAACCCTCTACCGTCGGCACAAGGGGCCGCTGTATCGCTATTTCCTGCGGCAGTGCAGGGACGGGCAGGCAGCCGCCGACCTGTTCCAGGATGTCTGGTCGAACATCATCCGGGCGCGCGAGTCATACCGGCCGACGGCGCGTTTCACCACCTTCATGTACCAGATCGCCCACAACTGCCTGGTCGACCACTTCCGCCGCCAGGGCAGCCGACTCGAGGACCCGGCCGCCGATCCGCCGGACCATGCCGACGAAACGCCAGGACCCGAGGCCCTCGTCATGGCGACAGAGGTCACCCTGTTCTTTCGGCGGGCACTGGATCGGTTGCCTGCCTTGCAACGCGAAGCGTTTCTCCTGCGCGAGGAGGCAGATTTGAGCCTCGCCGACATCGCGCTCGTGACCGGGACCAGCGAGGAAACCGTGAAGAGCCGCCTGCGTTATGCGCTGAAGAAGCTGCGCACCATCGTGGCAGCGGAGGACGTTGCATGAGCGAGCCGCACAGCGATCGCGAACTCGAGCAGTACCTCGCTGGGCGCTCGCCGGCGTCGCGCAACTATGCGGCACTCGGCGCCGAGGAGCCCCCCGCCACGCTCGATGCCAGGATCGTCGAGGAAGCAAGGGCCGCCGTGCAGTCGAAGCACCCAGCATCCAGGTCTCCGCTGTGGTGGCTGCGGCCCGTGACGCTCGCCGCGACCGTGCTGCTGTCACTGACGCTGGTTCTGCGGCTCACCGAGTTCGGCTCGCGGCGCGAGCTCGCCCGAACCGGCGCGGAAATCCCGGCGCCCGGCGAGGAGCCGTCGGTGCCGGTCACCGTGCTGCCGCCGCAGGAGAGCGACAACGCGGCGCTCAAAGAGGAGCCTGCACCTCCGGCGCGGCAGATGAAGCTCGCCCCGCCGCGGGCCCCGGCCCCGAAGAGCGCCGAGCCCAATAAGACCGTCGAGGAGGTGGTCGTCACCAGCCGGAAACCCCGCGAAGAAAAGCTCAGGGGCACGCCGCTCGCCATCACCGCTTTCGACGACAAGGCCAACGAAGGCGCGGCGGAACTCAGTGCATCGCCGGGCACTCTCGGGCACGAAACCATGGTTCGAATCGAGAAAGAGATCGAGAGCCGCCTGGCGGGAGCGAAGCCGGAGATGGCGTCACCGGCCGAGACGCGGCTGCGCGAAATCCAGGCATTGCAAAAGTCGGCTGCGGAGGTCGAAGTCGCCGACGCGCTCGTGCAGTTCGCGCACGACTTCCCCGATGACCCGATCTCCACACTCGTGAGGCTCCCCGCCGAATAATGGGATTTACGGAGCCGCTGCTTTTCTCCGTGCGCGAAACCGCCGGAGTCACGCTCGTTCCCGCTTCGGTGCGGGCGGTCAGCGGCGGCAGCATCAACGCCTGCTACTCGGTGCGCGACCGGGATGGCCGCAACCTGTTCCTGAAGCTCAACGAGCAGGATTGCGCCGACATGTTCGCGGCGGAGTTCGAGTCGCTGAGCGAGTTGCGGTCAGCGGCGGCGGTGCGCGTCCCGGAGCCGATCGCACACGGCGCCACCGACGATTGCGCCTGGCTGCTGCTCGAGCATCTGGCGCTCGAGCCCGGCTCGCCGGCCGCGGCGGCGCGGCTCGGCGCAGAGCTCGCCGCCCAGCACCGGCGTACGGCGCAGCTGTTCGGCTGGCGCCGCGACAATCGCATTGGCAGCACGCTCCAGCGCAACGTGCAGCAGCGCGAATGGCTGGCCTTCTTTCGCAATTACCGGCTCGGCTTCCAGCTTCGGCTCGCCGCGGAGAGCGGCGCCGGCCCGGAGCTCGCTGACAGAGGCGCGCGCCTCCTGGAACTGCTTCCGCGGTTCTTCGAGAACCATGCGCCCGAACCCTCGCTCCTGCACGGCGATCTGTGGGGCGGCAACTGGTCGATGACAGCCGCTGGCGTGCCCGTGATCTTCGATCCGGCCGTGTACTACGGCGACCGCGAGACCGATTTCGCGATGACGGAGCTCTTCGGCGGCTTCCCCAGTCAGTTCCGCGCCGCGTACGAGGCCGCCTGGCCGCTCGCCGCGGGGTATCGAGAGCGCCGTCACGTTTACAATCTGTACCACGTCCTCAATCATCTGAATCTCTTCGGCGGGGCCTACCTGCGGCAGGCGCTCGCGCTGATCGACCGTCTGCTGACGGAGAGCTTGAGTCATGGCTGAAATGAATCTCGAGTCGATCCTCCACGAGAAGCGCGTGTTCGCGCCCGATGCCTCGTTCGTGGCCCAGGCCCGCATCAAGCCGGCCGATTACGAGCGCCTCTGTGCGGAGGCCGCGCGCGACAACGTGGCGTTCTGGGCGCGGCTGGCGCGCGCGGAGCTACTCTGGAGTCGGCCGTTCACACAGATACTCGATGCCGCGCGCGCGCCGAACTACCGCTGGTTCACGGACGGCGAGCTCAACGCCTCGGTCAACTGCCTGGACGTCCACCTCGAGAAGCGCTCGGGGAAGACGGCGATCATCTTCGAGGACGAGCCTGGAGCGATACGCAGCCTGACCTACGGCGAGCTGACCCGCGCGGTCTGCAGGCTCGCCAACGCACTGAAGGCGCAGGGCATACGGGCCGGCGACCGCGTCGTCATCTACCTGCCGATGGTGCCGGAAGCCGTCGTCGCGATGCACGCGTGTGCGCGCATCGGGGCCGTGCACTCGGTGGTGTTCGGCGGCTTCTCCGCGAAGTCGCTGAAGGACCGCATCGAGGACGCCGGCGCGCGCATGGTGATCACCGCCGACGGCGGCCGGCGCGCTGGCAAGCTCGTGGAGCTCAAGGCGGCCGCTGACGAGGCGCTCGCCGAGGGCTGCGCCACCATCGAGAGAGTGATCGTGCTCAAGCACGCCAGCAACGCCGTGCCGATGAAGCCGGGGCGGGATCTCTGGTGGGCGGACGCCATCGGGGGTCAGCCGGACACCTGCGATGCCGTGCCGGTAAACGCCGAGCACCCGCTCTTCCTACTTTACACCTCGGGCTCGACCGGCAAGCCCAAGGGCATCCAGCACTCCACCGGCGGCTATCTCCTCAACGCGAAGCTCACCAGCCAGTGGATCTTCGATCTCGGGGACAGCGACATCTTCTGGTGCACCGCCGACATCGGCTGGGTCACCGGCCACACCTACGTCGCCTACGGCCCGCTCGCGGCGGGCGCAACGCTGGTCATGTACGAGGGCGGCCCGGTGCATCCGGACGCGGGGCGCTTCTGGAGCATCTGTGAGCGGCACGGCGTGACGGTGTTCTACACCGCGCCGACGGCGATCCGCGCGCTGATGAAGTTCGGCGACGAGATTCCGGCGAAATACGACCTCGGGAAGATCCGCCTGCTCGGGACCGTGGGCGAACCGATCAATCCCGAGGCCTGGATCTGGTATCAGACGCACATCGGCCGGCGACGCTGCCCGATCGTCGACACCTGGTGGCAGACGGAGACCGGCGCCACGATGATCTCGCCGCTACCCGGCGCTGTCGCCACCAAGCCGGGCTCCTGCACGCGCCCGCTGCCCGGCATCGACGCGGCGATCGTCGACGATCAGGGTAACGAGGTCACGGACCCCGAGCACGGCGGCCATCTCGTCATCCGCAAGCCCTGGCCCTCCATGCTGCGGACCATCTGGGGCGACAACGCGCGCTACCTCGCCACCTACTGGTCGAAGTTCGACAACCGCTTCTACGTCGCCGGCGACACCGCGCACCGCGACGAGGACGGCTATTTCTGGGTGATGGGACGGGCCGACGACGTGTTGAAGGTCGCAGGCCACAGGCTCGGCACGATGGAGGTGGAGTCCGCCTTCGTCGCGCACCCGCGCGTGGCCGAGTGCGCGGTCGTCGGCAAGCCGCACGACGTCAAGGGCGAGTCGATCTTCGCCTACGTGGTGCTGAGGGGGCAGCGGCCGACCGGCGCCGAGGCCGAGCAGCTCGCCGGCGAGCTGCGCGAGTGGGTCGGCAAGGAGCTCGGCGCCATCGCCAAGCCCGACGACATCCGCTTCGCCGACAACCTGCCGAAGACGCGCTCCGGGAAGATCATGCGCCGGCTGCTGCGCGCCGTCGCCCGCGGCGACGAGATCACGCAGGACGTCTCGACGCTCGAGAACCCCGCGATCATCGAGCAGCTGCGGGGAAAGGCTTAGGCCTCCTGGGGCAAGACCAGACGGGTGCCTTCCGGCGCCTTGAGTACTCGACCCTCGGGCGCTCGGGCTGGAGTCAGGCCCCGGGTGTCCAGGCTCTGCAAGGCGCGGCGCGAAACGCCTGAGAAACGCAGCGCCAATGCCGGCGAGCGCCCCACCTCGCGCAAGCCGAGAGTGATGCCCGGCGTCTGCAGGCGCAGGACGTCCGGATCTTGTTCTTCCTCTGGGAGGAATCCGGCATTCTCGAAAAAGGCGCGCGTGACGGCCGTGTCCGCGCACGCGAGCGTCACCTCCGTGCAATGCCCGATCAGCGACCTCGATGCGCCGTCCTCGCCCGGCGAGAACGTGCGCGCCTCCATCATCAGGATCAGATGGTCGTCCGGGCTGCGCAGTCCGGCCTCGTTGAACTCCTCGGAACCGAGGCGGCGGAACTCGAACTGATGCCCCGATGCTTCGAGAGCCCGTACCTGCCGCGCAAGGTTCGGGCGCACGAACGAAAGTGCGGGCTCCTCGATGCCGCCGGCGTGCAGCCCGATCGTGATGTGGCCGTCGGTGACCACGGCGTAATGCCAGCTGCGGATGTCGCCGGTCGTGAGCTCGGCGAAGCCAAGTGCCTTGTAGAACTCGAGCGAGCGCAGGATGTCGCCCGTCGGAAGGCTCACCTCCAGGAACTTTCCGAATGCCCCCATCACGCCAGACAGTTTAGACCGAAAATGTGATCCGCTTTGCGGAGCGCGCGAGGGAGCGGAGGCAGAATCACGAGCATGCCCGCGCGCCAGAAATTCACGCTCGTCGAGCTCGGTATCGTGCTCGCCATCTTGGTGATGCTGATCGGCGGCGTGCTCAAGAGCCGCCAGATGAGCGCCATCGCAAGCGCCGGCAAGGCGGCTATCGCACAGCGGGCCGGCTAGCGCTCGCATCCAGCCGAAGTCAGTCCAGGCGGTTGCGCCGCTCGCCGCGCAGAAACGCCTCGACGTTGTAAGCGATCTCATCGAGCGCGCGCTGACGCGACTCGCGCGCGGCCCAGGCGATGTGCGGCGTGACGATCAGGTTCGCCAGCCGGGCATCGAGGAGCGGGTTGCCATCGACTGGCGGTTCCTTCGCGAGCACGTCGATCCCGGCGCCGGCGATCCGGCCAGCGCCCAGCGCGTCGAGCAGCGCCGCCTCGTTGACGAGCGCGCCGCGCGCGGTGTTGATCAGCAGCGCGTCCCGGCGCATCTTCCCGAGCGTGCCCGTATCGAAGAGCTCGCGCGTCTCCTCGGTCAGCGGGCAGTGCAGGCTCACGACGTGCGCTCTGGCGAGCAGCTCCCCAAACGCGATCCGACGAACGCCGCCTTCGACGTTGCTGTCGCCAGCCGGGGCCGCGCGATAGGGCCGGCGGGCTGCGACCACCTCCATGCCGAACGCCAGGCCGAGCCCTGCGACGGCGCGGCCGAGATTGCCGAGTCCTACGATGCCGAGCGTCTTGCCGGCGAGCTCGGCGAAGCGGTAATCCAGGAGGCAGAACTCGCGCGCTCTGCGCCAGGCGCCATCAGCCAGCAGCGACTCGTATTCTCGCAGCCGCTGGTTGAGCGCGAGGATGAGCGCGAACACATGCTGCGCCACCGAAGGTCCGCAGTAATCCCGGATGTTCGCAACACCCACACCGCGCGCGCGGGCGGCCTCCAGTGCGATGTTGTCGGCGCCGGTCGCCGCGAGGCAGATCAGCCTGAGCAGAGGTGCGGCCGAGATGATGGTCTCGGTCAGGCCAACCTTGTTCGTAATGACGATCTCGGCATCGCGAACGCGTTCAGCCAACTCTTCGCGGCTGGTGCCGGCATGGAGCTGCAGGCGCGGCAGCAGGCGCTTGAGTGGTGCAGGATCGACGTCATGTGCTCCGAACGTCGCAAAATCCAGGAAGACCGCGGTCAACCGGAATCCTGCAGGCCGCGGGCGATGCCGTTGATGCTGGCGACGAGCGCGCCGTAGAGCTCGCCGTCCTGGCGGCGGCCCTCGCGCCAGCGTCGCAGGAGCTCGACCTGCAGCAGGCTCATGGGATCCACGTATGGGTTGCGCAGGCGGATCGCGCGGCGCAGGGTGTTGTTGTTCTCAAGCAGCACCTGCTGCTCGCGGACGCGCAGCACCTGGGCGACGCTCTCCTCGAACTCCTCGCTCAACGCGGGAAAGAAGCGCTGGTGCAGAGCGCCCGCCAGCGCCGAATAGCGGCTGGCGATGGCGAGGTCCGCCTTCGCCAGCACCAGCTCGACGTCGCCCACGAGAGCACGGAAGAAATACCAGTCGCGCGTCATCTCGCGCACCGCGGTTTCCCCGTACTGCGCGACGATCGCCTTGAGACCGCTGCCGAAGCCGTACCAGCCGGGGAGTATGTTGCGGCTCTGGGTCCACGCGAACACCCAGGGCACGCCCTTCAGGTTTTCGATCGTGTCGTGTGGTTGCAGCTCCAGGCTCTGGCGCGACTGCATGCGCTCGATGACGTCTACGGGGGTGGCATGGCGGAAATACTCATAGAACCCCGCAGAGTCGTATACCAGGGCCTTGTACTTCTCGCGACTGACGCGTGCGAGCATCTCCATCATCTCGTGCCACAGCGCCGTTTCCGCCGGACCGGATTGCTGTGGCAGGGCGCTCGCCAGCGCCACGGAGCCCATGGCCTGCTCGAGCGTGCGCAGCGCGATGCCGCGCACGCCGTACTTCACGCTGACCAGCTCCCCCTGCTCGAGTGCTCTCAGCCGCCCGCGTACGGCGCCGGGGGGCGAGCCGAGCACCGCGGCGTGCGTCTTGCCGCCGCCGCGGCTGATCGTGCCGCCACGACCATGGAAGAGCGTGAAGTCGACACCCGCGTCGTCGAGTACCTGCACGAGCGCGGACTGCGTCTGCTTCAGCACCCAGCGGGCTGCGGCGAGGCCGCCGTCCTTGTTGCTGTCAGAGTAGCCGACCATGATGATCTGGCGGCGGTTGCGCGCGGCGAGGTGCTCCCAGTAGATCGGGTCCTGCAGCAGCTGGCGCATCGTGCCGTGCGCGTTGGCGAGGTCCTCCGCGGTCTCGAAGAGCGGCGTGATGTCGAGCGGCACGGAGCCGCCGGGGCCGTGCAGCTCGCCCCAGCGCCCGAGCAGGATCACCGAAAGCAGGTCGTCCACGCCGTGGCTCATGCTCACGATGAAGGGGCCGATGGCGCGGTGCCCGTACTTGCGCCGGCAGAACGCGACCGCCTGGAACATCGCGAGCACGCGCTTGCTCTCCTTGTCGAGATCATCGCGCGGAGATTCGTTGCGCCGGATGGCCTCGCGGATGCGCTCCGCGCGCTCCTCGGGCGTGCGCTCCGTCCAGCCGGCGTCGTCGAGGCAACGCCCGACGACCGCGCGTATGGCGAGCGCGTTCTGCTTGAGATCCAGCGTCATGAAGTGGAAGCCGAAGGTCTGAACGCGGCGCAACAGGCGGCGCACGGCGAACAGGCCGGCGTTCGCCCCCTTGTTGCGCGTCAGGCTGCGGGCGATGAGCCGTATGTCGTCCATGAACTCGTCGGCCGATTCGTACGGATAGCTGCTGTCCTCGTAGGTCGCCTGCAGGCGCGCCTGCATCAGTCTCAGCAGCACACGGTACGGCATGTCGCGGTGACGCAGCGGCACCGAGCCCATGTCGCGGCCGAACTGCCCCGTGTAGAGGCGAATGCGCTCGTGGATCTCCCCGTCCACGCCGACCCGGCTGGTGCTCTGGGACAGCTTGTTGGCGAGGCTGCGACACTCGGCATGGTAGAGATTCAGCAGCAGGGAGCGCTGCCGCGCCAGGGTTTCGCGGATGGTGCGCGCGGTGATGTCGGGATTGCCATCCATGTCGCCTCCGATCCAGGAGGCGAAGCGCACGATCGCGGGCAGGTCGACCGGGACCGCCTGGCCGTAGGCACTGCGTAAAGCGGCGTCGATCGACTCGTAGAACGGCGGCAACGCGCGGTAGATCACGTCCGTCAGGAAGAACAGGATGTGCTCGAGCTCGTCGAAGAGCGTGCGCGCCTCGCTCGGGCTCTCCTCGGTTTGCCAGATCGCCGTGACCTCGGTGCGCACCGCGTCCAGGGCCTTGGCGATCTCCGTTTCGGTGAGGGCCGGGTTCTGCATGCTGACCAGCCGGCGCACGATCGTCTGGTACTTGTGGAGGACCGTGCGCCGGGTCGGCGCGGTCGGGTGCGCGCTGAACACGGGCACGATGCGCAGCGAGCTCAGCAGTCGCAGCATCGCGGCGAGGTCGAGCCCGCCATCCCGCAGCCGGAAGATGGCATCCTCGGTGCCTCCTGGCTGGCGGATCGATGCCGTCTTCAGATAGTCGTGGCGGCGGCGCAGGCGATGCACCTGCTCGGCGGTGTTGACCATCTGAAAATAGATCGAGAAGGCGCGCACGAAATCGCGAGTCTGCGGCAGGTCGAGCTTGCGGATGATTGCGTCAAGGCGCTCGCTCGACTCCCGATCACCCTCGCGCCGGCCGATGGCCGCGCGGCGCGCGGCCTCGACAGCCTCGTACAGCTCCTCGCCGCATTGCTCTCGCAGCAGCTCGCCGACCACGACGCCGAGCTCGTGCACGTCCCGGCGCAGCTGCGCCTCGCGCTCGGAGAACTGGATGTCCTGACGCTTCTCGGACGGCCGCGCCGTCGGATGCAGGCCGGTCAGGTTGGTAGGATTCCAGGCGGACATAGTCGCGCGAACAGCCCCGGCCGGGGCATGGCACTGCCGAAATCTTAGCACCCGCTCCGCGAATCGGCACGAAGCCGCGCATTTCGGGGCGGGAACCTCGGTGCCTGCTTTGGCACATTGCGCCTCGCGGCGACAGGGATGGCGCCGGGAGTGTGGAGGCGATGACAGTGGCCGACGCGCAGCTCTTCGAGGCGGCACGCTCCGTCGAACCTGACCTGCGGTTGTGGACGAAGGAATTTGCCTGGCTCCTGCGCCATCGGGCGGTCCGCCCGGTGGCCGGGCCGGATGACGGCGGCGCGGGCCTCAGCCTGCGCACGATCGCGTGCCAGCACGCAGCCCGCTTTCCTCTCGTATCGGCCGATGCGGACTGGTTGCGCCATGGAAGCGTCGCGCTGGTCGCGCGCAGGATAGCGCCGCAGCTTGCTGCGGGAGGGCATCTGGCGCTCGACCTGTCGGCGCTCACGCGTGGCGAGGACACGGGCGCCTTGCGCCGGGAGCAGATGCGCCTGGTCGCTGCCGGCCTGGAGGCCGACCTCGCCGGCGCCCTCGCGCGGCACGGCGCCACCCCGCGCAGGCTCACGCTCGCCTGCGGCGCCGACCATCCAGGTTTAGGCAGCCTCGTGCGGCTGCGCGATTCGGATGCACTCGGCAGGCCGCACATCGCGGTCCGCGTGCCCGATCGCCTGCTGCAGGCTCTGGCGGGCGTCCACCCCGACGCGCGGCGCGAAGGGCCCCACGACCCGCTGCAGCTGTGGCGCGAGTTGACGGAGGCCGCCGAGGGCGCGCCCGGCCTGCGCCTCGTGCTGCAACAGACGACGCGGCCCGCCTGTCCGCTCGCCTCGGGCGAGCGGGTCGACGCCGTTCTGCCCGTGAGCCTGTTCGAGGTGCGCGCGGATACCGCGTGGCTCGCGGTGCGCGTCCGCCTGCAGGCGCTCTTGCTCGAGTCGCCGCAGGAGGCCGTGAGGGAGATCCGGCGCTT
>JADMIO011124199.1_pt1 | contig 19289 bp, 18 predicted proteins | sample 8958161 | NCBI WGS metagenome assembly JADMIO01 (sample SAMN16585339, study PRJNA669376) | soil metagenome | isolation source: Crop rotation soil | place: USA: Cullars Rotation, Alabama | collected 2011
GTCGCGGTCAATAATGTCCGGGCCGATGACGCGCGCAAATCAATCTCAACGTCTGATTTTATCGACGGTCGGGTGTTGGTGTTGCGCAAAGGCGCGAGGCACTATCACTTGATCAGGATTGCTTAAATTTCAGTGCGCCGGCTTGACGGCGCTTCGATCGGATCGCTACCGCTCCGGCAACTCACCCAAAGCGGCGGCAAGTTCCGCACTCACAATTAGTGAACAGTTGGCTTCGGTACTGTGGACTTGCGAGGAGCAGTATCGCTCAAGACCGCTCGGGCCATCGCGATGGTGGCGTTCGCGCGTGCGGCTTCAGATTGAAATCCGGCAGCTAACTCAATCGCGCGATCGTAGTCGCTTCTGACAACCTGCTCAAAGATTCCACGCAGATCAAAGTCGGCAACCGGATGCGTTTTGGTAAATAGTTGTCCCTTGCTGTTCATGAATGTCTTGATCGCTTCCTTGTCGCCGGTAAAACCCTCCGCCGCGTTCGCCGCCTTCACGGCTTCGAACAGCGCATCCCAAACTCGCGAAGCATCGAGCAACTGAAACGCATTGGCAATTCCGATTAAGGACCGCGGGCGATCGGCGTCACTGCCTTCGATGCGATGCGCCTCGTCCGCTGCTTCTTCAGTCAAGGACAGCGCTTTCTGCGAATCAGTTTTGGCTAATAGTTTCGCCGACTGCGTCATCACCCAAACCTTCTGCACGTGATTCAATTCTCCGAGGCGCAGAAGTTCGAGCGCGCGTGGGACCTTCTTCTTCTCAATCGCTTGAATGACAAGCTCCCAATCGACCCAGGCTTGGGCCCGTTTGCGAAATTCACTCTCGGCGATTTTGCCGACGTAAACGCGCGCTCTTAGATCATCGTTGTAGGTTGAAATCACTGCCAGGCGAAAATACAAATCATCTTGTTCCGCGGAAGTTCGCGCGTGGTCAATTTGATCGAGTAACGGTTGCAGTCGCTCGTCGAGAGACTTTTCAGGCTCAAGCCCTCTTTTCAACGGTACGTCCTGCTGTTCTCGCAAATCTTTGCCGACGAGCGAACTCAAAGCGTCGAACTGGCTGTGCATCGCGGCAGCGATCTCTCTCGGGGCCATCGCATCAAACACCGGCAGCAGTCTCTTCAAAAGCATGTACTTCCCCGCGATGCCGGTTGTAGTTTGGTCCTGTTCCGGCGGCGGCTGCGGCCGTGACAGAATCGCCGCGGCCATTTGGAAAAAGGCAAGACGCAATTGCGGAGTGACATTCGGCGCAGGCAGCGAGGTCCTGGGCATGCCGGTATCACCCACTCCCTCGCGAGTAAAAGTAAAGTACGTTTGCGGCGAAAACAGATACGAAGAAAGCAAAGAGACGGTGTTCGCGTCCGTTCCCGCGGCATTAGCGCTGGCCGCGAGCAAGGCTGCGTAACGCTGATCCGCTTCGGCCGGGGCCTTGTCACGCAGGTCAGTTAAGAAATTAATGGTGGAAATCGTCACCCGGTTAAGCACCGGATCGGCAAACTGAAGCGCTCGTTCGACGTCTCCACTGCGCAGCAATGAAACGGCCACCTCCAGCCGGTGCTCAGAGGCCTGGTCGAGTTCCCACACGTCCGAACTATCTTTCTGTTTCGGGTCCGATCGCTCTTGCTCGTCCTTCATCTTCTGAAGAAACTCTTCCGCCAGTTCACGATCCAGCCGGCCCGCAACTGTGAGCAGTTGCTGCCGAAAATTCTGATCGGTCTTCTCGTCCTGATCGGTAATTTCTGCGGCCTCCCAGGCCCGGTGAAACAATGCCCGCGCTTGTTCGTTGTCGACGGGCCACAAAAGTTCAGCGATGCGCGTCAGCGTGCGCGTGCGCAAACTCTGATCGCGAAAGCTGCGGGCTTCCGTCGCCAGCGAAACCAACAATGTGCGAGCCTGCTGCCGGCGCTCATTGCGAATGCGTTCGGCTTCGGCATTGTTTGTGGGCTTCGCCGGTGAAGCGGCAGGAGCAGCCGATGACTTTGAGTTTTGATTTGGGGTTTGAGCGGCGGCAGTGCCAACCAGCAACGCGATGCCGATCGCCATCACAATTCCGAAGAGCCTGGAGTGCATATCGATCTATTTGGAGTGCGCGGGCAGCGACGGCGCTGTGGATAATGCCTCAGGATGTCTTCTTACGAGATCCAAGCGTCGTAAATCGGAGCTCTGACGCACTCGCAGGTTCACTCGCCGCGTCCGATCAGTTTGAACAACAAGTTAGTTGCGGCCGAAACCAGCGGCGATGCCAGAGGTTCTTGTTGCATAATATTCATGGGCCCTTCGCCGAAATACAAACCATCGGATACCAGAAAAGTCATGCGAATATTTCCTTCCGCGGGCGGCGGCAGGCGTTCCTTGTCCCATGGGCCAATCGCCGCCACAATCGGCTGCGAAGTTTGAATGACTTCATCAATCTCGGCATCGAACGGATTCGGAGTTCCTTCGACCACCACCATCTTGCCTGAGTAGTTGAGGTAGCGAACGCGATGATCCGCGAACACCGCCATGGTGTCGAGTCCTTCCTCCAGACGCACCTCGATGATCGTGCCCAGATACTCGCGCTCCGGAACCGATGCCCCGGCGGCCCTTAGCCGATTGAATGCCAACACCCGAACGCGCGACTCGGCCTCGGTGTTTTCTGCGATTTTCCTCAGTGCGGCGACATCCGCATCCGTCGCAAAGAGTGTGGACCAACACGGCGTTAGTTCACCCTCATGATTTTGTTTGAATAGATCGAGCCGATCGCAGAACAGCAGTTGGTAGATTAGGTTTGCCGACTCGTCATCGTAAGGACCGTTGACTGATTGCACCGGCGCAGTAGTTGTCATGATTTCGGTCGGGTCAGTGCTATCTGCGTGTGATCGGATGGATCAAGATTACTTCTCGAATTCGATGGAGTCTCCTTATCGCATCTGCTCGACGCAGATGGGATTGACCCCCACCTCAGAACAATCCGTTTTCGTTTGGCGAGTCTTTCGGCATTTGCACGCCAATGTCCCACAGTTCCACGATTTTCCCGCGTTCGATCCGGAAGATGTGGACGACCGCGATTTCGGGAGCCTCCGCCGAGTGCTTGACGCGCGAATGCACGGCGACCAACGTCTCATCGTCGGGACATTCCAGGACGCGTTGGACTTCGATCGTTGACTTCGGAAAGTTACGATTTGCATCCATCATCGCGGCCTTTAACGATTCGCGGTCGCCGCGGAAGTGCGGATTGTGGTGACGAAATCCCTCGCGCGCGACATATCTCTCAAACGCCTCGCTGATCCTCCCGACGACAACCTGGTTGAGAAAGGTTAGTGCGATGTCGCGATTCGAAGTAGCGTCTCTCATAGAAATAGTAACAAGTGGTTATATGGTAACTTCCGGTGCAAACCGTTGCAGCAGATAAGTCGACAACTCGCTTACCTTCACCCGCTCCTGTTCCCACGTGTCGCGATCGCGCACGGTCACCTCTTCATCCTCGAGCGATTGATGATCGACCGTCACGCAGAACGGGGTGCCGATCTCATCCTGGCGCGCGTAGAGCTTGCCAATGCCGCCCGTGTCGTCATACACGGCGCGCATCATGGGTTGCAGTGATCGCTTGATCGCTTTCGCCATGCCGACGATCTCTGGCTTGTTTTTGGCCAGCGGCAGCACGGCCACCTTAATCGGCGCCATCGAATGATGAAGCTTGAGAATGACGCGGGTTTCACCTTTGTCGTTCGTCTTCTCAGAGTACGCATCCATCAAAACGGCGAGCACGGTGCGATTCACGCCGGCCGCCGGCTCGATCACGAAGGGATAGAAACGCTGCTTCGTCTGCTCGTCAAAGTATGAGAGGTCTTCGGTCGAATCAGGATTCAGACGCTTCCCTTCCGCGTCCTCAGGCTTCTTTGAATGTGTCTTGAGATCGAAGTCGGTGCGGTTGGCGATGCCCATCAACTCGTCCCACTGACGCTCTTCCTCTTCACGCTCGGGAAAGAAGCGATACTGAATGTCGACGGTGCGTTTGGCGTAATGCGCCAACTCTTCCTTCGGCTGTTCGTAAAGTCGCAGGTTCGCGCTCGAGATGCCGATGCTCTGAAACCATTGATTGCAGGCATCGATCCATTCCTGATGGGCCGCTTCGTCTTCGCCGGGTTTGACGAAGTATTCCATCTCCATCTGTTCGAACTCGCGCGTGCGAAAGATGAAATTGCCCGGCGTGACTTCGTTGCGAAACGATTTTCCGATTTGCGCGACGCCAAAAGGAAGTTTGCGGCGGCTCGTGTTCAGCACGTTCAGAAAATTTATGAAGATGCCCTGCGCGGTTTCGGGACGCAGATAAACGAGCGCGTCGGGATCGTCTTCCGCCGTCGCGCCGACGTGCGTACGGAACATGAGATTGAATGGACGAGGCTCAGTGAGATTCTTCGAGCCGCAATTAGGACACTTGCCATCCGTCAGTTTGTCGGCGCGCAAACGCGTCTTGCACTCGCGGCAATCAACCAGAGGGTCGGTGAACGTCTCTTCGTGTCCCGAATATTTCCAAACTTTACGATTGAGGATGATCGACGAATCGAGTCCTTCGATGTCGTCGCGTTCGTAAACCATCCAGCGCCACCACGACTGCTTGACGTTGTTGTAGAGTTCGATGCCCATCGGGCCGTAATCCCACGCGCTGCCGAGGCCGCCGTAAATGTCCGATGACGGATAAACGAAGCCACGGCGCTTCGCGAGAGACACGATCGTTTCGATGTTTGGTGCAGACACGAGTTGGTGATTAGTAAATCGTGAATCGTGAATAGCAGAACGAATCGCGAGTGTAGCAGCGAGAGCGAGATGATCAAAACAGTCTTGCAGAACGGTAGTGCCTTAAGTTGGGTCTTTCTATGTGCCTCTGTGAAACCTCTGCGTCTCTGTGGTGAAAAACTCTCCGGGAAAAACTTCACCACAGAGACACCGAGATTTCACACAGGCACAGTGAAATCAACTTAGGACACCACCTGCAGCAGTGCTGCCGAAGTTTGCAGCTCTGCTGCCGCACAGTGAGGTTAGGCTTTGCCTTACCGGCAGGATTACTTTTGATTTATGGAGGCTACGCTCGCGACGCGTAGTCTTGAGATTTCTTACCCTTCAGCAAAAACAAAAACGCGGTCGACTCACCAAGTCAACCGCGTTTCTGTTCTCGTTTTTCGGAGCCTGAATAGGCTTTTGGCTGCTGATAAGTTCTGCTGAGGCTCCCCCTAGCCTCTAGCAAAGCGCCTCATCAGCAGCCTCGCCTTTGTGCCCTTCGACTGTTATTGGCAAGTCCGTTCCCCCGAAAGACCCGCCACTGCTCAGATGTAAAGCACCTCCCCCAAAGTGCTTTGCAACTTCAATCAAAGAGCTGACCCGATTAACTACCCTTCTGCCTTCTTGTCGTGGTTGGCTTCAGCAACGGTTGTGCCATTATCTGGGAGCCCGTCGCGAAAAATTGCAAGACCGCGATTTGTTGGTTGAAATTCAGCGAAATCGATTTTCGCCAGTGTCGAGCGGGGAGCGGGAAATCTATCTGAGGACTGCGCCGTGCGTAGGTGTTCAATACAGGAAACACCCAAATCTGCATTGAAATCACTCGCGCCACGAAAGGCGAACGAGGCGACGACAGGTAGACGCGCTACTCTCTCGCGAAATTATCAGGATGGAATGGCCGCCCAAAGAACTCTCGATATAACCAGCCAAGCACGCGAATCTCGGCCGTGCAGAGGCTTTCGAGCCAGCAATCAATGAGAAAAGCCTCGCGCGTTTTCTTCGTCGGAATCTTTTCGGACTCGTGCACCACGGAAGCGGCTTTCATATCCAAATCATAAGCGGACGAGATTTCTTCCGTACGTTTTTGAGCCTCCTGCAATGCATTGAGGAGTTGACCCAACCAGCCGTGCAAATCACGTTCGGCGGGATGATGCGCGACGGATTGAAGGATTCCTATAGCCAGGCGATCTTCGGCGCGATTGAAATTAAAGACTTCTTCACCCGCAGTGCGACTATGTTCCTGCTTCCATTGGAACAATTCCTCAACCTTCGAGTGCTTGATGATGGCCACGCGTTGGTCGTAATCAAGGAACCATTGAATCACCTCGGGCAGCGAGTCATAGTCGACATTGCCGTAGCTGTCACGCCCAAGCACGGGCTCGTTGGCGGAAGATTTGGAATCAGTCGGTGGCAATGTTTGGATCCGATTTTTTCTGACGAATGACTATGCCGGCCGCTTTAATTGCAGCTCAAACGCTGCGCGCGCTTCACCGACAAGGTCACCGCGCCGATTGCTGATTATTGTCGGGGACCAACGCGACAACGTGTCAAGTTCGTTCTCCGACAAAACATCAAGCTGGCGCAAAGCGTCAATCACCGCCGGCGGCCGGGCGCGCTTATCGTCGCCATCTTCAACTTTCAGCGCGAAGCCGATGCCGTTGGGCCAATTCGTCGACGGCAACACACCCACCGTGTAGACGCCTTCGGCTCCGATTTTTGAAATCAGTTTGCCGGCCGCGGCCCGTATCAATTCCGTATCCAGGCGATCTTTGCTGCCACCAATCATCATCGGAAAGTTGACCATAGCGCTGACGATCCGCTTGCAGGCATCGCGCGTCTCGTTCGAGAACTCTGCCGGCGGCGATACCAATCGTGCATACATCAAAGCCATCGCCCGCACTGAAATGCCAAACACCGGCACGCCGCAGCCATCAATGCCAATCGCGACATCCTCGATCGCCACGCCCGAGAAATCAGAGACGGCTTGAAGAATCATCTGCTGTACCGGGTGAGACGGCTCGTCGTAAGTCTCAGTGGGCGCGCCGAGATGCTTCGCCAGGGCCAGCATCGCCGCATGTTTGCCGGAACAGTTGTTCTGAATTGCGGTCGGCGCTTCGCCTTTCCGAATCAACTCGCGCGCAACATCGACACTGTAGGGTTCGTGCGCGCCACACTTTAGCGCCGACTCAGGCAGGCCAATCTTGTCCAACATCGAACGGACGGTTTCGACATGCATCGGCTCGGCGTTATGCGAGCCGCAGGCGATGGCCACCTCACGTTCCGTGAATCCAAATCGGTCAGCCGCGCCTGAAGCGACCACGGGCAAAGCCTGAAATGGTTTTCCGGACGAGCGCAAATACGTCACGCTCCCGGGTGAACCCAGGGAACAAATTTCAGCGCCGCCGGCATCGACCGCGATGAGATGACCGCTATGACGTGACTCGATTATCGGGCCGCGCCACACTTCCACAAGGTGAGCACAAGCGTTGTCGGATTGACTGGGCGACATGAAGAAGCATCTTAACTGTTGCGATGAGAAACAGAAAAGCGCGGTGAAATAGGATCGGAACAAACCCTCGGTTAGGAAGGGTGGCTTGCCGCCGCAGTTGAACAATTAAGAACGAGCGGGAGTAAACCGCCCTTCCGAACCTGAAAGATTATTCAGACTCGTTTACTTCTGCGCGGTAGTGGCGGGAGTGTCGGCGAGTGCCCTTTGAATCGTCTGCTTCAGGCGGTCACGGCTTTCCGCTCGAGAATAGCCGTGCCAATGACTGATGATGTGACCGTCGCTCGAGATGACCAGCGTTTGCGGAATCACGTTCTTTCCATTCATCAACGCGCGGGCCATCGCGCCGTCGGCCCAACCCACGCGAAAGCCAAAATTGAAATCGCGCACGAACTGCTTCACCTTGTCGGCGGCCCTGGCCGGATCTTCGGTCGTTAAGCCGATAAATTCGACCGGCTTGCCGGCAAATTCCTTGCGCACCTTTTCATAGTCAGGCACTTCTGCTCGGCACGGTCCGCACCACGTCGCCCACAAATTGATCACGACAATCTTGCCGGTAAAGTCAGCAAGCTTAAAGGTCGTTTTGTCGATCCCTTTCACTTCGTGATTCAACAGACGCTCGGGCATGACGCCGTTTTCATCCAATGAGGGCGTGATGCGCTCGGGTGGCGCCTCAGTCGTGGCCATCTCCGGCGCGGGCGGCGGTGGAGGAGGCGGCGCTGGATTGGTAACTCGTCGACCGGATTGAGCTGTTGCGGAAAGAGCGAGTGCGAAAATGATTGCGAGCCGCGCGAATACTTTCTTCATAGCACCCACTCCTAAACAAGTTGGATTCGGGCGGCCCGAATTCTACCGTAGGCAGTGCATCTTTGAAAGCGATTTTCCCCCTTTCTCCTTATCGGAGGATGTCGCGGATGACGACCTATGACGATCTCCACTCCCACAACGAACTGCGAGAGTCGAATTCGGGTAACTATATAGTTGAATCACCGAAGCAGCCCGGAAGGGCTGATAGAAAGTAGCCGGTGGTCGAAGACCACCGGAGAGCGTCGCAAAAATTGTCGGCACGCTCAAAGGGTGCAAGAGTCTGCCGCAGTTTTCAACGGCAAAGGTCTTGCACCCTTTCAGGATGCTGATGCCTTATCATTTTTACCGGTGGTCTTTGCTTCGCTCCGACCGCCGGCTACTTTCTTGCAACCCTTCGGGTTGTTTCGGTGAGTCAACAATATAGTTTCGCCGAATTCGCATGGCGAAGTGATCTCTCGATATTAGGTTAATTCACCGCGCAGTCCCTCACCCGCCCTCTCCCATAGGGGAGAGGAACTGAAACAGCTATTGAAACCGAAACGGGTGGAAATCGACTACTTTTGCGTTGTAGTTGCTCGGCTGGCGGATGGGGGTGGTGCTGGCGCGACAGTTCGGGCGCGCGTCGACTTTGCTGCACCGCGCTTGCCGCCCAGTTGCAACACAGTGAGTTTGACTGTGCGTCGTCCGAAGCGCATGGCTTCTCGCGAGCTGGGCGTCCAGATGTCTATCCGCTTGCCCTTTACGGCGCCGCCGGTATCTGCGACCAGATATTCACCAGTGTAAGAGCCGGCTTCAATGCGCACGCGCGAGCCAATCGGCAGGACGCGTGGGTCCGCGGCAATCATGCCGGTTGAGACCGGCGCACCGCTGGCCGTACGACCGCGCAGGCTATAGGCCGTAGCCTCGAAACTTTGGCTGGGCAGTGCCTGTTCGACAGTTGCGGGCGACGCGGAAACAACTTCGCGCGGGCGCTGAGCTGATACGGATGCCTTAGAAGTAGTGGCGGTCGCGATATCCGCGACAGACATGGCGGCGGCTTGAATTACTTGTTGGTTGGATTTCGACTTTTGCTGCTGCTGAACTAGATTTTGTGAATAGGAAATTATCGAAAAAAGAAGAAGCACACCTACAGTGCTTCCTACAAACACGGGTTTCTTCATCAAATCGGGCTCTCCTGTCCGAGTTTTTTTGCCAACTTTCCAGGACTTTTATCGCGTGCGAGTCGGTTGGTGCTTTGACTCGACCTTTGGCTCAAGGAGACTGAAGCGTCTGTCAGCCGAAGTTGCCGTTTTCTAGGCGCGATCCTGAAAAGAACCAAATTCATCGCCGCAATGGCGGATGAACCTAATTGTTAGTCCGGGGCGATGACGCCGCGGCTCGATTGCAACCACCCGGTTAGCAGGTGGGTATCAATCCGTAAATGATTTACCAAAGAAAAAGCGAACCTTTTGGGTTCGCTCTGTAACAACGACGAAAGGCTAGCACAGGCTTTTTTGGAGTGTCCAGCCAGTGAAGGTCCGTTTGGAGGATCAGATTTGCGCTCTCGAGGTTGGAGATGCGAAGTTTGCTGAGGAAAAGCGAAGATTTTGACGCATTCGGCTGGAATCAGGACGGTCACATTTACCGCATTCGGCCATATAGACAAGAATCCTTCAGCCTGAACGAATTTGGCGGACAATCTCACGCTGATTTGCGGTTTTGCTGAGGAAAGTTGAAGGTTCGGTCGATCAAGTTGGAGGTTTGGTCGAGCAGCTTTGAGTTTTGCTTGATAGGGTTCGAATTCCAATCGATCGGATTGAATCCGAACTCGATTGGATTGAAGTCCGACTCGATCAGATTGAATCCGAACTCGATTGGATTGAAGTCCAAGTCGATCAGATTGAAGTCCAAGTCGATCAGATTGAAGTCGAACTCGATTGGGTTGAAGTCCAACTCGATTGAATTGAAGTCCGACTCGATTGGGTTGAAGTTCAACTCGATTGAATTGAAGTTCAACTCGATTGGATTGAAGTCTAACTTGATCGGATTGAACTCCAACTCGATTGGATTGAAGTCCGACTCGATTGGATTGAAGTCCGACTCGATTGGAATTCGATTTCCAGCGGTCAGATTGCTGGTTTTAAGCCGCGACAACCTTATTTAGACAAGGATATGTCTGCCGAATCAGAATGGCTGGAACGCCGAAGGTGTTCGCTAATTTCAGCCCAGGGCAACGCCCGGGGAAATGGGAGTCAATCGAAATCCGAACTCTGAAAGAGTTCGCAAACGCCAGCCCTTTCAGGGTTGATGGTGTGGTGGCGCGCATCCCCAGGGTAGCGCGCAGGCACGCGCAACCGGGCTGAAAATTAATGAACGCCTTTGGCGTTCTCATTCAATTGGAGCGACTTGATTGCTCAAGTATGTCAGTGCCCTAATCGGGAGTGCGCCCACTTGTCGGCGCCTTTCTCTCCATCAACGAAAACGGCGACAAGTGGGCGCATTCCAAATCGTCAGTCCTTCTCCAGCCCCGCGTACTTTTCGATTAGTTTTTTTGCTCCGTACCCCGGAAAGCTGACGGTCACCTTGGTCTGATCTCCCGACCCTTCACGCCGGAGGACGAGGCCGCGACCGTACTTTGAATGGCGCACATATGATCCCGGGACGAAAGACGATGTAGGCGTATTCGGTGTGGGAGCCGGACGTGATTCAGTTCGCGACTTCCGGTAGGGCGTACGAGGCGGTTGTCGAGTTCCCAATCTCTCGTCCCGCCGGCGAAAGAACTCCTGCACCGAGTCAACGCTATTGTAGGTCTTGCCTCCGTAACTCGGCGCAGGTTTTCGCGGAAATTCATCTACCGGGAAATCGTTGATGCTTTGAGAATCTTCGTCATACTCGTAACGCAGCGAACCCGCCTCAACAGGTTTCGACCCGCGCGCGAACGACAGCCACGAACGGCCGCGTGAAAGATCATCGATCAATTCCAGCGGCATCTCATTCAAGAACTGCGACGGCTCGGACGCCAATTCTTCGCCGTAGACGCGCCGCTTCACCGCATGCGTGATGTAGAGAAAACGCTCGGCCCGCGTCATGGCTACGTATGCCAACCGTCGCTCTTCTTCGATGTCCGAAGCGTCGCTCAATGAACGCGAATGAGGGAACAACCCGTCTTCCAGCCCCACCAGGAACACCAGCGGAAATTCCAGGCCTTTCGCCGAGTGGGCCGTCATCAACGTCACGGGCACGTCAGCTTTATATTGATCGGTGTCAGCAACCAGTGCCGAGTGATCGATAAAGTCGCGCAAACCTGCGGCGCCCTGCTCATCATAATCAACGGCGGCATTGACCAACTCCTGTAAGTTTTCGAGTCGACCTTCGGCTTCATCGCTATTCTCAGACTTGAGCGCATTCTCGTAGCCGGTGTCGAGAATCGCGGCCTTCACCAGATCGGAAACAGGCGAAGTTGATTCGTAATCACTCTCTGAGTCTTCGCTGACGCTAAGGCCAAGGCTGTTCTCGCCATCGTCACTGGCTGCAAGAGACGTGACTTGCTCTACTCTTCGCGCCAGACGATTAATGATGCGCTGAAAATTCGCGAGCGCTGCGGCGGCGCGCGGCGAAACGTTCCGGCCTTCGCTCAGCAGATCTGAAATCGCGTCCCAGTGCGAGATGCCCAGTTCGCGCGCGCGATTATCAATTTCGTCGAGCGTGACTTTGCCGATGCCGCGTGGCGGCGTGTTGACCACGCGTTGCAGCGCAATCGAATCGTGCGGATTCATCGCCAGCTTCAGATAAGCGATGATGTCGCGCACTTCCATCCGCTCATAAAACGAGAAACCGCCGACAATGTTGTAGGCCAGGCCGGCGCGGCGCATCGCTTCTTCAAACACACGCGACTGCGAATTCGTTCGATAGAGCACGGCCGCGCGCAGATCCGGATCGGGCCGCAGGTGCTCCTGAACCTTTCCTGCCACAAACCGGGCCTCGGTCTCGGCGTCGAGGGCCTGGTAGTAACGAATCTTTTCGCCCGCCGGATTCTGCGTCCACAGGGCCTTCTCTTTCCGCTCAACGTTGTGTTTGATGACCCCGTGAGCCAGATCAAGGATGTTCTGAGTCGAGCGATAGTTCTCTTCCAGCCGGATGACTTTGGCGGAGGCGAAGTGCTCTTCGAATTTTAGAATGTTGGTGATGTCCGCGCCCCGCCAGCGATAAATCGACTGATCGGGGTCGCCGACGACGCAAATGTTCTGCTGCTTTTCCGTCAGTAAACGAATCAACGCAAACTGCAACTGGTTCGTGTCCTGATACTCGTCAACCAAAAGATAACGAAACCGATCGTTGTAGCGCTCGCGCACGTCGGGCACATCGCGCAACAACCTCACCGTCTTAATCAGCAAATCGTCGAAATCGAGGGCATTGTTCTGATGGAGCCGTTCTTCGTAGAGTTGAAATACGCGCGCGATCGATGCTCGCCGTTCATCGACGAAGTGCGCCTGAGCGGTAAACGATTCGGCATCCTGGCCGCGATTCTTGGCCGCGCTAATGGCCGCCTGCACGGACCGCGGCGCCAGCTGTTTGTCGTCCATTCCCAAATCGCGAATGATATTTCGCGTCAGGCGCACGGTGTCGTCCTGATCGTAAATCGTAAATGATCGTGTATAGCCGGCGTTCATCGTTTCGATGTCGCGCCGCAGAATCCGCACACAAAGGCTATGGAAAGTTGAGATGAGCGGCGCGCTGCCGATTTCGAGATCTGCGATCAGCTTAGTGACGCGGCTTCGCATTTCCTCCGCAGCCTTATTGGTAAAGGTGACGGCGAGAATGTTCCGCGGCCAAACGCCGCGTTCCGCGATCAAGTACGCAATCCGGTGCGCAATGACGCGGGTTTTGCCAGAGCCGGCGCCGGCGAGAATCAAAAGTGGCCCTTCGGTGGAAGTGACCGCTTCACGTTGTTGGGGATTGAGTTGCGAGAGAAAATCAGTCATGAAAACTTTTCGGCTATTTAATCATAAGGACCGCCGGCTCGCCACACCACGTTTTTCCTGAGACCCGATTCACGATCAAGATTCTCGTTAAGCCGAATGGGGACTATTATGTTGACTATCCCAGACCGGGCAAGGGCGGCAGAACTGAGACTCTCAAACATGAATAACGCAATTCGCCTTCTCTCAAACGCATTGCTTTCGTTAGTTTTCGTCAGCAACGCAATCTCACAAACGGTCCCGAAGAACGAGCAGGAAGTGAAGCACCAGCGCGAGCGGCTCCAGGCCATTTCAATGATCGAGCAGAGTGCGTCAGAAGCGCCGCTTTGGGACGATAAGAAGAGCGCGGTCCGCGTCCTGGCCGACGCTGCTGATTTGCTTTGGGACGAGAAGCCGGGTCAGGGCCTTCGCTGGCTCACCAAAGCCTGGGAACTGATCGCGCAGGTTTCCGATGCGCCCCAGGACCAACGGCTTAAAGATTTCTTCACGCGTTCGGACCGGACCGAACTGCGGACGGCCGTAATCACGGTCGCGCACGCGCATGACCGAAAACTAGCTGAAAAGTTTTTGAAGGATGTGGCGCAACAGGAGCCCAACGAAAAAAAGGACCGGGGCGCGTTTGATAATCGATCCGGGCGCAGCGAGCAACTGCTGCAAATGGCCCAGCAGACGATCGATGCCGATCCGGATCTGGCGTTCAGCCTCGCCGCCGAAAGTTTGGTCGACGGAATTTCTTACGGCTTACAGAACATCCTGGTAACGCTGCGCGCCAAACATCCGGACCTGGCGAACCGGCTCTTTGATCTGGCGCTCGCTCGCTTCAATTCCGGACAACCAGAAGCGGCTGAAGGACAGGTCCTGGCCGGCTATCTTTTTCGACCGGGAATGACTCTGGGTGTTGATTCTCGCGGCCGCACAATCGTGGCCATGAATCCTCTGCAACAGAATGTGCCGCCGGTCGCCGCCAGCGAACCGCAACGCGCCAAGGCGTTCCTGGTCGCCGTGTTCGAAAAACTGATTTCGCCTCCGCAGAACGTGGATACACCCGAAGGCCGTGTCCGCGCCCAACCGATCGTGGTTTTGGGCGGACAGTTGGCCGCGCCATATCGCACCTACGCGCCCGATCTGGCTCAGACAGCCACGGGCCTAATCGCCCAACTGACGCATCAACTTTACCCTGAACTCGATGAGGCCGGGGCAAGTCCAAAGCAAACTACCAACAGCGATTCGACCAGGAAGATGACGCGAGAAGAGCTTTTCGAAAAGAGAATTGCCGATCTCGAAGACAAAGCGGATCGTGAGAACAATCCCGCGCTCAAGAAAGTCGCTTACGTTGAAGCGGCGTTGGCCACGGATCCCAGGGACTACGCGCGCGGCAAGGGCATCGCCGGGAAAATCGACGACGTGGAGTTGCGCGCGGACGTGATTTCATTCGTGCTGTACCGCGCGGCTCTGTCGTTTGTCTGGAAAGGCGAACTTGATAAGACCGGCGAACTGGCGCCGCAAATCAGTGATGCGCCGCGGCGGGCCGTGGTCAGGCTCGCCGTCGCACAAAAACTATTGGCCGCCAAGAGCGAGCCGGACGAGCGCGCACTGCTGGAGCAAAAGGTTCTCGACCTGCTGAACGAGGTCGAACGCGATCTGACGAAGCCGGAGCCGTCAGTGAAGATCGCCAGAATTCTGTTGGGGCGCGCCGCCGTGCTCGCGAAGTTAGACAAGGAGCAAGCAATGACGGCGATTGAAAATGCCGCGCAGGTTATCAACAAACTGGACGGGTTTGATTTGCGCGATACTGCGGCGCCGGACTTTGGAATTTCGTTGGTACCGACCTCAGGAGGCTTAGTCGACAAACCCAGACTCGGATTTGGCTTCCGCAATGTGATCGAGCCACTCGTCCTCACGAATTTCGAGCAGTTGGCGGCGAGCGTCGATCGTTTAGCGGCTAAGGAAATTCGCGGACTCGCGCGTTTGGAAGTAGCGAAAGCTTATCTACGGCAACAACCGAAGGCGTCCGCTGCTCCCGCGATTAAGAATTAGGACGCGGCGGTTTAGTAGGGCGCGAGGGTCTAGTCTTTTTTCTTCGGCGGTTCCTCTTTGCAGCGTACCCGGCCCCACTCGTCGATGCATTCGCGGATGTACTGACCCAGGTCTTCAAATTCGTGCGCTGATTTGGCCCAGAAGTCCTTGAACATGCTCGAATCGAAACCAAAACCATAAGCGCGGGCAGGACCTCTTTGCGACCCGACTTCATCTTCAAAATAAGCCGCCGTTTGCCGGCAGGCCATCGCCACCACCGTGAGTGAGCTGCCGGCGGGCAAGGGATCGAACAACTTGCCCACGCTCTCATCGAGCTCTTTCAAGCGCGCCAGCACGCGATTGTATTGCTCGACGCAAAACGCCGCTGTGTCCTGCGCGCTGCCGGTCCATTCCGACTGCATCGCCATTCGCGAGGTGCGACGCAGCACGTTGATTAACTTCGCGAGTTCCTTCTCTTTTTCCATGCTTTCGCCTCACCCTCAATCGCCGCAAATCGGCATCGTCATGTAGCGCGCTCGCCGATGCCCACGCCTCGGCGCGCACGCGAATCCAAATTTAAGAACGAACGGCTCGGGAGCTTCGTCTTCAAAGTATGCAACTAACTCGCGCGCAGCCAGTCGCACAACTTCCGGCGAAGTATCTTCGGCCAGCGGCGGGAACAGGCCCCGCAGGTTCGGCTCGATTTCAATCAAGCGGGCTAGCACCTTGTTGTACTGCACCACGCAGAAGCGCGCCGCGTCGGGCTCCCGGCCGACCCACGCTGCATATCCGGCTGAGCGCGCGATGCGCCGCAGCACGCTGATGAGCTTTATCGTCTCTCTTTCCATCTCACTTCTTTCCCTTCTGCTCTTCGTTTGCCGAACTATTTGTTGAGCCGGCGGCTTCGACTTTCTGCCGCAGCAGTTTCTTACCTTGCCGTACTCGCCACTTCACCGTGCTCAGGGGCGCGCCGGTAAATGCGGCGATTCTCTCCAGAGGCATCTCATCCAGGAACCGCAACTTCAGAGTCAGCGCATAATCGGCCGGCAGGCTCTCCCACGCGGTTCGTAGCTCGAGATTCTCAATCCTTTCGATCAGCGGTTTGGACAGCGCCTCCAACTTTTCGATCAGGACATCATCCAATGCGACGCGTTGCGCTTTGATTCTGCTTTCGCTCTTGCCGAAGCGCATCGCGCGATGACGCGTGATGGCCGACAGCCAGGCTGCAAACTTTCGCGGCTCTTCAATTGACGGCAACGCTTTGAAGGCCAACAGCCACGCGTCCTGCGCGACATCTTCCGCGTGCTCGCGTCCGACGATACCGGTCGCCACTCGCATCACCGCCGCGCGATATCGCAGCACCAATTGATCAAACGCTTTCAGGTCGCCGACGATCGCTGCGACCACCAGGACTTCATCAGGCAGCTCTGGTCCGGCGTCCGCCATCGGCGCGCTGTCCGCTTTGCTTAAGAGACCCTCCAATAACATAGAGACATGCGAGAACAAAAAGGATAGCAGCCTCGCCGTAAATTTTTCGCGAAGATTAGGAATTAGTCTCGGCCATGTGAAGTCAGGAATTCACATCGGCACTTCCGGCTGGAACTATAAACATTGGCTGGGCCGTTTCTATCCGGAAAAGATTCGGCCCGCGGATATGCTCGAGTTCTACGCGCGGCACTTCAAAACTGTCGAGCTCAACAACAGCTTCTATCACCTGCCGTCGATAAAGTCGTTTCGCTCCTGGCGCGACACCGTGCCAAAAGATTTTGTTTTCGCTGTCAAGGGCAGTCGGTTTATCACTCACATGAAGAAGCTAAAGGCGCCGAAGACTTCAACCAGAAAATTCTTCACCCGGGTTGAGAAACTGGACCAGCAGCTCGGCCCAATTCTGTTTCAACTGCCTCCGCATTGGCGGGTGAATCTCAAAAGGCTCGCGACGTTTCTCGAACGGCTGCCGGCGGGATATCGCTATGCGTTTGAATTTCGCGAACCGAGTTGGTTCGCGGATGAAGTTTATGACTTGCTCCGACAGCACAACGTGGCCCTCTGCCTCTTCCACATGAGCGGATACGAAACGCCCATGGTGATTACCGCGAACTTTGTGTACGTCCGGTTTCACGGAGCGCAATCGACCTATGGCGGTTCTTATTCTGATTCACAACTGCAGATGTGGGCCCAACGAATCGCGAAGTGGCGAGACGATGAAAATGAGGTCTTCATCTATTTCAATAACGACCCTGAAGCCCATGCCATCAATGACGCGAAACGGCTGCGCGACACGTTGTGAAATTTAGTGCCGCTTGAAGTACTGAACGTCGCGCTCATGCTTTTCGGCGGCGGCCTTTGAATCGAAGGTGCCCAGATTGCGGCGCTTGCCGGTTTTGGGATCCTTCTTGCGGGAATACAAACGATACTTGCCTGATTTCAATTTTCGGATCATGACGGCCTCCCAAATCGCAATCAGCAATTGGCCTGCCGCTACTTCGCATCGACTACTTCACGCAGGCGTCTAAACAATTTCACCAGTTCAGGCAATTGATAATTCGCATTCAGGCCGCTCGGATTAGGCAGAACCCAGACACGCGCGTCGTGAATTCGTTCAGGCTGTTCGCCGATGCGGGCTTTGGGCTGATCAAAGGCATGACGATAGGCGCCGACGCCGAGAATAGCGACGACTTTCGGTTGGTAACGCTTCACCTTGGCTGCCAATCGCCGTCCGCCGGCGATGAAATCGTCGCGCGTCAGCTCGGCGGCCGAGGCAGTGGCAAAAGGCACGACGTTGCTGATGCCAATCGCGCTCCGCAACAACTCGCGCTCTTCGAATGGCGAGAGCAATCGATCGGTAAAACCTGATTTGTGAAGCGCCGGCCAGAAGCGATTGCCCGGTCGCGCGAAGTGATGTCCCACAGCGGCCGTATAAAGACCGGGATTGATGCCGCAGAAAAGCACCCGGAGGTTTGGCGCAATCACATCCGGCAATGTTTTGCCGCTCGCCGCGACCAGTTGCTCCTTCGTCGGCTTGAATGGTTTGGCGATCACCATGCGGGCCATTAGACTAACATGTGTCCGATCATTAGCGAGTCAGTACCATCCGCGTCAGCGGATGGGATAAGGAAGCGGCGACACCCGTTTTAGGTACACCTGATCCCATCCGCTGACGCGGATGGTACTGACCGCTCGCGGTTCGATCACATGGCTACCAAGAAACGTCCTGCTGAAAAACCATCAATTTGTGCTGCCGCCCGCGCGGTGCGCATGCCGTCGGTGATCAAACCGATGCTGGCGACGCTGGTCGACGAGCCTTTCTCAGATTCCGATTGGATTTTCGAAACCAAGTGGGACGGGTATCGATCAGTCTGCTTCCTCAAAAACGGCGCCGCGCGCTTCGTGTCACGCAATCAGATCGAGATGACGCCGCAATATCCTGAGCTCGCGAACATCGCGAAGTATGTGCGCGCTAAGGAAGCAATTCTGGACGGCGAGATCTGCGCATTGGACAGCCACGGCATACCACGCTTTCAAATGCTGCAACGCAAGGGGGCTTCGAAGCGTCCGCCGATCGTCTACTTCGTTTTTGATCTTCTGTACGTGGATGGATACGACCTGACGGGCTGCACGGTGGTCGAACGCAAGGCGAAGCTCGCGGAAATCATCCAGCCGGCGAACGTCATCAAATTTTCAGACCACGTCGAAAGTGACGGTGAAGCTTTCTTTCGCGAGATCGAAAAGTTTCGTCTCGAAGGCATGATGGCCAAGCGCGCCAGCAGCAAGTACGTCCAGAAGCGCAGCAGCGATTGGTTAAAGATAAAGACAGTGATGCGACAGGAGGTGGTCGTCGGCGGCTACACCCAGCCGCGCGGCACGCGTTCATACTTCGGTTCGCTCGTCTGCGGACTCTATCGTGATGAGCAACTATATTACGTGGCGCATATCGGCGGCGGCTTTAACGAGAAGCTGCTCGCCTCAATTCACAAGTTGATGCAGCCGCTCAAAAGCGACAACAGTCCATTTCTCAGCGTGCCCAAAACCAACGAGCCCGTACAGTGGCTCAAGCCGAAACTCGTAGCCGAAGTGAAGTTTTCCGAGTGGACCGCAGACAATCGTTTGCGTCATCCGGTCTTTGTCGGATTGCGTGAAGATAAGAAACCGAAGGAATGCCGGTTCGAATTCGAAAGCGACACCGATAAGGTTGTGGGAAAGAGACGAAAAGCCCGCAAGAAGACGCCCGTTTAGCGGCGG
>JADMIO010838979.1_pt1 | contig 19285 bp, 3 predicted proteins | sample 8958161 | NCBI WGS metagenome assembly JADMIO01 (sample SAMN16585339, study PRJNA669376) | soil metagenome | isolation source: Crop rotation soil | place: USA: Cullars Rotation, Alabama | collected 2011
CTTTCCCAAAATCAAATTACACTTATGCTGAAAACTCTCTGCGGATTCAGCACAGCGGAAATCGCGAAATCATTTCTCACCACTGAAGATACAATCTCGAAACGGCTTTACAGAACGAAAGAGTTTTTTCGCGAACAAAAGCTCAATGTTGTTTTTCCTTCGCCCGGTGAAATTAAAAGCCGCACCGGGACAGTGCTCAATACCATTTATCTTCTTTTCAATGAAGGATACAATTCAACACACTCTGAAGATCTTATCAGGAACGATTTGATTGATGAAGCGATGATGCTTTGTAAGCTGCTTATAGAAAACAAGCACACGCAATTGCCGGAAGTTTTCGCATTGATGGCGCTGATGTGTTTTCATACTGCACGAAGCGCAAGCAGGTTATCTGCGGAAGGAGAAATCATTTTGCTTCCGAAACAGGACCGTGGTAAATGGAATGCTTCGCTTATAGCAGAAGGAAATTATTATATGAACAAGGCTGCCTTTGGAAATGAAATTACCTCTTATCATGTTGAAGCCGCGATAGCATTTGAGCATTGCACAGCAAAAAATTTCGCGCAAACAAACTGGAAACGGATTCTGCATTACTATGATTCGCTTTGTAAGATTTCTCCTTCTCCGATTGCCCGTTTAAACCGGGCAATTGCTATGTTAGAAGCAGAAGGAGCGGAGCCGGCTTTACAGGAAGTGGAAAATATCGGTGAGAAAAGAAAGATGGAATCTTATTACCTGTATCATGGTTTGCTTGGTGAAATCCATGCCCGGTTAGGAAATCCTGTAAAGGCGAAAAACTTTTTTGAATCTGCCATTGCTCTTACTCAATCTGATGCTGAGAAGAAAATGTTTCGTGGTAAGATTGCAGCGTTGCTGAATTGATTTTTTATTTAGAATTTTTTTTATTGATTACTTCCTTTGAAACCTCTATGCAACTCCATAACTCTGTGCTTCCGTGGTAAAATTTTAAACTAAGAATTGGGAAACCGCGTAGTCTGCCTTACGCGCGTTTTATTAAAGTTTATCCGGAGACACAAGAGCCGGGAATCAAGATTAGAGATATCTTGACTCCCGGCTCTTGCATCTTGCATCTTATTTCAGTTATTTGCGCTCGGAAAAAAAAGTGCTAATGAAGTTGTTGGTTTATCTCGGTCATCCTGCCCACTTTCATCTTTACAAGGAGATGATCAGAGTCATGAAGAAGAAAAATCACGAGGTGATAATCGTGATCAAGAGCAAGGATGTATTGGAAAAATTGCTTCAGGAAGCGGGGATGGACTACATCAATCTTTCATTGCAGCCGAGAAGAAACGGGAGGATCGGAATCGCCAGAAGCTTTTTTTTACGACTGTCACAGCTTTCAAGAATCATACGCAGACATCGTCCGGACAAGCTTATCGGCTCCGCGTCAGAGCTAGCTATTCTTGGTAAGCTGTATCGCGTACCATCTTATATTTTCTTTGAAGATGATTTTGAAATTGCTCCCGCGTTCGCTTACATCACAGGACCGCTTGCAACACACCTTGTTTGCCCCCAGTGCTGCAGCGCCTGGAAATGGAATCATAAAAAGACAGGATATGAAAGCTATCATGAGCTCGCTTATCTTCATCCAAATTATTTCACACCTGATCCCGGAAAAGTAAAAAGCATATTTCCTCCCGGTAAAAATTTCATTCTTCGCTTCGCCCAGCTCAATGCATATCACGATGAAGGAAAATCAGGAATCACTACATCTGTCGCGCAGCAATTAATCGATCGGCTTGAAAAGCATGGAGCGGTTCACATTACTTCAGAGCGTCCGCTTGAGCCGCAGTTTGAAAAATACCGCATCAGCATTAATGCAAGCGATGTTCACCACGGGCTCGCTTTAGCGGACCTTTATATAGGCGACAGCCAGACAATGACTGCAGAGTCGGCTGTGCTTGGAACTCCCGCGATCCGCTTTAATGATTTCGTAGGACGGCTCAGCTATCTCGAAGAGCTCGAGCACAAGCATGAGCTTACCTATGGAATCAAAACCACTGAGCCCGAAAAATTATTAAGCAAGCTTGATGAGCTTTTAGCAGCTCCTGATCTGAAAAAGGAATGGAGTGTCCGGAGAGAAAAGATGCTTGCGCAGAAGATCGATCTGACGGAGTTTATGGTTAGGCTTTTAGAGAATTAGAAAGTGAGAGACTGAGAAAGTGAGAAAGTGAGAGAGTGAGAAAGTGTGGAAGCGGGAAAGTAGGAAGCAAGAATAGGGTGATGAAAAAAGAATGTCATTCAGAAGAAAACTATTTCATAGAAAGCGATGCCGTCAATTCATAAATGGATTCCTCTGAATGACTCACTCTCCGCCTTTTCTCACTCTCTCACTTTCTCACTTTCTCACTTTCATTTCATCACCCTTGTAAATCATCACATCGTCTATTTAACGGGCCATATCGATCAGCCACGAAAATATTTTAACAAATATTTGGTAGTTAAAATCCAATTGTTACTTTTACGGTATCAAACAATAAGTTCACTAACTTAAACACGTACACATACAGAAAAGCTTACGATAACACGGCATGAAACACCGCTACAACTTTCAGTAACACCACGTAACTGCCGGTAGACATCCGGTTGGTTGTAGACACAAGACCTTATCAGTTATTGCCCATCGCTTGCCATGCGATAAGTGCGTTTCGCCCTTAACCCAGCATGTTTAGCATAAGCATCAAAAAGCTTAACAAAATATTGTTTACTTGATAATTTCGCCCCTCTATATTTGAATTCAATCAAAAGGGGGAAACAGGACAGATGAAAAAAAGCAACAGAAATACACTAAGCAATAGCAGGTTCGCCCTGCGCTTTAAAAGAGTGCCTTCAATTGCTGGTACCGGTGCAATGGCTGTTGAGTTTGTTCCTTCCAAAACAAAGCTTAAGAAAAAATATGTGCCGCGCCCGCATCTTGAAAAGATCGGCGGCATGGATCCGAAGGTTCGTGAATTTGTTTTGAGACATTTGGATCTCGGCGATTCTTCCGTTGCTGTGTTACGCACTTCACTTAGCGAGAGCATCAACCAGCTTCCTTCAAAAACAAATTCTGTTGTCAACCTTAAACGTGTAAACGACATCCGCGAAATCAATAAATTCTTTTCAGCGGTAAATCATAAATTACCTGAAGAAGGAAAATTTGTCGGTTGTGTTGAAACAAAATATTTACGCAGACAACGTATCTATAAAAAATTTCCGCCGGTACTTAATAAGATTTATTACATACTTGATTTTATTTTGAAGCGCGTATTTCCGAAACTGCCTGTAACAAGACAGTTTTATTTTTTTCTGACAGGCGGCAGAAATAAAGTGATGTCAAGAACTGAAACACTCGGACGTTTATACGCGTCGGGTTTTGAAGTGGTGGAAAAAGAATTCATCGGCAACAATCTTTATTTCTGTGTGAAAAAAGTTAAGCGCCCTCTTTTTGACCGCGAGCTGGTATATGGTCCGATCTTCAGGATGCGCAGACATGGAAAAAACGGGAAAGTGATTTATGTGTATAAGATGAGAACGATGCACGCTTATTCTGAATTCATCCAGCAATATGTGTACGCGAAAAATAATCTCGCTGAAGGCGGAAAGATGAAAGATGATTTCCGTGTTTCATCGATCGGAAAAGTTTTCAGGAAATACTGGATCGATGAGCTGCCGATGATTTATAATTTGCTGAAGGGTGATCTGAAGCTTGTTGGTGTTCGTCCGTTAAGCGCGCAATACCTTAGCTTATACTCAGCCGAGCTGAAAGAGAAAAGAGTAAACCATAAGCCTGGGCTGATTCCACCTTTCTATGCCGATCTTCCGAAAACAATTGAAGAAATCCAGGCCTCTGAAATGAAGTACCTGTTGTCATATGAAAAAAATCCTTTAATCACGGATATGAAATACTTTTTACATGCATGCAGTAATATTATTATCCGCAAAGCCCGAAGTAAATAATTAGCTGATGAGCTAATTAGCCAATAACTCCGAAAAACTACCGAACTAATAATCACTATCACATTAGCTAATTACCTAATCATCACATTAGCTAATCTCTCATATCTCATATCTAATACCTCACTTCGCCCGCACATTATGCTTTTAAGAATCAGTCGTTTCCATAAGAGTGTAAGATTATTAAGAAAAGTGAGTCCTTTCTTTCTGCTCACTTTCTATACTTGTGCTCTTACTTTTCACACAAGCACAGTAAACGCACAAGAAGTATATCAACACATCAGCCACACTGATATTTATGATTTTCTGGATGAACTCGCCAACGCGCATGTCATCGAGCTTAACACAGCTGTTAAACCATACTCGCGTATGCTGATAGCTGAAAAGTTGCTCGAGGCCGATGGCAAAAAAGACGTACTTAATAAGAGACAGCAAAAAGAAATTGCTTTCTACCTGAAGGACTATAATAAGGAGCTCAGGCCGGATAAGAATTTTGACAAGCGGTATGATCTCTTCTATTATAAAGACTCTCTTTTCACTATGTCGATAAACCCGATTTTGGGAGCTACCCTTTATGTTAATGATACCATTCATAATATGTATCACCGTCATGGAGGAGCGCAGGCTTTCGCATATGTGGGAAAGACCGTTGGATTTTATGCCAGCCTTACCGACAACCATGATAACAAACGGCTCGCTTCACCTGATTATCTGAACCGTTTTCCGGGTGCCGAATACAAGGTAGATGGTGTAAGCGAAGGGGGAGATTACAGCGAGATGAGGGGAGGGCTTACCTATACCTGGAGCTGGGGTAGTCTTGGCCTTATAAAAGACAATTTTGCCTGGGGTGACAATTACCATGGCGCCAATATTTTTTCAGGAAGGGCTCCGTCATTTGCTCATATTCATCTTCACATGCACCCGGTAAAATGGCTTGACTTTAATTATGTGCACGGCTGGCTGGTTAGCCAGGTTGTAGACAGCTCGATGAGCTACCTGAATCATCCCGGCTATCGCCTCGTTTTCCACCCGAAGTATCTTGCGGCAAATCTCATTACCGTAACTCCATGGAAATACCTGAATGTATCGATCGGGAACTCTATTATATATAGTGATAAGAGCATACAGCCGGCATACCTGATTCCTTTCTTCTTTTACAAATCGGTTGACCACTCCCAGAGCGGTGCAGGCAGCAACTGGCTGGGAGAAAATTCGCAGATGTTTTTTAATATCAGCTCAAGGAATATAAAGAATGTGCATCTCTATACTTCCGTGTTTATTGATGAGATCGCTTTTGGAAATGTGTTCGATGAAAAGACACAATCCAATTTTATCAGCGGAAAAATCGGTGCGCGCTTAAGCAACTTTATGGTGCCCGATTTATTCCTGACAGCGGAGTATACACGAACGAATCCGATCGTGTACAGGCACTATGTAAAGACATCAACTTTCGCTTCCAACCTTTATAACCTCGGGCATTACCTGGGCGATAACTCGCAGGAAATTTATCTTGCCGCTGCATACAAGCCCATCCCGAAATTAATTGTTGAAGCATCGTTCACGCTGGGACAAAAAGGGTTTGAATATGATTATGATCCTTCAACAGCGGGCAACGGAATTATAGTGGCCGGTGGTACGACAACAGGAAGAGGAGATCCGTTTATTGAAAATGTTTATTGGCAATCAACGGAAGCGGGAGTGAACGCGCAGTACCAAATTATCAACGACTGTTTTGTGAATGCGGGAGTAACACTTTCCGACATTCATGGAGTGTATGTCGACACATATACACAGCCTTATTTCCGGGGGAAGAAGACAACGATAAGTGTTGGTGTGAACGTAGGTTTTTAAGGTAGAGTCAAGATTAATGACGCAAGAGTCAAGACAGAAAAGGGTGCAGCAATTCAATAAAAAAATTAAAAATCAAAAATAAAAAATGGGAAAAATGAAGTCATAAAATACACCGAAGACGAAAATGCGGGGCCAGTAAAAACACAAACTCGTCTTGATTCTTGTCTCCTGGCTCTTGATTCTAAAGTTTGGCATAAAAAAAACTGTTGAACTTTTGCCCCAAAAAACTGACTATTCACCAAATTGTTAAAAAATAAAAGCTAAAAAATTTGTTTAATTAAATGCTTCTTTCTACTATTATACCGCAATTCGATACAAGAGGGACAGAACTGTTTAACATTTGGAGGGGAATTGTTCAAAAAAAAATTTGGATATTTAAAACACGATCACAATATTTACACTTCCTTTTATATCAACGAAGGAAGATTTAGTAACACGAAACAATACTTAACTTAACTAATCTGCGTGAAACTTTACACTCGGAATTTATTGTTTACTACACAATGTGTCGCGGCTATTTTTGCTGTGATGCATTTTTTTTTGCCAGTCATGAAAAACAAAATCAACTAAACAAATAACTTAACAAATTACCAACATGAAAAACAACAACTACCCAACTACACGTACAACAACGGGTTTTAATCGTTGGATGCTTTTGACAAGTATCATGGTGCTTTCGCTGTTCACTGCGAATGCGCAGATCACAGTAGTATCAGGTGGAAACAGCTTGGCTGCAAGCTACCCATCGTTCACGACTGCTACTGGTCTTTTTGCTGCATTGAATGCTACCGCGCAAACCGGTCAAACAATTGTGATCTCCGTAACAGGTGATGTAACAACTGAAGACGGTGCAGTGGCCTTAGGTGCAGGTGCATGGACAAGAATCACCATTACACCAAACGGTAACAGAACCATCTCTGGTACTGTCGCAACAAAGCCAATGATTGATTTCAATGGTTCGGATAATGTTAAGATTGACGGAATAAACGCAAGTGGAAATACACTTACGTTTGCAAACTTAAGTACAGCTTCTGCTACAACTGTCAGTACCTTCAGGTTTATCGGAGGTGCTACTGCAAATAAAATTACAAACTGTAATGTTCAGGGTTCAGCTACGATGGCTGTTGGAACAAACGGAGGTAATATCTTTTTCAGTACAGATGCAAACACTGCAAATGGAAATGATAACGACACTATATCTAATTGTAACATTGGTCCTGCAGGTTCTAATCTTCCGACAAAAGGAATTTACGGTAATGGTTCAACAGGTACTACTGCGATTGGTAACAGTGGTATTGTAATCGATAATAATAACATCTTTGACTTTTTTGGTGCTGCTGTTTCAAGTGCAGGGGTTTATTGTCCTGATGGTTGTAATAACTGGAGCATTACAAATAACAAATTTTATCAGACAGGTACGCGTACCTGGACAACAGCTGCTCAACATTCACCAATCTGGCTTATCGGAACTGGTGCTACCAGTGGTTCACAAGGACACACCGTTACTGGAAATATTATCGGATATGCTTCCAATTCTCAAACCGGTACATATACATTGACGGGTACCGGATCTAGCGCAAGATTTGTTGGTATCTTCTTTAATGGCTCTGCTACAGGAACAACTTCAACGATTTCAAATAATACAATCGCTTCTATTAGTATGACAGGCGTAACCGGATCGGGAACAGGAAACTCATCTCCTTTTACTGCGATCAACTTACAGGAAGGTGTATTTGTATCAAATAATAATACGATCGGTAGCCAGACGGCAACAGGTTCTTTAACGTTTTCTACTACTACTACTTCATCAACGGATGTACAGGGTATTCATAACTTCAGTTCGAATGCATGGACTTCTAATGGTAATAGCATAGGAGGAATCTCTGTTACGAATCTTGGAGCATCAGGAACATTTTTGGTTTATGGTCTTAGAGCTAACACAGGCACAGGTGTGAGATGGATTGCAAGCTCAAATAAAGTAGGAGGAACTGTTGCAAGCTCAATTTCACTGACTGCTACAGGAACATCTTCCCAGGTTGTCGGAATGCTGAGTCCTAATGCACAGGCTGTGTGGTCAACTGACACGGTTAGAAATTTAACTTCCAACATTGGTACAGGAACAACTACAGGTGCTTCAGTAATTGGAATGAATTTAAGCAATTCCGCAATTGACACTCTTAGTGCGAATGTTATTTATGCTCTTGGTAATACGAACTCTTCTGCGATAGTAATTGTTACCGGTATTCAAATGAGCGGTACTTCATCAGCGGGAAACCTGATCGAAAGAAACTTTATTCACTCTTTAACTAATAGCAGTACTGCCGGCATCATTAACGGTATCCAGATAAGCGGAGCAGGTACTTCGACTTACCGTAATAATATGATTCGTTTGGGTGTTGATGGTGCAAGCGGTTCAATCCAGACTTCAGCGCAAATCAATGGTATCAATGAAACTTCAGGAACAGATAACATCTGGCATAACAGCGTTTATATCGGTGGTTCAGGTGTAGTAAGCGGTGCTGTCAATACTTTTGCCTTCAACAGCTCTCAGGTTACTGTTGCCCGCAGCTATCGTGATAACATTTTCTATAATGCTCGTTCTAATACATCGGGAACAGGTAAGCATTATGCTGTTCAGGTTGCCGGTACTACTCCTCCTGTTACAGGTCTTACAATTAATAACAACGTTTATCATGTATCAGGAACCGGCGGAGTTTTTGGCCGCTTTAACTCATTAGACGTTGCCAATCTTACAGACTGGAAAGGTACAGGCGCAAACAAGGGGCCTAATCAGGATGCAAACAGCTTCAGTGGCGATCCTCAATACCAGACACCTGCAGGTTCTTTATCTACAGTTGATTTACATATAAATCCTTCCGTTTCAACACCTGCAGAAGGAAATGGTGTTGATGTAGGAGTTACAAATGATTTTGACGGACAAACACGTTCAGGCCTAACACCGGTTGATATCGGTGCTGATGCAGGAAACTTTACAGGTGTGGATTTATCAGCTCCGGTTATTACTTACACAGCATTAAGTACTGCATGCGGTGCAGTTGACCAAACGTTAACAGCAACTATTACTGATGTTACGGGTGTAAAGCAAACAGGTGGTCTTGCTCCTCGTGTATATTATAAGAAAGGTATATTAGGAACTTACTCTTCAGCTGCAGGAACACTTACAGCAGGAACTGCACAAAGCGGAACATGGTCATTCTCTATTACACAAGCTGCAACAGGCGGTGCTGTAGGTGATACAGTTTACTACTATGTTATTGCTCAGGATTCGGCTACAAGCGGTCCTTTCATCAGCTCAAATCCAACAGGTGTTACAGCAACGGATGTAAACACAGTTTCTGTTCATCCTGCTTCGCCAAACTCTTTCAGGTATGCACTTTCAATTGGCGGCACATACAACGTTGGTCCTGGACAAAGCGATACTACTCTTACAATGGCGGTTGCGAAATACAATTCAGGCTGTCTTACAGGAGCGGTTACTTTTCTTCTTACCGGTACAACATATAATGCAGCTTCAGGTGAGACATTCCCTATTACTATTAATAATAACTCAACTGCAAGCGCAACAAATACCTTAACGATTAAGCCGCAAAACGCAAGCACAACGATTACAGGCTCAAGCACTTCAGGTGTTATCGTGCTGAACGGAGCTGATTTCGTTGCTTTGAACGGATCTACAGGTTCTACTGTTAACTCAGTATGTCCTGCATCCGCGGCAAGCCGTGATCTTACAATTACCAACACAAGCACAGGAACCTCAAGCGCTGTTGTCTGGATTCAGACAGCATCTACAGGAACCGGTACTTCTGCAACTAATGATACAATTAAGAATTGTATTCTTGTTGGTAGCGGAAACACTCAAACATTGTTTGGTGCAGGTTCAGGTTCTTCAACCATCGGCACAAGCAGCTTGGGAACAGGTAACAACAACAATGGTTTTGTTAACAATGATATCAGCAAAACACAGATCGGTCTTTACTCGCAGGGAGCGAGTATTTCAAATAAAAATACCGGTACTGTAATGAATCAAAACACTATTAACACAGCATCACCGAACAACGTTCAGATCGGTGGTATCCGTGTAGGTTTTGAAAGCGGTATCGTTATTAGTGGAAACAGCATCAGGAATATCAACTCTAGCGGATCAGGAGTATATGGTATCGCGTTGGGAGTTGTTCCTGCTAATTCATATACCACTTTAACAGGAAACGAAGTAGTTGGAGCAACGGTAACGAAAAATGTTATTGATAACATTCTTCGTACAGGTGACGGAAGCGCGTTCGGTATCGTACTGGCGCAGTCTACTTCCGCGTCACCTGCTTCGAACATGATCGCGAACAACATGGTATCTAATGTCAATACTACAGGTTCTACTCCATCCGATTCTCCATTTGGTATTGAAGTAGGTGGTGGTACTGCAGCTACCAATGTATATTACAATTCGGTTTACCTGTCAGGTGTCGGATCAAGCTCGTCTAACGGATTTGCTTTGGCAATTGGCGGTAGTAACCCTGTTGTTGATATAAGAAACAATATTTTGGTCAATAAAATGACGTCAACTTCCGGTAAGAACTACGCGCTTGTTTTTGCTTACAGCACGTACACAAACCTTACTTCGAATAACAATGACTTCGTTGTTACAGCTGATGCAAATCACTTTGACATCGGTACAGGTGGTTTTGCTGCTCCTACAGGAGTTACACGCGCAACATGGAGCTCAGCCAACTCAAAAGACGGTGCATCGCAAGGTATTGATCCGGTATTTAGTGCAACAGCAGTTCCGGCTGACCTGCACCTGGTTTCAACTGACCCTGCTAACATTACTCTAAATGATGGCGCTGCTACAGTTTCTGTTACAGATGACATCGATTGTAATGTAAGAATGACAGACATCGGAGCGGATGAATTTACTCCTCCTGCATGTACAGGTGCTTCCGCAAGCACAGTTAGTGCTACAGGCGGTATTACATCATTCTGCGCTACAGCAACAACTGTACTTTCAACTTCAGCTTCAAACTCGGGAACAGGTATTACTTATCAGTGGCAGTCTTCACTGAACGGTACTCCGGGCTCTTACAGCTCGGCTTCAGGATCAAGCACTTCAGCTACCTATAGCATCACAGGCCTTACAACAACTACATGGTATCGTTTGGTTGTAACTTGTACTTCTGCTTCTGTTGGTGATACTTCAAACGCGGTAACAATTACAATTAATCCAAATCCTACAGCTTCAGTTACACCAACAGGTCCGATAACTGAGTGTTCAAATAATCTTCAGCAGCTTTCTGTTTCAACAAACGGAAGCTCACCTTCTTACCAGTGGAAAGTTGGTGGCGTGAATGTTCCAAGCGGTGGAACTTCATCTACTTATACTCCTACTACTACAGGAAGCTACACATGCGTAGTTACGGCTCTCGGCTGTCCTACAACATCAAATGCGGTATCTGTTACTGTTAATGCTGCCGTTACAGGTGTAACTGCAGGTAACACTGCTCCTTCAAGCACAATTTGCAAAGGCGGCTCATTTGATTTGAGCTCAACAGGTACATCAAACACAACAACGACTACTACAATCTTATCAGAAGGTTTTGAAAGCGGAGCTTCAGGATGGTCATTTGTAGATTCATCTTCTACAGGTACAACTCTTGCAAGTCAGCTTTTCCATATTGAAAGCTCACCACTTACTGATGCATCAGGTTCTGCGACATTCTCGAGTTTCGCGATTTCAGGATCTAAATTCCTTTATTCTAATCCGGATGCGGGTGGAAGCGGAAGCCAGACAAGAACAATGGCAGTATCACCTTCATTCAGTACGGTTGGCTATACAGGAGCTATGACTCTTGGCTTTAAGCATGTTTACAGATATTGGTCATCAAGCTCTCCTGCTGAACAGGTTCAGGTTGAAATATCTACCAACGGTGGCTCTTCATGGGATATTCTCCAGGCTTACCAGGGTCTTGACAGAGGAACTACTACTAACAACGCGCAGGCAGCAGTTGCCACTACAGTTAACATCCCGGGATCTTATACAGGATTCTCAAGTGTTAAATTCAGATTCAGAAATGTTTCTAACTGGGGTTACTTCTGGGCAATTGATGATGTATTATTAACAGGATCATCACCTGCAGCTGCGACATTTGCATGGACATCAACTCCTTCAGGATTCACGTCATCATCTCAAAATCCTACAGGTGTTGCTCCGACACAAACAACTACTTATAAAGTGGTTGTAAATAACTCAAACGGCTGTCCTGATTCAGCGACAACTACAGTAACTGTTAATTCAGTAACAGGTGCTCTTAGCGGAGATGCAACAATCTGCGTATCTACAAGCACAAATCTTTCAATTGCTGTAACAGGTACAGGTCCTTGGAGCGGTACATTGGATGAAGGAACAACCTTCAGCGGTTCAAGCAGCCCGATTACTGTTTCGGTTTCTCCTGCAGTTAGCCATAATTACTCAATTGCGACTCTTGTTGATAACGGTACAACATGTACTGCTCAATCAGGAGACAAAACAGGATCAGCTAATATTATAATACTTGATTCTATTGTAAGCGTTAGCTTAGATGCTGACGTAAATACTATTTGCGCAGGCGGTACAGTGAACTTCACTGCTACTCCTACTAATGGCGGATCTGCTCCATCTTACGAATTCTTCGTAAACGGAGCATCAGTTCAGGGTCCGGGAAGTTCAAATACATATGTTTCTTCTTCATTGACTGATCAGGATACAGTTACAGTTGTGTTAACTTCAAATGTAGGTTGCCCTTCAGGTAACCCTGCAACATCTAACGCAGAGGTTATCACTGTAAACCCGATTCTTCCTGTTAGTGTAAGCCTTGCAGCTTCTCCTTCAAATACAGTTTGTTCAGGTGCGGAAGTTACTTTCACTGCAACTCCTACAAATGGTGGTGGAAGTCCAACTTATGAATTCTTCCTTAACGGAACTTCTGTTCAGGGTCCGGGCAGCTCAGCTACTTATGTGAACTCAGCTCTTAATGATTTGGATAGCGTAAGTGTTATTTTGGTTTCTTCAGAAGCTTGCAAGAGCGGAAGCCCTGCAACATCTAACACTATTCATATGACTGTTTCAGGTGCAGTTGCGGCAAGCGTTACTGTTACAGGAACAAATCCTTCATGCCTTGGCTCATCAGTTACTTATACTGCTAACCCTACAGGTGGCGGATCAACTCCAACTTATGAATTCTTCCTTAACAATGTTTCTGTTCAAGGTCCGGGCAGCTCAGCTACTTATGCTTACACACCAACTACAGGAGATTCATTATATGTAATCATGACTTCAAGCTTCGCATGCGCGACAGGAAGTCCTGCTACATCTGCTGCAATCTATCCAACCACTACTACGCCTCCATCAGCTTCATTCGCTTATGGCAGCTCTCCTTTCTGTAAATCAAACGGAGGAACAGCTTCTGTTACAGGCTTCACAGGAACAACAGGGGGAACTTACTCGTCTACTGCAGGTCTTGTAATTGACGGTCCTACAGGTGACGTTGATGTTGCGGCAAGCACAGTTGGTTCTTATACTGTGACTTATACAGTTGCAGCATCAGGCGGATGTCCGCTGTATTCAACAACTGCGAGCATCGTTATCACTAAGCCTACAGCAGTTATAACAGGAACATTATCATTCTGTACAGGCAGCAGCACTGTTCTTAGTGCAGCATCTTCTTCTGCGGGAATCAGCCCTGCAGCGATTACAGGTTACGAATGGTTCAAAAACGGTGTTGCAACCGGAGGAACCGGTGTTACTGAAACAGTAAGCTCAGCAGGTAACTACACTGTAGTTGTTACAACTAACACAGGTGGCGGATGTACAGATACATCTGCTATTTCTGCAGTGGTTGAAAATGCAGGTCCTACTGCAGGTGTCAGCGCAAATTGCACGAGCTTGCTTGTTGGCAGATCAGCAATACTGACTGCAACTCCTGCTTCAGGTGTTACTTATGTTTGGACACTGAATGGCGGAAGCACTCTTTCTACATCAAATCCATATACTACAGCTGTAAATGCTGCAGGTACATATAAAGTTGTTGTAACGAATGTTTCGGGATGTAAAGATTCTGCAACGATTGTTATTTCTAATAACGTTGGACCTCTTGTTGGAGGAACGACTTATAATATTCCTGACGCATCATGCGGCTTCTTAAAGATCGCTGATCTCGTTGCTCAATTGAACACTTACGGTACAACAGGAACAGGAACAATCCTGGTTGATGTTGCCGCAGGTTATACTGAAACTGCCCCAACAGGCGGTATCAATATTACAGGAACAGGTACTGCCGCGATTCCAATCGTGTTTGAAAAAGCAGGCGCAGGTACTAATCCTAAGATCAATGCACAGGTGGGTACAGTTACGCTCGCTGCTTCTACAAACCTTCCTTCAGTTGACGGTATCGTTTCCCTGAACGGTTCTGACTACATTACTTTCGACGGAATCGACTTACAGGATAACAACGCTTCAGGCGCTGCAATGATGGAATACGGTTACGGACTCTTCAAAGCAAGCGCTACAGATGGTAGCCAGAACAACACAATCAAGAATTGTGTGATCACTTTGAAAAATACAAATAACGGTACTGACTCAGCAACTTACTTCGGTAATGGTTCTAAAGGTATTGTAATCACAAACGCTACCCGTACAGCATTGACAACATTCCTGACTATCAGCACAACAACAGGACGTAACGATGGCAATACAATTACAGGAAATACAATTCAGAACGTATTCGCAGGTATCTTCATTCGCGGTTACGGTGATGCTACAAATCCATATACGTACCTTGATCAGAACAACTCAATCGGAGGTTCTACAGGCGCTCTTGGAAATATCATCAGGAATTTCGGTACAGGTGCGAACGCAACGTCCGGAATCACGACTGTGAATCAGAATAACCTGTTGATTCAGAATAATAATATTAATAATACCACAGGCGGTGGCTCAGCTCACGGAGGTACTCTTCTTGGTATTACCGCTTCACAGGCATTTACATTGTCTCAGTCTGTTATGAATATTAAGGACAACACTATTACTCTCGGTCAGGGAACTAATACTGCTCAGACACAGGGTATTTCTATCGGAGCGAATGGTGGTGGAAGCGCTGTATTGAACATTACAGGTAACACAATTACCGGCTTTACAAATACTTCGACATCTACAGGAGGAACAATGTTTGGTGTTGTTGTATCGAATACTGCGAACGCGCTTCTTAATATCAATTCAAACACGTTCTCTAATAACAATATCGCGTCAGGATGTAATATGATCAGCTTGCAGACAACTGCAACGGCTGACAAAGCGAACATTAAGTTCAATACATTCTTCAATACTACAATGACGAACGGTACTGCGATTACATTTATCGCTCCTCAGGCAGCGGAAGTAACACAGTTAAATATTGACAGTAACCTTGTTGACAGTGTTAAATGGTCAGTTGCCACTACAGTTACAAGTGCAGGTATCACTAACTCAGGAAGTGCCTTGACTTGCGCTGTGTCAATTACCGGAAATGAATTCAAGAGATTCAGCCATTTCGCTACAGGAACAACAGGTGCTGTAACCTTCATCAGCAATACAGCTGCGACAAATTCAGTTACTGTGGCAAGAAATAAATTTACAGATATCCAGCTGAATACAACCGGTACTGTAACATTTATCAGCCACGGCTACGCAATCCCTGGTACAGGAACTCTCACAATTGACAATAACTTTGTGTCAGGTGCCTTTACGAAAAACGGGGCCAGCGGCAGCTTGCTGATCACTACTTCAAACTCAACTTCGGGTACAGGTTCTCTAGTTAATTATACAAATAACAACTTCTCCAATATGACTGTTGCGGGTTCTACAACAATCACAGGATTCAACAACACAGATGGAGGAACAGGTTCAACCAAGACAATTACAGGCAATACATTCGCTAACTGGACCGCTGTTACAGGTACAATTAATACAATGAACTTTACTTATTGGAATGGTGTTTCAAGCTTATCAAGCAATACTATTTACAATATCACTAACCAGGGAACTCTGACCGGTGTTACAATGGGATCAACAGCGAATGGCGCGACTTCAATCACTGTTTCCGGAAATACAATCAGGAGACTGGTTTCAACCGGTACAGGCGGAAGCGTAACAGGTCTTACCTGCGCTAATACTTCAGCGCTGATCAATATTACAGGTAACAATATTGATACGCTTTCTTCTACTGGAGCAAGCTCAACAGTAACAGGTCTTTCAGTTACAGGCGCGACTCTTACAAATGTGAATGATAACAGGATCGGCTACCTGTCAGGATCAGGAGGAACATCACCTGTTGTACAAGGTATCCTTGTAAGCAGCGGTACTGCTGTTAACCTGAACAGGAACAAAATTGCCGTTCTCTCTCAAAGCGGTATTGTTTCGAACACATGTGTGATCGGTATGTCATTGACAGGCGGTACTACAGTTACTGCGGCAAATAACTACATCGGAGATCTTAATGTAACCCTTGCAAGCTCGCTTGACGCGATCCGTGGTATTTCAGTTACAGGATCTTCCGCATCTACTTCATTCAATCTCTACTTTAATACAGTTTACTTATCAGGAACTTCAGGCGCGACTACATTCGGAAGCACTTGCGTTCATCATGCAGCGAGCAGTACAGCTACAACTGCGAAACTGGATCTGCGTGATAACATCCTCGTAAATAACTCAACTCCTAAAACTACAGGTGTTGCATCTTGTCTCAGAAGATCAACTGCGAATACGCTGGGTAACTACGCTGTTACATCGAACAATAACCTGTTCTATGCAGGAGCACCAAGCGCTACACATGCAATCCTGAACGATAACGGAACAGTTTACGGAACATCGGCTGCGGGCTTTGCTTTCGGACCGGTTGGAACTGCTGGTACATTCCAGAACTTCGTAACTTCTTCACGTGAAGGCGCGTCAGTGTCAGAGACTGTTTCACCAACAGCGGGAGTTTACTTCCAAAGCTTCACACCTTCTTCTTCTACTTACCTGCATCTTGTTAACGGATTGGGTACGCTTGCGGAAAGCGGTGGAGTAAATCCAAATTCTACAACGTTCGCTACTGATTATGACGGTGACATTCGCGCAGGCAGCACAGGCTATAGCGGCCCGGGTTCAGCTCCTGATATCGGTGCTGACGAGTTTAACGGAGTTTCTCCTGCGCCTGCTGTCACCAGCGCGCTTGCAAGCCCTGCTACAGGTCAGTGCTCTGCTGTTTCTCACGCTGTAACTGCAATTGTAAGCCAGGGAACTAACCCTCTTACTTCAGTTACTCTCGTTTATGCTTACAACGGAACACCGGGCCCAACATCGCCTATTACAATGACTACTTCAAGCGGATCAAGCCCTTATACTTACACAGGAACAATTCCTGCTGCTACTACTCCTCCAAATGCGGTGGTAACATGGTCTGTGGTAGCTACTGACGGTACATATTCAAATACACGTTCAGGCGCTTCATACCAGGACAGCATATTATTCGGAGCAACTCCGATTGTCGCTGCGGCTTCACCGGTGAATATCTGCCAGTTTGGTTCAACAACATTGACTGCAACAGTTTCAGGTCCTGCAGCTCCGGCAGCAATGACTTATTGCCAGTCAACACATCCAAGCGGATGTTCAGGTGATGATATGCCACTTATTGTCTTGAAATCTTTGAACAGTACATTAAGCGCTTGCGGATTCACAACAAGTGTTCCTCCGCGTTACGTTTATGATAGTACTACAACTACAACATTACCTGCAGGCGTTAACGATACTCTGAAAGTTACTTTCGGTACTGACGGAAGCGCATTCTGCGGAGCATGGATTGACTACAATCATGATGGCGTTTACAATAGCACCAACGAATTCCTTGGAGCAAATTCAACATCAGTAGGTGCGGGCGGAGTAGCTTCGATTATTTTCGTTGTTCCTACAACTGCATTTAACGGAGTTACCCGTATGCGTGTTGTTGGTGGTAATGATGCTGCTCTTGTAAGTACAAATGCCTGCGGTAGCGGAACAAGCGGTTGGGGTGAGACACGTGACTTTACAATCACGATCACCGGCGCGGGATTCCCGAGCGGCTATACTTCTTACACATGGTCTGAAGGCGGAACAACAGTTGGAACAGGAAATCCATTGGTATTGACTGTACCTACTGCAGGAAGCCATTCATATATAGTAACTGCTTCCAACGCTTCAGGTTGCGGACTTGTTTCTTCACCTGCAGGTGTTAACGTTGCTGAATTACCGGGCGCTCCGTCGGATCCTGTTAACTCATCACAGTGCGGTGCTGGTATTCCGGCGATTTCTGTAACGGCTTCAGGTGGTAACGGTCACGTTCATTGGTATGCTGACAGTACTTCCACTTCTGAATATCCGGGAGCAGGTAACAACCAGACTTTCGGCGCTTCAATCAGCAATACTGATACACTATGGGCTAGCCAGGATGCGGGTGGTTGCCAGGGAGCGAGAGTAGCTGTAATCGCAGTTGTAACTCAACCTGACGTTATCACTATCGTTCCTTCTTCAAACCCTGTTTGCGGTAATGATCCATTGACGCTTTCAGCTACAAGAACTACATACGCTAATAACTATACACATCATTGGTCAGCAACTCCTTCAACAGGAAGCGGTATTTCCTCTTCAGGCTTCGGAGGCACAATCGCTGATTCAATAATCACAGTTACTCCTACAACAGGCGGAACATTTACATACAGGGATACTGCTTATGATGCAGCTACCCAGTGTACATACATCTCATCTGTTACTGTAACAACTACTGCTCCTCCTGCTGCATCAATTACAGCAAGCAGAGACAGTGTTTGTTCAGGAGGTCCTATTACATTAACTGCTCCGGCGGCTGTTGTAAATCTTAACTACACAGAAGGCTTTGAAGGAACATTCCCTCCTACAGGATTTACAATGATCAATGCAGGAACAGGAAATTCATGGGTAACAAGCACTGTATTCCATTCAGGCGCGAAAGCGATGGCATACAACTTCAGCTCTACACAGCCTGCAAATGCATGGGCAATTACTCCTGGTCAGCAATTATATGCCGGTGTTACTTACAATGTGTCATTCTGGTATAAGGTTATCTCAGCTTCATTCCCTGAAAAACTGAAAGTAACTGTTGGAACAAGCAATACGGTTCCGGCTCAGACAACTATCCTTTGGAATAACAACGGTGGTTCAAGTCTGACTAATACTACGTACGCTCAAGGCACAGCGACATATACTCCATCTTCTGACGGAATTTATTACTTCGGATGGAATTGCTATTCTGATCTTGACGAAGATGTATTGTATGTTGATGATATTTCAATCACAGGTAGCTTAAGTCTGGCACGTACCTGGTTATGGAGCGGATCTCCTTCAGGAGCGACTGCAGGTTTACCTGGTGATGTTACTACACGTATAATCACTGTAAAGGGAAAG
>JADMIO010930506.1_pt1 | contig 19284 bp, 16 predicted proteins | sample 8958161 | NCBI WGS metagenome assembly JADMIO01 (sample SAMN16585339, study PRJNA669376) | soil metagenome | isolation source: Crop rotation soil | place: USA: Cullars Rotation, Alabama | collected 2011
GACAGGTCGCGGCGGTGGCGCCGGTGCGGCAGGCAGAGGCGGCGGTGGTGCGCCGGGCGCGCAGCCGAACAACGCGGGTCGCGGCGGCGGCGGACAGGGGCGCGGGCGCGGCGGGTTCGCCGGCGACGCGCCGACCGGCGACTACGCGGTGGTGCTCCAGGTCAACGGAGTCACTCTCAAGAAGCCGCTGCGGGTCGTCGACATGACCGGCGCGCCGATGGGAGCAGTGGTCAGGGAGTAGGTCGACATCTCGGCCGTCGTCGGGAGCAGGGCCCGCCCGCTCCCGGCGACGAGGCTATTTCACCCAGTGCTTCGCGGTGCTCCACTGCCGCGGATCGAAGAGCGCGGGGTCGATCACCGGGTCGAAGGTCACGGTCGAGTACTCCTCGTGCACGCGGCCTTCGCCGTCGATGACCTGCCACACTTCCTTGGCGATCCAGCCCTGGTTGGCGCGCACGTAATTCGTGAACCGGTACTCCTCCTCCTGACCGCGGGCGTTCTTCTCGAGCGAGCGGACGAACACGAGCCGGTCCCGCTCGATCCAGAACTGCTTCGACGTCGTGTCGTTGCGACTGGCGGCGCCGACGACGTACACCGGTTTCCCCTCGAAGTTGTCGGTGCGCATTCTCGACAGCTGGAAGCCGAGGTACCGCAGCACCGAGATGGTCTGCTCGGGCGGCTGGGTGTAGACGTCGAAGCCGAGGAGGAGCAGCGGATTGAAGCCGCGGGTGGCGGTGGCGACGCGCCCGCCACTCATCTGATAGACGCTATCGGCCCGGTACAGGAAGCCGTTGCCCGCCGCCGGGTCGTTGACGTCGATGCGGAGCTTTCCGGGCAGCGACATCGTCTCGTACCAGGTCTGGACCGTGGGTGCGCGTCCGGCGCCGACGACGGTCGTGGTCCGCTGGGAGAAGGTCGCCGTCCGATACCACTTGCCGTCGTACCGCGCGTGCATGGCGCGGATCAGGCTCTCGCCGTCGGAGATGGTGATGGTCTGCGCGGCGCCCGTCCCCGAGGACCCGGGCGGCACGGCGACGACGACTTTCCGGTTGCAGCCGACGAGGAGCAGCAGCGCGCCGAGGGCGGCGGGGCGAAGGACAGCGGGCATCGAAGCGGGCTCGAGATGGCGATTGGTGGAGCATATCGGGAGCCGCACTAGCGAACGGGCTCCGATCCCCGGAGAATAATGCGTCCGCGGAATTTCCTCGCTCGATTCCTTCGCCGCCGGCCGCCGCTGATCCACGACATCTCCGTCCCGATCGACAACGGCGGCGTGGTCTATCCCGACAACCCGCCGATCGAGATCGCGCCCCACAAGCGGATCGCGTCGGGCGGCAGCTCGAACGTGTCGCGGCTGGCCTTCGGCTCACACACGGGCACACACGTCGACGCGCCGCGGCATTTTCTCGACGCCGGCGCCGGCGTCGATGCCCTGCCCCTCGACGTACTCGTTGGCCCGGCGGTGCTGGTGCGGTTCCCGGCCGACGTCATGGCGATCACCGCCGACATGCTGCGCGCGGCCCCGCTGTCGGGCGCGACCCGCGTGCTCTTCGCGACCCGCAATTCGAGCTTCATCCGCGATCGGACCTTCGTTCCCGATTTCACGTACGTCGCGCCGGACGCGGCGGCGTATCTGGTGGAGTCCGGCGTCCGGCTCGTCGGCGTCGACTATCTCTCGGTCGAGCAGTTCCGGTCCGGGCATCATCAGACCCACAAGACGCTGCTCGGCGCCGGCGTCGTGATCGTCGAGGGACTCGACCTCTCGGCGCCGCCGGCGGGACGGTACCAGCTCGTCTGCCTGCCGCTGCGGCTGGTTGGCCTCGACGGATCGCCGGCCCGCGCCATTTTGATCGACACCTGAGGATTCACCGATGAAGCTGGCGATGATCGGCCTGGGGAAGATGGGCGGCAACATGACCGAGCGGCTGCTGCGAAACGGCCATCAGGTCGTCGCCTTCGACCGCTCTGCGGAGGCCGTGCAGAAGTACGCGGGGCTCGGCGCGACGCCGGCGAAGGATCTCGCCGCGGTGCTCGCCGAGCTCGCGAGCCCGCGAGTGGTGTGGATCATGGTGCCGGCGGGCGCGCCGGTGGACGAGACGATCGCGCAGCTCGTGCCGTCGATGCAGACCGGCGACATCATCATCGACGGCGGCAACTCGAACTTTCACGACACGATGCGGCGCGCGCAGGAGCTCGCGGCCCGCGGCATCGACTTCATCGATTCCGGAACGAGCGGCGGCATCTGGGGCCTCGAGAACGGCTACTGCCTGATGGTCGGCGGGCGGCGCGAGGCCGTCGCGACCTGCGAGCCGATCTTCCGGTCGCTCGCCCCGACGGACGGATACGCGCACGTCGGTCCGCCGGGCGCGGGCCACTATGTGAAGATGATTCACAACGGCATCGAGTACGGAATGCTCCAGGCGTACGCCGAGGGCTACGAGATCCTCCACACGTCGAAGAACTTTCCCGGCCTCGACCTCGGGCAGATCGCCGATCTCTGGCAGCACGGGAGTGTGGTGCGATCGTGGATGAACGAGCTGGCGGTGGATGCGTTCCGGCGCGAGGGGTCGGTGGACAGTCTGCGCGGATGGGTGGCTGACTCCGGCGAGGGGCGATGGACGGTGCAGGAGGCGATCGATCTCGACGTCCCTGCCCCGGTGATCACGCTGTCACTTCAGATGCGCTTCCGGTCGCGCCAGGAAGACAGCTACGCGGGCAAGGTGATCGCCGCGCTGCGCAACGAGTTCGGCGGACACGCCGTGAAGCGCGAGGCGGGCGACGCGGGCTCCGCATCAGAGCCAGCAGCGCTGGCCGACGGCAAGCGCACCACCGGTCCGCGGCGGGCGACAAACGCATGACCGGTATTCGTGTCCGGCCGAGCACTACCATGCAGGCCCCGCGCACCGGGGCCGATCCGGGCACGATGATCATCCTCGGGGCGATGGGCGATCTGACGCGCCGCAAGCTGATGCCGGCGATCTATCAGCTCGCGAAGGAAGGACTGCTCGACGACGACTTCGCGGTGCTCGGCGTCGCGCGCGAGGATGGGACGGACCAGTCCTTCCGGCAGGTCATGCGCGAGTCGCTCGGGAAGTCCGACGAGATCAAGGGCGTCGACGACGGCGTGTGGCGCTGGCTCGAGCAGCGGCTGTTCTACGTCGCGGGTGACCTCGGCAACGACGCCGCATACGCCGAGGTAGGGAAGCGTCTGGCCGCGATCGAGGAGCCTCGCGAGGCGCCGGCGAGAAATCGGACGTTCTATCTCGCCGTGCCGCCCAGCATCTTCACGACGATCGTTCAGCATCTGTCGTCGAGCGGTTTGGCGCCACGTACCGGCACCGAGGCGGTCCGCCCGTGGGTCCGGGTGCTGATCGAGAAGCCGTTCGGGCGCAGCCTCGAGACGGCGATGGACCTCAATGCGCTCGTGCTCAGTCTGTTCGGCGAGCATCAGGTTTACCGCATCGACCACTATCTGGGAAAGGAGACCGTCCAGAACGTTCTGGTGCTGCGGTTCGCCAACTCGATCTTCGAGCCGCTCTGGAACCGACAGTGGATCGATCACGTGCAGATCACCGCCGCGGAAACGGTCGGCGTCGAGCAGCGGGGCAAGTACTACGAGGAGGCGGGCGTCATCCGCGACATGTTCCAGAATCACCTGCTGCAGCTGGTGGCGCTGACCGCGATGGAGCCGCCGGCGACGATGTCGGCGGGGGCGGTGCGCGACGAGAAGGTGAAGGTGCTGCGGTCGATCCGGTGGCTGACGCCGAAGACCATCCCGGAGAACACGGTGCGCGCGCAATACGCCGCCGGATCGATGAAGGGTCAGCAGGTGGCGGGGTACCGATCCGAGCCGGACGTGTCGCCAGAGTCGCGCACGCCGACCTTCGCCGCGATGCGGTTGTTCGTCGACAACTGGCGGTGGCACGGTGTGCCCTTCTACCTGCGGTCGGGAAAGCGACTGGCGAAGCGGCACTCGGAGATCGCGGTGCAGTTCCGCCGCCCGCCGCACCTGATGTTCGCCGGGCACACCGCGGACGCTCTCCAGCCGAACACCCTCGTGATGCGGGTGCAGCCGAACGAAGGGGTATCGCTGAGCTTCGAGGCGAAGGTGCCCGGCGCGGCCATCGCGCTCACCTCCGACATCGAGGTGGCCTCGGTGGATATGGATTTCTCCTATGCCGACGCGTTCGGCGAGACGACGGCGCCGGCGTACGAAACGTTGCTGCTCGACGTGATGATCGGTGAAGCGACGCTGTTCACCCGCAGCGACGAGGTGGAAGCGGCGTGGCGGGTGGTCGATCCGGTGCTGCGATTCTGGGAGTCGAGCGCCGCCACCGGCACGCTCGACTCGTACGCCGCGGGCTCGGACGGCCCCGCATCGGCCGCGGCGCTGGCGGCGCGGGACGGCGTGACGTGGAGACCGCTCTGATGCCCTGCTGGGAACCGAAGGCTCCGGGGTCGCTCGGCGTCGTCATCCAGACGGCCACGGGCGCTCCAGCGACATCAGCCCGCGAGTATCAGACGGCGGCGCAGGACACCTGCGACCATTGCGGCTCGGCGGCGCTCACCTGGCGGAAGTGCAAGCTGATCTGCGATCAGTGCAAGCAGATCAACAAGAGCTGCGCGGACCTCTAGGCTTGGCCCCGGGGACACTAACGCGGTGGCTTCAGTTCGTTGTTTCCGTAAGGCCACGACCGCGAGTCTGATCCTAGCTCAGCTCATGCACCTTGGCCTCTTTCTATTCGGTCGAATGTGACGCACCTGTGAGCCGCTCCGCTCTCAACGCGGGCTCGTCATCATTGATTAGGGCGATCATCCCGTAGCCACAACTCATACGGCAGCCGCTGCCAACACGACGCAGGATTCTAGATAGGCGCTCAGCGACTTTGCGGTAGGCGCCGGAGCGGTGGTTGACTTCGCTGTGTCCCCACACTCCAGTCGCCGCATCCTCGGCGGTTACCGCCGAGGATGCGCGGGACTGCACGAGCAAAAGGAGCCTAAACTCTCGCGCGGTCAGCTCCGCCGTGCCACTGGGCCCTGTGATCGTCGCACAGTTTGGGTCGAGCAACGCCGAGCCAACGCGAATGCACGGAAATGGAAGGACTTCGGTCCCCCAAGTCGTCTTGGGCATGTGTCGATCCGTTTGAGGTCTTACTCCTACGATACGGATGTTTTCGCGAAGGACCGTGTCATGGTGGGGAATCTTGGCGTAGAATCCGAGGCCCTGGCTGGTAATCGGCGCTACCGTTCGTCTGCGACGGACAAGACTGTCCGTGGCTCAGCCTCCAAACCTGTCACAGGTTGTTGACGTCACGCACGTCGCAACCTTGGAGGACTATGAACTTCACGCGTCGCATCGGCCTGCTCGGCATCTTGGTCTTCCTTTCTGGCTGTTCAGATTCGCTGACCAGCACAACCACGATGAGCCCTGTCGTCAAGGCCCGTCATCAACAAGCGACAACTCAGAAGATTGCGCGCGGCGTTGCGGTTGCGCTGCACGATCCAGCGGCCCGTTTGGCGATAGCAAGAGCGATGCGCGAGTCACCCTATGTGGAACACAAGCTCGATTTCGCCGCGTATCTCGCCACCCCTGCCGGTCGGAACATCGAAGCCACGGTCGCCCACGAGGCCGGTGTGACAGTCGGGGGCCTGCGCCGCATGCTCGGTGAGCTCCCGTCGCTGGACCTCTACATGCCGGTCAAGACGCACCGTCAGGTTTGGTTCGGAACGTCTAACATCGTCGTTGGAACCGCTTATCGACGGACTGGAGAAGCGACGCTAACCCTCTACGATATTAACGGAAATGGACATCAGGTTACTCGGTCTGGACGAGGGCCTGACAATGAGCCTGTGCTGATTCTTAATCCTGCAGAACCGAAGATTCGTCGCAGAATACCTCGGGGCATGACACTCGTAGGGTCCGCTCTCTACCAAGTTGACGAAGGCGAGGTGGGTGACCCCTCTGGCGAATGCGATCCGATCACGCTAGAGAGAGCCCAATCGAGCTTTCGCGCCGATGCCAAGGCGCTCCTAAATGAGGATCCGCCAGAGGGCGATCAACTGATCGAGTGCGACGATGAGCAGTGGTTCTACACCGAAGGCCTATACTACTACATCGGGACGTCCGTGGGGGGTGTGCAGACTCACGGCGTGTACATGACGCTTATCAATCCTCAGGATGACGACGGGTGGATGGATGGCGATGTCGAGGTCCAGTTTGATTTTAGATTCTACACTGGATCCGATACGGCCTTTTCGTGCTACCGCAACAACGTTTTGACGCAATGTGGCGTGCGTCACGACACCTCTTTCACTCTCGCCCTGGACGCATGGGACGACTACCTGACGTGGACTCTGGTACTCCCGACGCCGATGAGCATTGGATCCAGCGCAACTGCCATCTCGTACCAGATGTCCGCCTGCAATCCCGCTAGTCCACCAAAATTCCGTTTGAAGCTACAGGAGGAGGATCCTCTCTTCAACGACGACTGGGGAACTCACTACTTCGGGAATGGAGCGTTAGGCTACTTCGGTCAACCGAAGGACTTGCAGTTCGATGGCGACCGCAAGATGTGGCTTCGCGTGGCTTGCAAGTAGCGCCGTTGGAGCGCGAGGTGCAGATTCGTGAACCCTCGTAGCGGAGCGTTACGCTGGCGGTAGCACTTTCTGTACGCCGAACCGATCGCCAGCCGTTGATTTCGCCCATCCGTTTCTGGTGCGGATGGGCCCTAAGCTTCCTTTGTACGGTGCAGCTTGCCGCGCAGCCAATCGCCGGTCGGGTCGTCGACGTGGCGGGGCGGCCTGTCGCGGCAGCCAGCATCGAGGTGGCTCATGTCGGGCTCATCGTCGCTGACGATTCCGGGCGGTTCCGTCTTCCCGCATTCGACGACACGGTGGTTTGTCGTGTGCGCCGGATCGGCTTCGCGCCTCTGGTCCGCGCCGTGGCGCCTCCCTCGCCCGGAGACACCGTCACGTTCGAGCTCCGCGCCGTCCCTGCTCTGCTGCGCGGCTTGACCGTCTCCGGCCTCCCGTCTCCGGCGCTCGCTCAGACCCTCACGCGCAGCACCATCCGCCAACCGCCAGCGCTCTTCGAGCCGGACGTCTTTCGCACCGCCCAACTGTTGCCTGGGGTCTCCCAACCGAATGATCTGCGCGGTCGCGTCCATCTCGCCGGCGGCACGAGCGACGAGACCGGGGTCCAGCTCGACGGGCATCCGCTTCAGGACCCGTTCCACCTCTTTGGCCTTCTCGGGGCTTTCAACACAGCAATACTCGAACGCGCTGACGTACTCGTCCACCACGTTCCGGTGGACCGCGCTGACGACCATGTCGGTGGTCTCATCGACCTCCGCTCCCGGAGCCCCAGCGACTCCGGTGGCGAGGCGTCGCTGAGTCTTCTTACCGCGTCGGCCACCGTGGCGACTCGCCCGACTGGGGGAATCGACGTCCTCGCGTCGGCGCGCACCAGCTATCTGACCCGCATCGCGCGCCTGGTCCTGTCGGACGACTTGCTCCGGCAGGGGGACGTCCCTCTCTACGATGCGGCCGACGGAACACTGCGAATCGGCGTCGGCAACGCGGCCCGCTGGCGAGCCGAGGTTCTCGGGTATCTAACCGAGGACCGCCATGATGATCCTGGGTTCGTTGGGGCACGCGGATACGACCCGCTCCACTGGGGCGAACGACTGTTGGGGTTTCGCTCTGACGGCCAGCTCGGCCGCTGGCACCTCCGCGTCCATGCATCCACCGGCGCGGCCTTCATCAGCATGAGCGAGACCCTGGCCATGCCCCAGATGGACTCCGTCCGCGTTCGCCGGGGGCTGGTGACGATGGGAGCGTCCGCTTCGCGCAGTGTTGATGGCTGGCTCCTCACTCTCGGAACGGATGCCCAACGGTCCTCGATCGAGCAGGCCTGGAAGACCAGCGAGCGCAATGATGACATCTTTTCGCCCCGCACACCGGCGACGTTCCTCGGAAGCGAGGGGCTGACCAGGCGCTCGGTGGTGGCAGTCCTCATGGGCGGTATCGGGCCGGCAACCACCGGATCGATTGCGGCGCGCGTGTGGCGTGTGGCTGGCAGGAACTACCTGGCTCCGCAGACGACGCTCCGACGCCAGGTCAGCGAGTGCGTTGCGATCGAAGGGGCGATCGAGCGCCGGCATCAGTTCTTCGCTGAGCTCGAGGAACCGACCGAAGGGACCGTCGGCGTTCCGGTCTTTCTCCTCGCCAATCCCCGCATCGCGGACATTGCTTCGGCTGCCATTGACTGGCAGCCGACCGTTCACGGCGGCGTTGTCGACGCCCGGTTGGTCGGGTATCAGCGCTGGTACCGCCATCATGTAGCTCTTCCTCCGGTGTTGGCAGGCGGGGTTCTTACTGCCTCTGCGCTGCCGGGCTTCGTCGATGGGACAGCTCGGGCCCTCGGACTTGGCCTGTTGGCGCGGGGCGCCTTCGATAACGGCCTGGCGTTCCAGGCCAGCTACACGTACTCCCGAGCCCGTGAACGGATCGGAGGGGCTTGGTCGCCGCGCGCTGCCGATCAACCGCATAACCTGGTTTCATTCGTGAGTCTTCCGCTGCCATGGCGGAAGCTGTTGTTCACGTCAGCCCTTCAGGTCCACAGCGGTCCGGCCATCACGCCCGTCGCGGCCCGGATCTTCGTCATCGACAATCGAAATGGCGAGGGCCTGTTGACCTCCCGGTTTCTCCCCGGTGGAAGGAATTCACTGCGGCTGGCCGGCTATCGACGGCTCGACGTCGGCCTGAAGCGATCGTGGCACCCATCGAAAGCCGAAGTGACGCTGTCGGCCCAGATGCTCAACCTGCTCGCCTCGACGAATCCGCGGGCAATCAGTTGGGAGGGCTACTTCAACGGCGCATCGGCCAGGGCGTCTGGGACTCCGAGCTTGCCCCCGCTGCCAAGTATCGGGGTCGAGGTTCGGTGGTGAGAACGCTCGTCTTGCTGACGGCGGCCGCCTTGGCGGCGGCGTGCACCGGGGATCCGCTCACGGTGCCATCGAGCGATGAGTTGTTCATCCATGTGGCGATCGCTCCGGTAGCCGCCTCTCCGGCCAACACCGAGCTGCGCGCCTTCGTACTGATCGCCGGGACTCCGCTGGCATCGCCCTATCTGACCGCTGATCGGTTCGAGATGCGGCGAGCCGCCGACGGGGCGCTGTTCGACTGGCGGGCGCAGATGATGACCGAACCCGCGGTTCATGCCGCCGGCTCCACGATTTCAAGCGACGCGGGCAACTATCGCCTGCCCCTCGTGGGGAGTGGCGCCTTGCTCGGACGCCAGGACATCCGGGCGGGCGAGAGCTACTCGCTCCTCGTCGAATCCGGGGGAAGGGTCATCACCGGGATGACGACGGTCCCGGGCATTCCGAGCCTCGTCCGCGTGCCCTCGGTTGCGTCTGATCCCTTCATCTGGCACTCCGTTGGGGGGGCTGGAGGGTACTCAATCTCGGCCCCGCCATTCTTCCCATTCTTCGGAACGACGCCTGATACCAGTTTCACTTTCGAGTCAGGGAGCAGCTGCTGCACGTCCGCCGCCGGTATCGTCGTGAGGGCGTACGACTCGCAGCTCTACTCATACGTCGTCGACGGTCGCCTCGGTCGTTCCGGCCTCTCGGCCGGCCTGGGAGTCTTCGGGTCTTTCAACACGGACTCGATCGTTGATCCGCGCAAGCGGAAGTAGGCCGCGGCGGCAAACAGAGAGCGTTGAGTCCGGTGACGGTCATGCACACGGCATAGCCGGCCGATCTCGCCGTAGATTCACCGGATGACGTCAACCGGTCGCATGGTCGTGATCTATCGAACGCCCGCGGACCCCGCCGCGTTCGACCGCCATTACAGCGAGATCCACGTTCCGCTCGCTCATCGACTGCCAGGGTTGCTGCGATACGAGATCAGTCGGCGGCCGATCGCCACGCCGGCCGGCGATCCCGAGCCGTACCTCGTCGCCATTCTTCACTTCGAGAGCCTCGACGCGCTTCGGAAGGCGTTCGCGACGCCGGAGGGCCGCGCCTGTGCCGCCGATCGCAAGGTGCTCGCGCCGCGCGACGAGGACATCCAGATGTATCTCTTCGAGAGCACCGAGGTTTGAGCCCGGGGCTCGCCGCCCATCGCGCGAGCTCCCAACGACGTCGTCAGGAGGCCAATGCTCGGGACCGACACACTGAGAAGCATCAAAGCGATCGTCAGAAACGGCGTGATCTGGGGCGCCGGGTGGACCGTCCTCGCCTTTCTCACCATGCGAGGGGGCCGGCTGACCGGGATGATGCAGCCGTTCTGGTGGGTGAACGATCTCGGGATGGCGGTGCGGATCGGCGTGCTCGGCGGCGTGGTCGGCGCCGCATTCGCCGCGTTCATTCGAATCGCGTACCGCGGCCGTCGTCTCGCCGAGATCAACTGGGTGCGTTTCGGCGTCGTCGGGGGCGTGCTCGCCGGAGTGTTCGTCCCGGTGCTCTTTCAGTCGCTGAACCTGCTGTCGGGCGAGCTCGTGCCGCTCAAGTACATCATCGACGATATCGCGTACTGCGCGGTGTTCGGCGGCCTCATGGCGGCCGGTTCGATGAAGCTCGCGCAGATCGCGGAGGCGTCGACCGGTGACGAGTCACTGACGATTGACGACCCGTCTGGCGAAGCGCTCCGTGCCGGCGGATCTCCCGCGGTCGGCACCGCGACGCGCCCGCTGCAACACGAGCGGCGCCCCGGCGGCGAATAACCGCGCCGGGCACCGCCCGATCGGCTATTCGAAGTCGAGACCGAGGTCGAGCGCTTTCGCCGAGTGGGTGAGCGCGCCGACGGAGATCCAGTCGACGCCAGACTCGGCGATCTCGCGCACGGTGTCGAGCCGCACGCCACCTGAAGCTTCGACGATCGCCTGCCCCGCGATCAGGTCGACCGCCTCGCGCATCTTCGCCGGCGGCATGTTGTCGAGCAGAATGATGTCCGCTTTGCCGCCGACCGCGGCGCGCACCTGGTCGAGCGTATCGCACTCCACTTCGACCTTGATGCCGGGGGGCACGAGATCGCGGGCGCGGCGGATCGCGAGCTCGACGTCGCCATCCAGCGCCGAGAGGTGATTGTCCTTGATGAGGACGGCCGACGACAGGTCCTGCCGGTGATTCGTCCCGCCGCCGGCGCGCACGGCGTACTTCTCGAGGAGGCGCCAGCCCGGCGTGGTCTTTCGGGTATCGAGGATCTTGGCTTTGGTGCCCTTCACCGCGTCGACGTATTTGGCGGTGAGCGATGCGATGCCGGAGAGGCGCTGCAGAAAGTTGAGCGCGATTCGTTCGGCGGAGAGCAGCGCGCGAGCGTGTCCGGTCACGAAGAGCACCGGCGCGCCCGGCGTGACGGGCGTGCCGTCCTCGACCTCGACGCGGATCGCGACCTTGCTGTCGAGCTTGCGGAACGCCTCGAGGGCAAGCGGCACGCCCGCGACGATGCCGTTCTCCTTCGCGACGATGGTCGCGCGGGCGCGTCGATCGGAGAGGATCGTCGCGATGGTGGTGAGGTCGTTGTACGCGCCATCCTCGGAAAGCGCGGCGCTGACGACGCGATCGAGGTGCGCCTGGTCGAGCGGGAAGCGAAGCATGTTCTCGCCGCTCAACGCGGGCACCGACAGCGGCGTGATGGTGCGAGGCGTTGAGCGACGCTCACGAGGCGGCTCGGCGTTTGGCGTTGGTGAGGTCATGAGGCTGAATCGGTGAAGGACTCGTGCGCTCGATTTCGACTACGCTGATCTCTTCTGATCGCTGCCGCTGCTTTCTCCTGTTGCCCGCTCCCGCTGCTCGCTTCCCGCTGTTCGCTTTCTCCTTACCCCCTTCCCCCTTACCCCTTACCCCTTACCCGCTACTCGCCCGGATCGACCCCAGACGGATCGGGCGACAGAGGCTGCTTGGCGCTGCCGCCGATGGCGATCATCCGCTCGATGGCCCTGCGGCCGCGAGCGGCGGTGTCGGCGTCGACGGTGATCTGGAACTGGTCGTGCTCGAGCGAGCGGAGGACCTTGGGCAGGGTCGTCACCTTCATGTAGGCGCAGGAGGCGCGCTCGTTGGCGGCGAAGAACCGTTTGCCGGGATTCTCGCGCCGCAGACGATGCAAGATTCCGACCTCGGTGGCGACGATGAATTCGTTCGCATTCGAGAGCGCCGGCCGCTTGATCATGCCCTCCGTCGAGAGGATCTGCACCCCCTCGGCGTCGACGTCGCCCGCCGACATCGCCTCGAGCACGCTCGTCGAGCAGCCGCACTCGGGATGGATCAGGAACTCAGCCTCGGGATGCAGCGACCGCTGGAGCCGGATGTTCTCGGGGTCGATGCCGGCGTGGACGTGACACTCGCCCATCCAGACGTGCATGTTGGTCCGACCGGTCAGGCGTCGGACGTGCGCGCCGAGGAACATGTCGGGCAGGAAGAGAATCTCCTGGTCAGCGGGGATCGAATTGACGACTTCGACCGCGTTTCCCGAGGTGCAGCAGTAGTCGCTCTCGGCCTTCACCGCGGCGGTGGTGTTGACGTAGGAGACGACGACGGCGCCGGGATGCTCGGCCTTCCAGGCGCGGAGCTGATCGGCGTCGATGGTCGACGCGAGCGAGCAGCCGGCGGCGAGATCGGGCAGGAGCACCGTCTTGGTCGGCGAGAGGATCGCCGCCGTTTCCGCCATGAAGTGCACGCCGCAGAAGACGATGATGTCGGCGCTGGTCTTGGCCGCCTCGCGCGAGAGCCCCAGCGAGTCGCCGACGAAATCGGCGACGTCCTGCACCTCGGCGCGCTCGTAGTTGTGGGCGAGGATGCAGGCGTTGCGGGCGCGGGCGAGGGCGCGGATCTCCGCCTGGAGCTCGGCGGCCTCAGCCGATGCTGTTTCCATGATGGAAAAGCTAGCGGCGGCGCCGGCGCGGCGTCCGTGATTCAGTGTTGACTGAACGAACTGAACTCCGCTACCTTCTCCGCCTCTCCATGAAAGCGCTCGACCCCGCCAGCACCCGCTTCATCGAACGGTTCGGCCTCCTGTTCGAGAAGGAGGGCGTTCCCCGCATCGCCGGGCGCCTCACGGGCCTCCTCCTCGTCGTCGATACCGAGCTGTCCCTCGACGAGATCGCCGAGCTGCTCGGCGTGTCGAAGGCCAGCGTCAGCACTGACGCCCGGCGCATGGAGGCGAAGGGCTTCCTCGTCCGCACCAGTAGGCCGGGCGATCGCCGCGATTACTACGCCATCGCGCCCGACGGCTTCCATACGATGCTGCACGCGCGCCTCGAGGCGCTCCGGCACACTCTGTCGCTGTGCGAGGAAGCGCGGCGGCTTCCGGTGAAGAGCGTCGTCGTTCGCAACCGCCTCGACGAATGGACCGACTTCACCAACGCGATGATCGAGTCGCTGTCGACCGTCCTCGCCGCCTGGGACCGCCGCGGCGCCCGCCGTGCCACCTCACGATCTCGAGCTCACCGATGACCTCTCCCACCCGCGGCCGCGCCGCCGCCGCGCTGCTGCTCGCCCTGTCCGTCGCCTGCGGGAAGAAAGACAAGACGCCGCCCGCATCGGAAGCCGGATCCGCGCCGGTCGCGTCGACCGTCCTCACGCTGTCGCCCTCGGACGTCGCCACCGCGAAGATGGTGCCCCTCGCCGACGCGGTGTCGATCAGCGGCCCGCTCGAGCCGGGGCTCACCGTGCCCGTTCGCTCGCAGATCAACGCCACGGTGCGCGCGGTCGCGGTCGACCGCGGCGCCATCGTGCGCCGGGGTCAGGTGCTGGCCGAGCTGGAGGCCGAAGGAATTCGCGGCCAGGCGGCGGGCGCGAAGGCATCGATCGCGGCGGCCGACGCCAACCTCGCGCTGGCGACGCAGCGGTACGAGTCGGCCAAGCGCCTGCTCGCGGCTGGCGCCATCTCGCCCATCGATCTCAAGACGGCCGAGGCGGCAAAGCAGGTCGCGGAGGCGCAGGCGGCGGGTGCGCGCGCGCAGTACGCGACGACGAGCGAGACGGAATCGCGCGCGACCATCACCTCACCGATCGACGGCATCGTCAGCGATCGATCGGTGGAGGCCGGCGAAGCAGTCCGCGATGGTAACGTGCTGTTCAGCATCGTGCAGACCTCCACGCTCGAGCTGCGCGCGCAGGTCGGCGTCGACGAGGCGATGCGCGTGCGGCCGGGAGCGCCGGTGATCTTCACCCTCGACGCCGCGCCGGCCGAGAGCTTTCGCGGCGCGGTGACCCGGGTCGATCCGCGCGCCGATCCGGCGACGCGTCAGGTGGGCGTCGCGTCGACGCTGCCCAATCCCAACGGACGGATCGTCGCCGGTCAGTTCGCGCACGGCCGGGTGCTCACCGGCACGCCGACGCCGCAGGTCACGGTGCCGGTGACCGCGGTCAGCGACAGCGCCGGCCACGCGTGGGTGTACGTCATCCAGAACAACCGTCTCGCGCGACGCGACATTCAAACCGGCGCGCGCGATGACGCCCGCGGACTGATCGCCGTCCGCGCCGGACTCTCCGCCGGCGACCGCGTGCTCGCCGTCCCCGTGCTCGGCGCAGCCGACGGACTCGCGGTGACGATGGCTGGCGATCCCGCCACGCCGGCGCCGGGAAAACCGCGATGACCGAGCCGATCCATCACGCGAGCAGCACTCCGCCGGGGAACCAGAGCGGCGGTGGGTTGAGCGGCGTCGCGATCCGGCGACCGATCTTCACGACGATGGTGATGGTGGGGCTCGTCGTGCTGGGGATGTTCAGCTACCGGCGACTCGCGATCGATCAGTTCCCGGCGGTCGACCTTCCGATCGTCACGGTGCAGACGGTTTATCCCGGCGCGAGCGCGGAAGGTGTCGAGCGCGAGGTGACGCGACGGATGGAGGAGGCGTTCAACCCCGTGCAGGGCGTCCGCAACATCACCTCCGTCTCGCTCGAGGGAGTGTCGCAGGTCATCGTCGAGTTCGAGCTCGGGCGGAACGTCGACGCGGCGGCGCAGGATCTCCGGTCGAAGCTCGACGGCATCCGGCGCAATCTCCCCGACGACATCGATCCGCCGCTCGTGCAGAAGCTCGATCCGGCGGCGCAGCCGATCATCTCCCTCGCGCTCTCGTCGACGTCGCTCCAACCGGTCCAGCTGACGACGCTGGCCGAAGAGACGATCCGCCGTCGGCTGGAGGCGGTGCCCGGCGTCGGCGACGTGCAGGTCTCGGGCGGCGCCGAGCGCGAGGTGCGCGTGAACCTGAGCCCGGAGCGGCTGCAGGCGCTGGGGATCACGGTGCCGGAGATCTCGTCGGCGCTGGCGCGGCAGAATCTCGAGGTGCCGGCGGGTCGGGTACGGCAGGGGACGTCGGAGCAGCTGGTGCGCGTCGCGGGGCGAATCACGTCGCCGGCGCAGTTCGGCGACGTCATCGTCGCGACGAGAAACGGTCGACCGGTCCGCGTGCGCGACGTGGCGCGGGTGGAGGACGGAAGCCCGGACGAGCGATCACTCGCCCTGCTCAACGACGAGCGCGCGCTGGCGATCAACATCCTCAAGGTCTCGGGCGCGAACACGGTCGCCGTCGCCGACGGTGTGAAGGGCGCGCTCGACAAGATCCAGAGCGCGATGCCACCGGGCGTCAGCCTGCGGGTGGTGCGCGACAACTCGACCTTCATCCGGAACTCGATCCGCGACGTGATTCACGAGCTGATCACCGGCGCGCTGCTGACGGTGTTGATCGTGATGCTCTTCCTGAACGACTGGAAGGCGACGGCGATCACCTCGCTGGCACTGCCGGTGTCGGTGATCTCGTCGTTCATCGTCATGCTGGCGATGGGGTTCACCCTCAACGTGCTGACGCTGATGGCCCTGTCGCTGTCGATCGGCATCCTGATCGACGACGCGATCGTCGTCATCGAGAACATCGTCCGGCACCGCGAGCACGGTGAGGATCACGAGACGGCGGCGGCGAACGGCACCCGGGAGATCATTCTCGCGGTGATGGCGACGACCTTCTCCATCGTCGCGGTGTTCGTGCCGGTGGCGTTCATGCGCGGGATCATCGGCCGGTTCTTCTTCGCCTTCGGGATCACCGTGGCGTGGGCGGTGCTCGTATCGCTCTTCGTGTCGTTCACCCTGACGCCGATGCTGAGCGCCGCGTGGGGGGTCAATCCGCACTCGGAAGGGTCGCGTAACCCCGTCACCCGATTGCTGGCGGGGTTCAATCACGCCTTCGACCGGATGTCGGGGCGCTACCGGAGCGTGATCGGCTGGGCGCTGTCGCATCGGAAGTCGACCATCGCCATCGCGGCCGTGAGCTTCGTGGCGGCGCTGATGCTCTTCCCGCTGATCGGCGGCAGCTTCTCGCCCGACACCGATCAGTCGGAGTTCGTCGTGCAGTTCCAGACGCCGCAGGGCTCGAGTCTGCCGTACACGCGCGAGAAGGCGCTCCAGATCGACCAGATCCTCCGCCACGTGCCGGCGGTCGCGTACACCTTCTCGACGATCGGCGGCGGCGTGTACGTACGCCTGGTCCCGCCGCACGAGCGCGACAAGAGTCAGCAGGAGCTGATGGCGGTGGCGCGGCAACGGGTCGCGACGGTGTTTGGCGTGCGGTCGCAGGTACTGCTCTCGGGCGGGATCGGCGGCGCGCAGGCGCCGCTTCAGGTCGAGATCCGCGGACCGGAAACGGCCGAGCTGCAGCGGCTTTCCTCCGAGGGAATGCGGGCGCTGGCCGGCGCGCCGGGTCTGGCCGACCTCAAGTCGTCGATCGGCGATCCTCGTCCCGAATGGCGAATCGAGGTGGATCGCGATGCGGCGAACCAGGTCGGTGTCGATCTCGGTCAGATCTCAGCGACCCTGCGGCCGCTGATGGCCGGTCAGACAGCGACGCGGTGGGAGGACCCCACCGGCGAGGAGCGCGACGTCGTCGTGCAGGTTGCGCCGGAGCAGCGCCAGTCGGTGAGCGACATCGCATCGGTTCCCGTTCCGACGGCGAGCCGCGGTCCGGCCGGCACCGCGACGGTGCCGCTGCGCAGCATCGCCCGGATCACGTCGGGCGGCGCGCCGGCGCAGATCGACCGCAAGAATCTCGAGCGATTCGTGGCGATCACCGGCAGCAACGCGCCAGGCGTGTCGATTTCCGAAGCGTCAGCGACGCTGCGGACCCGGCTCGGCGCCCTCAAGCTGCCGCCGGGTTATTCCATCAACCTCGGTGGTCAGACGCAGCAGCTGGCCGAAACCGGCGGCTACGTGCTGGAGACGCTGTCGCTGGCGGTCATCCTCATCTTCCTGATCCTCGCGTCGCAATTCGAGTCGCTGACCCAGCCGTTCGCGATCATGCTGTCCTTGCCGCTGTCGCTGGTCGGCGTGCTGCTCGCGCTGCTCTTCACGAAAACGACGATGAACATCATGTCGATGATCGGCATCATCATGCTGATGGGATTGGTGACGAAGAACGCGATCCTGCTGATCGACAACGCCAACGAGCGGCGGCGGGAGGGAGTGGATCGCACGGCCGCGTTGATCGAGGCGGGCGCGGTGCGGTTGCGGCCGATCCTGATGACGACGGCGGCGATGATCGCCGGCATGCTGCCGGTGGCGCTGGCACTCGGCGAGGGCGGCGAATTCCGGGCGCCAATGGCGCGAGCAGTCATTGGGGGCCTGATCACGTCGACGCTGCTGACGCTCATTGTGGTGCCGGTCGCGTACACGTACTTGGATGGATTCGGCGCTCGGCTTCGGAGGCTGACTCGGGCTGGCGGCTAGAAGCTCGAAGCTGCGGCCACTCCGGGCGGTGCCGAATCCGCCAGACCAAACACCTAGTTGTTGCACTGGCGGGCCGAAGCCGGATGGCGCATGGTTTGGCGCATGCGATCCAGATTCGTCGTCATTGCGTGGACATTTCTCGGTGCCGGCATGAGCGCGGCGTCGGGCCAATCGGTGTCGGCCTCGGTGGACACGCGCGGGCCATTCCCCGTGGTGCGGGTCACCGGGGAACCTCCGCGATGGCGCATCGACTCGCTCGCGACGTTGAGCGATTCCGGCGTGGGCTTCCGCCGACTGAACGCGGTGCTGATCGATCCCCGCGGCGGTGTTCTGCTGGCCGACCCCTCTGCGCCGGCGATCTACCGTTTCGACGACACCGGCGCTCTCAAGGGCATTCTCGGCCGAAAGGGGTCGGGGCCGAAGGAGTATCTGGCGCCGTATGCGATTGGATGGGCTGGCGACGATCTCATGGTATACGACGCCGGCAACAGTCGGGTGATGCGGTGGTCGCGCGCGGGCGAATGGCTGGAGCAATGGACTTCGCGCAGCGTGACTGGGACTGACGTGGCGATGTTTTCGGCGGGGCCGTCGCACGTGTGGCTTCGGAGCGTGGCATCGAAAACGCCGACGCCGGGAGGTGGACGCGCCGCCGGGAGCTCGGTCGAGTCGGCATTCATTCGCTATCCGTTGACGGGCGCGGGGGACACCGTCCGTTTGCCGAACCGCACGCCGTTCGTCGGCACAGACGCGGCCGGCCCTCGTCAGGGAAAGACTGGAATCGAGTGCCGTCACGAAAAGTCCATCTCGATCTTCAGCTCTCCGTTCGAACAGTACGGCTCCTACTACATGCGTCCATTGCCGTCCGGCTCGTTCGCGACCCTGGCGTCGCGCGACTACCGCGTCGCTCTCATTCCGTTCAGCGGATCGTCCGGGCGGGCGCTGGAGCACGCCGTTCCACGGGTCGCGGTGACGGACGCCGAGTGGGCCACGGCGACCGCCGAATACCGGGAGTTCAAGGAAAAGCACCCTGTAGTGCTGTGCTCGGGAGAACTCGAGCGTCCGGCCGCGAAACCGGCGACGACGGCGCTGGTGATCGACGACCGCGGGCGGATCTGGGTCGAGCGGACCCTCGCGCGGGGAAGCCAATGGGAAGTCTGGGACGGCGACGCGCTCATCGGCAGCGTGCCTGGGATGCCCCACACCGGCGAGCCGGGGGCCATCGACATTCGCGGCGACCGAATGGCGGTTGCCCGGGAGAGCGAGGACGGCGGGACGGTTGTCGTGGTTTATCGGATCAGGAAGTAGGGCGATCCTTCGACCACTTCCTGGTCTGGCAGCGGACCCGCGAGCTGCTGCAGCGGCTCGATCAGATCCTTCCGCGGATCGCTCGCCGCAAGCCGGGGCTGAAGACGCAGCAAGACAGTGTTTTCTTCTGCGTCTTCAGCGTCCTCTGCGCTCTCAGCGTTTCGCCTTTGACTCCCTGGACCAAGCCTCCAAGCGCAGCGCCCCTTTCCAGCACAGTGGGATCCGAAGCTTGGAATTCACGTGACTTGAAGTCGCGGC
>JADMIO011124200.1_pt1 | contig 19283 bp, 13 predicted proteins | sample 8958161 | NCBI WGS metagenome assembly JADMIO01 (sample SAMN16585339, study PRJNA669376) | soil metagenome | isolation source: Crop rotation soil | place: USA: Cullars Rotation, Alabama | collected 2011
CGCGACAACTTGTCCACGTGGAATTCTAAGCTTAGGATCCCAATGTGCTGGAAAGATGCTCGGCCAGGGTTTCCAGGAAATGGTTCAGGTGCGCTTCCAGCCGTACGATCTCCTCCGTCACGTCCAGCCGCTCCGCCAGGATCCCGATCTCCGTAGCCATGCGGCTCTCGTCGACGGCCACGCCGCCGACAATCTCCTTCACGCGCGCGCGCATCTTGGCGACGTATTCCTGCTGGCGCACGGGGACCAGGGCCTTCACCTTTTCCAGGCCCGGGAAGAAGGCGCGGATGCGGCCTTCCAAATCGGCGGAGAGCACGGCCCCTTCCCGGGTCCGCATCGCCACCAGTTCGCGGCAGGCCTTCTCGAATACGGGAAGGATCCGATCCAAGGCCAGCTCCGCGGGCTCGGAGGTTTCCGCCGCGATCAGAAGGTCGGGAAGCTTGAGCAGATCCGCCAGGTCGACCACGGTTCCGAGTCCCAGTCGCTTCTGCGCCTCCAGGATCAACCCCGCATAGGACCGGAAGACCGGTTCATTGAAGGAAAGTCCTCCCGCGCCGGGTCCGCTGCTATCGTATTGGACGTGGCAGTTCACGCTTCCGCGCGCGAGATGCTTGCCGATTTCCTGCTTGAGCCGCGGCTCCAACGGCAGGATGTTCTTCGAGGAACGCACCTGGAACTCCAGAAAGCGGTTATTGACCGATTTGAGCTCCACCGTAACGGAATAGCCGTCGCCCACCGCCTCCGCCTTCCCGTAACCCGTCATGCTTTGCGCGGTCATCCCGGCTCCTTTTCCATCCCCGGCCCCTCCGGGGCCGATCCCATCTGCGGCCCCATGCGGGGCGGATAGGGGCCCCAATCTAGCAATGCCCCGCCCTTCGCGGGGATCGGCCCGGCCGGACCGCCCCCCCGTCCCCGACAGGTTACGGGTTAGCGCCGCGTTTCCGGTCTCGGGGTCTGTTCCGGGGAACATGGCGGCGGAAAAGTAAAGCCCTTCTTCCCGATAATCCCCTGGATATTCCGGCCCAACGCCTGTAGCCGCTTCCGCGTGAGGCCGGTCAAAGGAAAGGAAAAAAACTTTGCCGCATTCCCTACCACCCCCTAGAATCCTCACAGTCTTCGGTCCAGAAACACCGATCCAGGAACAACCAGATGGAGATCTCGGCAATGATTCGCTTCCCAGGCTCAAGCAAAGGGACCGGCCCCCGGCGCGGCACCCGTTACTTAGGAAAGATGATGGTGGCGGCCGCCTGCGCGGCTTCCCTAGCCTTCGTCGCTTGTTCGCAGAAGGCGGGCAAGACGTCGAAAACCGTGGTGCCTACCAACCCGGAAGATCCGGGCACGGTCAAGAAGGTCGTCACCAAACTCGACTCCCTGGTGGCGAGCAATAAGGGCAAGGGCGTGGTCACCGGATACCTCACCGGCGAAGGCAAGAGCCTGGCCTCGGGCATTCTCGGCAAGCTGGCCGTCAACGCCGCCGGCGAGCGTCGCCTGCTCACCAAGACCGAGATCCCGCTCTCGGGGGCGACCATTCTCATCTTCAATTCCTTGAAGGCGACCACCGCCGCCGATACCACCTTGAAGACCGACTCCCTGGGAAGCTACACCGCCGTCCTTCCCGAGGGCCAGTACTTCGGCTTCGCGGTGTACCTGGATCTCGAGACCTTCCAACTGGTGACCACCTCCATCCCCAACTTGAACCCTAAAGCCGACACCGTGGTCAAGATGGACACCGCCACCGCCATCGAGGACGTGACCGCCCCGACCGTAACCGGAGTGTTCGACGCGGCCTCGGCCAACAGCGACGGCATCTTCCTGGTCGGAACGGTCCCTGATAAGAACGCCAAGATCAGCGTGAACTTCTCCGAACCCATGAACCGCGACTCCTACAAAGGCGTGATCCTGGGGCGCATCGATACCGCCAATACCTCGACATCCATGGTGCTCGCCGATACCGTGAAGGGCGTGACGATTTCCTGGAGCGGCGATAGCAAGGTGATGACCCTCGCCGTGGCATCCCTCGTGACGGGAGCCCAATACGGATTGATCCTGCCGACCACCCTCAAGGACCTGGCCAAGAATCCGCTCGAGAAGGAATACAAAGCGACCTTCGTGACCGCGGCCGCCGCCGATCTGGACAAGGTCGACTTCCAAGTCACCTCGACTTCCCCCGCCGACAAGGATACCCTCAAGCCGATCCAGAATCCCGGCGTGAGCTTCAACCGCCCCGTGGAAGTCTTCTCCATCCTGAAGAACGCGGCCATTTCCCCCGCCGTTACCGGATATTGGGAAGTGAACGGCGCGCGCGCCAACTTCATCCACAGGGACCCGTTGGCGGTGGGCAAGACCTACACCATTTCCCTGCCCACCGGCGTGCTCGATCTCACGGGCAAAGCCCTGAAGTCGGCCTTCAGCTTCTCTTTCACCGTTAAGGACTACGAAGGCGCCGCCAAAGACAATACCGGCAAGGAAAAGGAAGTGGCCCTGGCCGTGGAAGCGGCGTTCGACGCCTACCTTTCCGGCGACATCGGGCGCTTCGGCGCGGCCTTCCACCCGAACTTCCGCCTGTACGATGAAGGTTCCATCAAGTCCAAGGGCGAATTCCTGGACAAGATCCGTTCGGAAACCGCCGAGAAGGCCTCCCTTGCCGCCGGATTCCCGGCCCCCGTCTTCTACGACAAGGCCGACAAGTGCAGTGAACTCCATTCGCTTTGGAAGGTGCTGCCCCAGGGCGGTAGCGGAGACGAGGTCTGGGTCAGCTCCTACCTCAGTCCCGGCCAATCCCCCATGGTGTACGACAAGGATTTCAAGGTGGTCGTACAATCCAGCCTGACCTGGGATCCCACCGGCCCGCGCTTCACCTATAACGGCAAGGTCTACGGTTACGGCCCGGATATGTCCAGGTTCAAGGGCCCCGTGAACATGGACGCCGCCAAGGACGACGGCCGCTTCATGTCCGGCATGCTCCAGCAGACCTCGTCCGTGGCCCTGGAGCCCATCAAGCTGGAAACCAAGGACGAGTTCAAGGTGGATCCCTCGGTCAACATCTCCGGAGACACCGCCAAGCTGGCCGTGAAGATGATCGGGTACAACAAGTTCAGCCGCCGCAACTTCCAGGATCGGGGCTCCTGCGACGCGGGCTCGCTCAGCGATACATCTTACCAGGTCCTGAAGTTCATCCTGGTGAACGACGGTTCCAAATGGCTGATCGCTTCCATCGTCAGCGGCGAGAGGATCGAGAACCGGCAGGACTTCAACAAGACGGTCGACACCAAGAATTTCTCGGTCAAGCAAATCATGCCGGTCAACCTGACCGCGCCCCTCAAGGACAGGGTCATGTCTTCGGATGGAAAGGTGACCTTTAAGTTCAACGGCCCGGCCCTGGACAGCATCGGCGGCTACTTGGTGGGAATCGCCGAGGATCCGAAGTTCTGCTTCGGCCGCGCGCCCTTCGGCGCCTTGATCTTCGTGAAGGCATCCAACCACCAGGCAAAAGAGGAATCCTTCATCCTCAATTCCGCGGGCGTGCCGGAAGGGACCAACGCGACCGCGATCCTGCGTCGCGTCCAGGATCTGAGGCTGCCGGGTTGGGACCGCACCATCTTCGAGAACGCCATCACCACCCTCTACGATTCCTCGAAGGGATTCGGCGGGGTGTACCAATGGAAGGTCATCGGCGTCCGCGACACTTCGGCCACGCAATTCCTGGGCAACGGCTTCAATCCCGATCGCTACTATGCCGAATCGGATTTCGGCCCCACCCGCGGTTACTTCGCATGTAAGAGCTTCCCCACTGGGGACGCGGCCTTCAACGCCTTGCAATCCGCCCAGACCAACTTCGTGAACACCCAGCCGGCCATGGGCAATTCCTTCGCCGACGCGGATCTTGACGGGGTACCCGACGGAATCGAAACCAAATACAAGACCGATCCCCGCAACCGCAGCTCCTATCCGGATTTCCGCACCGATACCGACGGCGATGGCGTCGCCGACTTCCTGGAAGCGCTGATCGATCCGAAGGGCACCGACAGCCTCATCTTCAAGAAGGCCGATGAAGCGGCCAAGAAGGCCGAATTCGCCAAGCTGCAGGGCCTGGGGATAGTGTGGCAGGATTCCGATGGGGACGGCTTCCCGGACGACATCGAAATGATGTCCGGCTTCAATCCCATGGACCCCAACAATAATCCCGGCACCCGGGCCCGCGCCAGCGCGCCGATGGGCGTGTTCACCGGCAAGTTCCAGGTCGGCTCGAACCTGAACGGCCTCTCGTTCCGGTTGTATGCGGACAGCAGCAAAAACCTGATGGTCGCGTATACCGTCTGGTTCAACGGCGATACCCTGGTGGATACCGTGAAAACGGCCTTCAACGAAATGTCCGGCGAAGTTTACGTCCCGGTCGTCCTCAAGAGCGGACCCGATGCCGGCAAGTGCCTGCTTATGCGCGGCCATTACGATCCGAACATGGCCTTGCTCATGGGCCCGATCGATATGATCCCGGCTCCGGCCAAGGGCTCGGTCAATTTCGGATCCGGCCCGTACATGGGGCAGTTCGCGGCCAGCGGCCGCGGCGAGGACGTCTCCCGCTATCTCCCGACCAATAACGGTCCCACGGGCCCGATCGCCGCCAATCCGGTCAACAATCCTCCCGCCGCCGGCCCCATGGGCTATCGTCCTCCGCCGCAGGGCACGGACACGGGCGCGGTCATCGCCTTCAACGGCACCACGGTGATCTACGTCGACGCCTTCGGGGATACGCTGGCGGTGACGCCCGGAGCCACCTTCCGCGGCCAACCCGACGGTTCATTCGACTACGATGCGGACTGGTCCTTCAGGGCTCCCGACGGAAAGAGCTTTAAGCATACCCAGGCCGGCGGCCACGTCTTCTACGACGGCCAGGGCAATTGGGTCGTGGACGGCCATTTCTTCCAGGAGTCCGACAGCAACGGCATCCATAAAAGCTACCCCGGCCAGATGTGCGGTCGCGTAGGCAAAGCCGATTTCACCATCGGGCTTTCCGGCGCCAGGGGCGCCATGAAAGGCTGGATCTTCCAGGATAAGACCGGTCAAGGTTTCACCGTCCAGCCCTTGCCCATCTGCCCGACCGCGACCGCGACCAATTGCCAGATGCCTCCCCAGACCGCTTGCGATCCGGCCAAGGGACCCTGTACGACCCAGCCGTGCGATCCGGCCAGGGGCCCGTGCACGACCCAGCCCTGCGATCCCGCCAAGGGACCTTGCACCTCCAACCCGACCACGTCCTATAGCCGTCCCTATATGTCCGGCGCGGCCAACTACCGGATGTTCGTGTCCGCCAAGCAAGGCGTGAAGGAAGGCGACTACCTCTTCGTTTCGATGGGCGGCCGCGTCTATCGCGTGAAGAACGACAGCCTGGGCGTAAGCAACGCGCTTTTCCCGATGTGCGGCCAGGTGGCCCTGAAGCTCGAGTTGCTGCCGATGAAGGACGCGACGGATGCGTCCAAGCAGGCGCGTAACGTCGACTCCATGTCCTTCCAGATCGGCCAGAGCATCGTGATCGCCATGGAAGACCAATTCGTCGGCGGCCAGCCTGCGTTCATGGACAAGGCCCGCGATTCCTACGGCGACATCCACAACATCGTGCCCCTCGTCGAGATGCGCCCGGTTTCGCCGGACTATGGCAAAGCCGGGACGCAATGCCCGAACATGACCGGTCCCGTGGTGCAGAACCCTCCCTGCGATCCGGCAAAGGGCCCGTGCACGACCCAGCCCTGTGATCCTACCCGGGCCACCTGCCCCCAACCCTGCGATCCCACCCGGGCCACTTGCACCCAACCCTGCGATCCCGCCAAGGGCGCCTGCCCCCAGCCGGCGGACACCACCAAGTGCGATCCGACCCGGCAGGTCTGCGGCACCCAACCTTGCGACCCGGCCAAAGGGCCCTGTCCCCAACCTCCTCCGGCCGGGCAACCCCAGCCCTACATGGGATCTCTTGATCTCGTGAAGGCCGCGTTGGTCAACTCCAACGGTTTCATCGGCGTGGTCCAGGACTCGACCGGCGCGTACATCCGCGTGGAGGTGAATCCCGGTTCCTTGTTCAAGGATCCGGTGATGCAGTACGTCTTCGTCGTGGATAAGCTCGGGACCAACAAGTACATCTTCTTCGCCGACCTGGCGGACAAGTTGAAGCTGGCCATCCGGGACAACTACCCCATGGCGGCGCTGCCTCCCAATCAGCAGCCGGTCAACAATCCTCCCCCGGATACCACCAAGGTGGTGAACAACCCGCCGCCGGCGGACACCGTTCCCCTCCCCCTTTATAAGGGCACGCAGGAAAACCTGCAGGCCGTCATGACCCAGAGAAGCTGGAAGGCGGACATGCGCACGCCCCAGGGCATCGTGGCGGTCCGGATGGAGAGCGGCTCCCTCCATCTGGAAGGAAACGTTTTCGTCGCCGCCGATGCGTCCAACGCGGCGCGGCTCTTCATCTTCCTGGGCGACCGGAACGATCCGACCAAGCCCGCCATGGACGCGGCCAACATGGTCCTGGTGATGGAGAAAGTCCTCACCGCCGGCCCATAACCGGTTTCCACCCCGTTTTTCCGGCCCCGGGGAACCGTTCCCCGGGGCTTTTTGTTTCCCCCCAGGAAACCGGTCCCTGGGTTACGCTTCCGGGCGGGCATCTGGCCCGTCGGTATCCGCCCATGCTATGCTGATCGGCGAACCCATGGGCAAAACCTTTCGAATGGATGATTCCGATCCGGCGGCCCGGCTGCGGCGCCTTTCCCCGGTCCAGGCCGAGGCCCTGGAAACCGTTCTGCGATCCCTCGGTAAGGCCTGGGAAGGGCCTGCGGCGGCGGCTTTCCTATTGCCCTTGGCTGAAGCGGGTTTCCCCGCGGCCCTTATGGGCCGCTTGGCGGAAAAGCTCCCCGCCGGATGGCCGTATGATCATCGCGAGGTCTATTTCGATTTCCGCCTCGATCGATGGATGCGCCATCTCGAACCTCCCACCTTGGCCGAATGCCTGGACGAATACGTGCGCACGGCCGCGAGCCCCGCAGAGGGTTTGGCCTATGCGAAGAGGGAATGGGAAGCCTTTTTGGAAAGGTGGAAGAACGCGGCGGGCAACCGCGGGTCTTAAAAGAGCCCTTTAGAAAGGCACTTGCCAGGAAACCGCCAATCCCCCTTGGGGCGAAGGCGACAACGCGAACTTGCTGGGGGAGTCGAAATCGGAGAGTGCGGCGTCCACCATCCCGTCCAGGACCGCGTAAACGTAGAACAGGCCCATACCCCAATAATACTGGTTACGCCGCTTGCGGTAGAGCGTCCGGTCCTTCTCCATATCCGTGAGGGTTTCCGAGCCGGAAGGCTGCTCCGCCCGCGCGATGGCGATGCGGCGGTTGAAGAGGTCCACCATTTCCTGACGCGACCAGGCCGATACCACGCTGGCCCCGATGGTCATCCACAGCATCCCGAACTTGCCGTAGCGGTGGTTGTAGAGTTGGCCGCCGCCGGGAAAGAGCATGCCTAGGACCATGGCCCGTCGCGTCGAGCGAGGCTCGGTATCGCGGTGCCGGCTGCGCCAGGCGATTTCTGCCGCATCCAGGACCCCGTACGCGTGCAATCCCAAGGCCCAGGCCAATTCGGAATTCGCCAGATCCTGTTGCTGCGACGCCAGGCGCGCGCGATCCCGGGCGAAGGCGATTTGCTTCCGGCGTTGGCTTTCCAGGGAGTCCGCGCTTCCCGGATTCAGGCTTTGCCTCAGGAACAGCAGATCGGCTTGGTCCAAAGCGTCCTTAGCCTGATTGCGCCAATGTGGGATGTCCGCCAGATTCGAATAAATCGCGAGGCCGGCCAGCAAGGTTTCCATGCCGATCAGGAATCCGCCCCGTACCGGATGGTTTCCGTAAATTTGCCCGCCTCCGGGAACCAAAGCCGACAGGACCATGATTTTCCCATAGGGCAGGGGATGGGCAGGGCCTCCCCAATCCCGTAATGGCAGGGAATCGATTTCCGGTATTCCGCTCCTGGTTTGGGCCGCGGCGGGGCGCGCGCAGAGGGATGCGAGGGCGATCGAGATGGCCGCAAGGCCGGGTAGGGTTCGAAGCAATGCCTTGGACCACATCGGCTTGGCGGGAAAGGTAGCAACTTCGCGTAAAGCGATATCGTCCGGTAGCACGCTTGCGCCCGGATCAGGGCCACATCCTGTCCCCGGCGGTTGGGTATATTTCTTCCATGCGCATCGGCGTCATCAACATCGGGGACGAACTGCTCGGCGGAAAGATCCTCAATACCAACCAATTCGATCTCTCCCGCATCGTGTCGCCCCTGGGCCATGCCGTGGCGTTCTCCCTCGTGGTCGGCGACGAAACGGCGGATATCGGCCGCGCCTTGGATCTGGCCGGGGGACCGCATTCCCCTTTTTCCGCGGACCTGCTGATCCTCACCGGAGGCCTGGGCCCGACGCGCGATGACCTCACCCGGCAGGCCGTGGCGGCCTGGCTGGGCCGGTCCTTGCGCGAAAGCCCGGAAGCCCTTGCCTGGCTGGAGGAGTTCCTAGGAGGGCTGGCCGCTTTCGCGGGCCGCCCGAAACCGTCGTTGGGCGAAGGACAGCGTAACCAGGCCTTCGTCCCGGAGGGAACCCGCCCGTTACGTAACCCCGCCGGTACCGCCTGCGGCTTCGCTTTCGACGTGCATGGCATCCCCGCTTACGCATTCCCCGGCGTTCCCGCCGAGCTGGACGCCATGGTCCGCCTCCACGTGCTTCCCGGCCTCGCCGGGGATTCCGTCTTGCTGGAAAAAAAGGCTTGGACCTGGGGTTGGTCCGAAGGCGCGCAGCGCGAGGCATTCGCCTCCCTCGTCTGGCCGGCCGGCTTTCGGTTCTCGAGCCTGCCCCAGGAGCGCGGCGTACACTTGGGCCTCTCGGTCCTGTGCCGGCCTGCGGAGCGTGAAAGCCGCGCTGCCGAGCTCGAGTCGGCCTGGACCGCTTTGCTGGGGGCCATTCCCAAGGAAGCTCTCGTGGATGCGGGGGGCCTCAGCCTTCCCGAGGCCGTGGTGGCCGCGCTCAAGGCCAAGGGGGCCACGGTTTCCGTGGCCGAATCCTGCACCGGCGGGGGCCTGGGCTTTCTAATCACTGAATCCCCCGGCAGCTCCGAAGTATTCCGCCAGGGCTATCTCACCTATTCCAATGCAGCCAAAACCGATCTGCTCGGGGTCGATCCCGCCCTCCTCTCGGCCCATGGCGCCGTCTCGGAGGCAACCGCCCTGGCCATGGCCCGTGGCTGCCGTGAGCGGTCCGGCGCCGACTTCGCTGCCGCCATCACAGGCGTGGCGGGACCCCGGAGAAGCCCGTGGGTACCGTGTGGATCGGGGTCGCGTCCAAGGACAGGGTCCATGCCCGGCTGGTGAAGTTGCGCGGCGACCGGAACACCATTCGCTGGCGCTCGGCCTATTGGGCCCTTAATCAACTCAGGTTATTGATCTCCGGGCAATTGCCATGAGTATCAATCCTATCCAAAAATGCCCTTGCACGCATGGGCAGTATATTCTAAAATATCCCTCACCGGGCGGCTCGCGCCCATTCCACCTCCCTGTTAGAAGGAGTCCATGATGTCCAGCAAGAAATCCCCCCCCGTTTCCGAGGAAACCGCCAATAAGAAGCGGGCTTTGGACGCAGCCGTGGCCCAGATCGAGAAGAATCACGGCAAGGGTTCCATCATGACCTTGGGCAGCCAGGAAACCATGGATATCCCGACCATCAGCACCGGCTGCATCCAGCTGGACATGGCTTTGGGGATCGGCGGACTGCCCAAAGGACGCGTCGTCGAGATTTTCGGACCGGAGTCTTCGGGCAAAACCACGCTTACCTTGCATGCCATCGCGGAATGCCAGCGCGCGGGCGGCGTGGCGGCTTTCATCGATGCCGAGCATGCCTTCGACGCCCAATACGCCCGCAGACTGGGCGTGGATATCGACAACCTGTTGGTCTCCCAGCCCGATACCGGCGAACAGGCCCTCGACATTTGCGAGACCTTGGTCCGGAGCGGCGCCATCGAGCTGATCGTGGTGGATTCGGTGGCGGCCCTGGTGCCGGCGGCCGAAATCAACGGCGAAATGGGCGATTCGCATATGGGCCTGCAAGCCCGCCTCATGTCCCAAGCCCTCCGCAAGCTCACCGGCATCCTGAACCGTTCCCATTGCTGCCTCATCTTCATCAACCAATTGCGCATGAAGATCGGCGTGATGTTCGGCAATCCGGAGACCACGACCGGCGGCAACGCCTTGAAGTTCTATGCCTCCGTGCGCCTGGATATCCGCAAGATCGCTTCCCTCAAGGAAGGGGAAGAGGTGATCGGGAGCCGCACCAAGGTGAAGGTGGTGAAGAACAAAGTGGCCGCGCCCTTCAAGCAATGCGAATTCGACATCCTCTACGGCACCGGCATCTCCCGCGAGGGAAGCCTGCTGGATCTGGCCACGGAGATGGAGATCGTGCAGAAGAGCGGAACCTGGTTCTCCTACGGGAAGGAGCGCATCGGGCAAGGCCGCGAGAAGGCGCGGGACTTCCTCAAGGAAAATCGGGCCATGGCCGAGGAAATCGAGCTCAAGATCCGGCAGACTTTGGCCGCGGGCCAGGCGGATACGAAGGCGGGCAAGGGCCTGTCCGGAGACGCAGCCGACGAGTCCTGGGACAATATCGAGGTCGCCGCCCAGGGCGAGTGATCCGTCCGGAATGGAAGGCCACCGAGCGGTGGCCTTCCTAAGCCGCGTTCAGCTTGGCACAAAGTCGCGGCGGATTCCGCCCGCGGCCATGGATAACAAAGGATTGAACGCTGTCCCGCCGGTTAACCATCAGCCTCGAGGCCCTGTAAATAGGGGAATTGCGGGTTTTTGCTGCCAGGAATGCGGTTTCTGGAGACCGCCGAATTATATAATTTAGGCAACGGCGACCCTGTGTTACCTGAGCCCCGGAATTTCGCATGCAGCCTTTCCGCTATTTGAATGCTTTTGCCATCTTCGCCGTTATGACCGGCATCGGTTCGGCCTTGGCCGAATCCGCCGGCACGACCCAGGATGAAATCGCCCGTCCCCTCCTGACCCAAGCCTTGGAAAACCAGTTCCATGGCCGGTATCAGGCCACGGTGGAAATGGTCCACGACGATTTCACCTCGGGCAAGGATTCCCTGGCGGGCTATGCCGAGTTCGCCGACGATCTGGGCGAACGCAAGCTGTGCCTTTCCGGAGCGCGCAAGTCATTCGAATACAAGAGCCTCAACTTCGGTAAGGAGCAGTGGATAACCGACGAAGGAACCCATCGCGTAAGGCGCATCGCCAACCGGCAGTGGAAGAAGGGCGTGTTCGGCACCTTGCTGACCTACGAAGACATGCTTAAGTTGCCGGCCGATTTCTTCCTGGAATATTCCTCATGCAAAAGCCTCCGGATCACCGATTCGACCTACCAAATCAGCATGGCGCTCAAGCCGGTGTATCAGTCCTTCTACAGCCGCCTGGACGTGGAGCTCTCCAAGAGCCCGGTATTGGTCAAGAGCCTGGTTTTCTACGGTACACATGGTGAACGCCTGAAGTCCCTCGCGGTGAAAGGCTACCAGGAACTGGAGGGTAAATGGCTGGCTACCGATTTGGGAATGGCCGACAACGATTCCCTGTCCAGCCTTAGGATGTGCTTCAAGAACTTCTCTTTTGCCGAACCGGCGCAGGCCCGCAAGGATCACGCGCGCCTTTCCCTGCTTGGGAAGCTGCCCCTCGCCCCTCCTCCCGGCGCGGAAGGTTCCGTGGAAACGGAATCCGCCGACGAAGGATCGAGCGACGCCCGGAATTAGGCTAAGCTAAGAGACCCTAATATAATGGGGCCGAGCAACCATCAGGGTTAGGGACTCTATATCTTCAGGGCGTGGACGTTCCACTGCCAGTCCGCGATGATCACCCAGGACTTCGTGAGATCCCCCGACGGAATCTGATCGTGCAGGGTCCAGTAACCAAGGCTTAGGTCGAGGCCGCGGCGTTGGAAACGGGAATTCTGGCCGAGGCGGATTCCCGTAATCCCTCCCGATACGAGGTTCTTCTCGAGGTTGGTCGCATCGGTGGACCAATATTGATCGCGTAGGGCCAGGCCCACGAAGGACAGGGTGCGGAAAACGGAGTGGGGCCGGAAATCGAAGGTCGTCTGGGCCATGAAACTGTTCACCCGATCGCGGATGGTCAGGAGCAAGCCGTCGCCGTATTCGTAAACGAAGTCCTTGCCCTTGGCGTCGATGTCCCATAGGGTGCGTGAACCCGCGAGATAGATTTGCGCCGGCCCGATGTCCAAAGTGAAATTGGCATGATAGGTGAAGATGTCGGCGCCGCCCAGTTCCTTGCTCCTCGATAGGATCTGATCGGGACGATAAATTTCCTTATCAGGCAAGGCTCCGGACGGGCTGGTGAAGGAAACCATGGAGTTGTGGAAGAGCATGCGGTTATAGCTGAGCCCGACCTCCACGTAGCGGAGGGGTTTCAGGTTGAAGGTCGTCCCGATGTCCGAGGTGAAGGGGGAAACGTTCAGGTTCCCGTCGGTTTCGAAGTAGGTTTCGCCGAAAAGGCCGTTGTTCCCCTGCGAGATGGGCTCGATCCAGCCGACCTGGAAATGGTAGAAGCCGTTGGTGAGGATGTAATCGTAGCCGGCCGGGCTTCCGGTGACGCTGATCTGGTTCATGAAGAAAGGCCCGAACAGCAAGGGCTTAACCGTGTCGGCGGAGGGCTTGCGGATGCAGGCGGCGATGATGGCGAGGACCACGAGAATCCGGCGGGTCCGGGGCAGGAGGATGGGCAACGTCGGCAACTCCTCGCGAGGCGTATTCCTGAAATCTAGAATATTCGCCCAGCGCCGGAGCTGGCGGAGGTGGCCTTCGGGCCGGGGGTTCTCTTCCTATATTTCCTGAAAATCTTTTCGCCTTTTCGCAGGGAGGAATCGCATGAGCATCGACCCAGCCGGCTCCAAGGGCGCGCAACGGGAAAGCGTTGGATCGCAACCGCGCCGAAAGTCCCGCCGTTCGGCGCTTTGGCCGGTCGCCGCATCCCTAGCCTTGGCGATGGCGGTGAGTTTGGCCCTATTGGCCTGCGCCTCCGGCTATACCAGGCCGCTGGTTTCCCGCGGCCTACCCGCCGAAGAGCGCAAAGATTATATCATCCAGAACGGTTTCGGCATCCCGGAGAACATCAAGCAGGCCTTTCTCGACGGATACGTGGAGGTGGGCATGACCCGCGAGATGGTTTTCCAGCTCTACGGGGCTCCCGATCGCACCACCGGCGGGGACACCAATTGGGAATACGTGAATAACAAAGGCAATATCATCACCGGAATCACCTTCAAGGGCGACAAGGTCGAGAAGGTGTACGGAGATCCGCGCGGCGGCAGCCCTCCCGGGAACCAAGCTTCGAATTAAGGCCATGGCTTTTCCGGAAACCGGCCCATCGTCACCGAAGGACCCGGATTGGGATCGGGTACATGCCGATTTTCCCATTAATCGGAATCTCATCTGGCTGAACAATTGCGGCACCACTCCGGTCGGCGATCCGGTCAGGAACGCCGTCGGCGCATGGCTGGAAGAGTACGGCCTCCGGGGCGGGGAAGCCAAGGGACGCTCGTATGCCGGCGTGCGCGCCTCCATCCAGCGTCGCCTGGAATCCCTACTGGGCGCGCGGCCGGGCGAAGTCGCCCTCATCCACCATACTTCCGAAGGCATGAACTTCATCTCCCATGGCCTGTCCTTGGACCCGGGAGACGAAATCCTGCTCCTCGAGAATGAATATCCCAGTAACGTCTATCCGTGGGAGCATTGGACGGAAAAGGGGGTGCGCTTGCGCGTCGTTCCCATGGCCGATTCGCCCGCGGCGTTCCTCGCCGGCTTCCGGGAGGCGCTGGGACCGCGGGTCCGCGCGGTGTCGGTCTCAGCGATCCATTGGTGCACCGGCATGCCCTTGCCCCTCGGGGAAATGGGCGGACTCTGCGCCGAACGGGGCGCCGCCTTCGTGGTGGACGGCTCCCAGGGCGCGGGTTTGCTCGATCTGGACGTGAAGGCGGCCCGCATCCGGTACATGGCGTTCTCGGGATGGAAATGGCTGCTGGGACCGTTGGGCGCGGGCGTGCTCTTCGTGGATGGCGATCACCTGGAGTCCTTGCGGCCGATATTCAAGGGCACCGAATCGGTTCCCGGCGATCAGGAATACCTTCCTTACAAGCATACCTGGAAGCCCACGGCGGACCGGTTCACTCTTTCCACGGGCAGCATGACGGATTGGGTCTACTTCGACGCTAGCCTCGCGTACCTGGAGGACTTGGGTTTCGCGCGCGTTCGGGAACGCATCCGGGACTTGTCCCGCCGCCTCTCCGACGGATTGCGTCAAGCGGGCTATGGCATCCTTTCCGACGCATTCCCCGATTCGGCCACCGGCATCGTGAGCGCCCTCCGGCCGGGGCAGGATGCGGCCGCGGCGGTGAAGGCGCTCAAGGCACGAGGGATCATCGCGGCGGCGCGCCTGGGACGCATCCGCATCTCCCCCCACATCTACATCTCCGAACGCCAGATTGATGCCGTTATAGCCGCTCTGGCCGCCTTGGAGGCTTGAGATCATGGCGGCGGTAGCGCGCTACGCCGAAGATCTGGCGGCTTGGTTCGCTTCCCGCCAACGCGATTTGCCCTGGCGCCGGCCCTTTTCCGGCGAGGCGGGCTTGGCCGAGATGGACGGTCGGCCGCGGCGGGATCCGTATCGCGTGTGGATCGCCGAGATCATGCTGCAACAGACCCAGGTCGCCACCGTGGTGCCGTACTTCGAGCGCTGGATGGCGCGTTTCCCGGACGTGTCCGCGCTGGCCGCCGCCGCGGAGCCGGAGGTACTCGAGGCCTGGGCGGGACTGGGGTATTATTCCCGCGCCCGTAACATTCTGGTTACGGCGCGGGAGCTGGACGCGCGCGGAGGCGTTTTCCCGCAATCGCGCGAGGGGTTGCTCGCCTTGAAAGGCATCGGCGAATACACGGCGGGCGCCATCGCCAGCCTGGCCTTCGATCGTCCCGAGCCGATCCTGGACGGGAACCTGGTCCGCGTGTTCAGCCGGTTCTATGGCATGGCCTTCCTGCCCGACTCGAAGGCGAACCGGGACGCCTATTGGGGCAAGGCCCGGGAATGGGCCGAAGCCCATCGCCCCGGATTGGTCAACGAAGGGCTGATGGAACTGGGCGCCTTGGTTTGCGTTCCGCGCAATCCCGCCTGCGGCGATTGCCCGTTAGCCGCGGGCTGCGCGGCGCGCAGGACCGGGACCCAGGCGAGCCTGCCCCCCGCCAAGGGACGCAAGGCGGGCGTGGAAGTGGAGGGTTACGCGGTGGCCGCTTACCGGAAAGCCGCGGGTGGCCGCCAGATCCTTTTGTACACCCCTGGAAAGGCCGAGCGCCTGGCGGGCCTGGCGACCTTCCCTTTCTTCGCCGTTCCTGATTGGCCTTCCCTGAAAACCGCTTGGAAGTCGGCGGTGCCGGCTCTGGCGGGCGCCGGCCTCAAGCCCCGACCCGCGACGGTATCCCATGGCATCACCAATTACCGTTACCGCATCCGCTTGGCCGAGGCGGATGCGGGGACCGGGAAAGAGCCGGGCCCCTTGCCAAGCGGCTACGCCTGGGTCGCCGAGGAGGCTCTGGAGAGGGCTTTGGTGAGCTCTTTGCCGCGGAAGATCTGGCGCGCCCTGGGCGATCCGAAAAGCCCCTGACGGAAACCGGGCCGTGGGAAATGGGTATGCGCCTTCAGGGATTTTTGGCGATCGAATCGGCAGGGGCCGCGGCCTTGATCGCCAAGCTGCAGCAACGGAATCCGATGGCGCGGCTGGAATAGTAGGGAAGGGCCGGTTTGGTGCCCAATTGCGTGAAGGCGTAGAGATATTTGATGGCGAATTTGCCGTCTTCCTTGTGCGCGGTCCAAGCGGGATTCGATGCCTCACGTTGAAGGATTTTCGCCATACCCGCCTGGGTCGTATCCAGGAATTCAGCGGCATCCAAGGTATCCTCGTAAACGCTGTCCTTCGTCGAGATGGGCATGAGCCTCTCGAACTTGACCGCCGCCAAGGCCTTGGTCGTGAAGCTCGCCGAGAGGGGCTTTCTCCCCCTGAAGACGGAATCCGGGCTGAAGGTTATGGGGACCGGCTTCGGTTCGCCGTGGCGGAAAGCCAGGATTGTCGAACTATCCCGGGGCGCCGGCACCAAATCCGAGATGTCCGCGTTCAGGATCGAGTCGGCCACTTCGTAGCAACGATGTCCTTCGAGGCCGGGTCCGTACATCACGACCAGCCTGGGCTTGCCTTCGCTGAGACAATCCTTCCGGTATACCGGCCGCACTTGCGCGGGAAAATCCCGATTGGAGCAGCGCGCCAGGCTTTGCACCGCGGTTAATTGCGTGCGGCCGGGCTTGAGGTAATTGCCGCCGCGAATCGAATGCGGCGGGCGGTCCCCCGAATCCGCGAATACCGTATCGTGATCCAGGCGCAAGGTGTCCCCGGCCAGCCTCTGGTAGGCCGTAGCGGCGTAGGTGTCCCGTACCCATTCCGAAAGGTTCCCGGCCATGTCGTATACGCCTTCCGTGGTGAGGCAGACGGGGTTGCGCAAGGCGAAATTGATGGCCATGGCCGAATCGTTCGTGGCCTGATTGCAATCGGATTGCAGGATGGAAGGATCTTTGCCTTCCGATTGGATCCCGTGGAGCAGCGCGGAGGCGTCGGCGGCCGGGCCTTCGCAAGCGCGTTCCCATTCCGCTTCGCTGCAAAGCTTGGTCGAGTACGCGGGGCTGACCGCTTCGCAGATGGCTTCGGCTTGTTCATAGGTCACGTTGGAGACGAAACGCCGGCCGGTGGAATCGCGATGCTCGTAGGGTTCGATGCAGTATGGGCCCATCGCCGCGGGTTTCGCGGGCTTCTCGTCGTCGGAGCCGCCGTTATCCCCCAGCAGGAATCTCCCCCGCGGCATCGGGATGAATCCCGGCGGGCACGTAAGCACGCTGTCGGAATCGGCGAACGCCACGTTCAAGGTGGTCACGTCCATGGAATCGATCCGCGAGGGATATCCCGAGCTGTCCACTGCGAGCAGGGTGAAATGATAAGTCGCGCCAGGCGGCAGGAAGCTGACGGGAATGCGGAACTCCGGCCGGGTCGGGAGCAAGGAATCCTGGATGATGGTATCTCTCTGATCCAGGCCGGCCGTATTCTCCCCGGAAGCCCGTACCAGGTTGCGGGTGAGCCGGTATTCGAGGATATTCGCGTTGGGCCGGCCGGCCACGGTCAAGCGTCCATCCGAGCCGGGCACGGAATCCCGCGCCGCCGACCAGACGACGGTGAAGCCGTTCCGCGATAAGGAATCGTACTTGAGCTTGGGCGTGGATGGCTGGGTGGTATCGGTCGTGCGTATCGAGACCTTGGACATGGAGGTGCTGTCGGAATTTCCCGCGCTATCCACGGCCGAGAGCTGCGCGTTCAGGCTATCCTGCGGGAACATGCCTTCGATTTCCAGATACATGCTGTCGGTTGCGTCGGGATGGGTGTGTTTGGCCGAGCGATGGCCGTCCGGGAGGACGTAGACCATCCTGTCGGGCAGGCCCTCTCCGTTGAGCTTCATGGTAGCCGTTACGGACGACGTACTGTCGGCTCCGCCCATGCGGTAATACTTGAGCTTGGGCTGAAAAGCCTTGCGGCGATCCGGGGTCCTGATCCCGTCCAGTCCCACCTCCAGGCGGTAACCCGCGATGATTCCGGTATCCATGGAGGGGTCGAAGAAGCTCACTCGATCGGTGGGCCGTTCCCAGGCGATGAGGAGGCCATGCGGCAGCGGCCGGAAATCGGGACGGAACACGTCCGGAGGTTGCCTGTCCGCAGTGACGAAGTAGGCGAAGAGGGGCCGGCCGGGGGTTCCGCCCCCGGTATACACCGGGACGAGGGCGAATACGAGGTTTCCCGAGAGAAGCTCCGCGCGTCCATTGCTGTCCAGGGCCACGATGCGATCCTGGCCCGGCAGCAAGGTATCGGGTAATGATTTATGCGCATCGGTAAAGACGAAGACGAGGCTGTCCTTCGAGGGATGGCGGTTAACCAGGACGGAGGCCAGCTCGGGATGTTCTTTGACCGTGCCCCAACTCTTATCCTGGAGGGAGGTATCGAGGTAAATGCGGTAACCTAGGAAGTTCGCCGTATCTTCGGGGCGCTCCCAGGTCAGCCTGTACTTGCGCTCCTTTTTGCACGCCTCCGCCGACCCCAGGGGATTGGCCTCGCTGCAGAAGGGATGATCCGAGACCGTCGTATCGGCCCGGAAGAGATTGGGGCTGCGGAGATAGTCCAGTTTTTCGCGACCGGGATCCGAAGAGCAGGCCATTAGGAGGGCGCCCAGGCCGACCCAGGCGGTGCAGGTAGAGCCTAAGCGCATCGCGGTGTAAGATATAAAGAATGGGGTTGCGGGAAACGCCGGCGGCCGATGCCGGAATCAGCGCCGGAAATGAAAAGGCTTCCGCAAGGAAGCCTTTTCACGAAGAAGGTACCGGAATCGCTTGGCGTTCAGGCGGCCGCGGCGACGGTTACGGCGGGATAGACGCTCACCTTCTGGCGATCCTTCCCATAGCGCTCGAACTTCACCAATCCCTCGATGAGGGAGTAGATGGTGTAATCCCGGCCCATGCCGACGTTGTGGCCCGGATGCCAGCGGGTGCCCTTTTGGCGCAGGATGATGTTCCCGGGGATGACGACTTCGCCGCCGAACTTCTTGACCCCGCGGTACTTCGGATTGGAATCGCGGCCGTTGCGGGTGCTGCCTAGACCTTTTTTGTGTGCCATGTGATGTTTTCCCTTATCTTCCCTGGCTTATGCTTACTCGGCCTTGGCCGCGGCGATCTTCTGCGCGCGGGTGACCTTGGGTTTCTGGACCTTGCGCGCTTCGAGGGCCTGGATGCGGGCCCGGGCGCGGATCTTGGCTTTCTCGTCGACGTTGGACTTGGCGGAACCGGAAGCGATCCCGGTCACCAGCACTTCGGTGAAAAGCTGGCGATGGCCCACCGTACGGCGGTAACGCTTGCGCTGGCGGCGCTTGAAGGAGATGACCTTGTCGGCCTTGCCTTGGTTGAGCACCTCGAGCGTCACGGCCGCGCCGGAAACGAGGGGCGCGCCGACCTGGATGGTGCCGCCGTCGGCGAAGAGGAGGACGTTGGACACCGTGACGACGTCGCCCACTTTGGCGTCCATTTTGCTTTCCAGCACAGTGGGATCCGAAGCTTGGAATTCACGTGACTTGAAGTCGCGG
>JADMIO011113594.1_pt1 | contig 19282 bp, 22 predicted proteins | sample 8958161 | NCBI WGS metagenome assembly JADMIO01 (sample SAMN16585339, study PRJNA669376) | soil metagenome | isolation source: Crop rotation soil | place: USA: Cullars Rotation, Alabama | collected 2011
CGCGACAACTTGTCCACGTGGAATTCTAAGCTTAGGATCCCAATGTGCTGGAAAGATCCAGACGATCCAGAAGGCACTGGCGGAGGGCGACATCGTCAGCATCGGGGGCTACATTCCCTATGGCGAGCCGATCAAGATCAATGGCGAGGACGTCGTGATTGCCGACGAGACCGACCTGACGAACCGCTTCGCCGAACTTTTCAACGAGAAGGTCGTGAAAGCCGTGACCGGGCAACAGTACGAGACGCTCTTGGTCAACCAGGACGGCATCATGTTCGGCGACGGCGAGATGTGGCTCAACGGGGAATGCTTCGACGACGCCTGCACCGACGTGTTCATCAACATCGCCGCCATCAACAACAAGTAACGCTTCATGCTGCAGGTCATCTTCGTGGTCGCCGTCGCCGCCGAAGCCATGACCGCCGCGCTCGCCGCGGGTCGGCGCAAGATGGACTGGTTCGGCGTGTGCGTCTTGGCCGCCGTCACCGCCCTGGGCGGCGGCACGATGCGAGACACGCTTCTCGGGCACTATCCGCTGAGCTGGGTCGCCAACCCCAACCTGCTGCTTATCGCCTGCGGTGCCGCGCTGGTAACGATCGCGCTGGCGCGCTTCATGGAGACGCTGCGCTGGCCGTTCCTGATCCTCGACGCGCTGGGGCTCGTCGTCTTCACCATTATCGGCTGCAACGTCGCCATGGATATGGGCCAGCCAGTCGTGATCGTCCTCGTTGCGGGAATGATCACCGGGATTGCCGGCGGCATCATCCGCGACGTGCTCTGCAACGACATCCCGCTGGTCTTCTCGGGCGAGCTTTACGCCACGATCTCGCTGATCGCCGGCGCCATCTACTGGACCGGACTGCAGTGGGGGTTCGGGCACGACCTAGTGACGATCGTCGCCATCGTCGTCGGCTTCAGCCTGCGCGTCCTCGCCATCATGTTCCATTTGGGCATGCCGAAGTTCATCTACGACAAGGACCTGAGATGAAGCCGCAGCGCATGCAGCTCAGCCGGCACAAGGGGTACAACCTTCAGGCCGCCTCCAAGCGCCTCAACGGCCTGCCGGCAAAGCGCGTGACGCGGCCGGGCAAGTGGGGCAATCCCTTTACCATCGAGGAGACCGCGGCACGTTACGGGCTCGACCACGATGCGGCGCAGGTCAAGGCAGTGGAGCTCTGCGGCCAGTGGCTGCGCGGAACGCTGGACAAGAAGCTGTCGCCGGGCGCGCCGCCCTCGCGCGCCGAGATGCGGGCGGAGCTGGGGGGACATAACCTCGCATGCTGGTGCCGGCCCGGCACACCGTGCCATTCGGAAGTGCTGATCGAGTTGGCCAACAGTTGACGCCGTCGGCGCTAGCGGATCACCGGTCCGGGGATTTCGGCGCTGATCGCCTTGGCCGACGCGATGGCGGCGAGGCGGATGTCTTCCATGCGGCTCGGCTCTGTGCCGGCGAGGAAAGGAACGCTCAGGGCGGCGACGAGCTCGCCCCGCGTGTCGAACACTGGGGCCGCGAAGGCGTGGATGGAGGGGACCGTCTCGCCCTTGTCCTGTGACCAGCCAAGGCGCCGGATGCGGGTCAGCTCGCTCTTGAGCCGCTTGGGGTCGGTGAGCGTCTTGCCGGTGAACGCCACCATCGGCCGGGTGAGCCATTCCGCGAGGTCAACGGGGCTCAGGTGGGACAGCAGGAGTTTTCCGGCGGCGCCGGCGTGTGCCTCCTGGCGCTGTCCGGGTGAGACGGTGAGGGCATATTCCCGGCGTCCTCGCGCCACGGCGAGGACAAGAACGCCGTCCTTGTCGAGCACGTTGAGTTTTACTCCTTCTCCCAGTTCGCCCGCCAGGCGGTCGAGCACTGGCTGGGCCAGAGCGACGACATCCACCTGACTTGCGCCGGTCGCGACGTGGGCCGCCAGCCCGAGCAGGCGGCGGCCGAGCTGGTAGGCGCCGTTGTCGTCGCGGTGCACCATGTCATGGATCTGGAGCGTATTGAGGATGCGGTAGATGGTGGTGCGCGGCAGGTGCAACTGCAGGACGAGATCGCGGATGGTGAGGCCGCTCTCGCGCCGTTCGAGCTGGCTCAGCACCTCCATCATCCGGTCGATCACCGGAATGCGGTGCTTGACCGCCGCATCGCCGTAACTGCCTGCCCCCATCTGGCGGCCCCTCCGTTGACTTCACGAGCGCGGCGTAACTATCATCAAATCCTGAACGGGCCAAGTTCAAATACGAATAGTGCGATGCCGCCGACCAACCGTCCGAGGGTGCCTCGCGCGGCTGGATCGAACGTGCTTTCATCGGCGCGCAATGAAGAGGAGCATGCGTTGCCGATTACTCGTATTGCCTATCTCACCGCCATCGATTTTGGCGCGGGAGCCATCGCGTCCGTCGGGGACGCTGCCGCCGAACTGGGCATCAAGAGACCGCTGCTGGTGACTGACAAGGGCGTGGTCGCCGCCGGGCTCCTGGCCAGGGCTTCGGCGAGCCTGCCGGCCGGTACACCGGTCTTCTCCGATACGCCGCCGAACCCGACCGAGGACGCCGTCGAGGTGGCGCTGACGATGTATCGCGCCAACGGTTGCGACGGGATCGTTGCGGTTGGCGGCGGCTCGCCGATCGACCTCGCCAAGGGCGTGGCTCTGATGGCGACGCACGATGGGGCGCTCGAGCAATTCGCGATGATCTACGGCGGGCTCGGCCGGATCACCAGCAAGGTGGCGCCGCTGATCGCCGTGCCGACGACGGCCGGCACCGGCGCCGAGGTGGGGCGAGCGGCGCTGCTGACGCTGAGGGACGGTCGCAAGCTCGGGATCATCTCGCCGCACCTCATCCCAAAGCGGGCGATCTGCGATCCCGAGTTGACACTGGGGCTGCCGCCCATGCTGACGGCAGCGACGGGACTCGATGCGCTCAGCCACTGCATCGAGACGCTATGCTCGCCGCGCATCAATCCGCCGGCCGAAGCAATCGCGGTCGATGGGGCAGGGCGCATCTGGCGCAACCTAGAGGTTGCGGTGAAATCAGGCGGCAACCTCGACGCGCGCTCGGAAATGATGATGGGCGCAGTGATGGGGGGCCTGGCGTTTCAAAAGGGGCTGGGCGCGGTGCATTCGCTCAGTCACGCGCTCGGCGGACTCAAGGACGTGTCGCTGCATCACGGCACGCTCAATGCGGTTCTGATGCCGATCGTCGTGCGCTTCAATGCGCCGGAGATCGGGGCGAAGGTCGAGCGACTCAAGGCGGCGGTGGGCATTGCGGCGTCTGCCGATTTCGCGGGCGAGCTCGATGCGCTCAACCGGCGGCTGGGCATCCCCAAGGGGTTGCGGGTCATGGGCGTGCGCGAGGATCACTTCGACTGGGTGATCGAGCGGGGGCTGGCCGACCACTCGCATGCGACGAACCCGCGGGCGGCAACGGCGGCGGACTATCGCGCCATGCTTATGGAGGCGATGGGATAGCCGTCGCGACACAGGACGAACCATGAAGATCACCGGGCAGAAAGTCTTCACCGCCAACGTGAGCCGCACGAACTTCGTGTTCGTGAAGCTCTACACCGACGAAGGTATAGAGGGCGTCGGCGAAGCGACGCTCGAGTGGAAGACGCTCACCATCGTATCGGCGCTCGAGGAGCTCGAGCGCGTGCTCATCGGCCGTGATCCGTTCCAGGCCGATGCGATCATCGAGCAGCTCCACCGCGACTCGTACTGGCGGACCGGGGCGGTGTTCCGCACGGCGCTGGGCGCCATCGAGGCGGCGCTTTACGACATCAAGGGCAAGGCGCTGGGGGTGCCGGTTTTCGAGCTGCTTGGCGGCAAGTTCCGCGAGCGGGTGAAGTGTTACGCCAACCACTGGTTTTTCGGCGCAACGACGCCCGACGCCTATGCCGCGAATGCGCGGAACGCGGTGGAAAGGATGGGCTACCGGGCCCTGAAGTGGGATCCCTTCGAGAACGCGAGCCTCGAGATGGATCGCGGGGTCTTCAACCGTTCGGTCGAGGTGGTGGCCGCGGTGCGGGACGCGGTGGGGCCCGACGTCGAGTTGATGCTCGACGTGCACGGGCGCTTCAACGTGCCGACGGCGATCAAGATGTGCCAGGCGATGGAGCCCTATGATCTCGCGTGGATCGAGGAGCCGGTACCGCCCGAGGCGATCGATGCGCTGGCCGACGTCCGTGCGCACTCGCCGGTGCCGATCGCGGCGGGGGAGCGCGGCTTCGAGCCCAAATGGTTCCTCGAGGCGCTCGACAAGAAGGCCGTCGACATTCTCCAGCCGGACGTGAGTCATGCCGGCGGCATGGCCGAGACCAAGCGCATCGCCCATCTCGCGCACTGGCACGCGATCCCGGTGGCGCCGCACAACCCTGTCGGACCGGTGATGAATGCGATGACGCTGCACGCTTCGGTCGCCATGCCAAACTTCATGGTGTTCGAGACCGTCAGTGTCGATGTGCCGTGGCGCAAGGAGCTGGTGAAGGAGACGCTGGTCTTCGACAACGGGGACCTGCTGGCACCGACGGCCCCCGGACTAGGCGTCGAGCTCAACGAAGAGGCGTGTGCAAGGTACCCTTACCAGGCTTTCGACGTGCCGCTCTTCGACGGCTCAATCAACGTCGCCGGCGTGGCCAAGGGCGACGCGGTGATGAAGCGCGACTGAGACAACGTGCCCGCCCCGCTTGATTGACAGCGGGCGAAGTCCTGTCGCATGGTTAGCAATAGAATTGATGCTGTTCAAATGTGAACTGTGCATCAATATAGCCGCGGCGGACATCGGCGGCACGAGAGAACAAGATTCCAGGCGGCCGTGCAAAGCGGCGCGCAGAGCCGGTCGAACCGGCCGGAGAGGGAAACGCGGCACGGCGCCGCTACGGGAGGACGACATGAAACGACTGGCTATGACTGCCATCCTTGCGCTGGCAGCTTCGACATTGACCTTGACGACTGCGCTCGCCGGCGAGGTCGTGTGGTGGACGCCCAACTGGGGCGAGGCGCGCGCCAAGGAACTGGCCGACAAGTTCATGGCGGCCAATCCCGGCATCACCATCAAGATGGAGATCACGACCTCAAACGGGTTGCCGCAGCGTGTGCTGACGGCGCTGCAGTCAGGCGCGGCGCCCGACATCATCGAAGTGCAGCATCCGTGGGTGAACGGCTACGCCAAGGCGGGCCTTGTGCTCCCGCTGACCGACGTAATCGGCGATACCTCCGACTACAACAAGGCGGCGATCACCTACGACACCGTCGATGGGCAGATATACGGCTGGCCCTACCGCGTGGAAGGCGTCGCGGTGATCTACAACGTCGACATGTTCAAGGCGGCGGGCCTCGACCCGGCCAACCCGCCGCAGACCTGGGACGAGTGGATGGCCGCCGCGAAGGCGATGACCAAGGACGGCGTCTATGGGTTCGGCCTGACCGGCGGCGGCGAAGTCGGCAACACCGTCACCCGCTCCGTGCCGCTCATCTGGATGAACGGCGGCAATCTCATTTCCGACGACCAGAAGACGGCGACGATCAATTCGCCCGAAGCCGTCGCGGCGGTGAAGTTCTACACCGACGTCTACAAGAGCGGGTATGCGCCGGACTCGACGCTGCAGAACGATGGCCTGGCCCTGCGCGCCCTGTTCATCGCCAAGAAGGTCGCGATGTACATGGGCGGCCAGTTCGACCTGCCGCCGATCAAGGCGGGGGATCCGACGATCAACGTCGGCGCGTTCCCGATCCCCCATCCCGAAGGGAAGCAGACCACCGCCATCGTCAACGGATGGAGCTATGTGATCCCGAAGGACGCCAAGAACCCGGAGGATGCCAAGAAGTTCCTGACGTTCCTCAACACCACCGAGAACATGGGCTTCTTCACCGACACGTTCCCGGCCCGCACCAGCTCTATGGCGCTGCCGCGCTTCCAGGATCCCGCGTTGAAGCCGTTCAGCGGCGCGCTCGCCACCGGACGCTCGGTGCCGAACAATCCGCACTGGGTGGATATCGGCAAGGCGCTGTTCGACGGCATCCAGCGCATCCTGGGCGGCGACCAGGACGCGCAGGCGTCGATGGATCAGGCCAACGAGGAAATCCAGGCCCTGCTCGACAGCTAACCCTCCCGGGTACAGGCTCCCGGGTGCGCCCGGGAGCCGCCTTGTTCAGGCCGGCGACGGCGCGTCCCACGGAAGTGATCGCATGAAGCCTCGCGTCGGCATCTACTTCATCCTGCCAGCGATGATCGTGCTGGCGATCCTCATCGCCTATCCGCTGATCTACACCGGCTACCTCAGCGTCACCGACGCGAGCGGCGCGCTCACGGGCAAGAACTTCGTCAATGCCCTGAAGCCGGCGGTGACGCGGCAGGCGTTCGTCAACACGCTCTACTGGGTGCTGAGCTCGATTGTCTTCCAGGTGGTGCTGGGGACGCTCGCCGCGATCCTGCTCAACCAGAACTTCTGGGGCCGCACCATCGTGCGCGGCATCACGCTCATTCCGTGGGTGGTGCCTGGGATCGTTGCGGCGACGACCTGGGCGTGGATGTTCCACACCGAGTTCGGCATCATCAACTACATGCTGACGACGAGCGATCTCGTCGAAAAACCCATCGGCTGGCTCACCAACAAGGACACAGTGATGCCGGTGCTGGTGGCGGTGAACGTGTGGAAGCTCTTTCCGTTCGTCGCCATCATGGTGCTCGCCGGTCTGCAGGCGATCCCGGGCGACCTCTACGAGGCGGCCAAGGTCGATGGCGCCTCGTTCTGGCAGGAGGTGTGGCACGTCACGCTGCCGCAGGTACGGCCGGTGATCGTCGCCGTGACGTTGCTGCTGGTGATCTGGGGGCTCAACTCGATCACGCTGATCTACGCCATGACGGGCGGCGGCCCCGCGAACCGCACGCTGATCACGCCGATCCAGATCTTCCGGCTGGCCTTCGAGAGCTTCAAGTTCAACGAAGCGGCGGCGCTGTCGGTCATCTTCTTTGCGGTCGCGATCGTCATCGTCTTCTTCTACGTGCGGGTCATTCCGGCGCGGGAGGAGGTACGATGAGCGCCGTCACCGGCTCTCCGGTGCGGCGCGGCATCAGTCTTGCGGTCATCATCGTCTGCTCGCTCGTACTGTGCGCGGTCTGCCTCTTTCCCTTCGCCTGGATGGCGCTGAGCTCGATCAAGAAGGTCAACGAGCTCTACACCGTCCCGCCGGTCTGGCTGCCCAACGAGCCGACGCTGCAGAACTATGGAACCGTGCTCTTTTCGAGCAACATCCCACGCTACTTCCTCAATTCGGTGATCATCTCGGGCGGCTCCACGGCGCTGGCGCTGGTGCTCGCGATCTTTGCCTCCTACGGGTTCGCGCGCTTCAACTTTCGCGGCAAGCCGGTACTGCAGAGTTTCGTGCTGATCGGCCAACTGCTGCCGACGGCGGCGATCATCGTGCCGCTCTTCATCACGCTGCGCGTGCTCGGGCTGGTCAACACCTATTGGGGGCTGATCCTGGTCTACATGGTCATCACCCTGCCGCTCAGCGTGTGGATGCTCACCAGCTACTTCAAGGCGATCCCCGCCGAGCTGGAGGAAGCGGCAATCATCGACGGCGCATCGCGGCTGGGCGTGCTGTTCCGCATCACGTTGCCGCTCTCGCTGCCGGGACTCGTCGCGGTGGTCGTCTATGCGTTCGTGACGACATGGAACGAGTTCATCTTCGCGCTCTGCTTCGCGACGGATTCGACGGTGAAGACGCTCCCCATCGGTCTCGCCGAGTTCTCCACCGAGTTCAACACCGACTGGGGTGGGGTGATGGCGGCATCAATGGTGATGACTGTTCCGATCGCGCTGTTGTTCCTGCTCTTTCAGCGCCTGTTCGTCGGGGGCCTCACCGCGGGCGCGACCAAGGGCTGAGCGCCTGCTCGAGCGGCACGTCCGAATCCTGCTTTACGGCAGAGCGGATTTGCTGCAACGTGAGCATTGGTGGACATGCCGCATGCCGGGATAGTCGGGTCGCCGACCGTGTGCCATCGCCGAGCGGAGGGGAGATTCCTGGCCGCGTCGGCCGCAGAATTTCTATTGCCGGGACGACGGCGTGGAGGGGAAATATGGGTGCGGTCAGCATCGACAACGTGCGCAAAAGCTACGGCAACATGGAAGTGCTGCACGGGGTAAGCGTGGACATCGCCGACGGCGAGTTCGTGATCCTCGTCGGGCCGTCGGGCTGCGGAAAGTCCACGCTGCTGCGCATGATCGCCGGGCTCGAGGAGATCACGGCGGGCGAGATTTCGATCGGCGGCCGAGTGGTCAACAACCTCGCCCCCAAGGATCGCGACATTGCGATGGTGTTCCAGTCCTATGCGCTCTACCCGCACATGACGGTTGAGCAGAACATGGGCTTCTCGCTCAAGCTCGCGCGCGTCAGTCGCGAGGAAACGGCCAAGCGCGTGGCCGACGCCGCCGCGATCCTGGGGCTCGAGCCCTACCTCAAGCGCTTCCCGCGCCATCTGTCGGGCGGCCAGCGCCAACGTGTCGCGATGGGCCGCGCCATCGTGCGGAACCCGGCGGTGTTCCTGTTCGACGAGCCGCTCTCCAACCTCGACGCGAAGTTGCGCGTGGCGATGCGCTCGGAAATCAAGCAGAACCACCAGCGGCTCAAGACCACGACCGTCTACGTGACGCACGACCAGATCGAGGCCATGACGATGGCCGACAGGATCGTTGTGATGCACGACGGGGTGATCGAGCAGATCGGCTCGCCGCTCGACCTCTACGATCGGCCCGCGAACCTCTTTGTTGCAGGTTTCATCGGCTCGCCTGCCATGAACATGCTGGGCGGCAAGATGGATGGCGACGCCTTCGTGGCCGAGGACGGTACCCGGATCGGGCTCGGCAAGGGACCGTCAAACTCCGCCGGCCGCCCGGTGACGCTGGGCGTGCGCCCCGAGCATTTCCACCTAGATCCGAACGGGCTGCCGGCCGAGGTGCTGACGGTCGAGCCGACCGGGTCGGAGACGCAGGTGGTGGCGCGCTTTGCCGGCCAGGAGATCATGGGCGCCTTCCGCGAGCGCGTCATGGCGCAGCCGGGCGAGACGCTGAAGATCCGCCCCGAGCCCGCCAACGTGCACCTGTTCGACACCGAAAGCGGACAGCGCATCGCCGCCTAGCCCGCCCGGCGCATCATGAAGCAGACATGGCGCTGGTTCGGTCCGCCGGACATCGCGAGCATCGACGACATTGTGCAGGCGGGCGCCGAAGGCGTGGTGACCGCCCTGCACCACATCCCCAACGGTGCGGTGTGGACGCCCGAGGAGATCGACAAGCGCCAGCAGCAGGTGCGGGTGCGCAAGGACGGCGAGCCGTCGGGCATCGAGTGGGACGTCATCGAGAGCCTGCCGGTCAGCGAGGATATCAAGAAGCAGAAGGGCGAGTGGCGCGGCCACATCGCCAACTACAAGACATCGCTCGAGAACGTGGCGCGAGCCGGTATCGAGGTCATCTGCTACAACTTCATGCCGGTGCTCGACTGGACGCGCACCGAGCTGCGCCATCGCCTTCCTAACGGCGGCACGGCGATGCGGTTCGACATCAACGACTTTGCGGTGTTCGATATCCACATCCTCGCGCGGCCACGTGCGGCGGCGGACTACCTGGAACCGGTACGCGACGAAGCGGCGCGGCGGTTTCGCGCGATGGACGATAGCCGGCGGCGCGAACTGACCGGCAACGTCATCAAGGGACTGCCCGGCTCGACCGGCGGCTTCACCCTGGCCCAAGTGCAGGCGCATCTCGATGAATATGGGAACATCTCGCCCGACCAGTTGCGGATGCACTTCGTCGACTTCCTGAGCGAGGTGGTGCCGGTCGCCGAAAAGCTGGGTCTCAGGATGTGTTGCCATCCCGACGATCCGCCCTTCGCGCTGCTGGGGCTGCCGCGCGTGATGTCCACAGCGGCGGACTACGCTCACATTCTTGGCGCCGTGGACTCACCCGCCAATGGAATGACGCTCTGTTCGGGATCGCTCGGCGCGCGGCCCGACAACGACCTGCCGGTGATGATGCGGCAGTTCGGCGACAAGGTACATTTCCTCCATCTGCGCAACGTCAAGCGGGACGGTCTCGACGTCGTCGGCTCGTTCCACGAGGCCGAGCACCTGGGTGGCGATACGGACATGGTCGCGCTGATCGCGGCCATCGTTGCCGAGGAGCGGCGGCGCAAGGCGGCGGGCAGGGCGGATCATCGGATTCCGATGCGGCCCGATCATGGGCAGCACATCGTCGACGACCTCAGGCGCGAGTCGCAGCCCGGCTATCCGACCATCGGGCGGCTCAAGGGTCTCGCCGAGTTGCGCGGGGTGATGCGGGCGCTCGAGCACGCCGAGTTCGGGCTGAAGGCCTAGTCCTCCAGCAGGTAGCCTCGGCGCTGCGGCAGCGGCACCGTGCCGACGATCTTGGCGACGGGTTCGCCGCGCGTGACGTATTTGCGGATGCTGCGAGTCAGGATGAAGCCATCGGTACCCGCGACAACGGGCGTGCGCGCGATGAAAGCGTCGGGACCGTCGAGCGCAATCAGGTCGGCGATGGGTTCGCCCTTGCGGACACGCTGGCCGAGCTCGACGCGGAACGCAAGCAGCCCGGGGCGGTCGACACGGACCACATCGGTCGCCTCGAAGGGCGTCGCGTTCACGCCGCCATCAGGTTTCGGACCGGGGTCGGCGGCGATGAGCCCGCGCCCGGCGAGAAAACCGAAGAGCCGCAGGGCATCCTGCTCGGCAAGGTGATCGTACACATCGGCGAGGCCGCGATACTCGATGGTCGCTGTGGCGCTGGCGAGCGGCACCGGCTTGCCGGGGTTGGTTTGCGCCACCTTGCGATAGAGCAGGGGGAGCACTTCGTCGAACGAACCGCCGCCGCTGTCGGCTGCGGTAAGCACCGCCGCGGCGCCCATCCAGTCGCTCAGGTCCTGCAGTTCGGGCATCAGCTCGGGCGAGGTGTAGATGTAAGGCAGGGAGTCCGTGTCGCAATGGAGGTCGAGCACGAACGCGGCGTCGTGCGCCTCGCGCAGCAGGAACAGACGAAGCTGTTCGGCGGCGGTACGCGGCAGCTGCGCGTCGATCCACTGGGCCACCGCCTTGCGGATCAGGTTGACGTTGAACGCCTCGTCATCGTTGAGGCGGCCCGACAGCTGGCTGCGTACCAGGGCGAAAAGATCGGGCCATTGGCGATTGTAGTTGATGCCGGTGTTGATGTCGGCGCGTCCGACGTGGTGGCGGCTCACGAGGTTGGCCATGCCCAGCGGATTGGCCATCGGCACGACGGTGAAACGGGCGCGTAGCAGTTCCTGTTCGTCGGCCTGGCGCAGCATGGGTAGCAAATGGTGGAGTACGAGAGTGCCGGGCTGCTCGTCGGCGTGGAGAGCGGCCTGGATGTAGACCTTCTCGCGGGCGTCGGCGGGTCCGGCGCGGTAGAACGCCAGTTCAACCGTCGTTCCCGGCACGTCGCCCCGAAGGGCAATGGTCTTTCGCTCGAACCCCATCAGCTCAGCACCCGGCGCAGGTTGTACCGCATCGGCACGGCTCCCGGCATATGCCGCATGAGGCGGCGATAGACCAGCCCGAAGAGAGCGAAGACCACCAGGGAAATGACGAGGAAGTAGCCGGCCGCCACCGAGAAATGGAGGAAGACGTTGTAGTCCTTCTTGTAGAGGTTGCCCGCCATGTTCATCAGATCCTGCTGGTCGCCGACGACGGGCAGGGTGAAGTAGATGAGGGCGCTGGCCTGGAACAGGAACACGACCTCGTTGGTGTAGGCGGGCCAGGCGATGCGGATGAGGTGAGGCCAGGCGATCGACCGAAAGCGTTGCCCCCGGCTCATCCCGAAGGCGCGGGCGGCCTCGAGCTCGCCGTGCGGCACGGTCATCAGGGCCCCGTAGAAGATCTGGCCGGTATAGGCGCCGGTGTTGAGCGCGAGGATGGCAGGGCCGAGGAACAGCGGATGCAGCACCAGCCAGTCGATGCCCAGCGGCTTCCAGGCCGACAGGTTGAAGGCCAGCATCAGCGAGTAAATGGCAAAGAGCTGGATGAAGAAGGGCGTGCCGCGGAACACGTAGACGTAGGCGCCGCTTACGCGGCTAATGAGCGGATTGGCCGAGGCCTTGCCGAGAGCGGAAAGGATCGCCAGCGCGAAACCGACGGGGATCGTCGCCAGGGCGAAATAGACGTTGAAAAGCGCCGGGACGAAGAGCCGCTGGATATCGACGAGGATTGGCTGAAGGAGGGTCATGCGATCGCCGACGCAAGCGGCATGCCGCGACGAACCCGGGCGGTTATCGCGGCGAAGATGCGTTCACTGAGGAAGGTCGCCACCAGATAGAAGACGAGGATCACGGCGTAATAGCGCCACCGCCAATCCTCGTGCACCAGCCCTGCCACGGTCGAGTAGTTGGGCGCGCCGAGCCGCTGGGCCCAGCTGACGAAGTCGGTGATCTGCAGCAGCGAGAGCAGCGAGGTTGCCTTGATCAGCGTCATCCACGCATTGCTCAGGCCGGGGAGGGCGTAGATCCACATCTGCCGGATGTGGATGCGGCGCAGCACTTGCAGGCGGCTGAGACCATAGGCTCGCGCCGCCTCGAGTTGTCCCGGCGGCACGGCCCGCAAGGCGCCGGCAATGACATTGCCGACGAAGGCGCCGTAAACGATGCCGAGGGATACCGACGCGAGCACGAGGGACTGCCAGGTGGCCAGCCGCCAGTTGGCAGCATCACACGGCGGCCATCGTCCGGTATCGAGTGAGAGCATTTCCGGCGTGCACACCTGCATGGCCGCTATCCATTCGACCGCCTGCTCGAAGGCGAGCGGGAAGAAGATGAAGAACAGCACGTCGGGCACACCGCGGACGACGTTGATGTAACCCGCCGCGAGCCAGCGGAGCGGGTGGGGGCCCGAGTTGCGCGCGATACCGGCACCCAGGCCGAGCAGCAATGCGACCGCGCCGCCGAACAGCGCGGCCTCGATCGTGTACTGCACGCTGGCATACCAGCTCAGGTGTTTGCCGTTGGTGAGGTAGCCGAACCAGAAGGCGGCGTCGGGACCGAGGGCGCCGCTCAACCACTGCTCAATCTGCTCAAGCATGCGGCGCCCCCGTCGGTTGCGCGCGGCCGGACCCGCGCACCGATGCTACTGGTGATCGAAGAAAGGACCGGGGCCCATGTCGGGGAAGTATTTACGGATCAGGTCGTCGAGCCAGCCGTCCGCCTTGACGTCCTCGATGGCGGCATTGAGCTGATCGCGCAGGAGCGTGTCGGCTTTGCGCACCACGACGCCGGCGCCCTCGCCGATCGGAATCTTGGGGCCGTTGGCCTCGAGCTTGCCCTGTGAGCCGGTGACCTGCTCGCCGACATAGGAACCTTCGGCGAGAACGAGGTCGATGTTGCCGGCGTTGAGATCGGCGACGGCCTGGTCGACGGTGTCGAAGGTGACGATGGTATTGTCGGCCTTCAGGTGATCGCCCAGCCAGGTGGCCTGGATGGTCGCTGTCTGGGCGCCGATCTTGAGACCCTTTAGCGCGTTGTAGTCGAAGGTCGTGCCGGCGCGGGACAGGAAGGTCGAGGGGTCAGGCGGGAAGTATTCCTCGGTGAAGTCGACGGTCTTCTTGCGCTCGTCGGTGATGGTCACGTCCGCCATGATGGCGTCGAAGTTGCTGGCCTGCAGGTTGGGGATCAGTGTGTCCCATTCGTTGACGACCCACGTGCATTCGATACCGGCGCGACGGCAGAGCTCGTTGCCAACCTCGACATCGAAGCCGGCGGCGTTGCCGTTGTCGTCCACGTAGTTGAAGGGCGGGTAGGCGCCCTCGGTTGCGAACTTGACCGGAGCGGCACTCACGGCAGCGGTGAGGGCAGCTAGGGCGGCGGCGGCGAGTATCAACCGGTGCATCGGAAACTCCTGGTTTGGGCGAGGCTTCGACCCCCCACGTCGCCTCTAGCCCAACGCATAATCCAACTGCGGTTCAATTCAAGCGGGGCGGGAGGCGGCGAGGAACTGCCTTAGCCTGGGCGAGCTGGGCGTACCGAAAAGATCGGCAGCCGCCCCCTCCTCTTCGACCCGGCCGGCGTCGAGGAAAACGACACGGCCGGCGACGGTGCGTGCGAAGTCCATGTCGTGGGTGACGAGGATCATCGTTCGGCCTTCCTCGGCGAGAAGCCTGATGACGCGCAGAACCTCGCCCTGGAGCTCCGGGTCGAGGGCGGACGTCGGCTCGTCGAACAGCATCACCCGCGGGTTGATGCAAAGGGCCCGGGCGATGGCGGCGCGCTGCTGCTGGCCGCCCGACAGCTGGGCGGGGTAGGCGTTCGCCTTTTCGGCGATACCGACCTTTGCAAGCATTTCGCGCGCCTCGGCCTCGACCTCGGATCGATCGCGCTTCTCGACGAGGAGCGGTGCTTCCATGACGTTGCCGAGCACCGTCATGTGGCTCCACAGGTTGAACTGCTGGAAAACCATGCCGATGCCGGAGCGGATGCGCCGGAGCTGGCCCTCGTCGGCGGCGTGGCGATGCGGGGGGTGTCCGGCGATCGCAATGGCTTCGCCGGCGACCTTGACGGTCCCGCGGTCGGGGACCTCGAGCATGTTGATGCAGCGCAGAAGGGTCGACTTGCCGGACCCAGACGATCCGATGACGGCAACGACGTCGCCCTCACGGGCCGTAAGCGACACCCCCTTCAGAACCTCCACGCCGCCGAAGCTCTTGTGCAGGTCGTCGAGTTCGATCACAGGCGGTCGGGTCGGGGGCTCGGCCATGACCAGACGTAAGGGGGAAAGCCCCGTCGCTGGCAAGTCCCAACGAAAAAGGCGGCCCGGAGGGCCGCCAGTTCGCAAGGAAGTCGGCAGATCGATAATCAGGCCGCGGCGCGCGATCCTTCGTCGAAGAAAAGCGCTTGGCTGATGAGTGCCTTGACCATGTCCGGGTTGAACGGCTTGGTGACGAGGAACGTCGGCTCGGGCCGCTCACCGGTCAAGAGCCGTTCGGGGAACGCGGTGATGAAGATCACCGGCAACGCCTCGGTGGAAAGGATATCGTTGACGGCATCGATGCCGGACGAGCCGTCCGCCAGCTGGATGTCGGCGAGGATCATCTTGGGCATGGTCTTGCCGTAGAGCGCGACTGCTTCCTTGTGGGTGCGGGCGATGCCCACGACCTTGTGCCCGAGGGACTCGACGAGTTGCTCGATATCCATGGCGATTAATGGTTCGTCCTCGATGATGAGGATGTCGGTCGCCACCTGGCGGGAAATCTCGCGCGACGCCTCGTCCAGCATGCGGGTGAATTCGGCCGGCGACACGTCGAGGACTTCAGCGGCCTGGTCGTTGGTGAAGCCTTCGACCGCGACGAGCAGGAATGCCTGGCGCGGCCGGGGGGCGAGATTGGCGAGATTGCGGGCGGCACGCTGCTCCCAGACGAAATGGGGCTGCGGCATCGGTACTTTTACGGCCGATGACGAAAAGAGCTTGGAAAAGAGCTTGTAAAGCGCAATCCGGTCGCTCGAGGCTTCCGGGAAGATCGAAACGTCCGCAATCAGGGCCTCAAGCGTGGCCGCCACATAGGCGTCCCCCGACGTCTGAGACCCCGTCGCTGCCCGCGAAAATCGGCGCAGGTAGGGAAGGTGCGGCGCGATCCGCATCGACAATGTCATCTGGTGCTCCCTTTGACGCTAGTGACACCGAAAACGATCCATTTGCCAAATCGTTCCAAGTCAGGGAACTTTTAGGCAGTGGCGGTATTTATGCTACCACGTCGGAGCTAAGCGTCACTCTGACTGGCAGGGCTCGGTGGTGAAAGACAAGGCTAAGATGAACGAGATGAGTGTTCCGCGGTCGCGGCGCACGGATGACGGACTTGGTCCGAATTCCGATATCGGTGCCAAGCTCCGCGCCTTCTATGGCGCCGTTCAGGATCAGCCGATTCCTGACAAGTTCCTGGATTTGCTGGAGAAACTCGACCAAGTCGAGCAGGCCGGCAAGCGAAAGGCCGATTAACCTTGCAGGAAACCCCCAGCTTCAAGCGGGAGCTCCTGGCGACGCTTCCCTCGCTGCGCGCGTTTGCGGTGTCCCTGAGCGGCCGCCACGACAAGGCCGACGACCTTGTGCAGGACACGCTGATGAAGGCGTGGGCCAAGCAGGACAGCTTCCAGATGGGCACCAACATCAAGGCCTGGCTGTTCACGATCCTGCGCAACGAGTTCTACAGCCAGATGCGCAAGCGCGGCCGGGAGGTGCAAGACACCGACGGCGCCTTCACGGAACGCATGTCGGTCCACCCCTCGCAATACGGCATCCTCGACCTCGCCGATTTCAAGAAGGCCCTCGACGGCCTGCCCCCCGACCAACGCGAAGCAATCGTGCTGATCGGCGCGTCGGGCTTTTCGTACGAGGAAGCGGCCGACATCTGCAAATGCGCGGTTGGGACAATGAAGAGCCGCGTCAGCCGAGCCCGCTCGCGCCTGCAGGACGTGCTGGGCATCGCCGGCGAGGCCGACTATGGGCCCGACGCAGTCTCGGCCCAGGTCACCAATCACACGTTGAGCTAGCTCTTCTTCCGACCCGCGAGGGCGCGCAGACACGCGGCGAGAAGCACCTCGTCGCGAAACGGTTTCTCGACCGTTTCGAGACCGTGAAGAACGGTCGCGGTGATGGCGGGACGGAACGCCGAACACACGACTACCGCCGTGCCGCCGGCGATCAGCCGTCCGGCGGTTGCCTGCTCGACGGGATTGGAGCCGGGCGGGGTGACGATCGCGAGGTCGAATTCGTTCAGCCGGTCGCCCAGGGCGGCGGCCTCAAACCAGTTGCGCGCGAAAACCGTGTGCCTGGCGTTGGCATCATCCACGACCCGCTGGATATCGAGAGCGATGAGGAACTGCTCCTCGATGATCAGAAGGCTCGCCTCGCTCAGCACATCGAAGTCCCCGGAGAAGCCCGCGAAATGGGCTCCGGAGGGCTGAACGTCATTTAACAAAGACATGCGAGGGGTCTGGCAACCGACATATGGAGCCTCGCGTTTTCGACAAAGAACGCGCAGGAACAGGGGGTTGTCCTAGTGAGCGTCATCGTGCCGGTTTCCACGCGCCGCGTCCCCTGCGAACAATGTCCCCTGCGGGCGATGGCGCAGTTCCGCGCCTTTACCGAGGAGGAGCTGCGCTTCGTCAGTACGTTTAAGCGCGGCGAAATGGTGGCCGAACCCGGCGCCACGGTGTTGTCGGAGGGCGCCAACTCGGCCCAGCTCTTCACTCTGCTGGGAGGCTGGGCGTTCCGCTTCAAGATGCTTGAGGACGGGCGGCGGCAAATCCTCAATTACTGCCTGCCCGGCGATCTCATCGGGCTCCAGGGGTCGGTCCTGGGGGCCATGGATCACTCGGTAGAGGCCCTGTCGCCGCTGATCCTTTGCGTCTTCCAGCGCGACCAACTGGGCGAGCTCTTCAAGGGGCACCCGGGATTGGGTTTCGACGTTACCTGGATTGCATCGCGCGAGGAGCGGATGCTGGACGAGAATCTGCTGAGCCTGGGCCGGCGCACCGCGCTGGAGCGGGCGGCCTATCTCGTCGCGTTCCTGCACCAGCGCGCGGCGGCGGTGGGGCTGGTGGAGAACAAGGCGCTGCTCATCCCCATCACCCAGCAGCACGTTGCCGACACGCTGGGACTGTCCATCGTACATACCAACAAGACGCTGCGGAAGCTCGCCGAGCGCGGTCTCATCCGCTGGCACGACCGTGCCTGCGAGGTGCTCGATCCCAAGGGACTCATGGAGGTCGCGGGCTGGAGCGGGCTGGGGGAACGCCGCCGGCCCCTGATCTGAGGAACGAAGCGGACTGCGGCGCCGTTGAAGCACGAAACGGGGCAAATCCTATCATGCGCGTCATCGGCGTGCTCAATCGCGACGGCGGGACGTTCAAGACCACCGACGTTCCGGCGTTTGCAGCGCACGCCGTAGACGTGTTCAGCAAACATGGGAAAACCTTCGAGCCGCGCGTGGTGGCGGGAAGCCAGATGCTGGCAGCGCTGCGCCAGGCGGCGAGCGAGGCCGACGTCCTGCTTGCCGGTGGCGGCGACGGGACGGTGTCTGCGGCTGCCGGCATCGCATATCAGCAAAAGGTGCCGCTCGCCGTCCTCCCCGCGGGCACGATGAACCTATTCGCCCGCTCGCTTCAGATTCCGCTGAACCTAAACGCGGCTCTCGAGGTATTGGCCACCGGCGACATCGCAACTGTCGATGTCGCGACGGCCAACGGCCGGCCCTTCGTCCATCAGTTTTCCGTCGGTATTCATGCCAAGCTCGTGAAACTGCGCGAAAGGCGGAGCTATGGATCGCGCCTTGGCAAGATGGCGGCCTCGATGCGGGCGGCGTCTGGCGTCGTGCTCCGACCTCCCAACTTCGTCGCGGAGGTGCTGACGGACACCGGTATCGTTCGTCGCTCGATGGCGGGTCTTTCCGTTTCCAACAACCCGCTCGACGAGGGGCATCTGCCGATCGCCGACCGGCTCGATCGGGGAATACTGGGGCTCTATATCATCCCCCCGCTCACGTCGGGCGGCATCGTGCGACTGTCGTGGGGCCTGCTGCGCGGCAAATTCCGCAGCCTTGCCGTAGTCATCGACCGCGAGGCCCGCGAGGTGGTCATCCGGTTTCCGCGCAAGAAGGCGAACGCAGTTGCGGTCATCGATGGGGAACTGATCCGCTTGCCGGATCGGGTCGACCTCAAGATCCATCCCGGCGCATTGCAGGTTCTTTTGCCGAAGGACGCGATCGACACAGTAGCGCCCAGCTCGGCAGAACTGGCGCCTGCGTAGACGAGCCCGCCCCCAACAAGGTCGGGCAGGGCTCAATGGCTTTGCGGAATAACGCTAGAGACTGGCGGCGCCGGCTTCGACCGGCTGCTGGCCGAGCTTGCGCAGGGCCTGCTCGATGGCCTTGAGGTCTTCGCCGTCATCGCCGTCGACCGAGGTCATTCCTTCGGTCGCGCTGCGCTCCTTGCTGAGAGAGTCGGCTTCGAGCTGGCGCAGGATTTCGACCTTTTCATCGGTCGGCAGAGTTTCGTCATTGAGGATAGTCACGATCCGCCGCTTGATGTGAGACATAGCGCATCCTCCTGTTTCAGGACCCGACGCCGGGAGTCCGGAGAATTCAGAACGCGAGCCTCGGGTCAGGGTTCCGTCAGCGGCGACGAGAGGTTTTCTCGCTCAGCAAGGCGTAGGCGGCAGCGAGCGCGCCGCCGGCGGGAACGACGGCTTTCTTGAGCACCGGCACGAGGAGTGGAAGGGCAGCAATGGCGGCGGT
>JADMIO011222215.1_pt1 | contig 19279 bp, 14 predicted proteins | sample 8958161 | NCBI WGS metagenome assembly JADMIO01 (sample SAMN16585339, study PRJNA669376) | soil metagenome | isolation source: Crop rotation soil | place: USA: Cullars Rotation, Alabama | collected 2011
CTGCCATCCACAGGGGTGGATGGTTTTCGACGCCAATCGGCCAACCGATGGCGAAGCTGGACAATATAATGCCGTAGAGACACGCGTATTTCCGAGCGCACTTCATCCGCAAATTGCTTACGTGGATCGTGAGAATCAACCCGCTGCCAGGCCGCCGAGCCAAGAATCCAAGCGCAGCCGATGGCGAAGGAAAAAATCATTCCGACGACCATGATGAGAAGCCGCATCGGACTGGACTTCTTCTCCGGAATGGCCGCCGCATCCAGTACCTTCACGGTAGGAATCTCTTTGGCTTCCTGGATCTTGGCCATTTCATATTGTTGGGTCAGAAGTTCGAATACTGTTTCTTCAATCTTGGCTCGGCGGTAGAGGTCGGTCCAACGAACTCCCAGCAAGGGCAACTGCCGAATCGAAGGCGAAAGTTCTCCAGGCACAGCACCGTCAGTGGAAGGGGTCGAGCTGTCGCCGCCAAGCTTGGTCACTTGACGCTTCAGTTCTTCAATTCGGGCGCGCGCGCTGCGGACACGAACGTTATTGGACGTGTAAATCTGCTCCAGCCCCTCGAGTTCCGACTGAGCGGCAATCAGCTGACCTTGCAGAGCTGCGGCTGCTTCCACAACCGCTTTTGACTGCGAGGTCACGTCCAACATCGCGTTCTTACTGGCAAATTGGCTGAATTGCTGCGCCGCATCGTCGAGATCGACCTTTACCGATTTCAAACGTTGCTCAATGAACATTCGCTCACGCCGTGCCGACGACGTGCTGACGTCTGCAACGAGCCGATTCAGTTCTTCGACATACCCCTGGCCTAAGTCGGCGGCGCGGCGAGGATCGCGATCGGTCACCTTGATGGTAATGATGCCGCTGATCCGATCCTCGGCGATCTCAGAATTTGCCGCCAATATCTTGCGTGCATCCTGCTGGTAGTGAAGCCCGTAGACGCGACGCAGATCGTAACGATCAACCAGCCTTCCTTGCAGGGTGTCGCTGTCGAGGATTCCCACAAAAAGGGCACCGGTATTCTTCATCCCCAGCATGTCAGCAGCCTGCATACCCAGACTGGCCCCTCCCTTCCCCGCCAGGGCTGCCAACATCGCGAGTCCAGAACCGGACTGACTTTCCGGCGGCATCAGTCTGGCCGTCGATTGGTATTTTTTTGGCAGCGCAAAAGCCAGGACCGTTGCGGCCACCAGACCCCACAATGTGAACCGCCACAACAGCCGTCGACGGTTCCAAAGCAGCCAGGCGCGGGTCAGCCCTTGCCGTTCCGGCAAGCCGAGCACGTCATCCCCGCGCACCCCTATCTCGGCAGGTTGATCGACAATGATTTGCGAACTTCTTTTCACTTGGTTTCTCAACGACTCATGAGCCGTTTTCCAACTAAAATATTAAGCTAAACCGGGCTTGCCGATTCATCTTGTTTTACCGATTTTCCAACCAGGCCAAAATGTCAGCTGAAATGCTGCCGTGACATTAGACTCCTTGCCGGTGTTTAAAATCGGAAACCGCCACTGTTCATACTGGAGTAGTCCGGAAAGCTCAATGTTCGGATGTAACATAAAATCCCCTTTGGCTGACCAATCAGAGAGCCGCCCGCCACCAATAAAATCGGCGGAAACCTCCTGTAACCGGTAACCTGCCTGCAAGGTATTCCGCGGAGAAAGCCAGTAAGTCAGCCAACCTTGTCCGCCGCGCCCTGCACGTCCCACCCAACTGCCCATCAGGTTTCCTTCGTTGGTATAGCCCGAACGAAAGCGACGCAAACCATAGTAAACAAATCCAGGCGCGAACTCCGAAGTCAGAGGCTCATGTAGGCCTTCTGCCCGAAAATCAAGTTTAGGGATTTTAGGAATCCGCGGCAGGTATATACCTGGGTTCACCGACGCGCGGGAGGATCCTACCGGGGAAAATTCGTCGACCACCAGCGAATCGAGATAGACGGTCAGCCAATTCTTAAGCCGATAGCTCACGTCGGCGGAAGCGATACGTTTTCCTGGATTGTTGCTTCCCACGGTATCGCCCGAAGTATGGGAATAGAAGGTCCGCAGAAAATTGTGCCAGGTAAATGGAAGACCCGGCCCGACAAACTGGGCAGTAAAGCCGAAGCCAAACTCCAGGTTCTGGGTGGGCTTAAAGCTAATCTTGGCGCCATCAATAAAGGGCTGGGGATCGATGTTTCCCGGCCCTAAAAGAGGACTATCTAGATTCGTCGCGTTGAATTCGAACTGGTGGCCAGCCAATTGCCCCAGGAAATACCCGATCTTGACTGGACCTAAAATCTTGGAGATCAGGGGAATCTGGTAGGGAGAGACGGGGTCGACTTTCAGCATCAAGACCGGCTCGGCGTTGCTGCTAAAAAGCAGCGGGCCGCTCTCTCCCGGCCCTAACCACAAGCTTTGCTTGCCGAACGTAAGCTGATAGTTGTTAAAATTAAACGAAACCGTGCTGTCGAGCAGTCGAAAACGATTGATTTCGGCAGTCGCAGTTGAAACCGGCAAAGTAAGATCGGCATTGGCAATGGCCTGAAGCACGGGCATCGCGTAGGATGCCGAGGCCGGGGCATGCTGATACTCGCCCCGTATAAAGAAGGCCAACGGACCGGCCTCAGCGCTCGCCATCGCGCCTGTTACTATATTGACTCCTTCGCCATACGGCCGCCCGAAGTCATTCACCAGCGTCTGACCGAAGTGGTATCCATCCCGCAGGGGTGCCCCCGAAATACCGGTAGTTCGGAAGTAGACCTCGTCCAGACTCGCATCAATGTTTGCGGCACCACCCAATCTTCTCGTCTCGGCAGCAAATTCTTCAGCCAGAGCCTTAACAAGCCGCGGCCCCTGGGCGTCCTCGGCATCCACGTCGGAGACCTTCGCCGCTGCCTCTTCCAACATCCGCGCGCACTCCAACCGCGCCCAGGGGCGCTGGCCGAGAATGGAGCTGTCGATGTATCCGATGGCGATCAGCCGCTCAATCGCGGGATAGACCCAACTGTCGAGCGGTACGTAAGGCGATGCCATGTTACTGGGATCACGGGGGCCGCCTTCATCGCTCTCGATGAAACTCCCCCACGGGGCCCCGCCGAGTCCCGTATCGTGATGGGCTCGATAGACTTGCCGGCCAAAGTACCAGCCCAGCGCGCTGCCGATGACTACATCGGACGGAAAATGCTGCTGCGCCGTGACCCGCGTTACGGTGATGGCGCTTGCCAGTCCATAGGCCAGTAACTGGTTAAAGATCCCAGGGTATTCATGCGCCCATACACTAGCCACCGACCACGCCATGGCCGCATGTTCCGAGGGAAATGAGCCTCCTCCCTGAAAGAACGTTCCGTTGCCATCTCCCTGGTAGGGCCGGGGCCGTTGTGTTATTTCCTTGAACAGGTATGTCACAGCGCCACTGTTGATGGCCGCCTCGCCTGCCAGAAGACCGGACTCTCGAAGATGCTCATTACTCGTCAAATGCCCCCAAAGAAAAGATCCCCCCGCAAGTCCCATCAAAGAGAAAGTGGCGTAGTTCGAGAAATCCTTGCTTCGCTTCAGCTGATCGGGAGAATCCGGCACTTGCCTGGCTAACCAGCTGTCCCCGGCGATTAAGCCTCCGGTAATTCCAGCTGAAGGCAATGCCCACCGCAAATCGTGCATTCGTAATTTTGTGGGCTTGATCCAGAAGGCTTTCTGGTCCTGGACCAGGTGCTTAGCAAAGGGCAGGAATAATTTGTTTTCCGGATCCTCGCCTGGAGGAAGCCACTCTTCGTTCTCCTTGGAACTGGAGGATTGGGCCTTGCCTGCAGTTTCGGCCGAAGCCTGGGCCGACGGGGCATCCGGAGGTTGCGCCACCTCCTTGGTTTGCGCCCACAACCAGGAATTCGGCGAAATCTCCAGGCACACAGATAGAGCAAGACACACAAGGCCCAACCTCATGCGTCGAATCCGCTCAGAAGCTTCTCGCGACCTGGATCGCGATGCCCACGGCATAGGCTAGCTGAGCGCCTTCCATGATGCTCCTCCACCGTGTATTAGCACTGAACGCTTTCTCGGGCACTACGACCATATCTCCGGGCCGCAGATCTGCCTTCGAGTACCCGCCCGTAAACATGCCACCGGAACCTCCGACCACGGAACCATCGGCGCGGATTACAAAAATTCCTTTCTTGTTGGCCATATTGTTGGGACCGCCTGCCTGCTGCAGGTACCAACCGGCGTTCCTGCCCGGCTTGTAAGTGATTGCCGTCGGGTTATATACGCTGCCGTCCACGATGACGGTATTCGGTTTCTTGGGTATGAAGATTGAGTCGCCAGCCCGCACCTGAATGTCGGCTGAGGAATCCTTCCAGCGCTTCATGTTGTTGGAAATGTGAATCACCAAGCGGCCGGACGGTGGAGTGTTGTCCATTTCCTTAAGAGTCGCCTCCCATTGCTGCAACGCTGCCGCCTTGGCCCGGCGCTGATCTTCGTCGGTATCGGGCGCTTGCCTCAGGGCAGCTTCCTGCCCTTGAATCTCGCGCATCAATTGTGCGTGATTCTTTTCTTCCAACTCGCGCACCTGCGCCCTCTGGAAAATTGCGCCGTAGGGATAGGCATCGCTGCGGAAACCGCCGGCTCTTTCAATAATGGCGCTTAGCTTCTCCCCTTCTTGTATGCCATACGTTCCGGGGTGAACTACTTCGCCTTTAACCGTGATCGTGGCGCCAATATCGTTCCAGCCGGCCAATTGCCGGATGGTAAGAACATCGCCATCATGCAGCCGCACATCAGAATCCGGTTCGTCCGCCAATGCCTTCGCAATGGGAACCATTACGTGGTCGCCGACAACTTTTGTCCCCTCCTGTACCTGGTAGCGGGTGAGATCAGCCACCTCCGTGTAGGCGCTGCGTTTAAGACCACCCGCGAGTTTGACCAGACCGGCTGCGGTCAGATTATCGCCCAGCGGGTACTTGCCTGGCCGTTCCACTTCTCCGCTGATCAACACCGTGGGTGGATTCGCCCGCCCTTGATTCTTGTGGATGAACACCCGATCCTTGGGAGCAAGCAGTAAGTTCTCTTTTGGATCCCCGGCCAGGGCCTGACTCAGGTTTACACTGAGCACCTTTAGTTTTCCGTCGTCGGTGCGGCGGAAGACTTGCGCATCGCTGACGGCGGCATCGCCGGTGGCCCCTCCGGCCAGAAAGACGGCATCGCGCAAATAAGTGGCGCCATTAGTGATGTGATCGCCGGGATCGCGAACCTCGCCGGTAATGGTCACCACTGGCTGATCTTCGAAATCATAGCGACCGAAGACGCGAATGGTGTCGAACGGTTTAAGGACAATATCCTGCCCGCCATTGGCCAAAGCGTCGGTCAGGTTAAACGCCAGGACCTGTGGAGTATAGTCGGGAGGATTCAAGCGAATGATCTCTGCGTGGCGCCCATAAGGCTCGGGCAAAAGCTCACTGTAGGAGTGGATGACATCCGTCACTTTCATGCCGTCGCGGTAAGCAAATTTGCCAGGCCGGAACACGTGGCCTTCCAGGTAGACCGTCTTGTCTGCATACGGCAGGATCGGAGAAATTTTGATCTTGTCTCCGTCTTGCACCTGAAAGTCGTCCAGCGTCTTGGTGACAACTTGTTGATTGTTATCTTCTGGGATGTCGAGTCGAAGCATCGAACGGCTCAAATGAGACTCAACCCTTTCGACGTCAACATGCCGCAGGGTGCCTGTCTGCATTACGCCCCCCGCCAGCTCCAGTATCTCCGATAGGTTCTTCTCGCCGTGCAGTTCATAAATCGCGGGTCGGCGGACCATTCCTTCCACTGTGACCTGTGGGCCTAGTGGAGGAACCATGATTGTGTCACCTGCCTGCAGACCCTGAAGGTCCGAACTAACGCCGTGCAGCAGGAGATCGTACACATCCGCCTCCTGCAAGAGTTCTTTCCCTCTATAGTGCCGGATGATTCTTAGCGACCCTCCCGAAGTTGGCCCTCCGGCTGTGTACACTGCGTTTAACGGAGTCGACAGCGAACTCACGTCATATGCACCCGGACGTTCCACATCACCGACCACGTACACTCTCACGCTACGCAACCGCGATAGAGAAACCTCTGCCTGGATGTCGCGTAGTTGAGTCCTCAGCTGGGTTTGAATCATTCGCTGGACGTCCCCGAGACTCTTTCCAGCCACTTCAACGGTCCCAACTTCCGGAAGGGATACTCGGCCTTGACGATCGACCACCCGCACCAAGCGCGACGAGACGCCACCCCACAATTGAATGTTGAGGCCATCGCCTGGCCCCAGGACATACTCCGGACCGACTGGCATGTCCATGGGCAGCAAGTCCATGTTCCCCGTACCGGTGCGAAAGATCTCCGATCCAAACCGCTGCAAATTCACCGAACGATCGGAGTACTGCGAGTAAAGATCGTAAAGCGAGGGTACGTCCGCATACGGGTTGGGACGGTGCCGGAGTGCGGGTTGCTGAGGGCTTCGTGGGACTGTACGGATCGGGGCCCTGCGCGTCGGTTGAGATAACTCCGGTTGATTGAGCGGCGCTGAAGACATGCCTCCAAGGGACGACATTCCCATACTTGGCGATGAAAAACCCGAGGATCCTGGCATTGGAAAGGGAGAAAGTGAACTGTCAGATCCCATGCCCATGCCCATGCCTGAACCACCCAACATCCCCCGCTGGGATGCGTTGGCGTTCATCAACTGCATGTCACCCGAACCACCTCTCGACATTGGCATTCCAAAGCCAGAGAGAGAGTCGGGATAGTCTCCTTGGTATGGCTGCATTTCCGCCATTTGAAGTTGTCGTCGAGGGTCTGTGCTCGAAGGAGATCCCGGCAGATCCTGGTCGGGCTCATCTGGGGCAGGCGCGGGAGAAGGTGCAGGGGTCGCACTCGGCGGAGGCAGCTCTATTTCCTTAAAGTTCTGCCGCGCATCCTTGTGACTCGCCCAATACAAATCTTCCTGACTCTCGGCTCCTTTCGCAAGGGTTGGGGGCGCCTCCCCTGGCTTTCGCAGGCTTTCCAACACCTGCCCGCGTTCCAGTTCCTCTTTGCGCGGCTTTACTCTCACGTAGTAGCGGTCCTCAATCTCACGGGTGATGACAACACGGGTCTGCTCATCTTCCCGCACCAGACGGAAAATGGATTCATCCGTAAGGTCCTTGGAATCGATTAAACGACCTTGCTCATAAGCTTTTTGCACCAGGACCTTTTTCACCTGGAGCATGAGTCCGGTCTCATTTCTCAGCAACGCAATTATTTTTTCCGCGGAAAGGGAGACCAGTTCATCAGCTGCCCGCGCAGCCCGGGAACGTGCTGGATCAATCGCCTGATTGCGGGTTGCTTCGTTTCGGTCCCAATTGTCCTGCCTCTGGGCGGTCGCAGGCAGAATCCATGCGCCTAAAAGAACGGCGAACACTGCGGATGTCTTTCGAAGCGAAAAAGAAGTCGATTTCGTCATGAGCACCTACCCAAGGAATCCATGTTCACGGTAACGGGCATAGCTTCGCCCTCTCACTCACAGGTTGTCGTGAGCAAACCCATAAAGTAGCCAATAGTTACGCACACCTCTCAATGAGAACGGAATCAATAGCTCCGTTCCGCGCCACAGTTCTGTCTACAACGGCGCCAGTTCGGCCTTCCCTCTCAAAGCGCTGAGCATCCCCTCCTCGGAGGTCTCGACAGCACGTGAACGAATGTCGATCAAGGCCCAGTAAAAAATGCTTCCGCTCTCCGCTCCCACTGCCAGGATCTTCATTTGTGGGTAGCGTCCGAGCAGAAAACCGCACAATCCCAGCCTGGCCTCGGAGTCTTCTCTTCCCAAAATCAGATAGTCGGGTCTCAATCGCTCGACAATCTCGATGATCTCGGACTCTTTTTCCGTCTCACCCACGACTTCGAAGTCAGGTTGGTCCTCAAGGGTTGCCAGGATCAATTCCCGCATCAGCCGCGGCCGATTTGCCACGAGCACTCTTAGTTTTGCCACTTTCCTCTCCTGGGCAGAGTATGCCGGGATTGGCAACAATAGGTAAGGTTCAAATTTGGCCTATGCGCATTCAAAAAAAAAGTACTCGGAAATGGTCCTGATTCCGCGATGACGCGACCGATTCTGGGCACTTGCTAGTACCTAAACCGTACCCATTGAATGAAAGACGACGGCGGGTCAGGAGACAGCACCCGGGAGGCGGCAAATTGCGACTGCGGCACCTCGGTCAGAGGCCCCGAGTTTTCTTAACATGCGGTGCACGTGATTCTTGACCGTCTGTTCTGAAAGATTAAGGCCTACCGCGATCTCTTTGTTAGAGAGTCCCTGATCGATCAGCGCCAACAACTGCTGCTCCCGCCGGGTCAACCCAAGGTCTCGCATTAACGGCAAGCGAAAAGATCGCTTCCCCTCAGCTGCCACGTGCCTGAACAAAAAACTGCAGAGAAGAGGAGGGCACACAGCTTCTCCGCGAGCGACAGCCCTCACCGCGAAGGCCACTTCGGCAGCGGAAGCGTCTTTCAACAGATAGCCCGCAACTCCGTCGCGCACCGCTTGTAGAAAGAATTCCTCATTAGAGTCCATTCCGATCATCACCACGCTAAGGCCTGGAATGGCGGCACGAAGCTCGGGGACTAGCTGCATCTGCGGTGTGGCGCAGAGAGTCGAGTCCGACAATAGAACGTCGGGAGCTGCGCAGGAAATCACCTGAACCAGTTGCGGGGAAAAGTCCGACGCTCCCACAACGTTCAGATCACTCTTTTTAGCTAAAACGCGGGTTAGGGCTTCGCGCAAAAGACGATTTTGCGCAAGAATAAAAACACTCGTTATCTCGGTGGGCACGGCTACCTGTCCTCGACTCCACCCAGGGGGCCCCCTCCGCACACTGAGCAGTATGAAAAGAGAATACTACGAAGCGGGAGTTTGTCCCAAGGGCACGAGGGCTTTATGTTTCATGCCTGGGTAACTGACGCTACACTCTCTGGCGACCGTTAGGTGCACTAGGAGCCTGTAGGATTCTAGTAAGATGAGGCAACCGCCCGGGTGGCGAAACTGGCAGACGCACGGGACTTAAAATCCCGGGTCTCGGAAGAGACGTACCGGTTCGATTCCGGTCCCGGGCACCAGGTCCTTTACAGATTTTCTTGAAGAGGTATACACGCTTTACGCGTGCGCGCCTTCTGCCGATGCCGGGGCGTTCCGCTGTTTTTGGAGCTCTCGTTGGAATTCGTCCAAGGCCAAGTCACTCTTGGTGCGAAACAGTTGAACTAAGGGATCGGGTGGGAGCGGATCGTCTGATGAGGGATCCGAACCGGAGGACTCTTCGCTGCCTTCCAAGCCTTCCGGCTGAACGAACAAATCGGGCACGGAGCCGCCACTCACCAGTGCCTGAATGAAGCCTTCCACCTGCTTCTGTTGCTGGGCTGTTTTTCGGCCAAACTCGATCCCCATACCGACTTCCGGATGCGCCACCAGCACCGTCCCCGTTACCTTTACATCCGGGGCCGCCGAACCCATCGAAAGCGTCACCTTGGTCCGCAATGGAAACGGCGCAGCGAGTTCCAGATAGCACCCTCCGAGGCTAAGGTCAGTAAGGCGGCAGGCCGCGGGCGGATCATCGCCATCTAAATCCGGGGCTTGACTGTCAAGCCACTGCTTGACCCGCTCCTGGGCCTGAGGAGCGATCTCTGTAAAGCGGAGCCCTGCCGAGCGTCCCGCGTTAAGCCAGGCAATTTCTCCCTTAGCCTCAATCAGAAAGTCGCTGTCGGGCAGGGTGAAGCGTATTGCTAACGCTGCCCCGTTTTCGAGGCGCTGCGCGGCCTGGATAGCCAAGCCGCCTTCCCCTAAATCCGAGGTTTTAGCATTGACCGCACCCGCGCCGCTGGCGAAAGTTAGTTGGACGGGGATTTCGATGGGAATTCGAGTGTTACGCCGGCGTTCGCGCTTCATTAATGCCCGCGCGGCGCGGAAGCTTGTCTTAGCCCGCTCGGCTGAGATTGGCTTGTAGAGCACAAAGTGCGCCCCAAGTTCAAAGGCGCCTCGGACCCGCTTCTGACTGTCGATTATAGCGACAGCCACCGCGCGCTTATTGCGGGCGGCGGAGCGAACGCTCTTAAGCACCCTCGCGGCAGCCTCGTCCTCGTCGCAATCGACTATAACCGCCTCGAAGCGATCCCGGGTCAACTTGGCCAGGGCGCAATCGGCGTCCTGGCAGTATTCCACCGCGATCTCCAGATCGCCTAGGACGCGACGCAGCACGCGTTCGATTTTCTCGTCCGGGGTGAGAAGCAGAGCTTGTAATCTCATAAGAACAACGACTTTGATGCCGGCGCCACCTGGTGGGCGTGCGGCCCGAAGCACAAAGCTCGCTAACGTAACTTTATGGATTCCAGGTGGCTAAGGCAACTGAGGCACTCGGTATCGGGTTACGGAAGTCACCCATCGGTCCCGGTGGCAACTTTAGTGCGGTCCCAAAGCTTTGAAATTGCGTGACATACGGGTTATACAAGCGCGAATTCCATTTCGGATGGGGCGGAAAGAGGGAATCCCTGGCGCAGGGAGTTACCGGAACCATCACTCCCGCTTAAATCGTTGAAAAAAAAGGTAATCCAAAGCTATTTGTTTTGAGACTACAAAACAAACTGCATTGACTTGGGATACAGATCTACGTAGAATCGCTCGTCTTTGGCAGGAAAATTCAGGACAGAAATGCCCTGATTCTGCAGCTAAGATCTGAATCCCAAGCGGGTTACCGCGAATCTAAAATTTGGTAGCAGTACGGGAATTATTTTCGAACAAGAGGCACATACCTTCATGGCGAAGAGACGAGGCAATCCGAACTGGGGCAAACCGGAGCCGATTGGCCCAATCACCCCGACAATTACGGAGTTCGAGCAGGTGGTGCGCGAGTACAAGCTGTCGCCCGACCAATACCTAAGGTCGACTCGCCTACGCGAGTGGGCACGCAGGAACAAGAACTCAAAGTACATTCCGGAGCCCTTGCTTGAGGCTTGGGGCTTTGAGATCGAGTCCACCTTGTAAGACCGCGTCACGATTCATGAAAAGGCCGCCTTGATTGGCGGCCTTTTGGCTTTTGCGACCTATGCTGGGATCGCATTCCGATCAATATCCTCCTCAGGGATTCGAACCGGGGGCCGAAAAGCCCGGGAGTCCATCTGGTAGCCGTGGCCGCTGCCTGGAAATTACAGATGCCTCCCTTCGTCTCGCGAACCTCTGAATGACGAGAAATTGAGGACTCGGGCGACCAGGCGGCTTCGCGAAATTCGGTGGCGGCAATATTTCCCCTCCTCGTTGACATTTGCGCACTGTATAGGCAAACTACCGATTCGTCTTAGCGGGCTTGTTTTCCTTTCGCCTATTCAGCCCGCGACTGGCGGGCGCAAGACCTGTATTGAAAGCTCTCGAAATCTGCCATGACCAAACAGCGGGTCTCCTATACCCTGGACTCCAGTCTGGAGACGGTTGACAGCGCCGAACAGACCGCCTCGAAGATGGCGACCGAGGCTGGGTTCGACGATGACGAGGTCATGCGGATTTCTATGGCGGTGCGGGAAGCTGCGATTAATGCTGTCCTTCATGGCAATGCTTACGATCCCGGCAAGAAAGTCACCCTTAATTTCGAGACCACGGCTGGCGATTTGGTAATCACCATTCGTGATCAGGGAAAGGGTCTTGATGTAGAGAAGATTCCCGATCCCCTGGCGCCCGAGAACCTGATGAAGACCTCCGGACGCGGCATTTTTCTGATTCGTTCGTTTATGGATGAGGTGACTTTCAACCCATCCCAGACAGGAACCGAAGTAAAACTGGTCAAACACGTCCACGGGCCAGCCGTGGGCGGCAAGGAGGCTTCTCCGTGAGCATGAAGATTAGTACCCGCCAGGTGGATGGCGTCACCATTGTGGATTGCAGCGGCCGGATTACGTTGGGCGAAGGCAGCATCACGCTCCGCGATACGGTCAGCCAACTACTTACCAAGGGACAGAAGAAGATTCTGCTGAACCTGGGTGAGGTCAATTACATCGACAGCTCAGGCATTGGCGAGCTGGTAAGCGCCTTCACCACGGTGCGTAAGCAAGGTGGCGAGTTAAAGCTGCTGAACCTGACGAAGAAAGTTCACGACCTCTTGCAGATCACAAAGCTTTACACGGTGTTCGACGTTAAAGACGATGAAGCCGCTGCAGTAAAGTCCTACGCCTAAATCTCTGTCTCTGAAGCGGGGCGGTTCAGCCGTCCCGCGTCGTTTTTTCCTGACAATTTCTCTAAATGGGAATCTGGCGGCCTTTTTTTGTTTTTTTGCTGGAAGGCACAACTGGGGCTCAAATAGGCTGGACTCGCTTGAATTACATGTGGCCCACGTACAGTCAGGTGTCCTGACCAGCCTGGTAGTTTTAACTGCCACATTCGTGGTGAAAATCGCCCGGGCAGGTGGGACACTTGCTCGCTGCGTGGGGGCAGGTCGTCGTACGAATTGGATTTCTCAAGCCGTTCTGGTTGGACTAATGCTCTCTCAGCTTGCAATGGCCGATTGCATTCCCTTTTCAGAGGCCAGCAAATTCATCGGGGAAACCCGCTGCATAACCGGAAAGGTTTTCGATGTGCAGCAGGGTGCCGGAGGCCACCACTATCTTGACTTCTGCGAAGACTACCGCGTATGCCCCTTTACGGTGGTGATTTTCCGTGGTGACTTGAAGCATGTTGGCGACGTCCGAAGCCTGAAGGGTAGCGTGGTGGAGGTCCATGGGCCAGTGAAGGAATATGACGGCCGGGCTGAAATTATTTTGCGAGAGGCCAGCCAGCTAAGTGGCGCTATCCCGCGAATCCCTCCGTTGCCCAGGAATTATGATGTGGAGAAGAAAGGCCGTTATAGTGCGGGAAGGATCAGCTACCCAAAAGCCCGCAAGACTGCGAGAAAGCCTCAAGGGCGGCCGATTCCCACCGGCGAAGCTGAAGACTGACGCCTACTTGCGGTATTGGGTAGGTTGCGGCCCTTTTTCCAGCATTTCGCGGTTCCAGATGGCGCCTTCGCGGGTGTAGTTCGCCAGCTCAAAGTCCTGAGTCAATTCCAGCGCATCGGTGGGACAGGCGTCTTCGCATAGGCCGCAAAACATGCAGCGGCTTAGATCGTAAGTGAAGGTAGTCAATTCCTTGCGCCGGGTCTTCTCGTTGCGCTCGCTGGTTACCACGATCAGATGTTCGGGACACGCCAATGCACAAAGGTCGCAGGATATACACAGCGTCTCATTGGTATCAGGATTGACGTTGAGACGGGGTGCGCCGCGGTAGCGTTCCGCGACTTGGGGCCGTTCCAGAGGATACTGCTCGGTGTAGATCTCCTTTGGATCCTGGTAGCGGAACGTCACCTTCATTCCTTGCAACAGATCCAGAAGCAGGACTTTGCGCAGCAGCTTGGGCATCCCCATAACGCGGAAAGCATACCACACCGAGCGATGGCTTAAGCGCTGGGGTCCGTCTCCCGCGAAAGTCCGCCGCGGACCTCAAAGTCTACAAGGCATTAGCTTGGGATGGGGGCTCCCTACCTATGATGCAAGACGCCTTTTGCTGTCATTCATAATTTCTATCGCTGCTTTCGGCCACAGCCGCTATGCTGGAGTGATATGCATCCCGGCTATCCGGTAGCACAAGATCAGCGTTTGATTCAAATTGCGGACGCGGCACTGGCCGACTCTGCCCGTAGAAGTGGTCAATGGTTGGCGTGCAAGCCAGGGTGTTCTCAGTGCTGCGTGGGAGTGTTTGCCATCAACCAGCTCGATGCCGTCCGTCTGCGTAAAGGCCTGGCTGAGATGGATCTTCAGGACCCGCAACGGGCCGCACGCATCCGCGCAAGGGTAAAGGAGACGGTCGCGAGATTGACGCCGGATTTTCCTGGGGATCCTATCACCGGTACCATCTCCGAGGAAGATACCGAAGAAGCCAACCAGCGTTGGAATGACTTCGCCAATGATGTTCCCTGCCCCGTACTCGATCCGGCCACGGGGACCTGCGAGCTCTACTCATCCCGTCCGATGCTGTGCCGGACTTTCGGGCCACCGGTAAAATCCGACGAAGACAGCAATGACCTGACGGTTTGTGATCTTTGCTTCAACGGGGCGACCGATGACCAAGTCACAGCCTGCCAAATGCATCCAGACCCGGAGAACCTGGAAGAAAAGCTTCTGGATGAGCTGGAAAAGTCGACCGGGGTCCGTGGGGACACTATCGTGGCCTTTGCTCTGGCGCGGAGACAATCATCTGATCTCGGGTAGAGACGTAGCTCCGCTACGTCCCGGCAGCTTTTCTGGTGTTAGGGAAAAGACGTTGCGGAGCAACGTCTCCCCACCAAATATTTCAGGCATTTTTTCCTTCCAGCTCCGCCCAGCGCGCGTAAAGCTCGTCCAACTCTTTTTGCGCATGCTGCAATTCGATCTGGGCCGAGAGAAGGCGCGCCGCATCGCTTGCAATGGCCGGGTCTTCAAAGGCCACCCGTTTGCCTTGCACCAACTCCTCCGCCTCTTCAATGCGTTGCTCAATACCGGCATATTCACGAGCTTCCAGGTAGGACAGTTTCGTCTTCCTGGGCGGCGTGGCTGGCTTTGAGGGCGCGCCAGGGTTCGCTGGTGTGCGGCCCTTCGTCTTCGTACGTTCTGCTTGCCATGATTCCCACTGCAAGTAGTCGGCAAAGCTGTCAGCGGCTCCGAGTCCGTCAAGCCCGATCACTATGTTGGAAACTCTGTCCAGCATGTAGCGGTCATGCGTCACCAGCACCAGTGATCCCCGAAACTCCAGAAGGCTCTCTTCCAAAATCTCGAGCGTGGGGATGTCGAGGTCGTTGGTGGGCTCGTCGAGTAGCAGCACGTCTGCAGGTTGAAGCATTAACTGAGCTATGAGCACGCGGGCGCGTTCGCCCCCCGAGAGCCTGCTGACCGGCTGATTAAGCTGCTCGCCGTTGAAAAGAAAGCGCGCGGCCCAGGCGGCGACGTGAATGACCCGGTCCTGGTAGATCACGGAATCGCCTTCCGCCGCCAGCGCCCGCCGCAAACTGAGATCAGGGTCAAGCTGGCGGCGTTGGTCGAAGTAAACGATGCGAAGCCAGTCGGCCCGGCGAATCTCTCCTCGAGTCTGTTCCAAATCACCGCGAAAAAGCCGCAGCAAGGTCGTCTTCCCGCTGCCGTTGGGCCCGACCAGCCCAACCCTCATGCCGGCAGAGAGAACAAAATCAAGGTTGGAGAACAGCGTTCGATCACCGATCTGGTAGACAATGCCTTCGAGTTCAATCAGCCGCTTGGTCTTGCGCTCCGTCGCCGAAAAATCTAGTTGCGCGGTCGTGGTTCGAGTTCTCGCGTTGAGATCGGAAAGCTCGCCCATCAGTTCATGGGCCTTGTCGATCCTCGCCTTCGATTTCGTAGTTCGGGCCTTCGGTCCGCGGCGCAGCCATTCAATTTCGGTGTGGACCAGGTTTTCCAGCGCCTCCTGGCGCTTCGACTGCGCGTGCAGGAACTCTTCTTTTTTCTCGAGGAAGGTGCTGTAGTTGCCGCGAACCCGCAAAATGCCGTCAGGATAAACTTGGTTCAACTCTGCCATCTCGGTGGCGATACTTTCGAGAAAGTAACGATCGTGGCTGACAATCACGCTGGCGAATGATGACTTTTGCAGCAGGTCTTCCAGCCACTCAATTCCTTCCAAATCGAGGTGATTGGTAGGTTCGTCCAGAAAAAGAATGTCGGGATGTTGAACCAGCGCCTGCACGATGGCAAGCCGCTTCTGCCAGCCACCAGATAATGCTTTGGCTTCAACTTCGAGGTCATCAAATCCCGCCCGGCCGAGAGTTTCAGCGAAGCGCATGCCACGTTCCGACTCAGGCACGGAGGCCCTCCCCATGGCTGCTTCGATGACTGAACGGACCGTGTCACCCGACGCGAAGGTCGAGTCCTGCTCGACATAACTCAGGCGGACATGTTTGCGGAAGGCCAGAGTGCCGCCTTCGGTGTCTACGTTTCCGGCGAGAATTTTGAGCAGGGTCGATTTGCCGGAGCCATTCGGGCCGATCAGGCCGACCCGGTCGCCTTCGGAAATGGTGAACGAAACATTCTGGAAGAGCGGATTCGCACCAAACGCTTTCGAAAGAGCCTGGGCATTGACAATAGGCGGCAAAGGTATGGAATCTCCGGATAATGTCCCAGAGTATCAGGGTGCCGCGAATGAGACATAGTAAAGACGCAGCTTTGCTGCGTCTCGTTGCGTTATCCAGACTTCGCAGATCGGGCCTTACTCACCGCCTCAACCAACTCGCGCGCGGCCGCCACAACCTTTTGCGGATTCCCCTCACGAATAGCTTTGTTGTCCACCAGGTCCGAGCCAATTCCAAGGGCAAAGGCTCCAGCGGCAAAGTATTCCGCGGCATTGCCGGCATTCACCCCACCGGTCGGAACCATCAGGACATCAGGAAAAGGGCCTTTTAGTGACTTTAGATATTTCGCTCCGCCCAGATTGCCACATGGAAATACTTTTACCAGCCGTATGCCTTCCACCAACGCTGCCATCAGTTCCGTCGGGGTCAATGTACCGGGGATGGCCAACTTGTCCCGCTTTTTCGCAGCATGCAACGCCGGTATCGACAATCCTGGGCTCACCAGAAACTGTGCCCCGGCATCGAGGCATTCTTCTGCCTGGGCGGCGGTCAGCACCGTGCCGGCGCCAACCAGAATCCGGTCGCCGAATTTCTGCGCGACTTGCCGGATCGCTTGCGGAGCGTTGGGCACGGTCATGGTAATTTCGGCCACCGGAATTCCGCCTTCGTAGATGAGTTCGACGGCACGCGCCGCTTCATCAACGTTAGGCGCACGCACCACCGGAACAATGCCGACTTCTGCAATTCTCTTTTGTACTTCTGCTGGAGTTAACATGGGTCCCTTTGTTAGCGCTCAATGCGCGCGGTTTTTGATTTCATAGCTTGAAGCACTTCCTGCATCGTCGCCATCGTAGTGTCTCCTGGAGTGGTCATGGCGAGCGCGCCGTGTGCAGCACCGCACTCAACCGCCCACTGCGGGCCTTTACCGGTAAGAAATCCGAAGATAAGGCCGGAGGCGAAGGAGTCGCCACCGCCAACCCGGTCGAAGATTTCCAGACCCTCACGGTTTGGCGCCTGGTAGAACTGGCCATCGTGGTAGCAGACGGCCCCCCAATCGTTGATGGTAGCTGTTCTGGCGTTGCGCAATGTGGTGGCAACTACCGAGAGGTTGGGAAATTCGCGCACTACTTTTTCAATCATCAACTTAAAGTTCGCCGGGTCAAGCTGCGAGTGCCCCTCATCCAGATCGGGAACGCTGAACCCGAGAGCCGCGGTGAAGTCTTCTTCATTGCCCAGCATCACGTCGATATACGGCGCGAGAGTGCGGTTGACGGATTGTGCTTTCTCTTTTCCTCCAATCGACTTCCACAGCGAGGCGCGATAGTTGAGATCGTAAGAAATGATGGTACCGGCTCGCTTGGCCGCTTCCATAGCCTCTTTTGCGACTAGAGGAGTGGTTTCGGAGAGGGCAGCAAAAATGCCGCCGGTGTGAAACCACTTAGCGCCCTCTTTCCCAAATACCTGGTCCCAATTGATGTCGCCGGGTTTCAATTGCGAAGCCGCAGTGTGGCCACGGTCCGAGCACCCCACCGCGCCCCGGACCCCAAAGCCGCGCTCGGTGAAATTCAATCCGTTGCGGACTTCCCTTCCTACCCCATCGTACGGAACCCAGCGCACATGACGCTGGTCGACGCCGCCTTGAAACATCAGGTCCTCGACCAATCGTCCCACCGGGTTGTCTGCCAACGCCGTGACCACCGCCGTATTCAGGCGGAAGCAGCGCTTCAGACCACGAGCGACGTTGTATTCGCCGCCACCCTCCCAAGCCTGGAACTGGCGAGTGGTCGCTACACGGCCTTCTCCCGGATCGAGACGCAACATGACCTCGCCCAGACTTACCAAGTCCCATTTACTTTCCGCGCTTCTGATTTTCAACATTTCTTGGGGCCCCTTTGCGCTTACCAATTCCACATCGTGCCATCAGTTTTTCGGTTTACCGGAAGATAAGCACGTTCGTAAGGAAACTTTGAAGCAAGCTTCTCGTCATACTCAACGCCCAGCCCAGGCTTTTCACCCGGGTGCAGATAACCATCATCAAAATAATAGGCATGCGGAAACACCTCGTCGGTTTCCTTGGTATGACGCATATATTCCTGGATTCCGAAGTTGGGGATGGCAAGATCAAAATGCAGCGCTGCGGCCATCGCCACCGGAGAGAGGTCAGTGGCGCCGTGGCAACCGGTTTGTACATGATAAATCTCTGCCAGCGCGGCTACCTTCTTCAGGTGGGTTATGCCGCCCCCGTGAACCACCGTCATGCGCAGGTAGTCAATCAACTGTCCAGTGATCAATTCCTGTGCGTCCCAAACGGTATTGAAGACTTCCCCCACCGCCAATGGCGTAGTCGTGTGCTGACGAACAACCCGAAAGCCCTCCTGCAGTTCGGCGGTCACCGCGTCTTCGAGCCAGAACAGATGGTAGGGTTCCAGGCTCTTGCCCAGCCGCGCTGCCTCAATGGGAGTGAGGCGGTGGTGGGCATCGTGCAGCAAGCGGATATCATCGCCAAACCTGAGACGCAATGATTCAAACAATTTTGGCACGTGCAGCAGATACTTTTCCGTGTCCCACGCATTCTCTAATGGCAAGCCCTTTTCCGCCGGCTCATAAGCCCTCTGGTTCTTGGACACGCCATAAGTGGAAGCGAGCCCTGGAACGCCGCTCTGGGCGCGGATTGCCCGGTATCCCAGGCCGATGTAGCGAGCCACTTCGTTGCAAGTGGCCTCAATGTCAGCACCATTGGCATGTCCATAGACGAGCACGCCGGTCCGGCTCCTGCCGCCCAGCAAATTGTAGACAGGCGTGTCGAGGACCTTACCCTTGATGTCCCACAGCGCCATGTCGACGGCCGCGATCGCGGTCATGGTGACCGGGCCGCGCCGCCAGTACGCCCCGCGGTAGAGGTATTGCCAGGTATCTTCAATCTGCGATGGATCGCGATCAATAAGGCACGGAACCAGATGATCGTTGAGATACGACGCCACGGCAAGTTCCCTGCCGTTCAGTGTGGCATCGCCCAGGCCATAAAAACCTTCATCCGTCTGGATTTTCAGCGTCACGAAGTTCCGGCCCGGGCTGCAGACCAAAACCTTCGCGTCAGTGATTTTCAACCCAACCTCCACGGACGAAAATTGCTCTGAAGTGCGACCTAAGATAATGCCATAACTAAGG
>JADMIO010800040.1_pt1 | contig 19278 bp, 18 predicted proteins | sample 8958161 | NCBI WGS metagenome assembly JADMIO01 (sample SAMN16585339, study PRJNA669376) | soil metagenome | isolation source: Crop rotation soil | place: USA: Cullars Rotation, Alabama | collected 2011
GCCGCGACTTCAAGTCACGTGAATTCCAAGCTTCGGATCCCACTGTGCTGGAAAGGCTACACCTACACGCTCGAAGAAGTGGGCCGCATCTTTAAGGTGACCCGCGAACGCGTGCGTCAGGTCGAAGCCAAGGCCATTCGCAAGCTTCAACACCCGGTGCGGTCGCGCAAGCTCGAAGGCTTCCTGCCGGGGAGCGTTGTTCGGTAACGAGTGATGTGAAGTCAGATCGAATCGGGCGTGGTCAGCGACTGCTGACCACGCCTTTTTTGTTTCGACGAATGCGACGAGCTCGGACCGTGGACGCGCTCGCAGGCCGCTGCTCCGCGCTTCAGCACATCCGCCCGGCCGTCATAGCTTGCAGGCTGTGTCACAGCCGATCCGTCGGCTTCGGCGCGGCGCGGACCAATTGACCCGTGCCCGCGATGATCATCCCCGAAAGGATGATCCCGCCGGCGATGAAGAAGTATCCCCACCCCGACGGTCTCGCCGCCGCGTCCGACGCCGAGCCTCCGCCCCAGAACAAGGCGAACAGGAGGAACAGCACACCCGCGCCGACGACGCAAAGTCCGAATATCGTTATCGCGTTGATCTTCATAAAGGCAATGTCTCCGACCTCTTCTTTATGAGATCACGCCGCTACTCGGAACGGCGAAAAAGTAGCCGCCGGCACGAAAACTGATGAAAGCATCCCGCCTCATGGGAGGCGCTATTCCGTAACCGACACGCGTCGATTGACCGGACCGCGCGCCCCGACCAGAATGTCGCAGGTCGAGAGAGAACGGTTTTGGAAGGAGCCGATCATGAATCGAACGAAATGGTTGACGTTGAGCGGTCTCGGGGCTTTGGCGATCGGGATGAGTCTTTTGGGCAGTAGGCCGACGAATTCGCTAGCCGCCGATCCCGCTCCCGTCACGAAGACGCAGCCCGCAGGATCGGCACAGGACATCACGCTCGAACAGGCCCACGCGGTGATCATGGCCGCCGCGAAGAAGTCGACGGACATCAATACCAAGATGGACATCGCCGTCGTCGACGCCGGCGGGAATCTCAAGGCGTTCGTCCGCCAGGACGGCGCGTGGCTCGGTTCGATCGACATCTCGATCAAGAAAGCCAAGACCGCCCGCTACTTCGACATGCCCACCGGCGAGATCGGCAAGCTTAGCCAGCCCGGCGGGCCCCTCTACCAGATCGAAGTCTCCAACGGCGGGTTGATCAGCTTCCCCGGCGGCGTTCCCCTCAAATCCGCCGACGGCACCGTCATCGGCGCGATCGGCGTGAGCGGATCGAGCGTCGACAACGACCACACCGTCGCCGCCGCGGGCGCAGCAGCGCTGAAATAGGCGTATTTTCGGCGGAATCCGAAGTTTACCGGCACATCGGTTGGGTGAGGTCTAACTCAAACACAGAGATCACCGAGAGCACAGAGAGAAAAAGGATTTGATTTTCTTCTCTGTGTCCTCTGTGTCCTCCGTGCTCTTTGTGTTTGAGTTTGAACGATGGAATTCGGAATGCTCGATAGCACGGTCGTCTCTCCATCACATGTCTGGACCTACGACAGGACCGACAACCGCAACTGCCCGCAGGCGGCGTTCACGTCGTCGCCGCGGGTGACGCGGAAGTGGGCGGAGAATTTCGCGTCACGCAGGATCTGGAGGAACTTCTCCATCCGCTCCATCGGCGGCGCCTGGTAGACCGCGCCGCTCACGCCGGGGCCGATCGAGTTGTAGGGGATCAGGTTGATGTGCGCCCGCATCCCGCCGAGGATTTTCACGAGCAGGTGGGCTTGGTCTTCGGTGTCGTTCAGGCCGTCGAGCATCGTGTACTCGATCACGGGCACGCGGCCCGTGATGCCCTGATAGCGGTGCGTCGCTTCGACGATGCTCGCCACGTCCCAGCGACGGTTCATCGGGATGATCTTCGCGCGCGTCGCGTCGTCCGGAGCGTGTAGCGACACCGCGAGGTGCACGTTCAAGCCCGAGTCGGCGAGTGTGTCGATGCCGGTCACGATGCCGACCGTCGAGACGGTGATCGATCGCCGGCTGATCCCCGGCGTGCGCCGGTCGCTGATCCGGCGGATCGCTTCCATCACGTTCGGGAGGTTGAGCATCGGCTCGCCCATGCCCATGAAAACGATCGTCGCGAGCCGACGCTGTGAGTCGGACGCTTCTTTACCGAGGTGCAGGACCTGCTCGACGATTTCGCCGGCGTCGAGGTTACGCTCGAAGCCGTTCTTCGTGCTGGCGCAGAAATCGCAGCCCATCGCGCAGCCGATCTGGGACGACACACAGCCGGCGGCCCGTTCGGAACGGACGACCGTCGGCATGAGCACCGATTCCACCGCTCCGCCGCTTTGCAGACCGACAAGCAGCTTTACGGTTCCATCCCGGCTCGCATTCCGAAGCAGCACACGCGATCGCCGCTCGGCGATGCGCTCCCGCAGCAACGTTCGCAGCGGCTTAGGGATCGACATCTTATCAAGGTCGATCATTCCACACTGCCCGTGAAACAGGCTCAAAATGGCTTGGGCGTGCGCGGGGCGATACCCCTCCGCGGCCAGCAGTTCGGCGAGTGAATCGACATTGAAATCCGTAAACGCGGGCATAAAAATGAGGGGCTAGTAATCAGGGACGAGGGGCAAGGAAGAAAATAACTTGCTTCACGTCTTCACGTTTTATCCGATTTTCGCTTCTCGTCCGACTCCAGATCAATCGATGTCGTCAAACCCGGATCGGTTTCTTCCACCGGCTCGGCGGTCCCTTTGGCGACGACCATCGTCCCCGCGGCCAGGTCACCCACGCGTTGTCGCAACGGGGAAGCGAAGAGCAGCAGCAGCGGGAAGCCGGCCATCGAAACGTCGAGGAAGCGGAGCAGGTTGCGCGTCACGATCTGCCCCGGCCGTGCGGGCTGGGCGTCGATGGAGACGACCCAAAGCTTGAAGATCCATTTGCCCAGCGTGCGCCCGGTGAACAGCTCCGAGACTGACGTATGCAGCAGGTAGAACGCCGTCGCGAGCGACATCCACCACGCCTGCTGGACGGTCAGCGCTTGGAGGTCCGAGCCGAGCGTGCGGTGGAAGTCGACCTGGTACGACAGAACCCCGGCCGTCACGAGGATCGGCAGTGCGTCCACCGTTCCCGCCGCCAGACGCGGAAAAATCGGGGCGAGTCGGACGCCGAGTTGTGACGGCAGTTCGATCACGCCGCCGCGGCGACGCGAGACCGCGAACAGCATGATCGCGATCCCGAACATGACGATGAACTGATTCCAATGGCTGACCTGCTCCCCTTGCGGACCGAACGTAAGCTTGGTCAGTTGCCCGGCCGGCGTTCCGTCCGGGCGGAAGGATTGCTCGGCGATCGTCTCACCGCTCGCGACGACCAGTCGATAATTCTCGGCGGCGAAGGTCATCGCGGCGCTCTCGAACGCCCCCACGCCGGCGGGCGCGGGCAGGTCCAGCGGAGGAACCGAATCGGTCAGCGATACGACGCGCGAGCTACCCGTCCTGGAGATCGCGGCAATCGCGATTCGGTTGCCGGCAACGAACAGGTCCGTCGACCCGCTCTGCCCGGGAGGGAATTCGATCGCGGCCGGGTCGACGCGTTCGACCGCGTTGCCGCCGCGGAGTCGGAAAGCGTCGACGCCTTCGCGTGTGAGGCGTGGGGCGAGTGCGATGATCTCCGGCCCTCTTGCCGCGAGCCGGGCGTGTTCGCCGCCGAAGGATTCGGCGGGAACGGGAATCTCCTGCCGGAACACCCAGTTACCGTCTTCGAAACGATACAGACCCGACGGCGTGGGTTGCGTGGCCGCGGGTTGGGTCGCGGGAGGCGTGCCGCCCGTTGCGATCGCGATCAAGCCGTCGGGGCTGTTGGCAATGGCTTTGAGCTGAATGCCGGCCGGCGGAGGAGTGCCCAGCGACGAGCCGTCCGACCAGATCGCGAGCCACTGGCCGTCCGTCATGAGCACGACGAGCTGCCCGCGATAGTCGGCGAGAGAAACGGCCCGTCCCCGCAGGTTGCCGATCTGCTTCCACTGCACTTCGCCGAGCGTGCGCACGAAGATCAGCGTGCGCTCCGGCGAATTCGCGTCATTTCGGCGCTCTCGGACGACGCGGGCGATCCAATACGATTCGTTCGTCGCGTGTGCGAGCAGACCGTCGCGCGGCGTCGAAAGTTTCGGCGCGCCCGGAGCGGTAGTGGGAAGTGTCGTCTGCGCGAAGGCGCTGGCCGACATCGACACGGCGAGCAGCACGACCCCCATCTGCAGGACGGACATCCGCAGGATGGACATCCATAGGATGGTGCGAGCGAGGAGCGGGCGACGGGATAGTTCGTTGGATGAAATCACGATGTAAATCACTGCCCTCGGTCGACTCTCACCACGTTGTCCACGCCGGCTTTCTCGGGCCCGGGGAAGGTGAACGATCGATCGTTCGGCGCTCCGCGGCTGCTCGTTTTTTCGACGTCGTCCAGCCGGAAGAACATCTTCGAGCCTGTGTCGGGAAAGTACAACCGGTACTGCGTCGCAACCATCGGCGCCGCGACGCCCTCGGTCGGCTCGCCCCCGGTCGTCTCACCCCCGACCGTTCCACCCCCGACAGGCTTGTACGCCGTCAGATGCGCCCGCAGGACGATTCGTCCATTTTCGTCGAAAAGGAAGACGCTCTTGGGGAGCAGCGTCTCGACGTCGTACCAGACTTCCTTCTGCGCGATCCAGCGGTCCTCGGTTTTCACCTGCCACGTCAGCATGTACGCGCGGGCGTCGGGATTGAACCGCATCACCGGCGCCGGCTGGGCGAGGAAATCCGTCTCGATCGACGAAACGCCGAGCACCTGGAGCAGCAGGTTCGGCTGAACGGGCATGCGCGAATCCCCGCCGGCGGGCGTCTTGGCATATTCGCCCCACCACATGGTTTCGGCCGGTCGGACGATCATCCAGAACGTTTCGCGGTTCGTGCCCAGATCGAAAATGTCTGCCCCCGGCTTCTTGGCGATGATCCGCAGGTCGTCGGAAGGACGATAGAGCAGAATCATGTCCGCGTTGACAAAATCGCTCCGCGTCTTGCCGGTGTCGGCGTCCTTTTGAAAGATCGTGCCTTCGAAATACCCCGACGCCCAGAGCGATTTCAGCTTCGAGTTGTTCGCGTTGACCTTCTCGACGACGTCCTTCAAGGGCAGCGTCGGGCCGGTATAGGGCTCGATCTTGGTGGCGGTCTTCGGCACGCAGCCGAAGAGCATTGGGCCGCAGATGAACGCGGATAAACGCAGATAGAGCCAAAATGCACGAAACTGGTTTGGACGATTTACGTCCACACCCTTTCGTGTCGATTCGTGTTGATTCGTGTTCAGCATTCTTACTTCACCGAATCACACTTCTTCGTTGAGGATTTCGCCGAGCTGCTGGCTGACTTCGCCGATGCGGGCTTCATCCAGGCGCGGGTTCAGCAGGTCGATCAGCTCCTGCTTGCCTTTCATCCGCACGGACCAGATTTCCCGCCCGTCCGCTTCCTGCCGGCTGGTTTCGTAGATCACCATGCGCTTCCGCATCAGCACCAATCCGAGGACGAAGCGGAAGTCGATCTTGTTGGATTCGGTCGCGCTCGAAAGCCGCTCGAACAGCTCGCAAAGCACCGCATCGTCGACGAACAGTTTTTTCTTCTGCTCGGGGCGGGGCATCGTCGTCTGCCAGAAGCCGACGATGTCGTTGCCGGCGTGGTCGAAGTTGGTCCACGAATCGAGCGCGACGTCTATCCGCTCGAAGCCGGCTTGGGTCTCCCGCAAAGCGGCCATGAATTTCTCGCCGGGCTCGATGGTCTTCCCGGACACGGAGCAGACCCCGTGCGGACGATGCACTTCATACCCGCCGGGCTTATTTGCTTGATGCGTCGATGTTTGCGTCGGAGCCGCCGTGCTCAATGAGACCTCCGTGGAAAATAACGATGAATGAGGAATGATGAGTGATGAATGAAAGAAAAGCCCGTGCATTTATTCATCATTCATCATTCCGCATTCATCATTTCCTTCCGTCACTCTACCACAAACGTCCGCGCGCTCGTACCCCCGGGGCCGACGTCGAAGTGCACCGGGCGACGGCATTTAGGGCATTTCCCCTCGTAGGCGTCGCCGGAGGGGTTGCGATAGATCCGCTGGTAGACGCCGCAGCATTTGAAATGGACGCTCAGGAAGGGTCGGCCGGCGGCAGGATTGGACGGCGCGGGGTTCGGCGCCGAGGAGAGATCGAGCTTGTAATCGCGCGGGTCGGACATGGCACCCCAGCCTCTGGAAACTATCCCACGCGCGCCCAAATCGCCGGCGACACTCTTTGGACGACCGCCACCGCACGTTTCAGCAAGTCATCGGTTTCGGCTTGGAACTGCGCCCTTCGCGCGACATCCGCCACGTCGGGGAGATTCACTCGCACGTTATACCCCGCGCATCGCACCGTCGCGGTCGCCAGATCCGCACAGACCGCCAGGTCCGACAGGAGAAACTTGTTCACCTTCCCAACCAGCTTTTCCGACAGCTCGAGGATCACCAGCGCCGTCGCGCCGATCGCCTGAGGGACGCGGATGCACGCGAGCACGGCGGCATCGATGTCGGTCTGCCGATTCATGTGCGTGTCCGGCAGTTTCCGAGCGGCCTGCACTTCCGCGAAGGCTTCCTGATCTTCGACCATCAGTTGCAACAGCAACGCTCTCGCGCGGGTGAACTCGGCCAGCGCCGACTGCAACTCCGCGTGGTACGCGACGAGGTCTTTCTTCGTCACGCTGTACTGAAGCACCATCTCGCCCATCGAAGCGGCCAGCGCCCCCGCGAGCGCCGCTACGCTCCCCCCGCCTGGCGTCGGCTGCTTCGCCGCCGTAGCAGTCAGGAATGCTTCAATGGTGGAGGCCTTGTTCATTGCAACTCGCTCATTCATTCGTCATTCGAATTTCGTCATTGGTCATTTCGGAAGCTACAGCGCCTCCGTGTCGTCCTGCTCGATCTCGTTCAGGTACGTCAACGCCCGTTCGAGCTCGCTCTGGAGATGGCGGACTCGGAGGAGGCTCTTCACGCGCGTGAGCAGTTCGAATTTATTGATCGGCTTGCTGACGAAATCGTCGGTGCCGCACTCGCTGGCCTGCTCGATGTCGCCGAGTTCGTTGAGGGCAGTCACCATCAGGATCTGTATGTCGCGCGTCTTCGGATCGTTCTTGAGCCTCCGGCAGACCTGGAACCCGCTCATCCGCGGCATCATGATGTCGAGCAGGATCAGATCAGGGTGGAACTGCTCGACCTTCTCGAGGGCGTCCTGCCCGTCGATGGCCGTCACCAACTTCACCGGCAGCGCCTCGAGAAACGCCTGAAGCAGCTCGACGTTCTGGGGATTGTCGTCGACGATCAGGACCGTCGATTGCGGGAGGAACGATTCGTTGTTCGGATTCGTCGCCGCTGCGGGGGTGGCCATTGGGTTGTTTTCAGTCATGGTACGACTTTCTCCGACCCGTTAACGGACCGGTGGACGGATGCATCACGGCTTCCGTTATAGCCGAGGGTTCAAAACAGTTCGAGAGTCGACGGTACTTTTCATCATGGCTGTGTGGATACCCGGGCCGAAAACGAAGTCACCCGCACGTTGATCACGTGCGGGTGACTTTTGCTTGGGATAGCCTCAGGGTCGTTTAAGACCGTGGTTCGTCTATTTCTCGTTAGGGGTCGCAAAGATCGGGATCTGATTATATTTGTTGGCGACGCTCGGCCCGGTGGCGATGCCGGCCTGCACGGATTCGAGGTATCCGACGACGTCCAGGAACCGTTTCCACTGCGTAGTCCCGCCGCCGGTGACCTGCCTCCCGCTGCGGGCGTCACCGTTGATGGTCTGCACGCTGCCGTCTTGGAACAGACCGTTCCATGCCCGCGAGTTGCCGTAAGCGTGTGGCGAGAAGGTGATATCGCCGGCGGTGGGCGAGATGACCGTGTCCATCGCGAGAATGCGGGAGATGCGGGGAAAGGCGTAACCGGTGCCGGCGGCGACCGTTCCGCTGCTGAGTCCGCTGGTCCAGTCGACCAGGGCGACCGGCGTCCTGCCGTAATCTGACAGCTTCTTCCACCACGGGCGCCAACGCTGATTAGGGGCCGTCGTGAAGCCGTTACGGATGGCGACGTGAACGTTGTAGTTGTATTGGGTGTTGGTGCCGCTGACGGCCATGGAGTCGGCCGAGATGCTTGGGCAGTAGAAGAGCTTGTTGTCCACAACCACGCCGTCTTTGCCCCCGCTAAGGTACTTCAAGGCGATGAGCCGGCCGATGTTCGAACCGAAGTTGGGCGACCCCGGCCAGTCATGGTTGTAGACGTAGTTCGGCAGAGCGCTCAGGTCCTGCTCCTGGCCGGTGTCATTGCGCATCGGCGGGAGCAATCCCTTGTTATCCGCCGCGTATGCCACCGTCGCAATTCCGATCTGACGCAGGCGCGAGGAGCAGTCCACCCGCTTGGCCTGCTCCCGGGCCCGGCCTAGCGCGGGCAGCAACAGCGAAATCAGCACCGCGATAATGCCGATCACGACGAGCAGTTCGACCAGCGTGAAACCACGAGAGCGACGCTTTTCCATTGAGACCTCCGCGAAGACTGTTTCGATGTTCTAGACTTGAACGGAATTGTTGCCGTAGTCAGCTTGAGGTTCCCGCCGGTGATGCCTCTTCCACTTCCTCAAGGCATCCTACAAACCCAATCCTGCTATGACAGAAACATTATGAACAAGTTTCACAACCTATGCAATGAAAATGAATGCAAATTTCACAAATAATTCACGGACTGTCTAAGAAACTGTCGCGACAAAACTACCAATCTTCTTTCATGCAGGGGGCACTTCTAAGAGGTTCCCGCACTTCAGACGGGCAGGAATAGCGTTAAGTCGTGAGGATTTCTGGTTTTACTGTAGCTGCTCATTTGTCCCCAGAATTGATGTGCATCAGTGGGGGAATGGCGGAGCTTTCGACTCGCTATCGTGGCAGAAGCATCGGCGATTCCAATCAAACCACAAACCTATCGAATTACTATCGTTACGATCGATTTGGAGGTCAACTTGACGGACCAGCTTTGGTCTGCAGGAGCAACTTTTTCAGCTTCGACAAGGTCTTCGGCAGCACTCGTCCGCCAGACCGTGAGACTGCCTTTGGTTTCCCCGCCAACGATCATGAATCGGACGGACAGGTCCTCTTCCGTGGGGTTCGTCAGGATGATTACCAGCCGCTGTTTCTCACTGTGATAAAAGGCGCTTACCGCAACCGTGGTGGCCGTGGTAATTGCATCAATTCGTACCGCGCCGGGGGGAATGAAACGAAAGTAATGCTGTGCAACACGCGTCTTCTTGGTCATCCGGCCGAAAACCATCAGGCCGTGCTCGTTCGGCTGTGGGTCGGTGATCTGCCAAGGGAAGATCGCCGACGCGTTGCCGTACACCAAGCTGTTGTGCAGCATCGCCCCGATGTCCGTCAGCGCCGCCGGCCAATCGTGGCTGCCCGTGCCTCCCTCGGTCATCCAGTAGGGAATCTCGTACTTCTCGATGCTCTTCCACAGCTGCGCGCTGCTGTCCTTGCTTCGGTCGGCGGTAAATCCATCGATGTAGCCGTGCGAGGCGTACAGCTTCAGGTACTTGAGCGAGCCTTCCTTCTCCATGGCTTCGATCAGTTTCCCGTTGTGCCAGAGGTCGAAGGTCATGTGCTCGGGGCCGAAGAGCTTTACGCCGGCTTTGGTAAGTCCTTCCTTCTCGAACCGATCGCCGACGGCTTTGAGCATTTTCGCGTATTCCTCCGGCGTGTAGATGCACGACTCGAAATACTGCGAGAACAGCGGCTCATTCTGCGGGCTGACCGCCGTCACGGTGATCCCGCGGGATTGGTACAGCTTTACCCACTCCGCCAGCCATTTCGCGAAATGCTCGTACCGATCCGCGCGGAGCCGGTTGTTCGACAGCTCCATCTTCTTCCACTCGTCCCGCTTCGGGTCGACGAGGTTGTTGTTCTCCTTCATCCACGCGGGAGGCGTCCAGACCGAGCCGACGACCTTGAACTCCTTCGACTTCTTCGACAACCCGCTCGCGAAATCCAGATACACCTGCGGCCGATCGAACGGCCCTCTCATCACGAAATCCTGATAGCGAATGTCCTCCACCTTCTCGATCGGCCGTGGTGAAACCGTCCCCGAGAACTCCACCCGCAGCATGTTGCAGCCGACTTCTTCGAGATACGTCTTCTGAAACTGGTGCGACTGGTACATCCGCGTGAATTGCGGGTCCCAACTGATGAGCGACGTGCCGAAGCCGTCGATGGTCTGGTGTTTCTTCGAGAGATCGATGGTGACGTCGACCGCGACAGCCGGACACGCCGCGAACAACACCAGGACCGTCCACGCAAACCGTGGCACGGGCGTCCCGCCCGTGTTCCGTCGCGTCGGTCGCGTCCCCCGCGGCCGAGACGGCCGTGCCACTTCGAAGTCACGCGTGAACCCTGGGAATCCGTTCATCATCTAGACCCTCTTTCCGATGCACGCTACTATTCCCCTGCAATGATCCCTCAGCAAACCCTCTCCGATCGTTAGCGGGCGGCAATCTCCACCGCCGAGCGCTCTCTCCTATATTGTCGTCCTCAGCTCACTGATTCTTATCCACCCGGCCGACTTTTCGCCATTTTTGCCATGACCCAAACCGCAGCCAACACCACCAACGCCGCGTTGCTCCGCAAGTTGCAGACGTCGGCCGACCGATTCGACGAACTCCAGCGATCGCTCAACGATCCCGAGTTGCTCGCGAACGCGCAAAAGCTCGTCGCCGTCAGCAAGGAGTCCGGCCAGCTCGAGCCGGTCGTCACGCGCTATCGCGACTACCTTAAAGCGGCGGCGCAGGTCGACGAGTTGAAAGCGTTGATCGAGAACAAATCGGACGCCGAGATGTCCGAACTTGCCGCCGCGGAGCTTCCGGACGCCGAAGCCAAGGCGTTCGAGATGATCGAGGCGCTCAAGGACGAATTCATTGCGGCCGAGGATAACAAGGTCGACAGCTTCTTCCTCGAAATCCGCGCCGGCACCGGCGGCGACGAAGCCGGGCTCTTCGCCGGCGACCTCTACAACATGTACCAGCGATACTGCCAGAAATACGGCTGGCGCTTCGACGTCTCCGACTTCTCCCCCAGCGAGCGCGGCGGCTACAAGGAACTGATCATCAACATCAAAGGCAACAGCGCCTACCGCCACCTCCGCTTCGAAGGCGGCGGGCATCGCGTCCAGCGCGTGCCCGAAACCGAAACGCAAGGCCGCATCCACACCAGCGCCGCGACCGTCGCGGTCCTCGCAGAAATGCCCGACGTGAAGATCGAGATCAATCCCAAGGACGTCGAAGAAGGCGGCGTCCGCGGCGGCGGGCCCGGGGGGCAGAACGTCAACAAGGTCGAAACCGGCTGGCGGCTGCTCCACAAGCCCACCGGTATCCAGTTCAAAATGACCGAGCACAAATCCCAGGCCCAGAACAAGGAACGCGCCTGGGCGTTGCTCCGCGCCCAGCTCTACGAAACCGAACGCGCCAAGCACCACGCCCAGGTCACCAGCGAACGCAAAGCCATGATGGGCTCCGGCGACCGCAGCCAGCGCATCCGCACCTACAACTTCCCCCAGAACCGCTGCACCGACCACCGCCTCGGCGGTGAAAGCGGCGGCGAAAAGAATTTTAACCTTGATGCAGTGATGCAAGGTGAACTCGAGCCGCTCATTGCGGCGTTGTGGGAGTTGGATAAGCAGATGAGGTTGGAGAGTCTGTGAATGACGTACGGCTACTTCGACGATCGATTTCTCGCGGCCTCCTTTACGCGTGTATTGCTGCCGTAGTTAGCCTTTTACTCCTTCGAGGAATGCCGTCGTGGGGCACTCATTTCGAAGTCGGGAAATATTCGTACGGGATTGAATCCAGTCACGGCAGCTATGTCCGTTTCGGATGCGGCTTCGATGCAAAGATGAATCTTTATCCTCGGAATACACCGCCGATGGTTTCTCACGGTCTTTTGGGAATTACCTTCGTGTACACTGAGTTTCCAGCGGCTTGGTCGCCTGGACCGTGGCGGCGGGAATATGAGATTCGCCTGCCGTTCGTCATGGTGATCATCCTTCTGGCATCGTGGCCGGCGATCCATTTTTCCCGATCGAGTTACAAGACCCATCTCAGCCGAACGATCGCAAGTCGTGTCGCCGCCGGTCTCTGCCCCGCATGCGGCTACGACCTCCGCGCCACGCCGGGGCGATGTCCGGAATGCGGGCGAGCTGTGGAAATGGGCAGTAAAGCATAGTTGTCTCTGCTATACTTCCCTCCGAGGCTAGCATGACAATCGTCGCCCGCGCACAAAGCCATATCACGATTGACGACCGCGGCATCGCGCGGATCGACGGGACGCGTATGAAAGTCCTCGACATCGCGAAAGGGCTTCGGTCGCACGCCCCGTCGATCCAGCAGTTGATGGATGCATTTCCCCATTTGAAACCCGCGCAGATTCATGCGGCCCTCGCATATTACTACGACAATCAGTCCGCACTCGACGCCGAGATCGACCGCGAGTCCGCCGACTTCGAGGCCGACCGCAAGGCTTCCGTTCCCACCGCCGGTTCGAGCAAGCTGCCCCATGCGGATAAGCCACGATGAGCTTGCGGCTCTACATGGATGTCCATGTGCCCGCAACGGTGACGCGTGGGCTGCGCGATCGAGGTGTGGACGTCGTCACATCGCAGGAAGACCTCACCGACGATTGGGATGATTCGACCCTTGTCGACCGGGCGACGGAACTTGGACGCGTGCTTTTCAGCTTGGACGCGGATATGCGCCGCGAAGCGGCTGTCCGACAGAAGAGTGGTAGACCGTTCAGCGGCATCGTCGTCGCCGAGCAACTTGGGATCACGATCGGGCAATGCGTGGAACAACTCGAATTGATCGCAGCCATTTACGAACCATCGGATATCGCGAACCAGATCGAGTATCTGCCGATACGCTGACAGAGCTCGGCAGCCAATGCGATCGGACGACTCAATCCTCTCATTCGAGTGGAAAGCCCCGGCATCGGCGTGGCGGAGCAAACTCCTTTTAAAATCCCCGGCGTTTTCAACCGATGTAAGCCTCCTTCCCGCAGATGCTGACACGGCATCGACTTATGCTTGATGTTCGCGCGCCGCTGGTCGACGACATGCGAGCCGCTGAGTAGCCCTGAAGAGGGCTTCTCGTCAATTTTTCTTGACGATTACTCAAGGACTCGCATGATGCGGCCGATCTTCCGAATAAACACATGACCTCGAACCTGACCGATCAGCAGTCTTTTTCTGTCCCGATTTCGTCCCCGAATCTGTTCCCGTCGGAGCCGAAGCCTCCCAAGCGCGTCATGTTGACGCCGCTCACGGGCGTCCGCGCCGTCGCCGCCATCGGCGTGCTGATCGGACACTTTTCCCCGTACCTCATTCTGCTGCTCCCGTTCATCGAGCCTTATTCGCGCGTCGCCGGCTTCGGGTACCTCGGGGTCGATCTGTTCTTCGTCCTGAGCGGGTTTATCCTCACGCACAACTACGTGCACGAATTCAAGCGCTACCACGCCGGGGACCACGCGCGGTTCCTCTGGCTCCGGTTGGCGCGCGTTTATCCGGTTCATCTTTTCACGCTCTTGGTTCTCGTCGCGGGAATCGTGGTCGGGAAACTGATGCACCAGTCGTTCAACAAGCCCGAATGGCTGACGCCGCTGCAGTTCGTCGAGAACCTCCTGCTCGTCAACGCCTGGACGCCCGGCGGGCATCCGTCTTGGAACGTGCCCGCGTGGTCGATCAGCGCGGAATGGCTCGCGTACCTGTGCTTCCCGTTCATCACGCTCTTCGTGGTCCGCGTGAAGAACGCGACCGCCGCGTGGGCCGGCTACGTCGCGATCTTCGCGCTCATGTTCGGGCTGTATCACTACCAGCCTTTCTTCGACTCCATCTTCGGCAAGGACTCTCCTCCGATCCGCATCCTGTGCGAGTTCATCGCCGGGTGCATGCTGTATCGCGTCTACCAGTTCAAGTGGTGTGAGAACGTCGCGTGGAGCGCGGTCGCCATCGTCGCGTTCGGCGCGGCGGTCGCCATGACGTTCTTCGTCGAAGTCCCGTCGCTCGCGCCGGCGCCGCTGCTGGGGCTGCTGGTCCTCGCGCTGGCCCGCGTACGGGGTCCGATCGCGTGGTTCTTCGGCTCCCGCGTGATGATCTTCCTCGGCGAGGCCTCCTACGCGCTGTACATGACGCACGAAGTGACGCGGATGTTCATGTTCAAGTTCCTCAAGCCCGACAAGTTCGCCCACGCGGGGATGGGAACGCGGGTCGGCGTGATCTGCGTCTGGTTCGCGGTCGTCTTCGCGATCGCGATCGGCACCTATCTCTTCGTCGAAACCCCCGCCCGCGAAGTGATGCGTAAGATCGTCGGCCGACGACGCAAGCCCGTCGAGCAGGTCCCGACCGCGGTCCCCCTCCCCGACGCGATTCCCTTCCCCGTCGCGATCCCGGCGGTCGTTCCCGCAGTCGTCGTCCCGGCGGTCTGAATACATTCTTTTCGATTTTCCCACGAATCGCGCGCGACGTTCGGTTGCGCGCGATTCGTTTTTCAGTAGAATGTCTCCCCTCATGGAGAACCCCGCCGCGGAAAAAAGTTTCGAGAAGTCCTTCCTCGTACAGAAGTTCGCCAAGCTGAAATTCGGCGCGACTTCCGTCATCGGCTACAGCGTCGCCGGCGAGGAAACGGTCGTCCAGATCCCCGAGCTCAACGTCTGTTTCGACATCGGACGGGCCCCCGCTTTCGCGCTCACCAGCGACATCGTCTGCATCACGCACGGACACATGGATCACATCGCCGGGCTCGCGTACTACCTCTCCCAGCGCAGCTTCCAGGGCATGAAAGGCGGCACGATCCTCCTCCCGCGCGAGCTCGAAGCGCCCGTCAACAACCTCCTCCGCTGCTGGCGCGACGTCGAGCGACAGGCGACTCCTTACACGCTCGTCCCGATGGGCCCCGGCGACACGCACGAGGTCCGTCGCGATTTCATCATCCGATCCGTCGCGACTCACCACGGCGGGCCGAGCCTCGGCTACACGCTCGTCAGCGTCCGCGAGAAGCTCAAACAGGAATACATGGGCATCCCCGGACCGCAGCTCGCCGAGATGAAGCGCGCCGGGACCGAGATCCAGTACAAGCTCGAAGTCCCCCTCGTCTGCTTCCTCGGGGACACGACGATCGGCTCGGTGTTCGACCAGCCGGACGTGCAGAATGCCCAGATCCTCATCACCGAATGCACCTTCTTCGACCCCGGCCACCGCACCAAAGCCAAGGCCGGCAAGCACCTGCACATGGAGCACCTGCTCGAAGTCCTGCCGAAGCTGAAGAACGAATCGATCGTGCTCACGCACGTGACGCGTCGATCCGGCATCGGACGCGCGAAGTATTTGCTCCGCAAGCGCCTCGGCGAAAGCGGGATGAGCCGCATCCATTTCCTCATGGACTTCGACGGCTCCAAAGACGCCGGCGACATCGACGAAACCCTCCCGCCCCCTTCCGACAGCGCCGAGTGAGCCCGGGCGACGGAACATCGGCTTCGTTCCGCACATTGAAACCAAGGTTTCAAGGTGCCAAGGAGATACGAAGACTCGCTTTTCCTTGTCACCTTGAAACTCGTTCCGCACACTGCGACCGCGATCCACGCGGCGCTTCACCAAAGCTCGCCATTCCCCGGTGGGTCCGTCCGTAACTCCTTTCTCTATCCGTCGATGCACTCGAATTGGCTTCGTTTCGCACATCAGCATTTGATCGCTGACGACCGTACAAAACCGCCCAAACCGCCGTGGCTTCGTTTCGCACAATGTACGGAAGGTGCCACGGTAGAGGATGACAAGGTACCAAGGACTGGCACCGGCATCGGTTCTTCCTTGAAACTTTGAAACCGTGTCACCCTGACCCCCTCTCTTCCTTGGGCTTTCACAATCACTATTCGATTGTCAAAGAGCTCGGCGCGCAGCGTCTCCGCTGCCGGCATGCGCCTTCAGAGGTGACGTCGTCCCAAGTGCGCTGCCAGTTAACCCCCTTTCGTAAAAATGTCCGCAAGGGAGCTCGGTCGTCCGTGTACGTTTGAATGGATGAACTACGACAAGATGCCGCTCAATCGGTCGAGCAACGAATGATTCCCAAAACGCTAATCGCGCTATCCCTCCTCGCGGCGAGTTCGTCTTCCGCACAGACGCTTCCGGCGACGATTCCCACGACGCAACCCGGCGTCGTGAATGTCGTGGAGGTGTACCAACGCGCCGCCGAGCGAATCCAAGGCGATTCGCCGGCGTCGTCGAACCTGGAGTATCCGAACTATCCGCCTTACTCCGAGCAGTGGGAGGAGCTTGCGAAAGCGGCTTGGGAGCAGAACGCCGAGGCCCGCGAGCTCGTCCGGAGCGTCAGAAACGTCGATACCGTTACCTGGCCGAATACGGGGGACTTCAAATACCTCAACGGCAGTCGCGAACTTGCCAACCAGATCGGCGACGCCGCGCTCTACCTGGACACGCAAGGCGACTCCGGCGCGGCGTTCGACGCGCTGAACGACCTCTGGCACATGACCGACCTCCTCCGCCCGCACGAGCAAAAGGGAACGCTGGTCGAGCTGCTCGTCAGCGTCGGCATCGACGCGCTCGCGCTCAATCGACTGATGATCATCACCTCCGGCGTGACGCTCTCGCGCGACGCCGACAATCCCAAGGCCCTTTCCGTCGACGGCGCGAATACGCTCGTCGCGCGGCTGCTCGTGCCGGTGGATGCCAAAGCCATGAAGGCTCAATTCGCCGACGAATTCAAGCACGTACGCGGCGGCGAGGGGACGGTGCAAGGGAACATGGATGAAATCATGGAAATGATCCGGCGAATCAACGTCGAGCGGAGCTGCGCCGCGATGTCGCTGGCGTGCCACGTGTTCAAGTTCGACACCGGCCGCTGGCCGAAAGCCGCCGACGAGCTGGCCCCGAAGTATCTCCTCTCCATCCCGCTCGATCCGGCCGGTGACGGAAAACAGCCGCTCGGATACGTCCTGATTTCCGACGGTCTGCCGGACCAATCCGATCGGCCGCTGGTCTTCAGCCGGCTGCAATCCCATGACGGCCTTTTCTACCGCGACGACAGCCCGCAATACGGCTTCTACAGCAGCGGCGTGCGTCCGAAGCCGAAAGGCGACTACTTCCAGTACGGCCAATTCCGCGACATCGCCCGCTGGTCGCCGCTCGCCGACCCCAAAAGTCCAACTACCCGCCCCCTTCCCTGAGCCCGATCGAAATGGCCCCACACCCCGCTTTCAATCACTTGCCTTTCGATGCCGGTAGGCTTAATCTTCGGGGCATCATCAGCCTTCTTGGAGAGGTGGCCGAGCGGCTTAAGGCAACAGTTTGCTAAACTGTCGTACGGGGTTAACCTGTACCGGGGGTTCGAATCCCCCCTTCTCCGTTTAAAACCCCTGAATTTCAGGGGTTTTTTAATGCCGTAATGACTTCATTCCGGATAAAAGACGCCCGGTCTTGGCGTCTGCAACGAGGGTTTATCGAACATGAATCCGGCGACCTCGTTTGGCTTTCTTTACTTGGCATTGTCGACGACCGCGGTCATAGCGGTTCCCGTCCACGGTCAGACCGCGTCCGAAACAGTCGTGTCGATTGACGCCGCCGGCGCCGTCGGCGACGGACGGACGATGAACACCAACGCGATCCAGGCCGCGATCGACAATCTGGCGGCAAACGGCGGTGGAACGGTCGTCGTACCCAAAGGCGAATTCCTCTCCGGCGCGCTCTTCTTCAAACCCGGCGTCAACCTCGAACTGCGCGAGGGCGCGGTCCTCAAAGGGTCGAAGCGTTTCGAAGACTTTCCCACGATCAAGTACACGCGTTTCGAAGGACATTTCCAAGATCGAGTCGCCGCGTTGTTGAACGTCGAGAAGTCGGACCACTTCCGCCTGACCGGCCCGGGCACGATCGACGGGAACGGCGAGGCCTACTGGGACACGAAGTCGCCGTTGGGGCGGCCTCGCCTGTGCGTGATCCGTGATTCGCGCGACGTGCTCGTCAGCGGCGTTCGATTCATGAGCTCGCCGACGTGGAACCTGCACCTGTACAACTGCCAGGATTCGGTCGTGGAGAACTCCTCCTTCGAGATCCCCGACACCGGTAAGGGGCCGAGCACGGACGGGATCGACATCGACAGCAGCCAGAACGTCGTCGTCCGCGGGTGTTACTTCTCGGTCAACGACGACTGCGTCTGCCTCAAGGGCAACCGCTACGACGGATTGAACCAGGAGCCGAAGAGCCTGCCGGTGCGGAACGTCCGCGTGGAGAACTGCACGTTCGTCCGCGGGCACGGCGCCCTCTCGCTCGGCACGGAGGCGCAAAGCATCAGCGACGTCGAGATGCGCGACTGCGTGGTGCGGGGGAACATGCCGGTGCTGCGCATCAAGTTCCGCCCGGACACGCCGAATCAGAACTACCGGAACATACGCGTCCACCACGTCCGACTGGAGGGGAATCAGGGCGAAATCGTGCGCGTCTCGCCGACCCACGGGACCAAGGTGCCGCCGCCCGAGTCACCGATCTCCAAGGTCAGCAACGTCGTCATGGAGGACATCACCGGCCAATTCGGTGCGTTCGGCACCCTGTACGGCGCCGCGACGGCTGCCGTCAGCGACGTCACGCTCCGGAACATCTTCGTCACGGTCGCCAAAGACGCCGAGCTCAACACCAAGGGCGTCGAGGACCTAAAGCTCGAGAACGTGTCGGTGCAAAAGGGCCCGGAACAGGGATTGTAAAGCGGGCCAACGAACGCGGGCGGCTGCCGGAGAGGCAGATTCCTGTCGCCCGCCCCCGTTACGAGCGGGTCGTCGGCGAAGAAGCAACCGGCAGACCTGCGTCGGCGGCGACCTTTGGCCAAGACCGCTTGTCGATAAACTCGACGTGCCCGTCGCCGAACAGCACGCTCGTGCCGTCGCCGTCGTGGTTGGTCAGCGGCTCGTACACCAGGATCGTCTCCGCCGAAATCGTTTTGGCGTTCAGCTTGCGGCCGACGTACACGTACGACAGGCAATGCTTGTGTCCGGCCGCATCCGTCTCCGCCGCCGTTAGTTCCCCGACGACTCCGGCCGTATTCGTCGCCGACGACTTTTCGTCATTGCTTGACGGGCAGATCATCGCGGTCGGGGAAATATCCACTTGCCCCGCCAGCACCGCCAGCGACGGCGGGTACTGCCCGCCG
>JADMIO011606055.1_pt1 | contig 19278 bp, 15 predicted proteins | sample 8958161 | NCBI WGS metagenome assembly JADMIO01 (sample SAMN16585339, study PRJNA669376) | soil metagenome | isolation source: Crop rotation soil | place: USA: Cullars Rotation, Alabama | collected 2011
GATTGTGCGCGGGGCCGAAGAGCGCGGCATCGACTTTGACAGAGTCGATTCGTTTGAGTCAGTGACCGGAAAGGGCGTGCGCGGCATCGTGGCGGGCCAACGGGTCGCGCTCGGAAATACCGCTCTAATCCATCATCTGGGCGCTGACGCTGAAAAGCTAAGCGAAGCAGCGGATCGGTTGCGAGGCGATGGCCAAACTGTAATGTTCGTCACCATTGAGGACCGCACGAGCGGACTGTTGAGTGTCGCCGATCCAATTAAGCAAGCGACGGCCGAAGCGATTCAATCGCTACACGCGCAACAGATTCGCGTCATCATGGTCACCGGCGATAATCGCTTGACGGCAAATGCAGTCGCGGGTCGACTGAATATTGATGAAGTAGTGGCGGACGTTTTACCCGAACAGAAGCTTGAAATCGTGAAGCGTTTGCAAGATGAAGGACGGATAGTCGCGATGGGCGGTGACGGCATCAACGACGCTCCCGCGCTGGCTCAGGCGAATGTCGGAATCGCGATGGGGACCGGAACCGATGTGGCTATGGAGAGTGCGGACGTCACGTTGGTGAAAGGCGACTTGCGGGGCATCGCGCGCGCGCGACGCCTAAGCGCCGCCACAATGCGCAACATCAAACAGAATCTCTTTTGGGCTTTCCTGTACAACGTGCTGGGGGTACCGATCGCCGCAGGAGTGCTCTATCCATTCTTCGGCATCCTTCTGAGTCCGATGATCGCCGCCGCAGCGATGAGCTTCAGCTCAGTTTCAGTAATCGCCAACGCGTTGCGTCTGCGGCGTGTATCTCTTTGAGTTATTGTTTCAATCGTGACAATATACGTTTCCCTCTGATGGTCTTGCCGTGACAGTGCGACGAACAAGTCGTATAGCGCGAACCGCGCTGGCGCTGCTGGTTTTGGCGGCCTTTGTTTTGCCGATCGCGCCAATCGCATGGGTGTCGGCAGGGAATCTGTGCACGCTGGCCTGTTGCGCCGGCCGCGCACCTCACGCCGCAGGTTCGTGCATGGACGGGACCTGCCATGTCGCGATTCGCAATCGAAAGAAGGCCGTCCATAAAGAACACCCACAGCGATTCGAAGAACTGTGCGGAATTAGATCAATTGTTAGGAAGCATCACTCGACAAGTTTGCCTCTCGCTTCAAATGGCTCGTCGGACTTGCCTGGAGCTGAAGCAGCAACATTAAGTAAGCCTTGCTTGCCTGAATGCGCCGGTGGTTCGGGATTCGCACCATCAAACTCTCTAAGAAAGTCAGCGGTGCTCGCTCGTGTCGATCGCCCAACGCCGCCATCTCTGCGGCAGACTGCTACAGACACCGATGTTGTTGTTTTATCCGAGAGCCTCGGTGGCTGCCACTCACCGCGCGGTCCGCCAGCCTAAGTTCACGCGTAACTTCAAAATAACAAGAAGCTGTTTGCTCGTTTGATGTATTCACATCACGCGGACGAACGAGCTTCCATCTGTCTTTGTTTGGACGAGTTTGTAAAGAAATAATCGACAATGAAGGGCTTATCGACATTGCTGGCGATGGCCATCGCGGGTTTTGTGCTGACGTTCCACGCACAGACTGCTGCCGCGCAACAGAACATAACGTCGGCGACGTTGAGTGGCGCTGTCGTAGATACAAACGGCGCGTACATCGCGGCGGCAGCCTTGAGCGCGGTTAATAAAGACACCAATCAACGTTGGGTGACAAACTCTGATCGCAATGGACGGTTTCAATTTGTGTACCTTCCGAGTGGCACTTACACGGTGACAACTGAAGCCACCGGTTTCACTCCATCCAGTCAGCAAGTAACGTTGACGGTAGGTCAGGCACTCGCCCTTACAGTTCGGCTCGATGTCACAGGAGTCGCTGCGCAAGTTATGGTGACTGACGCCGGCGCGATTGAAACTGTACGCACGCAGGTGGCGGAGACGATCCGGCCGGCCGAAATCAACAGCCTTCCGCTAAACGGTCGGAACTATTTGGATTTGGCATTGCTGGTTCCAGCTGTATCGCCGACGAATACCGGTAGCAATCAGCGGTTCGCGGAAACATCCGCAGTGGCGGGCCAGGGAATCTCTATCGCCGGCCAACGCAACCTCTACAATAGCTTCATTGTCGACGGTGTTTCAGCGAATGATGATGCGGCAGATTTGACTGGGACTTATTTCAGTCAGGAAGTCATTCGCGAGTTTCAGGTCGTCACGTCCGGCGGGATCGCCGAATTTGGACGAGCGTCGGGCGGCGTCGTCAATATCGTCACAAAGTCTGGCACGAATAATTGGAGCGGCGACGTGTATGCCTTCGCTCGTAACCAACGCTTTGACGCGCGTAATCCGCTGGCCTCAAGAAAGGACCCGCTCACGCAAGTGCAATACGGTGGCACAATGAGTGGCCCACTTTGGCGCGATCGCACGTTCTTCTTCTCGAACTTCGAGCAGGCGCGTCGCAACTATTCTGCCGTGATCACGATCGCTCCTTCAGCGGTCGCGGCGATTAATAATCGACTCAACGCGATCAATTTTGGCGGCCCGCGGATCGAGACAGGCGTCGTGCCTGCGAGCTTTGATACGACAAATGTTTTTGCGCGCGCAGATCATAATCTGAGACCCGGAAATCAGCTTTCGGGGCGATACAGTCTTTATCACATCGACGCGACCAATTCGCGGACAGTGGGCGGACTAAATTCGATCAGTCGTGGGTCTGGCCTGGCGGATACCGATCAAAACTTTGCGTTCAGCGATATCGCGACAATCAAACGTCGGATGCTGAGCGAGACGAGGGTTCAATTTACGCGCAGCCGTCTCGACGCGCCGATCAACGATGAGCTTGGTCCGGCAGTTTCAATTTCGGGTGTCGCCAACTTTGGCACAGCAACTTCGTCACCGACTGCTCGGGACATCGATCAACTCGAAGTGGTTGAGAACCTTTCGGACCAGCACGGCGCGCATGCAGCGAAAACCGGCCTCGATTTCCTTTATAACCGCGTGAACATCGAGTTTCCCGGCGCACTGCAGGGAAGCTACAACTTCACTTCACTCAACAATTTTCTTGCGGGGAACTACAGCACTTTTCAGCAGGCTTTCGGCGTGCCGAACCAATTCCAATCGAATCCAAACCTCGGCTTCTTTGTGCAGGATGAATGGCGCGTGCTCCCGACGTTTACGATCAACCTGGGGCTTAGATATGACCTGCAGTTTCTGCCACAGCCGATTGAGACCGACAAGAATAATTTTGCTCCCCGCGTCGGTGTGGCTTACGCGCCGAATCCCAAGACAGTGGTTCGCGCCGGTGCCGGCCTGTTTTTTGACCGCATTCCTTTGCGCGCGACTTCGAATGCGTTGCAGCGCGACGGATCAAAATATCTCGTAGTGCAGTTATCGCCGGGGCAGGTGGGCGCGCCGATTTTCCCGAATGTGCTTAGCGTACAGCCAACCAGTCTGACGACGAAGCCAAACATCACACGAATCGATCCGAACATCGAAACAAGCTATAGCCAACAGTTTAGTTTCCAGATCGAACGCGAAATAACTCGCGGCACGTCCTTCTCAGTCGGCTACTTGCACCTGCGAGGATTGCATCTGATTCTTCAACGCAACGTAAACGTCCCGCGCTTTGCGGCGTCGGCCGGAGTACCTAACCTGGGAAGGCCTGATCCGAATTGGGGAAACATTTCGCGTTATGAAAGCTCGGGTGATTCTTACTACGACGGCATGATTGTATCGTTTAATTCCCGCCCGGCGACCTGGGCAAACCTGCGCGTCTCTTACACGCTGTCGAAGACGATCGATGATTCGGGCAACTTCTTTTTCTCTACGCCTCAAGATAACTTCAATGTGCGAGACGACCGCGGATTGTCCGACAACGATCAGCGTCATCGGTTGGTTGTGAGCGGATCGCTTGCGACGCCGCAGAGCAGCTCTGTCATCACAAAAGCGTTGGGTGGCTTTACGTTGAGTTACGTGTTCACTTGCGCCTCGCGATTGCCCTTCAACATTTTGCTCGGTAGCGATCGGAATTTCGACACGAATAACAACGATCGGCCGGCCGGCGTTGGTCGCAACACAGGCAAAGGATTTGATTACGCCTCGTTCGATCTCCGGTTGAGCCGCAAGTTTCAGATTTCCGAACACACGCGCATCGAACTGACCGCCGAAGGCTTCAATCTTTTCAACCGCGCGAACTTTTCGGTGCCCAACAACACGTTCGGGAGTGCCGCAACCCCGCTCTCCACGTTCGGCCAGCCAACCCAGGCCGCAGATCCGCGTCAGTTTCAGTTTGGCTTGAAGTTAAGTTTTTGATGCAACACTTGATGGTGACTGGTCGTTTCAGGGGCGAATAAAAAAGGCGGGCCATAGCCCGCCTCTTCAACGTATCGCACTCACTTCTGATTACGCGGCGACCGGCACCTGCGCCGGTTCGAAGCATTTCTTTATATCGTCCGACGCTACCGTGTCATGTTGCAGAAGCAATTCGACCAGATGGGCGATCTCATCGCGTTTTGACGAGACAACGTCACAGGCCCGCTTGAGTTGCGCGTTGATTATTTCGTTCGTTGCCTCGTCTGCGCGATCCAGCAGGCCAGGGCTGTGGTTCTCTGCGGACTTTTCCGTGAGATAGATCGGCCCCAGTGGGCTCATACCGAATTCGCGCACCATCTTGCCGGCGATTTCAACTGCCCGCTCAATATCATTCGAGGCCCCGGCAGTCATGGTGCTCAGAATGAGCTGTTCGGCAGCGCGCCCGCCGAGCAGAATCGCGATTTGATCTTCGAGGTACTCGCGTTTCTTCATGAAGCGATCGCGTTCAGGCAGCGCTTGCGTCACGCCCAGCGCGCGTCCGCGCGGCAGGATCGAGACTTTGTGAATCGGATCGCCATTCTTGACCGCGAGTCCCACTGCGACGTGACCCGCCTCGTGAACCGCAGTCGCGTAGCGCTCATCTTCATCCATCATGAAACCCTGACGTTCGGCGCCCATCAGGATTTTGTCGCGCGCGTATTCGACGTGCTTCCGCGCGACTGAATCACGATGGTCGCGAGTGGCGACGATCGCGGCTTCATTCAACAGATTAGCGAGATCGGCGCCTGAAAATCCCGGCGTGCCCCGCGCGATCCAATTGAGTTCAAGGTCGTGGTCGAGCGGAATGCGACGCGCATGGACTTTGAGAATTTCTTCGCGGCCACGCACATCGGCCAGATTCACCATGATTTCGCGATCGAAACGGCCAGGGCGCGTTAGCGCTTGATCCAAAACGTCCGGCCGATTCGTCGATCCAATCACAACGATGCTGGAGGTTTGGTCGAACCCGTCCATCTCGATCAGTAGCTGGTTCAGTGTCTGATCCTGATCGGCCGATCCTGAATCATTCGAACGTCCGCGCTGTCTGCCCAGCGCATCGATTTCGTCAATGAAGATGATGCAAGGTGCAAGTTTTCGCGCTCGCGCAAACAGCCGCCGCACACGCGCGGCGCCGACGCCGACAAATTTTTCTTGAAAACTCGATCCTGAGACTGAAAGGAAGGGCACACCTGCTTCGCCCGCGGCCGCGCGCGCCAGCAGGGTCTTGCCTGTTCCCGGCGGCCCAAAGAGCAGAACGCCACGCGGCGCGCGTCCACCTAGCCGCCCAAATGCCTGGGGGTCGCGCAGGAATTCAATCGTCTCAGCTAATTCCGCCTTTGCCTCATCGACTCCAGCAACATCAGCGAAGGTGGCCGATTGTTTGCCGTTGTAGTCCGAAAGATTGAAGCCGCCCGTGCGCCCGTTGATCGTCGCGTGCACGCGCCAGCCGACGACGCCGAAGAGAGCGAAGACCAGTAACGGCCACGAATACGTCAGAGCAGTGATCGCGAAGTTGGGGTGGGCCGAGGCAAACTCAACGGGAACGTGGTTCTTGCGGAACAGCTCGACGATTGTCTGGCGAAACGACTCGCCCGCGACGATACTCTCAACGCGATCGCCGTTCGCTCTGGTAACGATTAGCGATTCGCCGTCCACTGCGACGGATGCTGCTGTGCCGGCTTCGGCAATTGCATAAAGTTCAGAGTAATTAAGCTTTTGTGCCGAGGACTTGGCAGTGCGATATCGCATTAACGAGATCGATCCGGCTAAGGCAGTCACCAGGAGGACAAGAACAACAACGGTCGTCTTTTGAGATCGACCCGCGAATTTTTCAATGCGGAAACTCATAAAATGTCTTGCCGGCGGAGACATGCAACCGCCCGCAACTCCATCAAAATCGATTATTCAAAAGGGAACTAGAGGATTGGAAGCGAGGATGTGTCGGGAGCTAACGAAAACCCTAGTCGCTCACAATTCTTTTGTGAGCACAGCCATATTAGCCACAACGTCAGGCGCAAGTCCAGTATTCGTTCATAGAAAGTCCACTCAATCGCAAAAGAATTTTGACAAATGACTACCTGTGACCGCGCGTTTGATGCGAACGAGCCCTGCGGAGGTTTGCAACGGCACGCTCTGCCGTACTTCCGTACAGTTTTATCCTTTGGCGCAACGTCTCAATTCAAGGCAAACCGAAAAATCCGCCGCAACTTATTGAGAACCGCAGTCGGCACGGCTGTTGCCATCTCCACAATCGAACAATTCGTCTCTCGCGGAGGAGGTAAAGAACAATGCTCTGGACGATTTTTGTAATTCTGTTGGTTCTATGGCTGGTCGGTTTGGTCTCGAGCTACACAATGGGCGGGTTCATCCACCTGTTGCTCTTGCTGGCGATCGTCGTGCTGGTTATCAATCTGGTATCAGGCCGCAGAACTGTAGTCTGATAGGCGCTTCCCACCGCAAATCGCATTTCAACGTGCGGCGGCAGGCGTGGTCTGCGGACTGCTCCTGCCGGCACACTCTTGTATCATTAATGGCCCGAGCACCTTGTGGCTTGAGGCGGATTGCATTTCCATTTTCGCAGGCCGCAGGCGGAAGAATATCTGCCACGACACGGGATGCTCACCGTAGATTGGTGCGAGAACCTCGGGCTTTGAATAAACAGTCAGGTCGCCGCCAACCGCGAGCGAAAGCGTTTTCGTATTCCAGACATCGCGCGCGCCACCAAATGTGTACGCGCCGATGCGAAACAACGGGTGATGCTGTACCACGCCCAGCAGCGCGCGGTCAGCGGGGCGCAGCAGATCGTCTTTGTCGACCAGTTCCAGCCGTGTGTATAGATAGTTCCTGTCGAGAAACTGCACAGTCGATTCCGCCGTGTAGCCGTTGAGATTGATGATGCCGTCACGATCGCCGCTGACGTGATTGCGGCCCCAGACCAATGACGACGCCCAATTGCCGCGATCGAAGTTGTGATTGTATTGAAGCGACGCAGTGGTGCGACGGACGTCAATGTTTGGTTCCTGATTTTCAGGACTGCGCAGGAAACCGTGACTAACTTGTAGCGCCCAATTCCTGGTCGGCATGAACCAAAGACGCGCCGAACGCGAATTCCACTTGTGCGCGTCAAAGTCGTAACGGTGCTCGTCAGGTTCGCGACCGTTGAAGATTGATCCTTCCAATTTGAACCAGCGATAGGTGAATCCAGTCGTCAGCACACCAAAGCTGATGTGCGTCGAATCCTGCAGGTGATGTGCGAGCGTCGCTGACGGATTTTCGGAAGCTGACGCACGATGCATGAATGCGACCGGACCGAGCGCGGGCTCGCCTGGATAACCGAAATACGTGAACCAGGTCGCGCGTTCGCCGAGCGGATGTGTGTACTGCGCCGACAATTCCATGAATAGATCGTGTGGGTGCTGGCGATCGATCAATGGCTGGCCCTGGTAAGTCTCGCCGGTTTGAAAGAGCAAAGGCGATCCGCCCGGTGGAAAAGTGAACGGCTCAAAGCTGAACATGCTGCGCAATTGCAGAGTACCTTTGCCCAGTTTGTGATAGGCCATCGGCATGAACCAGTTCGCCGACTCGAACTTTGTCACACCGCGCGGGCCGCCTTGATGATTCACATCGACGAAAAGGTTGTAGTGAAACATTAACAGCCAATCATTTTTCGACCAGTGCTGCATGTACATCGGCGCGGACGGAGGTTGCCACGAAGTTCCTGAGCCCATCGCTCCCATCGACATGACATTCTGGTCGCTTGAGCCGACACGAATTGCCATGTCATCGCCGTTCATCACAAGTAGCGGGCCCATGTTCATATTCATCCCTCCGCCCATTTCCATTCCGGGCATTTGACCCATCGGACTGGCGGAAGGACTTGCTGAAGGCATCGGCATGTTCATTTGCGGCGACGCTTGCGGGTTGGGAGACGCCGATGGCATAGGCATGTGCATGTGTTGAGTCGGCGTTGGCGTCGGGGATGCTGCAGGCATTTGCATCCCGGGCATCGGTTGCATTGTCGGAGTTGGCGCCGGTGAGGGCTTCGGTGTCGGCGATGGCATCGGCATTCCAGGCATCTGCTGCGCTTGAATTGAAATTAGCGACAGCATTCCGAACAGTGAAGCCAGTACGATCTGTAGCGGTGAAGTCCGCACTATCCGCGGGAATGAAGTCAGTACCATGTGCGTAAGCGGATGGGCTAATGAAGCAACTCGGGACCGTGTTGGCGACATGGATATTGAAAAAGCGGGCGCGACCTGAAGTAGCGTCGCGCCCCGCAAAGAGAAGAAGATCGACTATTGCCCGGTCTTCTTCTTCATGTCTTTCATGTTGCACGAATCGCCGCAGCATTCGTGTTTGTCGGAAGAGCCGCTCATCGCGATGTGATGAGCGCCATCTTTGTTCATCATCCCGCACGAGTCGCCGCAACAGCAGCACGAATCTTTGTCCGGCGCCGCGGCGTGGCTCTTCATGCCGTCTTTCTTTTTCATGTCGCAAGAGTCACCACAACAACAGCACGACTCTTTGTCGGAGGACGGGGCATGGTTCTTCATGCCGTCTTTCTTTTTCATCTCGCACGAGTCGCCACAGCAGCAGCAAGACTCTTTGTCGGATGACGCGGCATGGTTCTTCATGCCGTCTTTCTTTTTCATGTCGCATGAGTCGCCACAGCAACCGCCGGACGTGCAGCAACATGAGGCTTTCTTATCGCCGCCTGACTGTGTCGCGTTCTGTGCGAACGCGGCGCCGGCCAGCGCGAGTGTTAGTCCCAGCGCAAACGCTGGCACACATCGTCTAAAACAGTTCATGATTCATTTCTCCTGTAAGACATTATTGCCGGCATCAGCGAAGACACTGATGCTTAGGACCCGCAAAAAACGGGAAACGAGCGGATTTCAGGCAGACTTCTAGATTAGAAAGGCACAATCGAGCAGATAGGACTCGGCCCGACTAGGTAGTCGCAGCGGGACCGCGACTGGTCTCTGGTTGGAACTTAGAAGCTTGAATGAGGCTAAATCTGTGTGCGACGAAATGGATGCATCGTCATTTGAATTGGATTGCGAGGCGATTACGATCGAACCACTCGTCAGCGGGCAACAACTCATCGCTGCGCTTTGTACTGGCTCTGGAACGGTGAATTGTTCGAATTCGCTGGAAGTGAGTTGACTTGCTGCTTCAGATCGCCTCGCGTTCTTGCGTTTCGCTTTGCAGCACGCGTGCGCATCCATCGAGCCGGACATCTGCGCCATCGAGGACATATCGGAAACTTCCGAAGAGTCCATGTTGCGCATTGCGCCCTTCGCATAGCTGACCATCATGCAGCCGGCGCCGGCGCACCAAAACATCATTGCGATTGCCAGTGCCTTCAACAATTTGCCGCCGAGATTCACGCGAGCAGTCTACTCCGGTGTCGAATCGTTGTCGAGAGTCTGTTCGTCACGCTCCCATCAAAAATAAGTGCTGGTTCCGACGATTACCACCGTCATTGCTCCAAAAGCAATTTCACTAAGCCCGACCTGCTTAGCCCTTAAGTTTCTGGCTTTCGCCTCTCACCACGCTGACCTCGACATCGTCATCTTTGCGGAGCTGATCCGCCACGCGGGCGGCGATCAATTGTTTGGCCGGTCAAACCGGACAATATCGAATCTCAACTTTTCGCACGACGCCTCCTTTTGGATCAGCAGCTCACGCTTTAACTTCGGCTAGTTTCTTATATTGCGCCCAACGATGATTCACAGACTCTTGCGCGTGCGCCAGCAGTCTCCTGGCCGCCTCCGGATCGCTGCGTTGCAACATCCGATATCGGCCTTCGGTGTAGATGTAGTCCTGAAGCTTGATCTTGGGATCGTGCGAATCCAGTTGGAACGGATTCTTGCCTTCGTTTTCCAGCGCGGGATTGAAGCGATAGAGCGGCCAGTAACCCGATTCGACGGCGAGCTTCTGCTGCGTCATGCCCTTTGCCATATCAATGCCGTGCGCGATGCACTGGCTGTAGGCAATGATGAGCGACGGACCTGAATGTGCTTCCGCTTCGAGAAAAGCTTTCACGGTGTGCGTATCATTCGCGCCCATTGCTATTTGCGCGATGTAGACCTTGCCATACCGCATCGCCGTCATGCCGAGATCTTTTTTGATCGTCGGTTTGCCGCCGGCCGCGAACTTAGCGACTGCGCCGAGTGGTGTTGCCTTTGAAGCCTGGCCGCCGGTGTTGGAATAGACTTCCGTGTCGAGCACGAGAATGTTCACGTCCTGGCCGCTGGCCAGCACGTGATCCAGTCCGCCGTAGCCGATGTCATAAGCCCATCCATCGCCCCCGACGATCCAAACACTCTTTTTTACGAGCGCATCGGCCACGCCGAGCAAATCACGCGCTTCCGATTCACCGCGACCGTTCAGTTTCGATTTCAACTGGTCGATCAGCTCGCGCTTGGCATCGACACCGTCCTGGGTCTCCTGGTTTCCGTTCAGCAGACCGTTAGCGAGTTCGTCGCCGATCATTTCGCGGTATTTCTCAACCAACTGTTTCGCGTACGCTTGTTGATGGTCGAACGAGAGACGCATGCCCAAGCCGAATTCGGCATTGTCTTCGAAAAGCGAATTGCTCCACGCCGGGCCGCGACCTTGTGGGTTGGTCGTGTAAGGAGTTGTCGGCAGATTGCCGCCGTAGATGCTCGAGCAGCCGGTCGCGTTCGCGATAATCGCGCGATCGCCGAATAGCTGTGTTAGCAGCTTGATATAAGGCGTTTCGCCGCAGCCGGAACACGCGCCCGAGAATTCAAACAGCGGTTGCAGAAGTTGTACGTCTTTGACTGAGCGATAAGTGAGACCGTTATTCCGATTCACCTCGGGCAGCGTTAGGAAATAGTCCCAGTTAACTCGTTCCTGATCGCGCAGCGGCAGTTGTGGCGCCATGTTGAGCGCCTTGCGCGAGACGTTGCTCTTGTCTTTCGCAGGACAAACTTCGACGCACAGTTGGCAGCCGGTGCAATCTTCGACGGCCACCTGGATCGTGTAACGATAGTCAGGAAGTTCGCGCCACTTGGCGGGCATCGTCTTGAATCCGGCGGGCGCGTTTGCGAGCTCGTCCTGCTTCACCACTTTCGCGCGAATGGTTGAGTGCGGACAAACCAACATGCACTTACCGCATTCGATGCAGATGTCGGGTTCCCACACGGGGACTTCCTGCGCGATGTTGCGCTTCTCCCATTGCGCGGTGGCGACTGGATAAGTGCCATCGACAGGGAAGGCGCTGACGGGGAGGTTGTCGCCACGGCCACGAAGGATTTCCATCGTGACATCACGAACGAATTCGGGCATTTCGATACTGCTGGGAGCGCGGACGCCCTCGTCCGCATCATTCGCAGAGTGCAAGCCTGTTTGGGGCTGATTTCTGGGACTGTTTGCGTTCACTACGACGACGTTGCGGACGAGGGCGTCCGCGTTCCCAGCAACCGGCACAGAAACCTCGTGCAAATGCTCGAGCGCGGAATCGACTGCGGCAAAGTTTTGTCGCACAACAGGCTCGCCGCGTTTGCCGTACGTTTTTCGAATCGACTCTTTAATTTTCGCGATTGCTTCATCGCGCGGCAGAACGCCGCTGATTGCGAAGAAGCACGTCTGCATAATGGTGTTGGTCCGATTGCCAAGCTGATTTTCTTTCGCGACTTGATACGCGTTGATTGAATAAACTTTGATTTTCTTCGCGATGATTTGTTCCTGAACAGACCGGGGCAGCTTGTCCCAAACTTCTGTCGCTTCGAACGGACTATTGAGCAGGAGCGTCCCGCCCTGCTCGGCGGCGTCGAGAATTTGATAGCGTTCGAGAAAATTGAATTGGTGAACCGCAATGAAGTTTGCACGCTGAATCAGGTACGTGCTCTTAATTGGTTCCGCCCCGAAGCGCAGATGTGAAACGGTCATCGCGCCTGATTTCTTCGAGTCGTAAACGAAATACCCCTGCGCGTAATTCAACGTTTCTTCGCCAATGATCTTGATCGAATTCTTGTTCGCGCTGACGGTGCCGTCCGCGCCCAGTCCCCAGAACAGCGCGCGCACCTGGTCCGTCTTTTCAGTCGTGAAGTTCGGATCAAACGAAAGACTGTTGAAGGTCACGTCGTCCTCAATGCCCACGCTGAAGTGGTTTTTTGGCGCGTCTTTCGACATTTCGTCGAAGACGCTCTTGACCATCGCCGGAGTGAACTCTTTCGAACCGAGGCCGTAGCGACCACCGATAACGCGGGGAAAGGATGAAGGATCGGGGATGAGGGATGAAACTGCGGTGTCGTTTTTCATCCTTCCGCCTTCATCCCTCATCCTTTCGTACAGCGCCGTAATGACATCCTGATAAAGAGGTTCGCCGGCCGCTCCCGGTTCCTTTGTGCGATCGAGGACGGCGATCCTCTTAACTGATGAAGGGAGGGCCGCGATGAAGTGATCGACTGAGAACGGGCGATACAAACGCACTTTCAGCAGGCCAACTTTTTCGCCGTTTGCCGTCAACGCATCGACTGTTTCTTCCGCGGTTTCACAGCCGGAACCCATCATGACGATCACGCGTTCCGCGTCTGGTGCACCGAGGTAGTCGAACAATCGATACTCGCGCCCGGCCACTTCCGCGAATTTCTTTAGCAGTTTTTCGACAATCTGCGGTGTTGCGGTGTAGAACGAATTCGCGCGCTCGCGCGATTGAAAAAAGACATCGGGATTTTGTGCCGTGCCGCGCATCACCGGCCGATCAGGAGTCAAAGCTCGCCGGCGGTGCGCTTGAACGAGCGGCTCATCTATCATCGCGCGGATCTGGTCTTCCGAGAGCTCTTCGATCTTCATCACCTCATGCGAAGTGCGGAAGCCGTCGAATATATGCAGGAAGGGAACTCTTGATTCCAGTGTGGCTGCCTGTGAAATCAACGCGAAGTCCATCACTTCCTGGATCGAATTCGCGAACAGCATGCCCCAACCGGTGGAGCGCGTGGCCATGACGTCGCTGTGATCACCAAAAATCGAGAGCGCATGCGTCGCGACAGATCGGGCGGCGATGTGAAACACGGTACTGGTTTGCTCGCCGGCGATCTTGAACATGTTGGGAATCATCAGCAGCAAACCCTGGCTCGCGGTGAAGGTTGTGGTCAGCGCACCTGTCTGCAACGAGCCGTGGACGGCGCCGGCCGCGCCACCCTCCGATTGCATCTCGCGCACGATTGGGGTCATTCCCCAAATGTTCTTTTGATTCTTTGACGCCCACTCATCTGCCCATTCACCCATGTTCGATGACGGAGTGATGGGATAGATGGCGATTACTTCGTTGGTCCTGAAGGCTACGTGAGCGGCTGCTTCGTTGCCGTCAATGGTGACCATTCGGCTGGTCATGATTACGCCGTGACCTCCCTTGGAGTACCTCTGGAAAGGAACCATGCGATGAGAAAAAGAAACGCGGGCAAAACGAAGACGAGGAGCCAGGGACCGCTTACGCGGCTGCCCAGGAACCATCCAAAGATTGTGTAGAAGCCGAGCAGACTCGCGATTGAAATAGCGGCGCCCAAGCCCTCTTTCCACCACGCGATGATCATTCCAATCGCGACGCCGGCAGGAAAGAAAGCCAGTCCAATCCATTCGCGTGCAGTTATCTGGGTGGGGTGAAAAGGTTCGCCCAAGAAGAACAGAGCGAGCATGCCGATGCTAACGAGGCTGGTAAGTCGTGCGAGCCACCGGAATCCCGAAGTGGTGATCTGTTGTCTTGATCTCCTCACAGTGATCTCCTTTCAAAAAAAGTGCCGCAGGCGGTTCCTCGCCTAACCGCCTGCGGCGTGACAAGGAAGGATTCGACATGCAGGGGATGCATGGCGCGCTGACCTTTTGGAATCGATGATTGCGGTCAGCCTTCCTTGCTTTTTGGCAGTGTGCTGATGAGTGTGCCGTCACGGTCGGCTTCAACTCGTGACTCGTTCGTACAGGGGGAACGCCCGAGTCGCGGTCTAACTCATCAACTGCCAATTCAATGTCCGGTGTGCCCGGAAGGGTTGGCCTGCTGCGCTTCGAGCTCCCCAATCCTCGATTGCAGCCACTTCCGAAGCAGCATTTCCATCCGTGCCGGTTCGTTATTTTGCTCCAACTCCTCAATCGTCTCTCCGGTTTCATTCAGAGCGATGAAGTGACACGGTACTTCCGCCGCCTGATGATCGGGCGCGACAAAGTCCAGCAAGTGACATTCGTTGCACGGATGCGCGCGATAGGGATAGCCGTAGTTGAGGCAGGTCAGAGAGTCCTGAAAGGCCGACTTTGGCAGCCACGGCGTGCGGACCGAACGGCCATATCCGCCCTGGTTGATGAAAGCTAATTCACCTTTGAGTAGATCGAGAAGGTCGCGGTCGTCTTTAGTCATGGCATCGTACCTCCCTGTCCTCTCTGACTCTGCTTTGGCGAGCAGCAAGCCGCTGCTCTTCGCTCGAGCTTGGGGTGTCCCCAACACACGACGTTCGAAGCAACCAACATGCCTGTTGTGATCGCGATGCGTTTTGCTCAAGGAAAGAACGCTTGCGGAGAATTGCGCGACACCCTGGCCGGCTTCGATTGCGGAAATCCTCAGAGAGCAATGCGGACAAATTCCCACTTCGCTTCGGTTCCCACTGAGAAATCGTGAATTCCCCGGCCAGAGTATGCGGCCTGAGGATTGCTCAAGTGGCTTTGGCGAAATTGAAAGCCAGTTTCAAATTCGGTCGAACGACAAAGGAAACGAAGCCAAATGACTCTGGACATGGTTCCCAAAAACGGTCGCGCGCACGTGGTCGCAGTTGAATCGAACGACAGTCACAACCTGCGTTTGATGGAGATGGGGCTCGTGCCCGGCGCCGCTATCAGAATGGTGAAGTCGGCGCCACTCGGCGATCCAATTCAAGTTTGCGTCCGGAATTATGACCTCGCGCTGCGTCGTGCCGAGGCGAAGTCAATCGTCGTTTCTCTTGACGAGAAGTGATCCGTCCTCACAATCACATGAACGCCGTCCTTGAAAGTTGTCACCCCGCCGAAGCACGCTCTGATACTAATTACGCGAAGCAACTTACGATTGTCGTCGCCGGCAATCCCAATGCGGGCAAAACAAGCCTCTTCAATGCACTGACCGGCCTCAGACAAAAAGTAGCGAACTATCCCGGCGTCACGGTTGAAAGCAAAAGGGGCGAATGGTCGCTTGATGGCGATTTGCCGCCAGTACGTTTGATCGATCTGCCGGGGCTTTACAGCCTGACTCCAACTTCGCTCGACGAACAGATTGCGCGTGATGTGTTGCTGGGTCGCGCGCCTGAAATCGCGGATCCTGATGTGACAATCGTGGTGGTTGATGCGACGAATCTGGTTCGCAATCTCTATCTGGCAACGCAATTGATCGACACACGGAGGCCGGTGCTAATTGCGCTGACGATGTTCGATCTCGCTCAGCGTTCAGGATTGAAAATCAATGTGCGGAAATTGAGTAAGGAATTGGGCGTAGCGGTGGTCCCTGTCCTGGCGAAGGAGCGTCGCGGCCTGGGTGAATTGGCGCGCGCGGTCCAAGTAGCGATTGAGCAAGCTGAACTTAAATTCCCTCTCCCTCTGGGAGCGGGTCAGGATGAGGGTCTACGGCGCAACGAGCCCTCACCCCTAACCCCTCTCCCAGAGCGAGAGGGGAACAGGACCAATCAATCAAGTCTGATTCAACGCTATGCGATGATAGAGCGAATCGTGTCGGATTCGGTCGACGTGAGCAACGATGACCGGATGCGCATCAGTGAACGCATCGATCGCGTCGTCACCCATCGAATCTTTGGCCCAGTAATTCTCCTGCTGGTGATGTTGGTAGTCTTTCAGGCGATCTTTTCATGGGCCAGTCTGCCGATGACGCTGATTGATTCGGTCTTCACCGGGCTGGGCGATCTGGTGCGCACGTACTTGCCGGCCGGTATCCTTACAGACCTTCTCGCGGATGGAATTATCGCCGGAGTGGGTGGCGTACTCGCGTTTCTGCCCCAGATTCTGCTGCTGTTCCTCTTCATCTCGCTGCTCGAAGATAGTGGCTACATGGCGCGCGCAGCTTTCCTGATGGATCGATTGATGCGCGCGGTCGGTTTGCATGGCAAGGCCTTTGTGCCGTTGCTCAGCAGCTTTGCGTGCGCAGTCCCCGGAATCATGGCGACGCGCACCATCGAACATCCAAAAGATCGCATCACCACGATCATGATTGCACCGTTCATGAGCTGTTCGGCGCGTCTTCCGATTTACACGCTGGTGATCGCGGCGGTGTTCTCGGGGCAGACTGTGCTGGGATTCGTTTCGCTTGGGGCTGTGATCATTCTGGCAATGTATCTGTTTGGAATTCTTGCGGCGATTTTGGTTGCGCTCGTGATGAAGCGAACCGTACTGAAGGCTCCGCCGACTCCGTTTGTGATGGAGTTGCCACCTTATCGCCTGCCTGACGCGCGCAATGTCGGCCATGCGCTGCTCAGTCGTTGCTCGATTTTCCTCCGCAAAGCCGGGACGGTGATTCTGGCGATGTCCATACTGCTTTGGGCCCTGGCAGCATTTCCGCGGGCATCAACCACGAACGTTACCAACGCATCCGAGGCTGCGCGCGCGCAAATTCAGAACAGTTTCGCGGGCCGCGCCGGCCGGCTTATCGAGCCGGTTATTGCGCCGCTTGGTTTTGATTGGAAGATTGGTGTCGGTTTGATTTCATCGTTCGCCGCCCGCGAGACAATGATCTCGACGCTGAACATCGTCTATAACGTGGGCGATGACTCCAGCAACAAATCATCGCTGGTTGACGCGATGCGAAACGCGCGTCGCGCCAATGGTTCGCGAGTGTGGACGCCGCTCACTGGCTTGTCGCTGATTCTGTTTTTCCTGCTCGCATGTCAATGCATGTCAACGGTCGCCATTGTGCGACGCGAAACAAATTCGTGGCGCTGGCCACTCTTCATGGTCAGTTACATGTTCGTGCTGGCATACGTAGTTTCGCTGATCACGTACCAGGGCGGCCGCTTGCTGGGATTTGCGTGAGGACCGCCAAAAGAGTGTTCAAACAAGCGGCTCTGCCCGCTGATGTGCGGAAGCGCTCTGCGCTTCCGTTCCGGTTCACAATGAATTAGGGCTTCGCCCTCGCAAGTTGGGCGTAGCCCAAAGTGAGAGGACAGTCATGCCGGAAGGCCGAAGGCCTTCCGCACATCAGTCGGCATAGCCGGAGTTTTTTTGATTAAAATTGTTCGCTTAAGGAATTGACCGGACAAGTCGATCAGAAAATTCCAGGCTCTTCGTCAAAACACGTGTAGCAGACGCGCTTCAACGCTTCAAAACTCAGAAGTTCGACATCGGGCGCGAGATAGCCGGCGCGCGGCTTCTCACACTTCAACAGGTCGGTACTCAGATATTTCTTGTTATCGTCCGGAAACACTGTCGTGACGACCGCATCATCACCCATCTCATCCTGCACCATCATCGCGCCCAGGAAATTCGCGCCCGAGGAGATGCCGACGCCGAGCCCAAGCTGCGCCGCCAGTTTCTGAGCCATCAAGATCGCGTCACCGTCACCGACACTGACAACGGAATCGAGCTGGTCCAGTTGAAGGATCGGAGGAACAAACTCGTCTGAGATGCCCTGGATTCGATGATGTCCGACTTTTCGTCCGGTCGAGAGCGTTGGTGATTCTGAAGGTTGTAATGGATGGAGCTTCACTTCAGAATTTCGCTCGCGCAGAAACCGTCCCACGCCCATGATTGTGCCACCGGTTCCAACACCCGCGACAAATGCGTCGGGAACGAGTGAGTGGAAATGAAGCTGCCACCAGATTTCGGGTCCGGTAGTTTTCTCGTGCGCCTCGACGTTGGCTTCGTTAGCAAACTGGGACGGTAAGAACACGTGTGACGTCTCGGCCGCCAGCTCTTCGCTCATCCGAATGCTGCCGACAAAGCCGCCTTGATCGCGTCGCACCGGGACAATCTTCGCGCCCAATGACTTAATCAGATGTACGCGCTCTTCGCTCATCCAATCGGGCATGAAGATCACGACCTGGTGACCCAACGCGCGTCCGATCGCCGCAAATGAAATTCCCGTGTTGCCACTGGTCGCTTCCGCGATCGTATCGCCCGGCCGGATGCGGTCTTCCTGATAAGCCTTCTTCAAAATATGAAACGCCATCCGGTCCTTGATGCTACCGGTCATGTTCATGTGCTCGGCTTTGGCATAGATCACCCGCTCTCGCCCACGATAGAGATATCGAATCGCGAGCAGCGGCGTGTTGCCGATCATGTGCTTCAGATTGCGGCTGCGGACTGAGACGGCGTGCCGTCGAATCGAGTCCAATCCGCTGGCCGGTTCCCGCGGCCTGACAGTAAGCACTTGTGACATGGTTACACGAATCCCGCGCGCACCAGCTGCAACGGATATGCCTCGCGCACACAGCGGTTTCTCATCGGATACTGTCACAACTGACAGGTTCGACGGTGCGGAAAGTTCCCCACAATTAGAGCGAAAAAGCCCAAGCAATTCGGCTATGTCGCAGTTTTTAGCCCAAGTTGGGCGAGCGACGCGGGCACGTCTATTGCTCTTGCGCCAGCAAGGATTCCGCTCTTTCTTAGACCAGAATTAATGCTTTAACGACCCTTGCTGTGGAGAGAATGATCATGAACGTCATGCGCCGAGCCGCCCTGGCTGAGCCCGAACGCCGAATTCCGACCCCGCGAATTCTGCCCTTCAATTCACCGTTGCGGACCGTGCCCGGAATCGATCGCGTCGCGCGCAGTCGCATTTATCCGCGCGGCGCGGTTGTCTTTCGCGAGGGCAATATGGCGCACGGCGTCTATGTTCTGTCATCAGGGCGCGCGAAGATCTCGATCTCGTCAGCCGACGGCAAAAAGATAATCATCCGGATTGCGAGGGGCGGGGACATTCTTGGACTCTATGCAGGACTGACAGGCC
>JADMIO011331870.1_pt1 | contig 19272 bp, 7 predicted proteins | sample 8958161 | NCBI WGS metagenome assembly JADMIO01 (sample SAMN16585339, study PRJNA669376) | soil metagenome | isolation source: Crop rotation soil | place: USA: Cullars Rotation, Alabama | collected 2011
TTAACTAATATAATATATCTCACTATTATAAATATTTACTTTTAATAAATATTAAATACTAAATTAATCTTTTACTATAATTATATCTAACTTTTATTCGTTAATAAAAAATATATTTAAATTATTAAACTTTAAGTATTATAAATACTAATATTTTAATAATATTCTTAATAATATTATATATAAATATTAGCTTTAAAATATTATATATTATATTTATTTTTAAATATTATTAATTAATATTATATTAAAAATATTATATATTAATATTAATTTTAAATTATTGTTAACTAATATTGATTTTAAAAAGTAATATATAAAAATATAAAATAATTATTTAATTAAAAGAAATAATATTATTTTAAATTATATTTAATATTATTTTTTATATTTTTTAAAAATAAAATATTTTTATATATATTATATAAAATTATTAATTTTGTATTAAATTAAATAAAAAATAATAAATTATAAATTTAAAATTTAAATATTTATATTTTTATAATACGATTATAATATTAAATAAAACTTTTATTTTTAACTATAATATTAAAAAAATATTATATATTTTAATAAAACCCGAATTAAATAAAATATTTTATATAATAATATAATATAATAAATTATAAATATATAAAATAATAATATATAAAAGTATAAAATTACTAATTTATAATAATATAATATAATAAATTATAAACGTACGAGATAATTTATAAGAATATAAAATAATAATATATAATAATATAAAATAATAATAAAAATATTAAATATTAATACATAATATAAAAATAATAATAATTTATTATTTAATAATAATTATCATCAAAGATAGTTATATTTAAAATAAATAATATTATATATTATTATTTAATTAATAACTTTTTATTATATTTAAAAGTATAAAAAGTATTTAGAAAAAACTTTAAATTATTATAAAAGAAGAAAGATTAGCCGTGCTTAGATTTCTTAGAATTTTAAATTTAAACTGGAAAATACTAAAACCGAATTAGGAAAAACCATTTCCTGAACCGTAAAAAAAAACGGGCTCAAAAATTTTTATTTTTTTACATAAGCATGTAAGCACCAGGGTCACTGATAAACTTGCAGGATAGGAATGGATGGGGCGGTGTGAAGGGACTAATCATATAGTTTATGTCGTAGGTGTTGGCCATCTGCGCCTCCCGGTTGGAGAGATAAGGGGCTCCATTTCTTTGCGTGCCGTACTATAGGCCGAAGGCTTGAAGACCGGCCGTACCCGGATTGGGTCTCGACATTATCTGGTTCTATGAACGGAATCTAAGGATAAGTTTTAGTTCTGCTTTGTATGATTGACCTCGCCGGATGAAGCAGAGTCAAACCTGTGTGATGGTGTCAAGGTTTAGCCGAAATGTAGAGATGTTCGAGAATATATTTTAATATAGTCAATAGATGGAAAAATTATATAATTTTTCCTTTCTTTTTTTTTTTTTTTTTTCTTCCGTTTTTTTCTCATAATTGAAATAAGATAATCAAGGAATGCGACCGAGACCCTTACCGATGACACGAAAGCGGGACTTTCGTGACAAAAGTGCGGCCGCTAATGGCAAAATCTCCAACAATACTAAATAAAGAATAGGCATGATCGGCTATCGTGGGGGGCGTCTGGAAATGAAAGACCGGCCATCTTTGTGTTCTTCGGGTTCTCCTTCGTGTTTCATTTCCACCGCATTGACGCCAGATGGCCGTTTTTCATGCGAAAAAAAGTTCGACACGAAAGATAATAGTTTCATAGATGCATGCTGGCGTTTTCGTTTTCATTTGGAGAATGAAACAAAAGCCTGGCACAACAGAAACAAAGCACTATAATTGAAGGAAGGAAAGCAAAGCAGCTGGAGTTGACGTACTCGAAATCTTCTAGTGTATGTACTAAGAAGCTCGAACTCTGTTATAAAACAAAGTTGGTAGAATTTAGGAGAGTAGGATAAAAAGTGATGTGAGGCTCTCTGGATGGCAAATTTCAGGCAAAAAGTGCTGGAAACCCTTTTTGGGGGACCCACCAATACGGAACGGGAGGATCGTTAGATCTCAATCCTCTGCCAGCCCTATCCGCCGCCACGCGCCTTTTGCCGTGCCCCCCTTTTTTTTTGGTTCCAATTTTAACCCAAAAGGAGAATTTCCAGAAGCATCGTGGAAAAAAGCGTGTTCTTTTTTCCGCGGGAATTTTCTCAAAAAGGAAGCAACCCCCCCCAGTTGGTACCCCTTCGTTGTTATATTATCCCTCTGTCGCTTTAAGTCTTCCGGAGGTCAAAGAGGAGGATTGAATCCCAACCGTCTGGAAGAACATGAACACCCCTGGCTCGAGGACGAACCCCTCACCAAAGCCTGGGTAACTGGGATTTTTGTTTCTTTCTACACGTGACTTGAAGCGTCAACTAAAAATGCCTTCCCTCTGAACAACGAGGAACGCTCTGGGTCTGAGACTGGACTGAGGGACAGTGTCCATCGAATCTATACCTCACAGGCGTTCGGATGCCTGAGCTCGCGCACTGCCATGTTGGATGTGAGGCTTAAGTGGGTCGAGGAGAATCAAATATGGAAAAAGTGAGCCCTACTGCTTTCTGTAACCAAGGCGTTCTTCTGCAAGAAAGAGCAGAAGGAAGATGGGATTGATGCTCAGAGGTCGTGGAGTCAAATGGCGGGCATGTTCGCAAATGGCGAAGAAACAACACAGCCGTCATTCCTTTTGATCCGCCCGGGTCACTGATACTGAGGGATTGAAACCGAACAAGAACTGAAGAGAGCGAGAACTGAAGGGGTAAAATGGCAGTGGCTTTGACGTCTAGGTAATTGAAAGAAGAGAAGCGGCTCTTTTGTAGGATTGGGGAGTGTAGCCCTGTTGGAGCGAAGTCGAAGGAAAATAAAGAAACGATTTTTGCTGTCAAGAGGTTGAAAAATCGAGGTCGTAATAGCTATTGGATTGAAGCAAAGCACAGGAAACACAACAAGAATATATACAAAATAAAACAAAATTAAGGGAAATAGAGGAATAATAATAAAAGTTGATGTATCATTCTGAGTATCGCGTACTCTCATTGATATTTGTTCCGTTACGCCATTTTATTTTTTATTACTCTCTTTTATATTTATTTAATTTTTTTTCGATCTTGCTCTCTACACTTACCCAGGGGGGAGGTGCACTGACTTCCGTTTGGTGTAGTGCGTGTTAAATCAAACGAAGCGGGCAACTTTTCTATCCCCAGCATCCCGGCAATTCCCGCCTCAATATCACGAGCACCGCCCATTCCCTTCCCTCTATTTTTTTGTGGTTTGCTCTCTCCCTTTTTTTTTTAGGTCACCTTGGCCAGTCCCGAGGCCACCACCACCCAATAATACCTTTGTTTGATTTTTCCTTTTCTTCAAAGCATCAACACCTCCACTTATCTCGAACATCTCTAAAATCTCTAGCAGAAGAAAAGAGCACAACTTGAAGTGTGCCGTCTTTGCTCTGCTTGCATTTGGGGACTTCCCTTTGTGCTGCCGTGGAAAGCTCGCTTGTAGCTCTCCGACCCCGCTACCTCCGCAGACAATCACCGGTTCCCGTTCTCTGGAAGCTGCGAAGGAAAGGACTCTCGCTTAGAACTCAAGACGAGCGGGAGACTTCTGCACAGCTTTGAACTTGCTCCAGACTGTCTATATTCAGCTCAGACATGGACAACATAAAAGTGGCCAAGGTACGTCTATCTGTTTGCTTGCACGCCTTTCGCCGCCATCTTGTTCTCAACAGTGCGCCGTTTTCGAGAAAATGAGCATTTCGTCTCCTGGGGTGGATCCAAAATAGAGCTCTTGGAAAAGCTAACGCCTTACCCGAACCCAACTACGGCTTCGTCCCCGTCAAGGTGGAAAATGTATCGCTGGTGTTCCAAGGCCACCCTTCCAGCGGGACCCTTCACGTCACGCCTCACCATCTAATATTCTCGCACGCCGCCCCTCCAGCACCCGAGACTCAGCAAAGGTCGGGATCCGAGGATACGCAGTCGGAAGCTAATGATACCCGACCTAAACCTCCGCCGAGGACGCCAGAGGTGTGGATAACGTACCCCATAATCTCCACCGTCGAACGGAGGCACATCGGGGGCATAGGCGGCCCCACATCTGAGGAACCTACACCCGGCGACGCGACGCCAAACCGGAGACAATCACAGCCCGCTCTCGCGATACGGATAAGGTGCAAAGACTTCAACTTTGTTACGCTCTGTTTCGAGAAGGAGAAGGATGCAAAGGACGTTTTCGATAGCATCAAGTTGTTGTCGTGCTGCGGTAAAGATTTCTAAAACTAAATCTGTCCCATCCTCCACATCTCTTTCTTATTCTAATTCATTTACATTCTAGGCACTATTGAGAAGCTGTATGCATTTTTTTACAAGCCCCAGAAACCGGAGAAGAACATCACAGGTAGCTGGGATCTTTACGATCCAGTCAAGGAGTTTGAGCGGCAGGGTATCACGAAAGATTGGCGGCTGTCAAAGATAAACGAGAATTACACGGTCCGTAGTGCATAAACACCTCATTGTGCAAACCAATCGTACTGCGCGAGACTTCTAGATCTAACACGAAATGGGAATAGTTCTGCGAGACATACCCTGCGAAGCTTTTCGTCCCATCTGTCATATCAGACATGACCCTCAACTACGCCGCGAAGCATCGGTCGCGAAACAGGATACCGGTCCTCACATACTTCCACAACGTCAACGGCTGCACCCTGACGAGGAGCAGTCAACCTCTCACCGGGGTTCGACAAAATAGGAGCGTCCAAGATGAGAAGCTGCTCTTGGCAATCTTCGAATCCTCTCACGCTTCGAAGACGCGGCCACCAGGCGCATCTTCCTCATCCATAACTCTCATACCGACGGAAGAGGAAATGTCCCAGCCTTATAATCCGACCACACCGCGGAACGTTTACGGCGCCCAGCAGACGAACCTTATCATCGACGCACGGCCCACGATCAACGCTATGGCGCAACACGCAGCGGGTGCGGGCTCGGAAAACATGGAAAACTACCCGTTTGCTAAGAAGCAGTACCTGGGGATCGACAACATCCACGTCATGAGGGATTCGCTATCGAGGGTCATCGAGGCGATCAAGGATTCAGACCTGACGCCGTTCCCCGCCAACCGTGAGCTCCTCGCGAAGAGCAACTGGCTGAGGCATATCGGTGGACTCCTGGAGGGAACGAACGTCATCACGCGCCAAGTCGGCCTCGAACATTCATCCGTGTTGATACACTGCTCTGATGGCTGGGACCGGACGGCCCAGCTGAGCGCACTTTCCCAGATTTGCCTCGATCCGTACTTCAGGACGCTGGACGGCTTCATTAAATTAGTCGAAAAGGATTGGGTGTCGTTTGGTTTCAAGTTTGTCGACAGGTGCGGGTTCTTAAGCTCTGAAAAATGGTTTACCGATGCAAAGTCCAGCGACGGCGAACCGAGACCGCCGGGGGTGTCCGGCATCGAACAGGCTTTTGGGGCAGCCAAGCTATTCTGGGATAGGAACAAGCCCGGAGCTTCTCCCGGAGACGTCGATGCTTCGAGCGACACTGAGCCAACACTCCTCGACTCGACCACTCCCAAGAAATCCAAGCAATCAAAATCTCCTGCACCTACAGGCGCAAACGTGAAGGAAACCTCGCCGATATTCCACCAATTCCTCGACGCCACCTACCAGCTTCTGCTCCAACACCCTAAAAGGTTCGAGTTCAACGAGCGTTTCCTCCGTCGGTTGCTCTTCCACCTATACTCCTGCCAGTACGGCACCTTCCTGTTCAATACCGAGCGCGAGCGGAAAGAGGCGAAGATACAAACAAGAACCCGTTCCGTCTGGGACTACTTCGTCGCGCGGAGGGATATGTGGATGAATCCGGAATTCAACAAGGATTTGGATTCCGATGAAAGGGGAGGGTGGGGCAGGTTGATATTCCCCGATGGGAAACAGGTCAAGTGGTGGTGGGAGGCGTTCGGCAGGACTCACGACGAGATGAACGGGAGGAAGACCATATTCAGCGAGAGAGACGCTCGGCGGCAAGAGCCCACTGTCGTCGTCGAAGATCAGATTGGAGTTGTCAAGCCGGATATCGACGCAGGTGCGCAAGCCGCAAACCCTGGGGAAGGCTCCGCCGTGCTTGGCACCGAGGCATCCTCGAGGCTTGCCGACGCCGCTGCGACCTCTGATGCACAGGTGGACAAGCCTTTGCCTTCGATAAAGGTCATGGACACGCCTGTCGAGGCCGAATTACAATCTCCTTTGCCGCCCTTGGTAGCTCTCAACCCCACGGAAGTGGAAGGTTCCAGTTCACCACCAAGGGATCCCGACCAGGATCCGCTTGGAGGTCATATGGCAGTAGATATGGACCTCTCAACGTCTGCGAGAGGTAGGGCCGCGGCGAGCAGCAGGAGCCGAAGCCGAGGTGGTAGCACCAACTCCAATCCCGGCATTGGCGATAATAACGACAAGCCTGATACAAGCGAAGCCGCTGACGAGGGCAAAATGGAGCGGAGGTTCGAGCAGATGGAACTGATGGAATAGAACGCTGGATTTCCTTTCCTTTCACCCCTTTTTGACAAGGTTCCTTGGCTTTCTTAATACGGAGTTACTGGTTTTTGTCCTTGCATTTTTACAAGGCTTACTTCTTTTCTTGCGCTTCTTATTTGTTCTTTTTCTCGGTTCTCATAACTTAACTTTCTTCTTACTATTAAAACGCATATGCAGCGTAGATATCCTCTCATGCACAGAATAATTTTCATATCTTTATATATTACTTCCAGCGACTTGAGCTGCCCTACAATTAGCATTGCACCCAGCTCCCTTACACATCTAAACTCTCCTCCATTAGCACTCCGCTCGGCTTTTCCTCTGTCTTTCATTACTTTCTGCTCTTTTTTTCGTCCTTTTTATTCCTCATATATACGTTTCAACCCCTCACAAAGAAAACCTAGACGAGATTGAATCTTCTTCCCCTTATTATCATTACACTAAATTGTACATATCTGTTCAGGGTTCTCTTTATGTATCATAAAAAAATTAGCCACCGCTAAAAGACAATTTAGTGGAGTTAGACGATGATGCTGACGAGCCTTGAATCCATCTACCAAACATGATAGCGCAGATGGTCTTCATTGAATGAATATAAGGGTATAGAAAAGTAAATGATCGTTCTTCGGACTTACCAGGTACTTGCCGGGAACCCTCGAAGAGGTTGAGGTCTACTGTAAACTCCATAGTCGATAGTGGCTACCCGGTTCCAGGTTGCACCACTAGGACTCGTTCGACGGTGGCGCGTCGGAGGACCCGCAGAGAGGTTAGAGCAGAGTTGATTGCGTCTGTTAGGAAGTTATACCGCGAACTGTTGGGGACAGGCGGATGCTAGTTAGAATAAACACGCACGTTACTTACCACAGCGCTAGGGTTACTGTCTCCAGGTTTCCTTTGGGGCGGCAAAAAGGCACACGCCAGGAGACGTTCGCGTTGACCAATACGATACAAAAAGAGCACAAGAGTGAGAGCGACGGCAGGTTCATCCTGTTCGTCGATTTCGGACTTGTATCCTGGATTAGCGCTGCATGTAGGATATTATTTACGATGGGCTAACTAAGCCCTGCACTGAAAATGGCTTTTTGCGATGATCATCTACCTATAACTCAATCCAATGCACCTTCTGGTCGTAGGAGCTCGAGTCCGGCGCAGAAGGGGGAGATGCTGACAAATAATAGGAGTCATCGCCTCTAATGGAAAGGCTGAAGCGAGTAAATATGTACCAGCCACGAAGTGCAGCTGTATGAATCATTTCACAAGCCTGCTACCGGTCATTGACAACATCGATAGCCAGCTCTTTTGAGCGGTCCATCTATTCCGCATACGGCTTGGTAACCTGCCGTACCCGGAGGCCTTACCATCTCCCTCTCGTCTATGTTCAAGAAGCTCCCGTGAAAGCCGACGACGAGGATACACCCCCCGTGATGCCATTGAGACGGCGCGCTGGAAGCGCCATAGCGTCAAGAAGTCAGAAGGAAATGACGCCACTGCAGCGCAACTGGGAAGTAAACTCAAGGTGCAGTTCAGCTTCAGAAAGACGGGTACGTTGGACAAGATCATATGGATGCCCGACCTAAAGGCTCAAAAACCACGCACTGGCGTCGGCCGCGGGCTGGAAAGTCTCGAGGGGGTAGTTTTCTTTCGAAATCTACTGCACTAATGATCTCGAAGAGGGGCATAATTGCTTCGGTGCGATTAGCAGTAGTAGTGGCAAGGGGAAGAGCCACCAGCGCGTAGAGACCGGTGACGTCGTTGACGTGAGGGGACGCTCCGAAGGAGCAGGGTTCTTCTGCTTCGCAGACCTTCTTCAGCAGGAATTCGGGTTTCTACGTCGAGCGCCCGGGGTCGGTGTTGTGATCTCGTCTCATGGCGGAGGAGAACTAAGATAGGAACAAGTTACTATTATGCCAGCGCCTTAGCTTTTGCACATTCGGAGGAGGTATAGTGCCTTGGGCCCTGGTATTATGTTCGACGGCGAGGCCGCGCAGGAGATGAAGCAGGTCAGCCAGAACGCAGAGACCAAGCAGCAAAATATTCCCAAGAAACTGAAAAATGTCTTGTTCGGGTCACCATAGGAGATGGAAAAACAGCAGCCGGCACAGGAAACTCGGCAGCACGGCGGTGAGGAATTTATTGCGGAGGAGCAGCCTACCGCGGCGCTCCTCGTGAGCCGAAAAAGTTGAGGAAGAATATATATATATATATATATATATAAGGGGATGTTGTGGAGATCGGTCCACATTACTCAACTTTCAGTTTTACTACGTGGACTTTCCAATCGACTGGTTATTGGTGATATAATACCATTTCAATCTGGTTTACACTATTTTTCTTTTATACTATCAGATTCTATATCTTAACATTACCTTCTCCTTGTTTCTTATTTTTTGTCTGCACTGCATTACACCATTGATCCTCCTCCGTCATGCTTATAACTTAAAGAGAAGCAAGACAAGAGCAAGCCTTACCAGGGATGTATTGGACATTTTTAGCTGATCATTGTATATGAGGCACTGCATCGACGGTGATTATCACGGGCCAGCCCGTCACATATCTCCCATGATATATAAAGGCGATGGTCATTAAGAATTGGTTTCTTGATGAAATATAACGTCAAGGTATAACGAAGCGAAATTAAGAGCTCGCAAAAAGGAACGGTTTATTGAACGTATGGATTTTCTGTACAATAAAGACAATGATATAACGATAACTTCTCCACCAATAATCTATTAACTCTACCTCATTCCCTTCTATAGAGCCTATGCGTCTCCAGTCCCTTCGTACCCCATTTCCAACCAACGGGCCCCCTCCAATTCGTAGACCCCGGGGGATAAACTTGCATCCGCAAAGCGACAAAGCGTCGTGTTTAAAAAGGCTATAAAGTTGTCAGCGACCCTCTATACCCTACACCACCCCAAGAAAAAGAATAATAGAGATTGCCGAGACGTACGTTATCGCTCGGCGGGATTTCCCTGATCCAGTAACTCCCGAAGCCCGGGATTTTCTGTAGTATGTCCCTTCGGACTCTGGGCATCCCCTCCGCGAAGAACAGGGCGGCGAAGCCGGCGACGCCGCCGAAGGCTGCAAGGGTCATGCCTAGGCGGCCCATCGAAGTAAAGGTCATACCGGCGAAGTGAGGTTGCGGTTTGAATCTGCGTAAAAGGAAGATGATATTAGTCGGCGGCGTATGACAAAGGGGGGACGAGGAATAGTATGATAGGAGCGTACTTCGGTGCGAAGGGGCTCGTGTATGCCTGCATTGTATTCTACGTTAGCTCGACAGTGTAAAAAAGAAAAAAAACTGCGAAGAGGGCGGCCAGTCAGGCACGGGGAGAGGGGACAGTGGGACGTACCATTGTGATCTGTGGGGAGCCAAAACAGCGCCTGCTCTTATACGATTATAGATGGGGGTGGAGATTGTGCAGTTGAGCTTGGTTCTGAATGGAATTGAGGTTCTTGCCGTTGGTAGTTTGTTGTCGTTGACGTTTTTTTTACCCTTGATTGACTTTAATTTCGCTGCTTGGTTCTTCCCTAATCAGCCAATCAAGTGGCACTCATTTTTCTGAGTTCAAAGTTTTCTTGGCATTACCACTCAGCTCGCAGTAACGCCACCTAAAAATCACTGGGGTGTTCAACGGTTGTGGCACAACGAAATAGCCCGCGCCCTATCCTCTATAACCATCTTCGTCGCGGATTTGAGCTGTTCGCCAACACATGACATCACAAATTGTCGTAGCAGGAATGCTGCCATTGGAACAAAATGTCGCTTTGACAGGAAAAAGATTCACATGAGATATAGAGAGGCGCAGTCATTTCCGTCTCGAGGTTGCGACATGGGGTAATGTAACCCGGATTATCCCAGAAGCGCGTCGAAGCTGAGTTGAAGCCAAGCTGAAGTCGAATCCTTTGCTGAGTCCAGTTCATCAAAAAGGGCTTCCCTTTTTCCTTTTACAATTATCTCATCGCCTTGAATATGACTTGGGAGTATTATCTACTTGCGTTTTATACGTCCAATAGACTGTTATTTGAAAATATATACATCTACTATTTGAATGTATACCTATACAAAATGAAATGAATCGTACAATTATAACAATATTAAGGCATAAACTTGTAGAGTCTCCAGACTAAGAGACGCCTCGCTCAGGGGACTAGTAAGAAGTAATTTCTTATCCTCTGGATTTATCACATATTACGAAAATTGATGGTTCATGAGGGACTCTGCGTCTACTTGAAGTGGCTTTTGAGCCAAAGTACTTAATCCTAACCTTGGGCTTTGGTAATTACGGAATAAAATATAACGAATCATACTTACTGCAACAAATCCGCTCCTCTTGATGCTCAGCCAGAAATCGCTGACGTTAGGGCCATCAGTTCAAATTGCACAACGATGAGTATTGTGGAAGCTTAGTCCAGAATCCAATTCATTCTTAGAATATTTCAAAAACAAAAAACAAAAAAAAGTTAAATTGACATCCAGTTCAAAACGCATGTCTCTTCACGAAACTACTTCAGAAATACTCTGGTCGTATATCTCCTCCCAGTCCAGATTGGCAAAAGAACATGACTAACAGGCATATATATTGAAATATAAACTCGTTAGATAATTATATAACTGAAAATGACACGGTGCTAACTTGAGCAAGTGTACTTAAGACATACCACGACAAGGACGAGTGTTTCCAGAGCATACCATCAGTGCCATGACCAAAGTTCGGTACCACTGCCACGAGATATTGAATCCTCGCTCTATGAGGGCTTCCTACCGCAAACACAAAAGAAGGGCAAACGATGTGCTAGCCACGTAATGTGCGCATATCCCTTCCCAAGACGCGCATACACGAGCAGTCAAGAAAAAATATGATAACATTATACTGGCGGTCAAGAGCTCGGGCGATCGCCACGCCAGTCGCGTTGGGAATTTCATATCACCATGTTATGAGTGTACAGCTACATTGCTACGGCAGCAAACGAACCAACAAAACATCATGATTAACGGTAAAGTGCTATCATGTGCCGTTCTATCAAGGGAGATCCATGTATTCATTTGAAATGTGGATATCTCTATGAGCTACCTGGTTCGAAGTCCACCTCAGTTCGTTAATTATAGCCTATAGTCAACCCTTTTATACCTGCTATTGAGTTGCAAAATGGTTCTACGCTGTGACGTGGACGGAGTGATATTCCATCTGACCCCTAGATAAAGTGCTAGTAAGTAGATCAGAGGGAAGTGAACACAGTCCTTTAACAATTTCGTTAAACCACGGAATTGTCTTTGGTGGCGAGGTAATTTTTCCCCGTCCCGACATGTCCGGCACGGCCTACATTGAACCACAGGTAGGGCTTCGTTTTCGCTAACGACAACCCTGGATAACTTCGTTTGAAATTGGTCAGCTGGGTTACAAGTTTGAGTTGTTAATATTGCGCACATGGCTCTATCATATCAAAATTAATGGTTACAGGAGATAGCAGTAAGTTTTACAATAAGAAGTTCAAGTCCATCTGCTTTCTTTTCATGGTCCACTATTGGTAGGGAATGCAGATTGAAACAGTGGAGACCGAGTCAACGGACCTCGCCCCTTTGTCAAAGTAGGAAGACGAATCCCGCTGATTTCGTACCATTGCAGGGTGTGATTGCCATCAATGGCAGTGCTCTCACTCGGCCCAGAGCTGCGCCGAGACAAATCCTGCAAAGCCACTAATCGTGAACTGTCTGCACGGGGTAATAATCTACCCGTTTACGAAGGTGTTTTGGGATTGACACGGTTTAAGAATACTAAGGTTGGCGTTTGCAGCTCTCTTTTTTATCGTTATTTTATTTTATTTCATTCTTATTTGTATATTTCATTTTTATATAGTAAATGTCAAATTTTTTTAATTTTATTTTGAAAACTATAGATCCCGTGTTCGAGCTTGGCCATGGCGTAACGGCAACGAATTAAAATCCCTAATGTTATCTAGGTGGCCGTGGCCTTTCTAAGCAACTGTTATGAATGGTCAAGGCTGTTGTTGGAACAAAGGGGTAAAGACCTAGGGCTGAAGATTGAGGCAATAACACTAAAGAAACAAGATTGCGAACAGAAGTTGTAAGCCTGAAGCTGCTCGTCCACCAAGCTGTCAATCTTCTTTCCAACCAGGTATCTCATTTCTAAACCGATTGATATTTGAAAATAGATAGTTTTCGGAAATATCAGGAGAGGATATTAATATATGTAAATTACAAATTAATTATAAGGATTTTAGAGGGATAAAAATAAACAACGCCAAGAAGAAACGACAAGTTCAGATCCGATAGTAGATCATTGGTTCATCCGGTTGGAGGCGCCTCCGAGACCGAATAAAACTGAGGTGTGCAACCGGCGTTTGACGATAGATACGCTCCAAGTTGGTGATTGTTACGCAAGTTATGCGCAATCGAATAACCGTCAAAAGTGGGTCGGTCACATGGTCGTACGATGCGGGTCGTATGATGCGGGTCGTCTGTTCTTCCGGGAGGCCTCGAATATTGTGCGGGAGAAGATCTATTCCCAGTGGGCGCCTATAACAGTTCAATTTACAATTACTACCACTGTGTGGTACAGCAACCCTTTCTCCTTATCAAGCTTTTCTGTCAATCAGATAAAGCATGCACGGAGTTTTTTTTTTTTTTTTTTTTTTTTTCGCTCCTTTTGTGTCGTGTGTTCGGGAAAGGCCACCCCCCTCGTTTTGGTTGACCGACGTTTGGTTTGAGGCTGAGTATCCCTCGTTCCGCCCGCGCCCAGTTCAAACCGGAAGCCGAGTCCCTTTGTCTGAAAAAATCCACGTTGCGATCTATTCTTTGGTCGCCCGGCAAATGTGAAGTCGAAACGGTGCCCCCTTTACGCAGTTGAGATCCGATATACCCTGAAGGAAAAATAGAACACCAGAAAATCGTTCGATAATCCTTCCACGAATAAAACGCACGAATTATCTTTGGACGTCTTTCTCTTTTATCCTTGTGTCAGCACGCGAGAGCCATGCAGCCAGGCAGACGGGACCCACTGACAACCCAGCTGCAGATCTTATCCTCAACAATGAGTATATCTCCTTTCATAGCTTCCAGTATCTGTCATTTATGGTCCATTCTTAGAACTCAGCGTACCTTCCGCTATCCACTCGAAGGGACAGACTATTAGATATATAAATATAATATTGTACTGGGCTTCAAAAATTGTGTGTTTTAGACCGTTGGCGTTTTGTGTGTCTCAAGAAAACCCGGGTTGAGTCCTCGAAAGCACATGCGGGATTAAGATAACCTCTGCCAGCTCCTCCACGGTATTGATCATAGCAATTTTTTTTTTACACCTTCCCCTCTCTCGTTTGCAGTAGAGCTCTTCGTATTGTGTCGGATCAACTCATTATGTCCCTATAAACTGTATCTCGCGGTATTATGATTGAAAACTAGTAGGGGCGTCGATCTGGCACGGTTGTGGAGTGACACTGTATACCCAGCTGGTGACTACTTTGCAAACATCAAAATACAATGCAGTACAAGAGCTTGGCTAGTACTCCAAGATATTATACCTAGTGAAATATACATCTGCCGGTCTTATTCTAGTCAAAATCCAAATAGCCCAGCCAAAAAGGTTCGTTACTAGGCCCTGAGAGAAGTACTTACCTAACCTCGTATTAGGTGGCCTTAGCCTACATTTGCCCTGCGGTTTCAACACTTGAAATTTTCTCAACTATTTTATAAACATGCCATGACTTGACGTTCATCCAACTGTAGATCAAGGCTTGGAGAACTTGGTTTTTGGCTTAAATGAACAAATAATGAATACAACACAAGAACAACACTATATTTCAGGACTAGGCTCATTTTCGTGAATCTGGGTGTTGCTCCAAAGCCATCTGGCCCAACCTCCATTATCAATATATGGAACGACAACGACATTGCAAACTGAGTCAATAAATAATGAAATAATATTCTGCTCACCAGATAGTTTTCCAGAGAAGCACGTCTTCTCAGCGCATATGAGATACGAAATCTGTGGAAGAATTGGTCTCTGTATTGTTTACAGACAGCCTTTCCATGGAGCGTAAGCTTTCATTATGAACTAATATGTAGTATTTCAAAATGTATATTGCCGTTGTGTTTCGCGTCTGAAAACTGTGGCAAAAAAAGCCTCAAGTCAACTTTATATTCGCGGCCTATAGCAGTTTGGGGACCGAAAGATCCACAGATCGTCACTCAAGTAGCACGCTTAAAGCTTTCACTTTTTTAAACCTGCTATCTCCTCCAAACGCGATTGGTGGAAATTAGTGCATTTCAGACATATGAACGGAACCACGATTTTAAAATAGTCTTTCTCGCGACCTTGAATACGAAGAGCCTCGCTTCCTGAAATCCATTGTCATAATTGGTGCTCGCTCTGGTCGAACTTCGCCCCAGGGAAATCTCAGCCAGCTACCTCTCCGCCTATTGCTTTGCAGGTTTACGCGGTTTCCAACGAAATTATAGTAAGATCGCTTTAGAGAATACAGATGCGAGGAAAGGTTGTTCCTGGCGATCTGAAGTGGGTCTCTTTCGTTTATCTTCTTAAAAGGCGAAATTACAGCGGAAGGGAAGGGAGAAGATCGTGAAAAAAATTTATTACGATTGATCTTCGTTCGCTTTGCCTTTCTTTACATTAATCTGTCAACATTTCTCAAGGATATACCTGTGATTCGTCATCAGGGACCTAAGAGCATAGCAGCCGTTGTGAATGCCGGCATAATGCAATGTGGTAATATCTCGTACGGGTTTAAAATAAAAATAAAATAAATTTAAATAGAAGTAGCTCTAGGATAATATACTGCTCGAAAGGGGTTTTTATTTTCATTAATCGCGAGGTCTTATAAGGCCAAGACAAAATCCGTCCAAAATATATATTTTTGCCGCTAATGAGTACAAATCCAAACATGGTGTGTCTAATGGACCTCTTGCTTGGACGGCGACGTTGACATCGTATTTGATAGTTGACCAAACAAAAATACCAGGGGGTTATTGAGATCACGGAAAACAGAGGAGATATGTCATTTTATATGCGTGAGCACAGACTCCTGCCGAAAATCCGCACGAAAGCCATGCAGAGTGGACCCCAGGCCAAACCGGAGTTTATGGAGGTTTGAAAGTAAACATAAATAGTAAATAAAAAAGTAAACCTCGTACGGAAGAGCCGCCGACTATAACTCGACGCAGGGTCCTCGAGAGAGGAAAGGAAGCTTTCGGAAGGAGGCTTTTGGATCAATTTCTCTACGCTTTCCCCCAGTGCCTCTCCTGGCTTCCGTGGATCCAAAAATAGAGAACGCTCCGGCCAAGATATGCAGAGGGGGATTTTTCCCGGGCGAGGAGAAAAAGAGAGACAAAAGATCGATCTACATTCTAAGGGGCAGAGGAAAAGTCTCGTGGGACAATCAGTAAACGGAAGGTTATTATGAAAATGGAACAATAAATAGAACAAATAAGGGGTAGTTCTCTGGGGTTTTGGTTGAAATGCCGTTTAGTTTTCCTGAAGATCGATGCTGTCAATACTGGAGATACTCGAAATCTGTAACGAATTCTGCAACAGATAATGCACTCGGAAACGTGCGTTTAAAAGAACCGTTCTTCGCCTCATAACTGTATAGAATAATATGCATAGATCTATTTTTGAGATCTATAGGTAATATATGGTATTTCGTTCATTGGGGATATTGAAATATTGAAAACGATGTCAAGAAAATAAATTGAAGAAAAAAGACTTGTTTTATCAGCTCAGTACTTTTTTTTTTTGTCTTTCTTTCTCTGGTCCGTTCTTTTTTAGGTGCGTTCACCTTCCGCTTCCAGGTACTCGTTTCTTATTTTTCCCCGCGATCTTCACTGCGAGTTATTATTATTATTATTATTATTATTTTTTTTTTTTTTTTTTAAGAAAAATATAAAAAAAAAAAAATAAAAAAAAATAAAAATAAAAATAAATAACAATAAAAACCCCTATAACATTTTAGTTTCTTCATAAACCTCAGAATTATTTTCAAAGTATACAAAGTTATTATTATTATTATTATTATTATTATCATTCTTTTTGGTTTTATGAATTTTACTTTATTTATTTTTCGTTATTGGTCATGCTGTGTTGTCTATCCTTAAGAAAATGTCTCTGGTTCTCATTTCGCTTCTCTATTCGCCTTTGGATCTCGAGCAAAGATCCTTCATTTCCACTTTCGTCTCTTTTGAGGGTGACTGCAATACTGAATCTCTCTTGAGTTTTCTTACCGTTTTCTAGAGCCGAAAAAAGAGACGACAAGGAAGTGTCTATAGTTATTATTGCAAAGATGGACCTCATGCTGAAAGCACTTTGTAAGAAAGCAAATGGACAATAATAATAATGATAATAATAATTGCAGTTCGATGTAAAAGGGGTTTAAACTGTGGTAGTATATATATCGCAGGATACATTTTTGAGATGAAGACTGTTCAAGGCGGTTGATGGTACTGAAGGTGCAAAACCTGGCAATGATGGCAAGTAACTGGTGCGTTGAAATCGTTTTCGCTTTGAAAGGAAATTGATCAGACGAAATTGACAGGGGGGCAGTATCCTTTGTTCAGGTACAAAGTCAGAGGTCTGGCACCGGGGGATGCCATGGGAGTTGCCCCCGAAGCGAAGCTCTAGTCCCTAAAGACAGAAAATTCAAGCCCGAGTGACGGCAGGCAGCGTCGGGGAACTTCCCCCACCATTGACCTTCAATCAATTCGAAACCTGGGGTAGTTTACTCAACTATTTTGGCGGAGGATTTGTGGCGGTGTTCAATACATTAAAATCAAGAGTCTTTTTACCTGGGTTCCTTGCTTTCCTCTTCGTTTGCTCGCCTGCCTATAGACATTTAATTTAAGGGTAGGAATGTTCCAGTCTCATTCAAAATCCGTGCTCATTTCCCTTTCTTACCTCGACCCCATCAACTCACTCCAGTTATGTCGACACTAAAAGATATTGAAATTGTATATTTGACTTTTCCTGCTGGTATACGCAGCTTATACTTTCATTGCTTGGCTTTGTTCGCCCTATTGTAAACTCTCTCAAAAGATAGTTTGTACCTGGCGTCCAGTTCCTTATCAAGGCGGGCGTCGGATGGTTCGATGGAGTAGAAACGCTCAAGTAACTATATAGCGAATAAAAGCTACCTTTTATCATCTCCATCGCTTAATACATGTATATATATGATAAATAAGTCCTTCTTTCGTGTCTTATTAGTTCGACAAACTACAGGTTTCAATATTACGGTATGAGGCTCTGCGCTTTTGTGTTAAACCTATTGTCGTCAAACCCGCAACGGTTAGCTTCTCCGTTACGGGATCAACGAATACATTGAACTAATGAAGGTTATATATTAATATTATTAATATTATCCCTGTTTATAGCCGTGCCGCAACGAGAGGATTGTTACTGTCTAATCTTCATATTCTACCTCTGTATGCACATTTTTTCTGCGCTGTTAATATAGGCTATTACATACTAAAAGCCTGTGTTGCGGATAAAGTGAGCAACAATGAGATTCCCAACTGTCATCTATAATATCGAAAATCGAAAATCGGATTTAAAGGTTAGGATTTAGCCCCAAATGAGCCTGCGCGAGTCAGTGGCAGTCGTGAAGCATTCGCAAAATACTCCTTTTTTGTTATTTATATTTATTTTTTCCTCCTATTTCAATACACTAATAACTAAAATTTTGTAATTTCTATCATGATTTTAATTTTCATTTTCACTAGTTCGAAAATAAAAGGGATAGTAGTGAGGAAAGTAGGGGAACGGGAGTCTCCTCAGTCTACAAAATCCGGAGAAGATCACCGCTCAAACTGTTTTTCTCACTTTTTTTTTTTTTTTTTTTCAACTGTTGCATAAAAAGCCGCCCCGCTCCCTTTCTTGCAATTTCTGCAACTAAAAAAAAAAAAAGAAAATATGAAGAAAAAAGCGCAAGGGGGTGTAAGATCCCACGAATACGAAACCTTCCTGGTTTCCTTCTAGAATGTTGCTTCTTACGGTCTAGTACATTTGAAGACAAGTTTGCCTCTGGGAAAATGAATGTACTATAATAAAAAAGCAAATTAATACAAATCGTGACTGTAAATATATTTATATAGAAAAGGGGAGAAACCAGGGGATTGCGTTCAAACCTCGTAAATCGGACTTTTGTTCTCGGACCTGGCTATCAGTGAGTATAATAACTACGAATGAACAGACACTCAAGGATGCTATATGTTAGAGGAGTTTGGGGTAAATGCTAAGTAGTTCGGAGAATTTCTAGACTGGGGATTAGGCAAAACAAAGGACATCCCAACTGGAACAGCCGATGTAAAATCCAGCGATGATCTTCACGAACGATTTCGCCATCCGGATAACCCATAGTCGTCGTCATTCACAGCAATTGGATCGTATTGATAGTACCCTTATCATGTCGTTAAATATTGTTATTCCCATTGATTTTGTTGAAGGTCGAAGTTTGTAATAATACAAAGATTTTCGCACCCAAGTCAACACTCTCATTCTATCGGCTTCTGTAAACCTAAATTTTTTCTCATTCAATTCAGGCAAGCCCTGTTATTTAGAGAAAGGCAGGCGTTGAGATGAAATTTTTGAAATTACTACTGGAGAGAAGACTGCAATGATAGTCGCGGACCTTTCTCCACTTTGTCCTTCTGTTGTTTTTTTTTTTTTTTTTTTTTTTTT